>Ga0316228_1000783_pt1 | contig 38540 bp, 31 predicted proteins | sample TBH18021metaG_FD_206005 | JGI IMG/M metagenome (GOLD analysis project Ga0316228, IMG submission 206005) | Freshwater microbial communities from Trout Bog Lake, Wisconsin, USA - TBH18021 | ecosystem: Environmental > Aquatic > Freshwater > Lake > Hypolimnion/Profundal zone | place: USA: Wisconsin... | reverse complement strand
GATCTGATATGGCCGAACGGCGCATGACCTTCCGGCACATCGAGGCCTTCCGGGCCGTGGTGGCCACCGGGTCGATGACCGAGGCGAGCCGCCGGCTCCACACCTCGCAGCCGCAGGTGAGCCGCCTGATCGCGCAGCTGGAGGCGATCACGGGCCTGCCCCTGTTCGATCGGAGCGGGAGCCGTGTTGTCCCTTCCCTCGACGGGACGCGCTTCCACGCGGAGGTCGAGCGCGCCTTCGTGGGCCTCACGAGCCTCGAATCAGCGGCCGCACGGATCCGTGCCTTCGGCGCCGAGCGGCTGCGTGTGGCGGCGATGCCGCGTCTGGCGGGAGGGCTCCTCGCGCGGGCAGTCGTGCGCTTCCGCGCCGCGCATCCGGACGTGATCGTGGCGATCCATTCCGGCGACGACGGGACCGTGAACGAGTGGGTCGCCACCGGCTTCTGCGATGCGGCGCTGACGATGCTCTACGGCGAAGCCCCGGAAGCCCGCCTGGAACAGGTCGAGACGCGCGCCTGCGTCGCCGTCCTGCCGCAGGATCATCCGCTCACCGCGCGAACCGCGCTCGCACCCGAGGATTTCCGCGGCGTTCCCTTCGTCGCCTCCTCGCTGGGGAGCGCCCTGCGCAGCCGGACCGAGGCCATCTTCGAAGCGGCCGGCGTCGACCTGACCATCACCGCCGAGGCGGGCCTCGGCGCGTCGATCTGCACCCTGGTCTCGGGCGGGCTCGGGGTCAGCGTGATGAACCCGCTGGCCGCCTACGAGGAGGCGAAGGTCTCGCCGATCGCGATCCGGCCCTTCGCCCCCGCCCTTCCGGTGCATTTCGCGCTGCTGTTCCCGCCCGACCACGCCCGGGGTCGGCTGATGCGGGCCTTCGGCGCCTGCGCACGGGCAATCCTTTTGGAGGAACTCGCCCAGCTCCCGGACGCCGCGAACGGGCGTCCGGCCAGTCGACCTCAGGCGGCGCGCTTCTCGGCCCCCGCGTAGAAGGTGCCGCCACGCTCGGCCATCGCAGACAGGTTGTCCGGCACACAGAACCGGGGCCCGTGCTTGGCCTCGAGCTTCCGCGCAAGGTCGACGAACGCCGCCGCGCCCATGAAGTCGATGTAGGACAAGGCACCCCCGGTGAACGGCGCGAAGCCGAAGCCGAGGATCGAGCCGACGTCGGCCTCGCGCGGGTCGGTGACGACGCCCTCGCCCACCGTGCGGGCCGCCTCCAGCGCCTGCACCACCAGGAGCCGCTGCTTCAGCTCGGTGAAGTCGACGGAATCGGGATCGAGGCGGTTCGGCTGCAGATCCTTGAGGCCGGGCCAGAGGCGCTTCGGCGCGCCCTCCGGATAATCGTAGAAGCCCTTGCGGTTCTTGCGGCCGAGGCGACCCTGGTTCTCGACCATCTCGGAGAGGATCGCCTTCTGCGCCGGATCCACGGCGCCCTGCCCCACCTGGGCCTCGGTGGCCTTGGCGATCTTGAGCACGAGGTCGAGGGCAACCTCGTCGTTGAGCGACAGGGGCCCGACCGGCATGCCTGCCTGCCGCCCGGCGCTCTCGATCATCGCGGGCGGCACGCCCTCGGCCAGCATCTTGTGCCCTTCGAGGATGTAGGCGCCGACGCAGCGGTTGGCGAAGAAGCCGCGGGCGTCGTTCACCACGATCGGCGTCTTCTTGATCAGGCGCACGTAGTCGAGGGCGGTGGCGAGCGCCGCGTCGCCGGTGGCCTCGCCCTTGATGATCTCGACGAGCATCATCTTCTCCACGGGCGAGAAGAAGTGGATGCCCACGAACTGCGCCGGGCGCTGCGAGCCCTTCGCCAGCCCGGTGATCGGCAGGGTCGAGGTATTGGAGGCGAAGATCGCGTCGGGGCGGATTACCGCCTCGACCTTCTGGATCACCTCGGCCTTCACCTTCGGATCCTCGAAGACGGCCTCGATCACGAGGTCGCATTCGGCAAGCGCGCCGTAATCCGCCGTGGCGGTGATCCGGCCGAGCAAGGCATCGCGGTCGGCGGTCTTGGCCCGGCCCTTGTTGATCTGGCCGGTGATGAGCGTGTGGGCGTAGGCCTTGCCCTTCTCGGCGGCCTCGACCGACTGGTCGATCAGCACCACCTCGAGACCCGCCTGCGCGGTCACGTAGGCCACGCCCGCGCCCATGAAGCCGGCACCGATCACGCCGACCTTGCGCAGATTGGTGGCCGGCACGTCCTTCGGCCGGCGGGCGCCCTTGTTCAGCTCGCCCATGGAGATGAACAGCGTGCGGATCATCGCCGCCGCCTCGGTCGATCGGAGGATGTGGGCGAAGTACCGGCTCTCGACCCTCAGGGCGAGGTCCATCGGCAGTTGCAGGCCCTCGTAGACGGAGGCCAGGATCGCCTTGGCGGCCGGGTAATTGTCGTGCGTCTCGCGCCGGTAGATCGCGTTGGCCGGCGGCCAGATCATCATGCCGGCCGGCGAGTAGACCTTGCCGGAGGGCGCCTTGAACTTCGGCACGTCCCACGGCGCCACCGCCGAGCCGCCCTCGCGGATCCAGGCCTTGGCGCGTTCGACGATCTCGGCATGCGGCGCCACCGCGTGGATCAGCCCCATGCCCTTGGCCATGGGCGCGCGGATCTGCTCGCCCTTGAACAGCATCTGGAGGGCGTCGCCGGTCTGCATCAGCCGGGCGACCCGCTGCGTGCCGCCGCCGCCCGGAAACAAGCCGACCTTGATCTCCGGCAGGCCGACCCGCGTCTTCCCGTCGTCGGAGGCGACCCGGTAATGGCACGAGAGCGCCAGCTCGAAGGCCCCCCCGAGGCAAAGTCCCCGGATCGCCGCCGCGAAGGGCTTGCCGCAGGTCTCCAGCCGCCGGAACAGGAGAGAGAGTCGCCGGGAAGCGTCGAAGAAGTGGCGCATCGCCACCTCCTCGCCCTGCTCGGCCTTCAACTGCTCGTAGGCCCGGCCGAGGCCCTGGAGCATGGTGAGGTCGGCACCGCCGGAGAAATTGTCCTTGCCGGTGGCGATGACGCAGCCCTTGATCGCCGGATCGGAGGCGACCTGCTCGATGATCTGGTCAAGCTGGTCCATCACCCCTTCTGTGATCACGTTCATCGAGCGGCCGGGCATGTCCCAGGTCGCCACAGCGATGCCGTCGGGATCGGTCTCGAAGCGGAAATCGGTCAGCGTCACGGTGCCGTCCTCCCAGGAGAGCGTTAGCGAAGTACCAAGGTGGTGACGTTAAGGTTGCGTAGAGCGGCGGAGTCCAGGATCCGCCGGTCGGGGGGCACCGACGGAAGCCAGACATGACGAAGGATATCGGCTGCCGCGCCTGTCGTGCCGGCACCAAACTCGACTTCGACTTCACGATGGCCTTCCAGCCGATCCTGGATCTCGCCGACGGCTCCGTCTGGGCCTACGAGGCCCTGGTCCGTGGCCCGAACGGGGAGCCGGCCTACACGATTCTCGATCGGGTGACCGACGAGACCCGCTACCAGTTCGATCAGGCCGCCCGCGTGAAGGCGATCGAACTCGCAGGCGCGCTGTTTCCGCGCGACAGCGCCACGCGGCTCTCGATCAACTTCATGCCGAATGCGGTCTACGAGCCGAATGCCTGCATCCGCGCCTCGCTGGAGGCGGCGCGGCGCATCGACTTCGAGCACCGGCGGATCATGTTCGAGTTCACCGAGCAGGAACGCTTCCGGGACCTCGATCACGTCAAGGGCATCGTCGCCGCCTACCGGAAGCAGGGCTTCCTGACCGCCCTCGACGATTTCGGCGCGGGCTTCGCGGGGCTGAGCCTGCTTGCCAATTTCCGCCCCGACCTCATCAAGATCGACATGGACGTGCTGCGCGGCCTCGACAGCGATGCCGGACGATACGCCATCGTCTCCGGTGTCGTTGCCATCGCTCGCGCCCTCGACGTGACGGTGCTCGCCGAGGGGGTCGAGACCGCGGCGGAGCTCGAGGCTCTGCGTAGCATCGGGATCACGCTGGTTCAGGGCTATCACTTCGCCAAGCCCCTTCTGCAGGCGTTGCCCCCGGTCGCGGGCTTCACCCCCGTGGCGGCCGCGCGCGCAGCCTGAGGCCGGCCCGACACGCGCGGCGCCCACCGCCTATTTCGGAGCCGGAGCCGGAGCCGCAATCGGCGGCACCGGCGCGGCGCCCGGCTTCGGGGTGTTGTCGGTCGCTGAAGCGACCGCCAGCATGTTGAGCAGCTTGGTGACGGAGTTCTGCGAGATCGCCGTCACCGACGAGTTCGGATCGGCGTTCATCGTCTGGAACTTGAGGTAGGTCGGATCGGAGTAGATCTCGTCGAGATGCTTCAGCTCGGTGAGGCTGAACTTCTCGGCGTAATCCTTCGACAGCCCCTGGACCATGAGGGTCCGCTGCTTCTCGAACTCGTCCAGCAATTCCTTGCGCACGGCCTCGGCACGGGCCTCCGGCATCGGCGCCACGGTCTTCTCCAGGGCGACGTTGAACCCGGTCTGGAGGTTCTTGATCAGGGTCTTGTTGACCAGCGTCGTGGCCGCGGCGACGCGGTCCGCGGCTTCATCGGCACGTGCGGCGACCGGCAGGCTCAGGGTGACGCCCAGACAGAGCGTCGCAATCAGGCGGTTCAAGGGCTTGTCTCCCGTTGTTTTATCGTCCGGCCCACTGATGGGGCCCAACGTCGCCCGCGCCTCTAGCAGCGTTCCCGGACTTTGGGGAGCGGCGGTGCGCCGCTCCCTCGCACGCGGTGGCTCACACCCGCTCGATGATGGTCGCGGTGCCCATGCCGGCGCCGATGCACAGCGTGATCAGCGCGCGCTCCTTACCGGTCCGCTCCAGTTCGTCGAGCGCCGTACCGAGGATCATCGCGCCGGTGGCGCCCAGCGGGTGGCCGAGGGCGATCGCGCCGCCGTTCACGTTGACCGCCTCCGGGTCGAGGTCGAACGCCTGGCAGAAGCGCAGGACGACCGCCGCGAAGGCCTCGTTGACCTCGAACAGGTCGATATCCGACAGGCTCAGGCCCGACTTCGCCAGGACCTTGCGGGTGACGTCCACCGGGCCCGTGAGCATGAGGGCGGGGTCCGACCCGATATTGGCGAAGGCGCGGATCCGGGCGCGCGGGCGCAGCCCCGCCGCCTCGCCGGCCGCCCGGGAGCCGATCAGCACGGCGGCCGCGCCATCCACGATGCCGGAGGAGTTGCCGGCATGGTGGACGTGCTCGACCGTCTCGACGTCCGGATGCGCGTCCGTCGCAACGGCATCGAAGCCGCCCATCTGGCCCATCTGCACGAAGGAGGCCTTCAGCGCGGCGAGCGACTGCATGTCGGTGCCGGGACGCATGTGCTCGTCGCGGTCGAGGAGCGTGATGCCGTTCACGTCGCGGACCGGAACCACGGAGCGGTCGAACAGGCCCTCGCCCCAGGACTTCGCCGCGCGCTCCTGCGAGCGCACCGCATAGGCGTCGCAATCGTCCCGGTTGAAGCCGTACTTGGTGGCGATCAGATCCGCCGACACGCCCTGCGGCATGAAGTAGGACTTGATGGCGATCGCCGGGTCCACCGGCCATGCGCCACCCGAGGCGCCGATGCCGATGCGGCTCATCGATTCGACACCGCCGCCCACCGCCATCTCGTGCTGTCCGCTCATGACCTGCGCGGCGGCAAAGTTCACGGCGTCGAGACCGGAGGCACAGAAGCGGTTGATCTGCACGCCCGGGACATGCGCGCCGTAATCGGCCACCAGTGCGGCGGCGCGGGCGATGTCGCCCCCCGCCTCCCCGACCGGATCGACGCAGCCCAGCACCACGTCGTCGACCAGGCTCGTGTCGAGGCCGTTGCGGTCCTTGAGCGCGCGGAGCGCCGTCTCGGCCAGCCGCAGGGCGGTGACTTCGTGGAGGGAGCCGTCCGCCTTGCCGCGCCCGCGCGGCGTGCGAACGTGGTCGTAGATGAAGGCGTCCGTCATCAGCACTCCCCCGGGGCGTCGATCTTCGCCGGTCGGCGACGCGGCCTTACAGGGCCGTCTCGGTTCGCGCCAGTCTGCCACGGCGCGCGCGCCCTCCGCCAGCCCCGAAAGCAGGGCGCTGGTGAACGGCGCGTGACAGCAGCAATGATTTGGCAGTGATCGTCCGGGGGCGGCACCGATCACGCCGGCACGGGAAGATCCCCGCAGCCTTTCCGGAACGAACCTGCTCCGGCGGGAGCAGGTTCTTCCAGAAGATCAAGATGCTCGACTAGTCCTGGAGCATCCGCTTCAGCAGCTCGACTTCATCACCGAGCACCGAATCTTCGCCGATCTGCTTCTCGATCTTGCGCACGGCATGCAGCACCGTGGTGTGGTCGCGTCCACCGAACCGGCGGCCGATCTCCGGCAACGAGCGCAGCGTCAGCACCTTCGAGAGGTACATGGCGATCTGACGCGGCTTGACCACGGCGGCGGTCCGCCGCTCCGACAGGATGTCCGAGCGCGAGACGTTGTAGCGCGAGGCGACCAGCTTCTGGATGTCCTCGATCTTGATGCGTTTCGGCTCGCGGTTCTTCACGAGGTCGCGGATCGCGCTCTCGGCGGTCTCCATCGTCACGGCGGTGCCGGTGAGCGTCGCGTGGGCCAGCAGGCGGTTCACCGCGCCTTCGAGGTCGCGGCCGTTGGCGGTGATCGCACGGGCCACGTAGGCCGCCACCTGCGGCGAGACATCGAAGCCCGGATGGGATGCCCGCACCGCGGCGAGCCGCGCCGACAGGATCGAGACGCGCAGGGCCTCGTCGAGGGCGGTGATCTCGACGACGAGACCGCCGCCGAGCCGCGAACGCACTCGCTCGTCCAGGGCCTCCAGCTCGGTCGGGGGCCGGTCCGAGGCGACCACGACCTGACGGCCTGCATCGATAAGCGCGTTGATCGTGTGGCCGAACTCGGCCTGGATCGACTTGCCCTGGATGAACTGCACATCGTCGAGGATCAGCAGGTCGATGCCCCGCAGGCGCTCCTTGTAAGCCAGCGCCGATTGGGTCTTCAGGGCGTTGACGAAGCCGTACATGAACCGGTCGGCGGTCAGGTAGATCACCCGGCGCCCGGCTTCGCGGGCGGCATGGCCGATACCGTGCAGCAGGTGGGTCTTGCCCAGCCCGACGCCCGCATGGAGGTAGAGCGGGTTGTAGAGCGCGCCCTCCCCCTGGTGATTGGCGACCCGCTCGGCAGCTGCATGCGCCAGGGCGTTGGAGCGCCCGATCACGAAGCTCGCGAAGGTCAGCCGCGCGTCCAACGGCGTGCCGCTGAGGTCGCCGCCGGCCTCGGCATTGCGCGCCTCGGGCGAGGGCGAGACCGCGGCGACCGGCATCGGCGCGCTGGTCGCGTGGAGGCGGGCGAGCGGGCCGCTGGCCGGGCCGGGCTTCGAAACGCCCGCGGCGACCGGACGGACCGGGGCCCCGGTCCCGCGCACGCCGACCTCGATCCGCGCGATCTCCTCGACCTCGGCCTTGAACGTGTTGAGCACGCGGTCGAGGTAGTGCGACTCGATCCAGCTCTTAAGGAAGCGGGTCGGGACCGTCAGCCGGGCCGTTCCGCCGGCAACAGCCTCCAGCTCCAGACGGGCAAACCAGCTCGCGAACACATCTTCGCCAAGCTCAGCCCGCAGCCGGCGCTTCACCCGCGCCCAGGCGGACCCGTAATCCGCGTTGCCGCCGCTGCGGCCCCCGTCGTCGTCGCTCGCCACCGTTCCGTCGACACGCATCATTGGCTCTCCCGACGCTGCCCGCGGAAGTCCGCAGGCCGCGCGTACGCACGAATTACGCCTTCAGCGTCCCGCAAGAACGGGCGGGACAGAGTCCTCTGGACGGAGTCAACCCCACCGCGAGGAACTTTTGCCGATTGGGAGAGCCTATCAACAATTACCTACGGTTCCTTTAACAGTGGGACTTGTGGGGACGGCGCGGATTCCCATTCGCAAGTGTTCCCGGAGGCGCAGAACACGGACGCTAGAGTCTTGGCGAATCGGATTGATTCGTATGAGTCCCAAAATCGTCGTGTTATGCTTGACCTGGGTCAGTTTCTGTTAAGCTACACGCGGTTTCCGGACTCCGCAATCGCGTTGATTCTTGGATAGGGTTAACAGTTCGCGGCGACGCGGAACCCGGGGGCGATCGCCCGAGCCAGGACAGCGCGCACGAAAAAGCCCGGCGCGAAGGCCGGGCTCGAAATCGTCTCGGACGTGCGTGACGTTTTAGGCAGCGAGCGCCTTCACACGGGCGGCGAGGCGCGAGACCTTCCGCGAGGCGTTGTTCTTATGAACGATGCCGTGCTGGGCGGCGCGCATCATCTCGGGCTCGGCGGCGCGGAGGGCGGCCAGCGCGTCCTGCTGGTTGCCGGTGGCGATGGCCTCCTCGACCTTGCGGACGAAGGTCCGCATGCGCGAGCGGCGCGAGCGGTTGATCGCCGTGCGCTTGGCGATCTTGCGGGTCATCTTCTTGGCCGAAGCGGTGTTGGCCATGTACGTCCTCGTGTTTCTCGTCGGGCGATGCCGACGGGCCGGCTGGGCCGGAAATCGGTCGTCGCGTCAGGTTGTCTGGCGATGGCCGAGACGCAGCGCGCGCGAAAGCGCGGCCCCTCGGCGAAGCGGTTTCTATAGTGAGGGGGGCGCCGCGCGTCAACGCGCTCAGAGGCAAATCCCGATCGCAGGCTTCGGCCACGGCCCAGGACCTGGGAAGCGCTCGGCCTGCTCGACCGTGGTCATCCTGAACGCAGCCGGCAGCACAGCCGGTCCAACGACGAGCGCTGAGCGGCTCACGCAAGCGAGCTTCGACTATTCGGGCCAGCGCAACGCCGCCGCCGCCGCCAGCGTCCCGACCACGGCGGCGATCAGCGTCAGCGCCGCCAGCACCGCCAGCGGCACGAGGAACGGCACCGTCCCGCCGCTCGCCGCCTGCGCGGCCGAGACGCCGAAGATCAGCGTCGGGATCATCAGCGGCAGGACCAGCACAGCCAGGATCAGGCCGCCCCGGCGAATCGAGGCCGTCAGCGCCGCGCCCACCGCGCCGATGAAGCTCAGAGCCGGCGTGCCGGCCAGCAGCGTCAGGGCGGTGGCGCCCATGGCGGTGCCGTCGAGGGCCACCAGCAGGCCGAAGAGCGGCGCGGCCAGCGCCAGCGGCAGCCCCGTGGTCAGCCAGTGCGCCGCGACCTTGGCGAGCACCACCAGTTCGAGGGGCACCGGCGCGGCGGTCATCAGGTCGAGGGAACCGTCCTCCTCGTCGGCCTGGAACAGCCGGTCGAGGCCGATCAGCGTCGCCAGCACGGCGGCGAGCCACAGGATTGCCGGGCCGATCCGCGACAGCAAATTGAGATCGGGCCCGAGGGCGAAGGGCACCAGCGCGACGATCATCAGGAAGAAGACCAGCGACAGGGCGCCGGAGCCGCCGACCCGGCCCGCGAGGCGCAGGTCGCGGGCGATGAGGGCGAGGACCGCGCGAATCACGCCCATTCCTCCAGCACGTCCGCGACCGGTGCCGCGGCGGCGGTCTCGATGCGCAGCTCAGCCGCGCCGGCGAGGCCGAGGGATTGGTGGGTGGCGGCGATCACGAGGCCGCCGCCGGCCCGATGGCCCTCCATCAGCTCGGCGAGCACCGCCTGCGAGGCCGTGTCGAGGGCGGCGGTCGGCTCGTCCAGGAGCCAGAGCGGCCGTGCGCAGACGAGGAGCCGCGCCAGCGCCACGCGCCGCCGCTGGCCGGCCGAGAGATAGGCCACCGGCAGGTCGTGCGCGTGGCCGAGGCCGAGCCGCTCCAGCGCGGCGCGCGGGTCCAGCCGCGGCGCGCCCAGGAGCCGCTGCGCGAACAGGAGATTCTCCCCCGCCGTCAGGGAGCCCTTCAGCCCGTCGCGATGGCCAACCACGTGCAGGCATTCGGTCAGGCTCGCTTCGCCGACATCGCCGACCGTGATCCGACCGGAATCGGGACGCAGCCGGCCCGACAGGATCGCGAGGAGGCTCGACTTGCCCGCGCCGTTCCGCCCGGTCACCGCCAGGGCATCGCCGGGTCCGAGGGCGAAGGACAGGTTGGCGAAGATGCGGCGACCGGAGCGGCGGCAGGCCAGATTGTCCACGCTGAGCCGCACCCGATACCCCGCCCTCGTTCCGGCACCGCGCGGCCGCTCCGCGAATCGCCGCCTCCATGCCTGATTGCGCCGCGGAACGGAACCGCACGGCGCAGCTGCGCTTTCGTTCTGCAACGGAGGATTGCCCATGGCCGAGGCGAGAAACCCGAGCGAGACCGAGGTTGCCGCAACGCCCGACGCGGTGGCCGGACGCGCGAAGGTCGAGGCGCGCATGGCGCAGTGCACCCCCGAGGAGCAGACGGCGTTCTGGGAGGCGGTCGGCCGGTGCTTCGGCGGCGGCAAGCCGCCAGCGATGAAGCCGGCCTCCGGCTGATCAGCCGCTCTTCCGCGTCAGGGCCCGCAGCGCCCCGCGGAACGTCCGGACGTCCTGCTCGGTCAGGCTCATGCGGTGGAGCATGTCGCGCATGTTGCGGGCGATGATCTCCTTCTTCTCCGGCGGGTAGAAGCCGGCCTCGTCGAGCGCCGCCTCCAGGCTCCCGAACAGCGCGATCAGCGCCTCGCGGGTCGCCGGCGGCGAGAGCAGCTCGCCCGTGAAGGGCAGCTGCGCCCGCCCGCTCGCCTGCCGCCACGCGTAGCCGACCAGCAGGACCGCCTGCGCCAAGTTGAGCGAGGGGAAATCTGGGGAAACCGGGAAGGTGATGATCGCGTCGGCGAGGGACACCTCGTCGTTGGTGAGCCCGACCCGCTCGCGGCCGAACATCACCGCGGTGCGCTGGCCATCCCGGGTCACGAGTTCGCCCATGGCCTCCTCGGGTGCGAAGACCCGCTTCATCTGCCCGCGCTCGCGTGCCGTGGTCGCCAGCACGTACCGGCAATCCGCTATGGCCTCGGCGACGCTGCCGTAGATCGTGGCGCCGTCCAGAACGTGCGTCGCGCCCGAGGCCGCCTCGCGGACGCCCTTCTTGGGCCAGCCGTTCTTCGGGTTGACGAGGCGCAGCTCCGACAACCCGAAATTCGCCATGGCGCGGGCGGTCATGCCGATATTCTCGGCAAGCTGCGGCTCCACCAGGATCACCGCGGGGGCGATCCCGGGCGGCAGTTCGGTGACCTTCCTGCGGGCATCCTCGGGGGCGTCGCCCCGTGCGTCTCGGCTCGTCATGGCGGCCGTCTGGCATGACGAACCCGCGCACGTCGAGGGGCGAGTGACGATGCCGCCCGGATGACAGCGCGCGCCTTCCGTCGCCGGATGGCCCGCGCTATGTCGCGGGGCGATTCCGGCCCGGGGCGCCCGAGAGGGCTCCCGGGACAACGACCGCACGGCCCTTGCATGCCGTGCGCGGGGACAACGCGGGAAGGCATCGGTCCATGGCGAAGATCAAGGTAGCGAACCCCGTCGTCGAGCTCGACGGCGACGAGATGACCCGGATCATCTGGGCCGAGATCAAGAACAAGCTCATCCACCCCTATCTCGACGTCGACCTCGAGTACTACGACCTCGGCGTCGAGCACCGCGACGCCACCAACGACAAGGTGACGGTCGACGCCGCCGAGGCGATCAAGCGCCACGGCGTCGGCGTGAAGTGCGCCACCATCACCCCCGACGAGCAGCGGGTGCAGGAATTCGGCCTCAAGGAGATGTGGCGCTCGCCCAACGGCACGATCCGCAACATCCTCGGCGGCGTGATCTTCCGCGAGCCGATCATCTGCAAGAACGTGCCCCGCCTCGTGCCCGGCTGGACCCAGCCCTTCGTGATCGGCCGCCACGCCTACGGCGATCAGTACCGCGCCACCGACTTCAAGGTGCCCGGCAAGGGCCGCCTGACCATCAAGTTCGAGGGTGACGACGGCACGGTCATCGAGAAGGAGGTGTTCAAGTTCCCCGACGCCGGCGTCGCCATGTCGATGTACAACCTCGATCAGTCGATCATCGACTTCGCCCGCGCCTCGATGAACTACGGCCTCGCGCGCAAGTACCCGGTCTACCTGTCGACCAAGAACACCATCCTCAAGGCCTATGACGGACGGTTCAAGGACCTGTTCCAGAAGGTCTACGAGGAGGAGTTCGAGGCCAAGTTCAAGCCCCTCGGCATCACCTACGAGCACCGCCTGATCGACGACATGGTCGCCTCGTGCCTGAAGTGGTCGGGCGGCTACGTCTGGGCCTGCAAGAACTACGACGGCGACGTGCAGTCGGACACGGCCGCCCAGGGCTTCGGCTCGCTCGGCCTGATGACCTCCGTGCTGATGACGCCGGACGGCCAGACTGTCGAAGCCGAGGCCGCCCACGGCACCGTCACCCGCCACTACCGCGAGCACCAGAAGGGCCGCGAGACCTCGACCAACTCGATCGCGTCGATCTTCGCCTGGACCCGTGGCCTGTCGCACCGCGCCAAGCTCGACGGCAACGACGATCTCGCGAAGTTCTCCGCGACCCTCGAGAAGGTCTGCGTCGACACGGTCGAGGCCGGCTTCATGACCAAGGACCTCGCGCTCCTCGTCGGGCCGGACCAGAAGTGGCTCTCGACCACCGGCTTCCTCGACAAGGTCGATCAGAACCTGAAGACGGCGATGGGCGCCTGAGGCTCCCGCACCGGCGCGAGACGCGGCGGGCGTCCTCCGGGGCGCCCGCCGTTTTCGTATCCGCGTTCCGCCGGCGGCCGCCTCACGCGCCGCTTGCGCGCTCCTGCGGACAGGACTCCGCCAGGGCCCGGGCGACCTCGAGAAGCAGGAGATTGATGGCGGCCCGCATCAGCGGGTCTCCGACCGTGTCGACGAGTTCGCGGACCCGCAGCCACTGCGCGGCGAGCGCGTCCAGCGCGCTATCCGTGCGGTCGAAGATCATGGTCAGGCCGCCAGGTAAGCGGGTTCGGAGATCAGGACCGAGCGCGGCGTAGCGATCCGCGTTGGCGGGGGTAGCGATTTGGATCACGAAGAAATCTCACGTTGACAAGGCGTGGGTTGTCTTCGTTCCGCAAGGGCCCGGATACTGCGAGAAACCGTAGGGTTCCGGCCGGTAAGCCTCCATGACGACAGGCACTTGCCGCGATGCGAGCCGTTGCGATCGCCGCGCGCGGACGGGCTGTTCTGCCCCCCCTGCCGTCTCTAAGTTGTCGGTCCGGCCCGGAGCGCCTGCGCCACGGCGCTCCATTCGAACGGCGTCGCGCTGGTGCAGAGCCGGCGGGTCATGGCGGGCATAGCCCTGCGTCACAGACCGGCGGCCCCATCCCTCCGGCATGGTGTTTGCCAGCACGAAGCCAGCCTGCCGCTGCGCCGGAAGGGCGGGTTCCGCGACGATCCCGGCCATGGTGTACGAGCACCCGTAGCGAGCGAAGGCGCCGACAAGCAGGTGCGCGATCTCGTCGGCCGAGGCGGCACGCTCCAGATCGCGCAACACGCTGGAGGTCCGGTCCAGGTGCTTCGAATGCGGCGTGCCCGATCTCGAAATTGATGCACGCATTGCGACAAATGATGGGTCGAGCGCAACCTGAGGATGGAATCCTGGACGCTGAAAGGCTAAGGTCGCGCCGGGAAGCTCCACCGTTCGACACGGTCCAGGGGGTGGCGTGCGAGTTTCAGCGGCATGACAGACGACGTGACCCCGCCCACGACACGCTGGCTGCTGGAACGGATCGCAGCCACTCTGAATGTCGGTCCGACCTATTTCCTGCAGGCGGATCGGCTCGCGGAAGCGGATCAGACCGACCGTGAATGCGCGGAGGTCACCGCGCTGTTCCGGGCGATCAGGTCGCCGGCGCGCCGCAACGCCGTGCTGAACCTCCTGCGGGAGATGACCCGCGAATCCTGACGGCTTGCGCACGACCCCCGCAGGGTTCAGCGCCCGGCCTCAGGCCGCCACGAGCAGCGCAGCCCCGGCAACGCCCGAGAGGACCAGGCGCAGACGACCGAGCCAGAGCGGCGCGAGTCCGCGACGGGGCAGATCCTGATCGATCAGCCCCCAGGCGAGCACCAGACCGCCGAGGATGCGCAGATCCCACGGTGCGGGCGCCGCCATCGCGGCCCAGGCCACCAGGGATGGGACAATGGCCACGAGATAATCGCCGTTGCCGCCGTTGCGCGCCGCAGCGGCACCCCAGCGGATCCCGCCCAGGAACGAGGCGATCACGGCTCCATAGGCCGACAGGATGGTGCGCGGCGACAGGCCGATGCTGCTCAGGCCGCCATCGGTACCCGAGACGGCCAGGGCCGCGAAGCCGAGGAAGGGGATGAGCCCGGCAACGCCGAGTACCACGGCGCTGAGCGGGACAGAGTTCCGGTGCGCCATCCATCCTCCGGGCGTCGGCAAGCGTTGGCGACCCACGCGATCCGACCCCCGGTCCGACGCCGCCATGCTGCAGCGTTCCCGCATCGCCGCACGGTGGTCAAGGTCGAAGCCGCGGTGGGCCCAGGTGCCGGACCGGCCTCAGCCCCGACGCGGCGGGGCGGCGGCCGGCACGGCGCTGGGCAGCGGCGCGCCGAGCAGGGACATCGGGGCCGTGACGGTGGCCTTCGGCGCGGGCGGCTCGTTGACCGCCGCGTCAATCTTTCGCGGCTTGAAGTTCGCCGCGAGGCTCTTGGCGCTGGCGAGATCGGCGGGGCTCAGCTTGTTGGCCACGTCGTCGCGCTTCTTCCCGGCATCGTCATCGCCCTGGCTCGCGGCAGCCGAGAACCACGCGTAGGACTGAACGAGATCCTGCGTCAGGCCGAGGCCCCGCGCGTAGAGGACGCCAAGATTGTACTGGCTGTCACGGACGCCGAATTCGGCGCCCTGGCGGAACCACGAAGCCGCGGACGCAAAGTCCGGCTTGCCGTTCGCGCCGGGATTCTCGGCGTAGAGCACCGCCAGATTGTGCATGGAGCGGGCATGACCCTGCTCGGCGGCCCGGCCGTACCACAGCTTCGCCTTGTCGAGGTCGCGGACGAGGCCCGAACCCTTCTCGTAATGGCCCGCGAGCTTGTACTGGGCCGGGGCGTAGCCGGCAGAGGCCAACTTCTCGTAGAGCTTGGCCGCGACCGAGAGGTCGCGCGGCATGCCGCGGCCGTCGGCTTCCCGGGTGGCGAGGTCCCAGATCGCCGTGCCGTCGCCGTCCAGCGCGGCGAGCTTCACCTTGGCCAGAGCCGGAGCCAGGTTGGCGAGATCGGCCTGCAGGCTGTTCATCCCGGAGACCTGGGGCACCGCCGGCTTGGCGTCGGGACGGGCCTCGGCGGGCGCGGGATTGGGCAGGGCCTGCGTCGTGGTCGGATCGGCCACGGCCGGCTTCGCCTCCGTGACATCCTTGCCCGCCTCCTTCGGAGCTGGCTTCCGGACATCCGCGGCATCGTCGCGGGATGGCGCACTCTGGCTCGTCGGAGGTGCCGCCCGCGGCTCGTCCGCGCCGCGCATGGTGATCGCCTGGAGCGCGCCCAATGCCAGCACGATGGCGGCGAGCCCGAGCAGCAGCGGCCGGCGGCGGCGATCGATCTCGGCGCGCAGCCGACCGAGGCGCCCGGTCGTCGCCCCTGGAACCGCCGCGGCCCGATCCCCCCGCGCCTCACGGCGCTCCGCCGGAGCTTCGGCGGCGAGTTCCGCCTGCGCGGCCTGGGCAGCACGGCGCGCGGCGGCGATGAAGCTGGTCTTGATGTCGTTCTCGGACTTCGGCTCGACCGCGGTCCGTGCAGCGGCGACATCGCCGGGACGCTCCTGCGCCGGCCGGCGGGCGGACGGCTCCCGGACCGTGCGCGGCTCGCGCGTGGGTCGGCCGCTGCCGGGCTCCAGCAGGTCGTCGAGGCGCGCAGCCTCGACGCCGTCGCGTCGCGGCTTGGCGCGCGCCCCGGCGGGGACGAGGGGCACCTCCTGGCTCGTCGACGACATCAGGCGCTCGTCGAGGGACGGAGCCCGCGTCGAAGCCGCCTCGGCCGGGCCGAGCCGGACGAGGAGGCGCTCGAGCGCCGACTGAACCCCGTCGAGGGTTGCGCCGAGCCGCTGATCGGATGCGACCTGACGGGCCTGCATGTCCGCCAAGCTGGCGCGCAGGAGACCGATCTCGCCGGTTTCGGCCGTGCCGAGGCCGGTATTCTGGAGGGTCTGAGCCACCGCGTTGCGGGCGGCGCGCTCCACGACGGCCTCGCTCGGCGCGGAGTCCCGAAGCGCCGTCACCTGCCGCAGCAGGTCGCCCATGGTCCGTTCCAGACCGGCCAGGGCCGGATCGGCGCTGTGCGGGGCATCGAGGCGGCCGGCCAGCGAGACGACCTGCCGCTCCAAGGCGTCGAGGCCCTCGTGCTCGGACCGGGTGCCGACTTGGTCGACCTTCTCGGCGAGGCTGCGCAGCATGGCGTGAATGGAGGCCATGTCGCCCGAACGAGCGATGTTCGCGTCGCCCGCACGCTCGGACCAGTCGTCGCGCGCGCAGAGCACGTCGACCTTCTCGGCGAGCGACTGGATCTGCTCCGCCAGCGCAGCGGGCGCAGCGATCTTCACGTCGCTGCGGATCTCCTCGAGGATCGGCCGCAGGTCCGGACCGGCACCCATGCGCTGAAGCTGCGCGATCTGCGCGCTCACTGCCTGGAGGCTCTGCGCGAGGCCCTGGATCCGCTCCGGGCCGGCGAGCGCGCCGATCTGGCGGCGGATCTCCTCAAGCTCGGCGAACAGGCCGGCGAGGGTGTGATCGTCCGCATCGGCGGCGCGCGTCGCCGCCGCCGAGTCGAGGCGCTCGGCTAGACGGCGGACATCCTCGGCGACGCGGCTGTGGACGTTCTCCGCCACCTCCTCGGCCAGGCGCTCGACCTGGGCCCGGACCTGCTCGATCGGGACTGCGATGGCGGTGAGATCGGTGCCCGCCTGCGCCCGCTCGATGCCGCTCGCCAGGGAGACGACGGCCTGCTCGAGGGCGCCGATGTCCCGGCTCGTCGCCAGCTGGTTGATCGCCTCGCGCAGGCGTGTGGTCTCCTGCTGAAGCTCGATCAGGGCGGCCGACGGCGCGACGCCCTCCTCGATGCGCGCCTCGAGGCGGCGGGCGAGGTCCAGGCGCATGCTGGCGACGACGCCGCCGTCGGCCGACACCGCGCCGGTGCCCGGCTCGCCGGCCTCCGCCAACTCGCGCTGGCGCTGACGGATATCCTGGACCGCGCTGCGGATATCGGCTGCGGCGGGGCGCGCGCGGCGGCCGGGCTGGCGTGTCGCGGCGACCTGATCGCCGAGCTGTGACATGCGGCGCTCGATATCGCCGAGCCGCTCGGTCACCTGCTGGACGGGGGCGGCCTTCAGGGCCCGCTCGATCCGCGCCTCGATCTCGGCGAGCCGCCGCGCCTCGGCTTCCTGCGCGGCGCGCCGCTCCTGGTCGAGGGCGCGGTCGAGCCCGTCCAGGCGGTCCATCAGAGCGGCGATGCCCGGGCCGTAACCGTCGGCGCTGGGTGCGGGAGCATGCGCCGGATGGTCGGATCCCGAGGCCACCGGCGCGGAGCGCTCGGCCGTGGATTCGAGCCGGGCACCGCCGTGGGCGAGCTGCTCGGCGCGGTGACGACGGCGATGGCGGCGATTCCCCGGGGCGGCCGATTGCTGCTGCGGCATCACCGACGCGATCCAGGTCTCGAGCGGGACGCCCGCCCGCGCCGCCACGTCACGGGCCGCATCGAGCACCTCGGGATCGAAACTGTCGAGCTGCGGCATCGCGTTGCGGGTCATCGGTGGCCTGTCGTCGGCAGCGTTCGGCGTCCGCGTCCTCTGCGCAGAGCGGAACCGGAATTCGGTATCCGCGAACGCACGCGTCGGATCGTTCGAGCGTGACCATTAACTTTCTTGGTAAACACGAAGTTAAGGTTTGATTGCCTCGGTAATGGCTGCGGCCGGGGCGCGGCGTGAAACACCCGAGCGTGTCGCGTGCTCGCAGGGTGGAGCCGTTGCTCCGGAGGCAGCGTCGCGTTTACATGCAGCCAACGCAGCGGGCCGATCCGAGAGGCACGCGCAACACGGGGGAAGCCAGAGATGCCGCAGTATCGCGCTCCGGTTGAGGACACGCTGTTCTTGCTCACCGATGTCCTCGGATTCCATGCCCGGGACAATCTGGCCGGGTTCGCCGATGCCTCGCCCGACGTGGTCGAGGCGGTTCTGCGCGAGGGCGCGAAGCTCGCCGAGGAGGTTCTCGCTCCGCTCAACCGGACGGGCGATATCGAGGGCTGCCGCCGTGAGGCCGACGGTTCGGTGCGTACGCCGACCGGCTTCAAGGCTGCCTACGACACCTATGCCGGCGGCGGCTGGATGGGCCTGTCGGTGCCCGAGGCCTATGGCGGCCAGGGCCTGCCCCACACGCTGAACACGGCGATCCAAGAATTCGCCTCGGGCGCGAACCTCGCCTTCGGCATGTATCCCGGCCTGACGCAGGGCGCGATGGCGGCGCTGCTGGTCCACGGCACGGAGGAGCAGAAGGCGCTCTACCTGCCCAAGATGGTCGAGGGCGCCTGGACCGGCACCATGAACCTCACGGAGCCGCATTGCGGCACGGATCTCGGGCTGCTCAAGACAAGGGCCGTGCCGAACGGCGACGGCTCCTACAGCATCACCGGCACCAAGATCTTCATCTCGGCCGGGGAGCACGACCTCGCCGCCAACATCGTTCATCTCGTCCTGGCGCGGATCGAGGGCGCGCCCGCGGGCACCAAGGGCATCTCGCTCTTCGTGGTGCCGAAGGTTCTGGTGAATGCCGACGGCTCCCTCGGCGCGCGCAACGGCGTGTCCTGCGGCTCCCTCGAGCACAAGATGGGCATCCACGGCAACGCCACCTGCGTGATGAACTACGACGGGGCGACCGGCTGGCTCGTGGGCCAGGAGAATCGCGGCCTCAACGCCATGTTCGTGATGATGAACGAGGCGCGGCTCGCCGTGGGCGTCCAGGGGCTCGGCCAGTCCGAGGTCGCCTACCAGAACGCCGCCGCCTACGCGAAGGACCGCCTGCAGGGCCGGGCTCTGACCGGCGCTAAGGCGCCCGACAAGGCCGCCGATCCGATCATCGTCCATCCGGACGTACGGCGCACGCTGTTGCAGATTCGCGCCTTCAACGAGGCGGCCCGCGCCCTGATGCTCTGGACCGCGCTCCAGGCCGACATCCTGCACCGCTCGGAGGACGCGAAGGAGCGCCAGACGGCGGACGACCATCTCGGCCTGCTCACGCCGGTGGTGAAGGGCGTGCTCACCGACAAGGGCTTCGCCAACGCGGTCGAGGCGCAGCAACTGCTCGGCGGCCACGGCTACATCGAGGAATGGGGCATGTCGCAGTTCGTGCGCGATGCCCGCATCGCCATGATCTACGAGGGCGCCAACGGCATCCAGGCGATGGACCTGATCGGCCGCAAGCTGCCGAAGGACGGCGGCCGGGCGATGATGACCTTCCTGGGCGAGGTCCAGACCTTCCTGAAGGACCACGGCGAGGATCCCGCCATGGCGCCGTTCACCAAGCCGCTCCAGGCCGGGCTGAACGATCTCCAGGGGGCCGTGATGTGGCTGATGCAGAACGCCTTCAGCAAGCCCGACAATGCCGGGGCCGGCGCCACCGACTTCATGCACCTCTTCGGCCTCGTGGCCCTGGGCTACATGTGGGCGCGGATCGCGAAGGCGGCGCTGGCGAAGCACGCCGAGGCGCCCTCCCCCCGCTGGGAGTCGAAGCTGACGAGTGGCAGGTTCTTCATGGAGCGGATGCTGCCGGAGACCGCCCTCCGCCTGACCCGCATCAAGGCCGGGGCCGAGAGCACCATGGCGCTGGAGGCTGAGGCCTTCTGAGAGGGCCGCCGTTCAACGTCCTCACCGCGCCATCGTCTTTGCGAGCGAAGCGAAGCAATCCAAGAACGCGACGCTGATCCAGGGCGCGCTACCCTGGGTCGCTTCGCTGGGCTCGCAACGATTGCGGAATTGCGCAGCGGAGTGAAAATCCGTCAGCTGGCGAGCGCGGCGTCGAGATCCTCGATCAGGTCCGCCGGATCCTCCAGGCCGATCGAGAGACGCACCACTTCCGGTCCCGCGCCCGCGGCTGTCTTCTGCGCGTCGGTGAGCTGGCGGTGCGTGGTCGAGGCCGGGTGGATGATCAGCGAGCGGGTGTCGCCGATATTGGCGAGGTGCGAGAACAGCTGGAGGTTCGAGACGAGCTTCACGCCCGCCTCGTAGCCGCCCTTCAGACCGAAGGTGAACACGGCACCGGCGCCGTTCGGCGTGTAGCGCTTGGCCAGTGCGTGGTACCGGTCGGTCTCCAGGCCCGGATAACTGACCCACGATACGGATTCGTGCCGGGACAGGTGGGTGGCCACCGTCAGCGCGTTGTCGGAATGGCGCTGCATGCGCAGCGGCAGCGTCTCGATGCCGGTGAGGATCAGGAAGGCGTTGAACGGCGACAGGGCCGGCCCGAGATCGCGCAGGCCAAGGACCCGGCAGGCGATGGCGAAGCCGAAATTGCCGAAGGTCTCGGCCAGAACCATGCCGGAATATTCCGGGCGCGGCTGGCTCATCATCGGGTAGCGGGCGTCGCCGGCCCACTGGAACGAGCCGCCGTCGACGATCAGGCCGCCGATCGAGTTGCCGTGGCCGCCGAGGAACTTGGTGGCCGAGTGCACCACGATGTCGGCGCCGTGCTCGAAGGGCCGGATCAGGTACGGCGTCGCCATGGTGTTGTCGACGACGAGCGGGATGTTGTGCTTCTTGGCAATCTGCGAGAGGGCCGCGAGGTCGGTGATGACGCCGCCGGGATTGGCGATCGATTCGCAGAAGATCGCCTTGGTGCGCGGCGTGATCGCCGCCTCGAAGGAGGCGGGATCGTCGTTGTCGGCCCAGGCCACCGACCATCCGAAATTCTTGTACGAGTGATTGAACTGGTTGATCGAGCCGCCGTAGAGCTTGTTCGACGCCACGAACTCGTCGCCCGGCTGCATCAGGGCGTGCATGGTCAGGAACTCGGCCGCGTGGCCGGAGGCGACCGCGAGGGCGGCGGTTCCGCCTTCGAGCGCGGCGATGCGCTCTTCCAGCACGGCGTTCGTCGGGTTGGTGATCCGCGTGTAGATGTTGCCGAAGGCCTGGAGCCCGAACAGCGACGCGGCGTGGTCGACGTCGTCGAACACGAAGCTGGTGGTCTGGTAGATCGGCGTGGCCCGCGCGCCCGTGGCTGCGTCGGGGGCGGCGCCCGCGTGGATCGCCAGCGTGTTGAAGCCGGGCAGGCGGTCGGACATCGTCGGGTCTCCTCAGAGCACCCGAGCCTGTACGCCCGCCCGGGAGTTCGGCGCAAGACGTCCTGCGGCAAGACGGCGGGGCTACGCCTCCGGCTGATGGCAGAGATCGATATGCGGCTGGCCCGCATCGACCAGAGCGCGGTCCACCGCCTCGATGGCGAGCAGAGTCCGGGTCAGGTCCTCGGCCATGGAGATCGGCGCCACGTCGAGGCCACCCAACCGCCGGGCGATGGCGTTCCTCTGCCGTGCCAGGGCGGCACGGGCCCGGTTCAGGTCCTCGATCTCGTCAACGGTCATCCGCGCTCCCTCTCCATTGGCGCCCGGTGCCTCGATCAACCGCCCGGCGTCCAGTCGATGTTCGGCCGCTGGGCCAGCATGCGCTCGAAGTAGTTGGCCACGGCCTGCGCCCCGTCCGTGTGCATCATCGCGACGGGATGCGCGAGATAGGCGCGGGCGAGATCGGCAGGAATTCGGCCGGCCTGGAATGCGCTCAGCACCTCGTCGATGAAGGCGTCATTCGCCTCGTTGAAGTCGCTCGACAGCTTCTTACGGTCGTTGAGGGCCTTGATCGGCATGCGGCATCCTTGGAAAGGCGCAAAGCGCGTCCGCGCTCATACGACTCCGTAACCCTTCACGCACGGCCCGGGGAGCGGATTTCCACGCTCGGACGTTAACGGGACATGTCGATCGAAACATTGCGCTCCCATACGGTCGAGATCGTTCCGTGCCTGAACGATCCCCGATGTTTCCGCTGGATCATCCGCAATCGCGGCGGGGCGGTGGTGGAGCACTCTCCCTACGCGTTCGTAACGCAGAACGGCGCGCGCATTTCCGGCGAATGCTGGATGCGCGAGCTTTTCAGCGACGGAAAGGCCCCCTAAGCTCAACCTGGTTGGGAAGCGCTCGGGTCCGCCTTGCGGAACCGGTGGTGGCCGGAGGCGCTGCGCCCGACCCCGACGCCCTGCGCAAGGCTCCGTCACGCTCTGACCGGCTCGCCGTACCGAACTGGTTTCTGCGGCTGCGCGGGCCTCAAACCAGGAACATCCAAGACAACCTTGCCGATAGTTTGAACGCATAAGGCAACGGTTAAGCATCGTTCCGTCGGGCATTATTCTTTGTCAGAACTTTAATCATGGGTACCCAATATCCGACCGACTCGAATTCGGATCAGGGTGCGGATGATGCTGAGCGGCGACGGGACATTCCGGGACGACGATGCCGCGTCGCAGATGGGCTCGGTGACGTCCGTCGAGGGATCGAAGGTTCATCTGGAACTCATCGTGCGGGACGGGCGTCCCAAAGTGCGGGTCACCGTCGGCAATCTGGTCCGCATCCGGGCGGGCGACGCCGTCCTTGTCGGCATCGTCACGACCTTATCCTCGGGCACCGAGCCCGGGCGACAGCCGGGCGCCTATGCGAGCCTCGATCTGCTGGGCGAGATCGTCGCGGCGCAGGGCGGACACCGCTTCAGCCGCGGCGTAACCTGCTATCCGGCGATCGGCGACACCGTCGGATTGCTGTCGGCCGCGGATCTCCGGATCGTCCACCACGTGTCGGCGGCCAACACGGCAGCCGTGGGCGCTCTCTACCAGGACCCGGACACCCCAGCCTGCATCAAGATCGATGACCTGCTCTCGAAGCACTTCGCGGTGCTGGGCACCACCGGCGTCGGCAAGTCGAGCGGCGTGACCGTCATTCTGGATGAGGTGATGCGCGCCAAGCCGGCGGTGCGCATCTTCCTGCTGGACGTCCACAACGAATACGCCGCCAGCTTCGGTGACCGCGCGAGCGTGATCAACCCGCGCAGCCTGAAGCTTCCGTTCTGGCTGTTCAACCTCGAGGAGATCGCCGACGTCGTTTACGGCGGACGGCCGGCCGTGGACGAGGAGATCGAGATCCTGGCCGAGGTGATCCCCCTCGCGAAGAGCAAGTACGCGCAGTACAAGGAAGCGAGCGATCGGCAGATCGTGAAGCGGACGTTCGGCAAAGGTGCCGGCTACACGATCGACACGCCGGTCCCCTACATGTTGCAGGACCTGCTCGCGCTCATCGACGAGCGGATGGGGCGGCTCGAGAACCGCGTTTCGCGGATGCACTATCACCGGCTGATCACCCGGATCGAGGCGATCCGGAACGATCCCCGGCACGGCTTCATGTTCGACAACGCCAATGTGGGCGGCGACATGATGGGCGAGATCCTGGCGCACCTGTTCCGGCTCGATCCGGACGGGCGGCCGATGACGATCATGCAGCTCGCCGGCCTGCCGATGGAGGTCGTGGATGCGGTCGTCTGTGTCCTGTGCCGGCTCGCCTTCGAGTTCGGTGTCTGGAGCGAGGGCGCGGTCCCCCTGCTGTTCGTCTGCGAGGAAGCTCACCGCTTTGCCTCGGCGGATCGTTCGGTCGGCTTCACGCCGACGCGTCGCGCCCTGTCGCGGATCGCCCGCGAGGGCCGGAAACACGGCGTCCATCTCGGCCTGGTCACGCAGCGTCCGGCTGAACTCGACGCGACGATCATGTCGCAATGCAGCACCCTGTTCGCCATGCGGATGACCAATGCCCGCGACCAGGCCTTCCTGGCGGCGGCTGTGTCCGATGCTGCCAATCTGCTCACCTTCGTGCCGTCGCTGGGCACGGGCGAAGTCATCGCCTTCGGCGAGGGCGTCCCTATTCCGGCCCGGATGACCTTCCGTCCGCTTCCGTCGGCGCGTCACCCGCGCAACGATGTGAGCGGTCGCGCAGGCGAGGACGGCGCGGCGATCGCCGGCGCGGCCTTCGTGGGCGCTGTCGTCGAGCGCTGGCGGGGCGCCACCATGAACAAGGCCATGGGACACGACGCCGAGCCGGCCGCCGCGCGTCTCGGCCGCGAGACGGGCCCGGAGGGTCTGCACGGCGCCGCACTGGACCAGGTGCATCGCCGTCTGCTGCGCCGCCCCCTCGAGGCCGGCGACACCGCCACGCAGACCAGTGCCCAAGCTGCCAAGCCGCTCTGGCAGCAGGGCGGGGCATGAGCGAACCCGTTTTCCCGGAGCCCGCGACCCTGCTCGAAGCGGCCATACAGGCCCTTCCCATGGGCGTCGTGGTCCATGATCGGCATGGCCACTGCATCCTGGCCAATGCCGCCGCGCGTCGCCTCGGCGACAAGGCCATTCATGCGCGTCCCGCCGCAGCTGCCGGCGAACGGGACGTCACGAATGTCGAGCTCATCGACGATCGGATGGTCGAGACGCAGACGCAGCCGGTGCTGGAGGGCCGGACCGGCTTGACGCTGACAACCCTGACCGACGTCACGCACCATCATCGGATTCAGCGGGAGCTGCTCACCAAGGCCTTCATCGACGCTCTGACCGGGCTTCCGAACCGGACGATGTTCGAGCAGAGCATCGCGGATGTTCTGGCGGGATCCGCACCGGGGGACCAGTTCGCCCTGGCCTTCATCGATCTCGACAACTTCAAGCACATCAACGACTACTACAGCCACGCCGCGGGTGACGCGCTTCTGCGCAAGGTGTCCGACCGGATCGGCGGCGCGCTGCGTCAGACCGACCTTCTGGCGCGCATCGGCGGCGACGAGTTCGTGCTCCTGCTTGCCCCCATTGGCGACGCGGATGAGGCGCTCGCGGCGGTGCGCTCCATCTCGGAGCGCCTGAAGCAGCCGTTCTTCATCGACGGGCACGAGATCTTCGCCTCCGCCTCCATCGGCCTCAGCCTGTTTCCGGAGCATGGCGACACCTACGAAACCCTCGCCCGACAGGCCGACAACGCGATGTACCGGGTGAAGGGCGAGTTGAAGGGGGGCGTCAGCCTGTTCGACGACGCGATGAGCCAAGCCGCAACGGCCCGCATGGCCGTGGAGCAACGCCTTCGGCTGGCGATCCGCGACCGCTGCTTCTGCTGCGCCTTCCAGCCGAAGGTCGACATGCGCAGCCATGCGGTCACCGGCGTCGAGGTTCTTCTGCGCTGGCGGGATGAGCTGGGCATGATCCAGGCGCCCGGCGAATTCATCGCCCTCGCCATCGAACTGGGGCTGATCAACGAGATCACCCTCCAGCTCCTGACCGAGACTGTGCGGGCGATGCCCGATATCGATGAGGTGTTCGGCCCGGGCGTCACCGTGAGCCTCAACATCGCCGCCAAGCAGGCCTGCGATGTGCCGTTCATGACCGAGTTCTGCGCGGCGCTCGGCGAGACCGGCCTTGCGGAGCGCTTCGTGCTGGAACTGACCGAGGAGGCCTTCTTCACCACGGGCCACTTCCAGCGCGAGGTTCTGCCGAAAATCCGGGCGATCGGCGCGCGGGTCTCGATCGACGATTTCGGCGTCGGCTACTCGTCCCTGGCGGCACTGGCGGACATCACCGCGGACGAGCTGAAGATCGACCGCTCGTTCATCACCGACATCGACAAGCGGCCGCGCAGCCAGATCGTCCTGAAGGCGATCGAGTCCCTCGGTGCGGCGCTCGGCATGACGGTGGTGGCCGAAGGTGTCGAGACCTTCGAGGAGGTCGCCTACCTGCTCGGCGCGACGCAGATCCGCTGCGCGCAGGGCTACTACTTCGCCCGCCCTCTCTTGCTCGACCAGATCCGCCAGGCCGAGCCGCGCGTGCCCGGGTCGCGTGTCCCCGCCACGCGGAGCCGTGCCTCGGAGTTGCGGATATCCAGCCAGCTTCGGCGCGCCTGAAGACCGTCCGGCGCGCCGGGCAGCCTGACCCGCCCGCCCTCCGTGGAGCCTTGTGCGACCAGCAGCGGTCGCCGCACGCCCGCTGCGCCGGCGGTCATGGCGCAGATCATCGTTTCGTCGGCTGAGCGGCGCACCTCGACCCCGTGCCGCACGCCGTGAGCGAGGGGTGTCGCGATGCCGAGGTCGAAGCCGTGGCGGCCGTCGCCCACCCTCGCCGCCGCGATGTCGGCCCGCTACCCCGCCGCCGTCCATGCGGAGCGCGCACCGAGCCGGCCACGCCCACACGGGAACCGAACGCGCCGGTGCGGATCACGCGCCGGCCCACCGGGCAGGTGTTCACAATCGTCACGCTGCTGGCCGCACGGCTCCCGGCCCGCCAGCGGAGACGCGCTGCGGCCGCTGCGTCGGATCCCAAACCGCGTCCGACCTTCGCCGATGCCCTGGCCGCCGTGCGCTGTGCGATCTGGCCCGAGCGGACTTTGGCGATATCACCGCGCCGACGCGCCAGAACGAAACCCGCTTCCGTTTGCCCGCGCCCTGGGCCTATGCCCTCGGCCACGCCGCATGAAGGGCCCAAGTTGAGCTGAGAAACTGCCTACGCTTACGACCGGAATGCGGTCCAAGCGGCCCGGAGCTACCTGTTCCGTGTCAAGGATCCTCGCATCCTTACTCGAACGGCTTCCATTCTACAGGTTAGCTCCCAGCATGTCAGGACAGTAGCAATACTTTGGGCGATAACTTGGCCTGAGGCAGGATCAGCGGCTTAGTCGAACGAGAACATCGGCGTCATTGCTAGATAAGCGCGCATATATCTCATAGATAGACTCGGAATACACTATCAATTGTATCGGTGCGAGCCGTCTTCCGCGCTGTCCCGTCGTCAGCACGGCGGAATGGAGCACCGTTCGGCTGGCCTCGCCCCGTGCCGGCCGCCTATGCCAAGCCGCGGTGTTCAGCAAAGTCGATCTCAGGCGGTAAGAGAAATTGTTTCTATCAGGCCCCATGATTGAAACGTTGTTCTTTATTGCACGGAAATTTTAACAGCACATTCCCTTATTTTTCTGCAAAACTAATTGCATAGGCGAACGATAAATCTATATAAAGAAAGATATTTGCTCGACAATTAACAATTTAGGAGGAAAGATATTTCGTCCGGGAGGATTAATTCGAAATGATAGGATCACACTGATGGCCGGAACTGAACCGGATCGCGTCGATGAACGCCCCCCTGCTCGGTCCCGGCCTCGGGAAGCCGCATGACCTAGGACCACCCCCGGTCGCATTGTAACGCGGCACACGACAGCGCGCCGTGCTGGGGCGGCCTCAACCAATCTCTACATCCTGAGGTGACCGCGACAGCGGGCCGCTGCGCTCCGGCACCTCCGGATGAGGGATGGGAGGGATAGCCAGCCCGAGGCTTCCCGGTCGTCCGTCACATTCCGTGCGCGCTGCCATCGCAGGCGGCCCTAAACCTTTGTTGCGACGCGCTGTTTTCGCCGAGCCGGTGTCCCTCACGGCGATGCGCGCTCCCATTGTCCGTTGCCGAGTTCCCAGAGGTATGACGCCCGCATGTCGCGAACCATCCGCTTCAACGCCTTCGACATGAACTGCGTCGGCCACCAGTCGCCGGGCCTGTGGGCCCATCCACGCGACCGGTCATGGCAGTACAAGGATCTGGAATACTGGCAGGATCTCGCGCGTACGCTGGAACGCGGCATCTTCGACGGGATCTTCATCGCCGACGTCGTGGGCTATTACGACGTCTACAAGGGCTCGAACTGGCACGCCCTGCAGCAGGCGGCGCAGATCCCGGTCAACGATCCGCTGCAGCTCGCCGCGCCGATCGCGCTGGCCACCGAGCATCTCGGTATCGGCATCACGGCCTCGACCTCGTTCGAGCATCCCTACACCTTCGCCCGCCGCCTCTCGACCGCCGACCATCACACTAAGGGCCGGGTCGGCTGGAACATCGTCACGTCGTATCTCGAGAGCGGGGCGAAGAACCTTGGCCAGGAGGGTCTGAAGCGCCACGACAACCGCTACGAGGTCGCGGCCGAATACGTTGAGGTGCTCTACAAGCTGTTCGAGGGCAGCTGGGAAGACGGCGCGGTCCTGCGCGACCGCGACCGGCGAATCTTCACCGATCCGGCCAAGGTCCACGAGATCGGCCATCGCGGCCGGCACTTCACGGTGCCGGGCTATCACCTGTGCGAGCCCTCGCCGCAGCGCACGCCGGTGCTGTATCAGGCCGGCGCCTCCGGGCCCGGCAAAGCCTTCGCGGCTGCCCATGCCGAATGCGTGTTCGTGGCCGCCCCGCTCAAGCCGATGCTCAAGGCCTACGTGGCGGATATTCGCGCCCAAGCGCAGGCGGCCGGTCGGTCTGCCCGCGATGTGCTGATCTACAACCTCACCACCGTGATCATCGCGGAGACCGACGACGCCGCGCAGAAGAAGTTCGAGGAATACCAGTCCTACGCTTCCTACGACGGCGCACTAGTGCTGCTGTCGGGCTGGAGCGGGATCGATTTCGGCCAGTACGCGCCGACCGATCTCGTCCGGAAGGTCGAGACCAACGCCATCGTGTCGATGGTCGAGCACTTCTCGTCACCCGAGACGCCCTGGTCGATCGCGGAACTCGCCCGCTGGGGCGGCATCGGCGGGCTCGGGCCGGTCTTCGTCGGCTCACCCGCCACGGTGGCCGACATCCTCCAGGAATGGGTCGAGGAGACCGATGTCGACGGCTTCAACCTCGCCTACGCGGTCACGCCGGAGAGCTTCGCGGATACTGTGAACCTGCTGGTTCCCGAGCTGCAGCGGCGGGGCGTCTATCCGAAGGCCTACCGCCCCGGAACCTTGCGCGAAAAGCTGTTCGGCCGCGGGCCGACCCTGCCGGAGACCCATCCGGCGCACGGGTTTCGCGACATCGAGGCCGTGAAGGCGCGGGAGGCGTCGCTTCGCCCCGCCGCAGCGGCCGAGTGAGGGGCGCCCGTGTCCGACACGATCCTCGAACTCACCGACGTCTCGCTGGCGTTCAAGGGGCTCACGGCGATCAACGGCTTGAGCTTCGCGGTCCGGCGCGGCGAGATCTGCGCACTGATCGGGCCGAACGGGGCCGGCAAGAGCTCGCTCCTCAACATCCTCAACGGGGTGTACCGGCCCCAATCCGGCACGATCGTGTTCGAGGGGGAACGCTTCCACCGGATGGAGCCGCTGAAGGCGGCGCGGCGCGGCATCGGCCGCAGCTTCCAGAACAACGCGCTGTTCTCAGGGATGAGCGTGCTCGACAACGTGATCGTCGGCCTGTCGCGGCGGGCGCGGACGACGCTGGTCGAGGAGGCCCTGCGCCTTCCGCGCGCCAGGGCGCAGGAGGCCGCGTTCCGCGAGCGAGCCCGGGCGGTGCTGCGCCTCCTCGAGCTCGAATCCCAGGCCGGCACGGCGGTCGGCACTTTGCCCTACGGCGTCCAGAAGAAGGTCGAACTCGCCCGCGCGATCGTGGCGGAACCAGCGCTCCTGCTGCTCGACGAGCCGCTGGCCGGCATGAACGCGCGCGAGAAGGACGAGATCGCGGCGATCGTCGAACGGCTGAACCGCGAGCTGGCGCTGACGATCGTGCTGATCGAGCACGATCTCGGGATCGTGCTCCGGCTCGCTCACCACGTCGTCGTCCTCGATTACGGGCGCAAGCTCGCCGATGGGCCGCCCGAGACGATCCGCAACGACCCGGACGTGATCGCGGCCTATATCGGCACCAGCCCCGCGGCGCTGGCCGCATGAGCGTGTTCCTCGAAACCCTGATCGGCGGCGTGCTGGCCGGCACGCTGTACGCCCTGGTCGCGATCGGCTTCGTGCTGATCTACAAGGCGTCGGGCGTGTTCAACTACGCGCAGGGCTCGCTCCTGCTGTTCGGCGCCCTCACCTTCGTGTCCCTGACGGAGGCCGGCGTTCCGACCGTCGCCGCCCTCGCGGTCACGGCCGGTCTCCTCGTCTTCACCGCGGTCGCGATCGAGCGGTTTCTGCTCAGGCCGCTCGCCAACCGCAGCCCCCTGACGCTGTTCATGGCGACGCTGGGGCTCTCCTACCTCGTGGAGGGCGTCGCGCAGGGCCTGATGGGATCGCGGGTGCGCGCCGTCGATCTCGGCATCGACGATCTGCCCCTTTTCCTCGGCGACATCATGATCAGCCAGTTCGATCTGGTCGCGGCCGGCGTGGCCGTGGTGCTGGTGGTCGTCCTCGCGCTGCTGTTCCACCGCACGCGCATCGGCATCCAGCTCCGCGGGGTCGCCGACGACACCCGCGCGGCGCTGTCGCTCGGCATCGACATCCACCGCATCTGGCAGATCGTCTGGGCGGTGGCGGGCCTCGTCGGGCTCGTGGCCGGGCTGCTCTGGGGCGCGCGCCAGGGCGTGCAGTTCTCGCTGTCGCTCGTGGTTCTCAAGGCCCTACCGGTCCTGATCATCGGCGGCTTCACCTCCATCGCGGGCGCCATCGTGGGCGGCATCGTCGTGGGGGCCGGCGAGAGCTTGGCCGAGACCTATGTCGGCCCGCTCCTGGGCGGCGGCATCACGTCCTGGTTCGCCTACGGGCTCGCCCTGGCCGTCCTCCTCGTCCGCCCCGCCGGCCTGCTGGGCGAGCGGCAGATCGAGAGGGTCTGACGCCATGACCGCTCTCGGTTCGCGCGCCGGCGCGCAGCCCCTGCCCCTCGCGCCTTCGCCACCCGCCCTCACCCTGGCGGCCGTCACGGTTCTGGTGCTCGCGGTCCCGTTCCTGGCGAGCGAGTACTGGGTCAACGCGATCCTCGTACCGTTCCTGATCCTGGCGCTGGCGGGACTCGGCCTCAACCTGCTCACCGGCTACGCGGGTCAGCTCTCGCTCGGCAGCGGCGCGTTCATGATGGTGGGCGCCTACGCGACCTACGCGCTGCAGCTCCGCGCGCCCGCGCTGCCGCTGCAGATCGCCGGTCCGGTGCGAGATGTAGAGGAGCGCGACGCCCCGGTTCTTCAGCCGGTCGAGGACCGCGAACAGGCGCTCGGATTCCGGGGCCGAGAGGCTGGCGGTCGGCTCGTCGAGGATCAGCACGACCGGCTCGTGCGCCACTGCGCGGCCGATGGCGACGAGCTGGCGTTCGGCGAGCGAGAGCGTTTCGAGCCTGCGGGACAGGTCGACGTCGAGGCCGATTCCGGCCGCGATCGCCGCGGCGGCGCGCCGGCTCCCCCGGCCCCCGGCCCAGACCGGGGCGTGCCCCGTGCAGACGCTGTCGAGCAGCAGATTGTCGGCGACCGACAGGGTCGGGACGCCGATATCGGCGATCGCCTGATGCACGGCGACGATCCCGTGCGCCCGCGCCTGTCCCGGCGACGCGAACGCCACGGCTCTCCCGCCGAGGGTGATGGATCCCGCATCGGCCTTGTCGACGCCGCAGAGGATCTTCACCAGGGTCGACTTGCCGGCGCCGTTGGCGCCCATCAGGGCGAGGGCCTCCCCGGCGGCGAGATCGAAGCTCACATCGGCGAGCGCCCGGGTCGATCCGAAGTTTTTCGTCAGGCCCCGCACCGTCAGCGCCAGCGCTTGCACCGCCACGACACCTCAGCCTGCCCGTTCCCGGCCCGCGAAGGCCAGGATCAGGGTCAGCAGGATCAGCACCCCGGTCCCGACCTGCTGCCAGTAAAAATTCCAGCCGATCAGCAGCAGGCCGTTGGTCGTGAAGCTGAACAGCGCGACGCCGAGCAGCGTGCCGGGGACGTTGGCCCGCCCGGTGCGGCTGAGCGCTGTCCCGATGAAGGCCGCGCCGATGCTGTCGAGCAGGTAGGCGTTGCCCGCATAGGGCACGTAGGCATTCACGTGCGCCGAGAGCAGGATGCCCGCCAGCGCCGCGATCGTCGCGCTCGCCCCATAGGTCAGCGCCAGGATGCGCCGCACCGGCAGGCCGGAATAGAGCGCGACCGGCGCCTGCACACCCACGGCCAGAACCTCCCGGCCGAACCGCGTGCGCCCAAGGAGCAGCCCGATGCCGGTGCCCAGCAGGAGCACCAGCCACAGGGCGAGCGGGACGCCGAGGCAGCTGCCATGCCCGATGAAGGCCAGCGCCGGCGTGATCCGGCCGGCCGGGACGTAGACCGGATTCCCGCCATCGGTGGCGAGCTGCTGCAGGCTGTGGCCGATGAAGAGGGTCCCGAGCGTCGCGAGGAACGGGGTGATCCCGAGCCGGGCGATCAGCAGCGCGTTGAACAGCCCGGTGCCGAATCCGGCCAGAAGTCCGCAGAATACCGCCAGGGCGACCGGCTGGCCGGCGCTCACCGCCGCGATGAAGGCGAGGCCGCCGAGATCGACGGCGGTGCCGACCGACAGGTCGGTCCCGCCTGAGGCCACGGCCAGCGTCATGGCCAGGGCCACGATCGCGTTCAGCGCCACGCTGTTGACCAGTACGCCGGTGACGTTGGCCACCGTGAGGAAGCCCGGCGCCAGGGCCGAGAACACGGCGAGTACCAGGGCCAGCATGGCGGGCAGCCCGAACCGCAGAAGCTCCGCCGCCGGGATCGGCCGGGACGGCCGCGCTTGCATGAGGCTCATGCGACGCGCCCCCGGACCCGCCCGATTCCGACCACGGCGAGGATCAGCGCGCCCTCGATCCCGTTCACCCAGTAGGTCGAGACGTGCAGCAGCTGGAAGCCGTTGGTCAGGCTGCCGAGGAACAGGGTTGCCAGCAGCGTGCCGGTGATCGTCGGCACGAACCGGCGAGAAAACATGAAGCCCAGGAAGGCGGTCGCCACCACGGGCAGCAGCATCTCGGACGCGCCGCCCGTGGCGCTGTTGAGGAAGGCCACCGAGACGATCCCCGCAACCCCGCCGAGCAGCCCGCTTGTGCCATAGGATCCGGCGACGTAGCGCCCCGTCGCGATACCGGCCACCCGCGCCGCCGCCGGATGGCCGCCGACCGCCTCGGCGCGCAGGCCAAGGGGCGTGAACCGCAAGGCCGCGGCGAGGCCCAGCGCCAGGGCGAGGAGGAGGTAACCCAGGATCGGAACGTCCAGCGGACCCGTGGCGCCCAGCGTGTCGATCAGCGGCGAGGCGGCCGGGATCGTGCTGTTCTCGGTGAGCACCAGCTCGAGCCCGGCGCAGATGTTCATCACCGCGAGCGTCGCCAGGAGCGGCGGGATGCGCAGAAGCAGGATCGCCCCCGCATTCACGAAACCGACCGCGAGGCCCGTGCCGAGGGCGGCGGCCACGCAGGCCGGATCGCCGAAGCCGGCCTGATTGAGGCTCGCGAAGACGGCAGCCGACAGCCCGAGCGTCCCGGCGAGGGAGAGGTCGATGCCGCCCCCGATCACGTCCGTTCCCCCGATGATCAGGACCAGTGTGAGGCCGAGGCTCAAGGTACCGAGCACCGCCGATTGGGACAGGATCAGCCCGAGATTGGCCGGATCCAGGAAGGACGGCGCCCGCACGGCGAAGACCGCGAGCACGGCCAGGATCAGCAGGAGGCTGCCGGCGCCGCGCAGGCCGTAGGCTACCTGGACGGCCCGCGCCACGCTTGAACCGGGCGCAGTCTCTGATACTGGCTCGGCGAGGGCCGGAAAAGCACTAGGCGGCACGGGCAGCCACCGTGTCATGCCGCCCGGTCAAGGACGCCTGAAGCAGGGTCCCGGCATCGGTTCCGGTGGCGGGGTACTCCGCCACGACCGTCCCGCGGAACAGGACGAGGATCCGGTCGCACAGGCCGAGCAGCTCGTCGAGATCGGCGGACAGGAGCAGGATGCCGGCTCCGCGCTCCGCGGCCTCGGCGATCAGCCGGTAGATCTCGGCCTTGGCGGCGATGTCGACCCCGATCGTGGGCTCGTCGAGGATGTAGAGGCGCGCCTCCCGCGCGAGCCATTTGCCGAGCACCACCTTCTGCTGGTTGCCGCCGCTCAGTGTCCGCACCGGCGCGTCCGGCCCGCCGGTTTTGACCTGCAGCTCGCCGATGAGGTCCAGCACCCGGCGCCGCTCCGCGTCCCGGTCGAGCCAGCCCCAGCGGCTCAGGCGCCTGAGGCTTGCCAGCGTCAGGTTCTCGCGGATTCCGAGGTCGAGCGCGACCCCGTGGGCGCGCCGGTCCTCCGGCACCAGCGCGATGCCCCGGCGCACCGCCTCGGCGGGAGCGTTGAGGCGCGCGGCCTGCCCGTCGATCGTCACGGTGCCGGCCGTGATCGGTGCGAGGCCGAACAGCGCCTGGACGAGGTCCTTGGCGCCGGAGCCGAGGAGGCCCGTCAGACCCAGCACCTCGCCGCGACGCAGGGTGAAGGAGACGTCGCGCACGCCCGTGCCCACGCCGACGCCCTCTAGCGCGAGCACGGGCTCGCCCGGCGCTTTGCGGTGGCGCGGGTACAGGTCGGTCACCGGGCGGCCGATCATCAGCTCCGCGAGGCCGCCGGCCGGGACCTGCCGCGGATCGACATGGGCGACATCCCGCCCGTTGCGCATCACTGTGACGGCGTCGCAGAGTTGTTCGATCTCCACGAGGTAGTGGGAGATGTAGAGCGTGGTCAGCCCCTGCGCCTTCAGCCGGCGGATGGCGGCGAACAGGTGCTCCACCTCGCGCTGAGCGAGCGCCGCCGTCGGCTCGTCGAAGACCAGGATCCGCGGCGCGGCGAGCAGCGCCCGGGTGATCTGCACGATCTGCTGCTGCGCGGTGGAGAGGTCGCGGATCAGGGCGCCCCTCGGCAGGCTGATGCCGAAGAAACGCTCCAGCGCCGCCTCGGCCCGGCGCTGCAGGCTGCCGCGCCAGACCCCGAAGCGGGAACCCGCCGATTCCCGGCCGAGGAACAGCGCCTCGCCGACGGTGGCGGTCGGCACCAGCAGCCGCTCCTGGTGGATGAAGGCGATGCCGAGCCTCTCCGCGCCCTCGGGCGTCATGCCGGCGACCGGGGCGCCGTCCAGTGCGATCGTCCCGGCCTGCGGCGTCACGAGCCCGGCCAGAATCTTGATGAGCGTCGACTTGCCGGCGCCGTTATGGCCGATCAGCCCGTGGATCGTCCCCGGCGCGACGGTGAGGGAGGCGCCGTCCAGCGCCCGGGTCGGCCCGAAGGTCGCGACCAGCCCCTGCATCGCGAGGGCCGGCGGCACGGCGGATGTCGACATGTGGAGAGTCTCGGGCCGGATCTTCGCGCTTCAGGCCTGCCCGAGCTGCCGCTGGACCTCGGCGGCGTTCGCCTTGTTGGCGATGATGGCCGGTATGAAGGTCTGGGACGGCAGGTTCGTCTGGCCCGCGAAGTAGCGGGCGACGTTGAGCACTGCCGTGCGGCCGATCACCGAGGGCTGCTGCGCCGCCACCGCGCCGGCCGGCGCCTTCGGATCCTTGACCAGGGCCAGCACCTCCGGGGTGCCGTCGACCCCGTAGGTGCGGATCTCCGTGCGCCCGGCCGCGATCAGCGCCTGCGTGGCGCCGAGCTGCGGGATGTCCCAGGCCGACCAGATCGCCGCGATCGAGCCCGGCTCGGGATATTTGGCAAGCAAAGCGGTGATCTGCCCGTAGGCATCCTGCACCGTGTTGGGGATCACGTCCCGCAGCTCGGGCTGGATGATCTTCGCTTCGGGATAGTATTTCAGCACGGCCCGCAGCTGCGTGTACCGGATCTCGCAGACCGGAACGCCGGAAAACCCGTTGAAGACGACGATGTTGCCCTTCCCGTTGATGTCGGACACGAGCTGCAGCGCCAGTTGCGCGCCGAGGGAGAAATTGTCCGAGGTCGCGGTGTTGATGACGTTGGTCGAGGGCAGGTCCACCGAGAAGACCGGGATCCCGGCCTGCCGCAGCTTCTTCAGCCAGGGATCGACCACCGTGAGGGTGCCGAGCGTCTGGATCACGGCGTCGGGCTTCTGGGTCGCCAGCGTCTGCAACTGGCTGACCAGCGCCTTGTCGCTGCGCCCGGCATCGAGGCCGATCGGCGTGCCGCCCAGCTCCTTCACGGTCTCGACCTGCGCCTGATAGGCCTTCAGGTCGAAGAAATGGTCGGTGCCGGCGACGCTGATCGCGATGGTCTTGCCCTTGAGCGACAGGGTGCCGTCGCCCGGCACGGCCTCCGCGGCCCGCGCCGTCCCGGGCAACAGGGCCGCCGTCCCGAGGGCTGCGCCCGCCCGCATGAGCGCGCGCCGCGACAGGGACGAAAACACGTCGGACATGAGTTTTTTCCGAAAATCCGCCGATCCAGAGCGGCGCCGGAAGATGTCTCGATGTCGCCAAGACGATCAATAGGCTTTTTACGCGCGTTTATGGGAGTGACTTTCCGAATTGCCCGCCGTCAGGATGCTGATTTTCTCCGGCAATCCTTTAAAGTTGCGGCACGATCGGAAATTCAGCTTCAGATCAGAATGCCTAGCCTTGAACCGCCGTTGACTCGGTGGCGGATTTGCCTTCGCTTGAGCGGCGTAGCCTGCCGCGGGGCCTGTTCAGGCCCATTGCCGACGCCCCGCCCTCACCGGAGCCGCCATGACGACAGCCGCGTCGCCGACACCCACGCCGCAGCCCCACGCCCATCGCATCGCCACGGAGGCGGAGGCGCTACGGATCGCCCGGGACCTCGCGGCGGATTTCGCCGTCGACGCGGCCAAGCGGGATCGCGACAGGCGCCTGCCGGTGGCGGAACTCGACCGCTTTTCGAATTCCGGGCTCTGGGGGATCACGGTACCCAAGGCCTATGGCGGCGCGGGGGTCGGCTTCGCCACTTTGGGCGAGGTCATCGCGCTGATCTCGGCCGCCGACCCGTCGATCGGCCAGATCCCGCAGAACCATTTCGCGGCCCTCGACGTGATCCGGGTGACCGGCTCCGAGGCGCAGAAGCGGCTGTGGTTCGACCGCGTGCTCCAGGGCTACCGCCTGGGCAACGCCTTCTCGGAGAAGAACAGCCGGCACGTCGGCGCGTTCGAGACCACGCTCCGGCCGCAGGGCGACGGTTTCGTGGTCGACGGCGACAAGTTCTACGCGACGGGCGCGCTGTTCGCGCACTTCATCCATATCGGGGCGGTGGACGCGGAGGGCCGCGTCCACCTCGCCCTAGTGGACCGCCACGCCCCGGGGCTGACGGTCACCGACAGCTGGTCGGGGTTCGGCCAGCGCACCACGGCGAGCGGTGACGTCGCGCTGCGCGGCGTCGCCGTCCCGGCCGAAGCGGTGATCCCCGCCTGGAAGGGCGGGGAGCGGCCGTCTTCGAACGGCCCGGTCTCGCAGTTCATCCAGGCGGCGGTCGATCTCGGCATCGCGCGCGGCGCCTTCGACGAGACGATCCGCTTCGTCCGGACGCGGTCGCGCCCGTGGATCGACAGCGGGCGGGAGCGCGCCTCCGAGGACGCCCTGACCATCCGCGAGGTCGGCCAGCTCGTCGTGGCGCTGCGGGCCGCCGAGGCTCTGCTGGCCCGGGCGGGCCGGGCGATCGACGCCATCCTGGACGATCCGACGGAGGCGGAGGCCGCCGAGGCCGCGGTTGCCGTGGCCGAAGCCAAGGTGCTGACCACGGAGATCGCACTGTCCGCCGCCAACAAGCTGCACGAGCTCGCGGGCACCCGATCGGTGCTGGCGGAGGACAACCTCGACCGGCACTGGCGCAACGCTCGCACCCACACCCTGCACGACCCGGTGCGCTGGAAGTCCTTCCACGTAGGCAACCACGTGCTGAACGAGATCGCGCCGCCGCGGCATGCGTGGAATTGATCGCCACGAGCCGTGACACTCTGTATCTCGTCGATACCAACATCCTCTCGGCCGGCGCGCCGACCAAGTCCGTTCTTACCGTCGAACGGATCGACTGGACGGCCCATGGTGACGAACCCGGCGGAGAGGGCTACGAACATTCCCGCCAAGCCGAGCCCGAGCGCTGCCGCGATCCAGGCGCCCCCTAGTGCAATGACGCGGACGAAGGACTCACGGGCGGGATGAGGTGTGCGAGTCTGGGCGATGGCTCAGACTGTCTGCGTGCTTCCCGATGCAGCCGACGTGACCCGGCTCGCTGCGATCGTGCAGGATCGATCGCGCCCACTCAAACACATTCAGCGTGCCCGCATCGTCCTGCTCTCAGACGAGCGCCTAAGCGTTCAAGATGTAGCCTGGCGGGCGTCAGCCGCCCGGCCGTGTGGCGCTGGCAGCAGCGCTACGCCGAGGCGGGCGTTGAAGGTCTTCTGCGCGACAAGACGCGTCCGCCCGGCACGCCATCCACCCGACCGAGACGGTGGCTGAGGTGCTGGCGCTGACCTGCTCGGAGCCGCCGGGCGAGGTCACCCACTGGACCGGACGTGCCGTAGCCCGGGCGGTTGGGATCTCGTTGCGGGCCGTGCAGCGGATCTGGGACGCTCACCGCCTCCAACCGCATCGACTGCGCACGTTCAAGCGCTCGCGCGATCCGACCTTCGCCGCCAAGGTCGAGAACGGGCACCCATCGAACCTGTTCGATGGGTGCCCGTGTCGTCGGCCTCTACATGGCCCCACCCGCCCAGGCGGTGGTGCTGTCCATCGACGAGAAGAGCCAGATCCAGGCGCTGGCGCGGACCTGCCCCGATCGTTCGGTCGCCCCCGGCCATCCCGTCGCCCGGACCCACGACTATACCCGTCACGGCACGACGACGCTGTTTGCCGCTCTCGACGTCTTGGCGGGCACCGTGCTCGGCCGCTGCATGCAGCGCCACCGGACCGGTGAGTTCATCCGCTTCCTCAACGCCGTCGAGGCCGCCGTCCCG
>Ga0316228_1000780_pt1 | contig 38601 bp, 30 predicted proteins | sample TBH18021metaG_FD_206005 | JGI IMG/M metagenome (GOLD analysis project Ga0316228, IMG submission 206005) | Freshwater microbial communities from Trout Bog Lake, Wisconsin, USA - TBH18021 | ecosystem: Environmental > Aquatic > Freshwater > Lake > Hypolimnion/Profundal zone | place: USA: Wisconsin... | reverse complement strand
ACGCCTTTCCTTGCTCTCGTGTCCGATAAGCTCTTCAACAAACTCGCGCTGGACCCCGGCGTTGCACAGGAGAGTCGTCGCGGTATGTCGGAAAGAGTGAAACACGACATCTTTCCGTACGCCGTATTCTGACTTGAAGCGCTGGAACCATTTGCCGAAGGCGCTGCCGTATGACGCCTCCTCGCCATCGTCGAGAGCGTCCTCTTCCTCGGCGCCGGCCTCGCCCTCAGGCAGAAGCAAGTCGTCCCCTCCTCGGTTTTTCACCAGCGCTTCGATGAGGCCCAGCCTCGGGAGATTCTGATGGAGAGGAACCCAGCGAGCACTGCCCTCCGCTTTCAGCTCGAGGGTCCGTTCCGTGAGATTGAAGTACCAGATCCCGCTCTCCGCGTCCTGAACCACGTGACGCACGCGAAGCTGGAAGATTTCGCCACGACGCATGCCGCTGTGACAGCCGATAAGGATGCCCCAGTACCTTTCGTCGCGCAGGACGGTCGGTCCCGCCGTCTTCCAACTCCGCCGGCTTCGAACTCCCGTAAACAAGGGCGCATTCAGCACGGCCGCAAGCTCGGCCTGATCCCACATCGGCCGCTCGTCTCTAGCCTTGTGGTGCTGTCCTCGCATGCGCTTCAGGTTGATGTGCAGACCTTCGAAGATGGACGGCAGACCCTTGGAGACGACTTCGTTGTTCTGAGCCCACGGCCAGATCCCTGACAAGGCCGCGAGGTGCCGGTTGAAGGTTTGCGGCTTCAGCCGATTGATGCCAGGCTTGCCGTTGCAGTGCTCGATCAGGCCGCGGATGCCGCATCGGCGCTGGATGTCACGCCATTCGGTGTTCTTGTCGTAATTGGCGGGCAACGCGAGCAGAGCGCGCTTAAATTCAGCGGCATCCGCCGGTCCATAGGCACTGAGCGGCTTGTCCCCGCAGATCTCGACGAACAAGCGCCCCGTGGATCGGGCTTGGCGTTCGATTGACGACTTCCAGTCACCGCTCGCGACGCGATCCCGGCCGTAGGTCTCCCAACTCGCGCTGAAAAGGTCTCGAGCCCCACGCAGCGTCGTGGTTGCCGGCGTCTGGGGCTCTGACAGCAGAGCAGGAGCGCTCGTCCGGCGGGTGGTTGCGTGCAGGGGGTGGTGCGGCAGGACCACGTCGCGCAAATAAGCCAGCTTCTCCTCAGCGACCGTGATGTCGACGTCGAGCAGGGCGCGGCAAAGCGCGTGTTCTTGTGAGCGCGTGTCGAGATCGATCTCGTTGCGCAGGGCGAGGTCTTGTGCTTGGCCGCGGACGAAGGCGAAGTTGTTGAGCGCGCGGTCGCGCTTCAGGCCGTCGATTCGGTTCGCGTAGAGAAACGCCCATTCGGCTGGATCGTTGAGGCTTGCCTGTGAGGCCTCCTCGGCTGGATCGCCGCCGTCAGTTGGGGCGTGTCCAAAAACTGTGTCGGCGGCGGGCAGATCCTCGGGTTCGGGATAGTGCCCGATGGTCGCGATGAGACCGTCGTGCCTAAGGGATTCAGAGTCGAGATATTGCTCGGCAAGCCGTGCGATGTCTGCGCGTGTGAGCGATCGGTTGAAGCGGACGAGGGTGAACAAGGTCTCTGTCCTCTCCCACAAACGCTGCGCCATTCGCCGGGCCTCGCCGGGTGTGGCGTGGCCAAGGGAGCGCAGGATCTCACGCTGGCCGAACCGTGGGCGCAGATCGTGGGGGATGATACGACGAAATAGGATCGTCTGTCCGCGGCGGCGGATATTGATGCGGGGCAAGGCGCGACTCCTTGCCGTCCAGAACTGTGGACCTCCCGAGTGGACCTGGACGGAGCGGTCGGCCCGGGCGGGTCCGAAAACAGCCGGAGAATAACGGTCGGCTGAGAATCACAGGCGTTTGGCTGGGGCGCCAGGATTCGAACCTGGGAATGGCGGTACCAAAAACCGCTGCCTTACCACTTGGCGACGCCCCAAGGTGAGCGGACGCTGTCTAGACGCCGCGCTCTCCCCTGGCAAGCCGTGGATCACGGCTGATCGGCCCGCCCGCCGTGGCTCAGCGGCGCTCGGGCACGCCGTCGATCCGCCGGGGAAGCCCCAGCGGATTGGCGGCCTGAAGCGCCGCCGGCAGCAGGGCGTCGGGAAAGTCCTGGTAGCTCACGGGCCGCAGGAAGCGGTCGATCGCGAGACTGCCCACCGAGGTTGTCCGCCCGTCCGAGGTCGCCGGATAGGGACCGCCATGGACCATCGCGTGCGCCACTTCGACCCCGGTCCCGAAGCCGTCCACCAGGATGCGGCCGACACGGCGCTCCAAGAGCGGCAGCAGTTCCCGTGCGGCCGCGTGATCCTCCGGCACGAGATGCAGCGAGGCCGTGAGCTGCCCCTCCAGATGCTCCAGGACCGACCGCATCGCGTCGAAATCCGCGCAGCGCACCACGAGACCCGATGCTCCGAACATCTCCTCCTGCAGCTCGGGTTCTGCCAGGAACACGTCCGAGTCCGCGGCAAACAGGGTGGCCCGGCCCTGGATTGCCCCACCCTCCGCACCCTCTGCGATACGGGTCACGGCGGCGTGGCCGGCGACTCGCGCGACGGCCTCGCTGTAGGCGCGCTGAATGCCGGGCGTGAGCATGGTCGCGGCCGGGCTCTCCCGCAGGGCCGCGCCGGCCGCCTCCAGGAAGGCGTCGAGGCCCGGGCCGGGGAGTGCCAGGATCAGGCCAGGATTGGTGCAGAACTGTCCGGCACCCAGCGTCAGGGAGGCCGCGAAGGCCTTGCCGATTTCTGCGCCTCGCTTGGCCAGCGCGCCGGGGAACAGCAGCACCGGGTTGATGCTGCTCATCTCGGCATAGACCGGGATGGGCGTCGGGCGCCCGGCTGCAATCGCCATCAGGGCGGTGCCGCCCCGGCGCGAGCCCGTGAAGCCCACGGCGGCGATCCGGGGATCGGCCACCAGCCCCTGCCCGATCGACTGACCGGCATCGAACAGCAGCGAGAAAGTCCCCTCGGGCAGACCGCAGGACGCCACCGCCTTCTGGATGGCGCGGCCGACGAGCTCCGAGGTGCCGGGATGGGCGGGATGGGCCTTGACCACCACCGGACAGCCTGCCGCCAGGGCCGAGGCGGTGTCGCCCCCCGCCACCGAGAAGGCGAGCGGGAAGTTCGAGGCGCCGAACACTGCCACCGGGCCGACGGCGATCCGGCGCAGGCGCAGGTCCGGCCGGGGCAGCGGCTTGCGGTCCGGCAGGGCCGGATCGATCCGCACCCCGACGGAGCTGCCCTCGCGGACCACGCCGGCGAACAGGCGCAGCTGGCCCACGGTCCGGGCGCGCTCGCCTTCGATCCGCGGCCGGGGCAGCCCCGTCTCGGCCATGCAGCGCGTGACGAGATCGTCCCCGATCTCTAGGATGTTCGCGGCAATCGCCTCAAGGAAGCCGGCCCGCGCCTCAGGATCGGTCTCGCGGTAGGTGTCGAAGGCGGCCTCGGCGAGCGCGCAGGCCCGGTCCAGGTCGCTCCGGCTCGCGCCCGGGAAATCCGGCTCCAGGGCTTCGCCGGTGGCCGCCGCGACGGCCCGGAAGGCCGACTCGGTGCCGCGCCGCGCCTCGGCGCCGATCAGGTTCTCGCCGCGCAGGGTCATGAGCTGCTCCTCTTCGTTTGGGTGCGGGCGGGCCGCACCGGGACGGACGCGCGATGGACAATCAGCCCCGCTGTGCCGCCAGGGCTTTCTCGCGGATAGCCGCGAGGGTCATGGTCGGGGTGAGCGCCTCGGGATCAACGCGGCAATGGATCATCGCCGGCAGTCCGGAGGCGAGGCTGCGCTCGAAGGCGGGGGCGAATTCGGCGGTGCGCTCCACGAACTCGCCGTGGCCGCCGCAGGCGCGGGCGAGCGCTGCAAAATCGGGATTGCGAAGCTCTGTCGCCGAGACGCGGCCGGGATACTCGCGCTCCTGATGCATCCGGATCGTGCCGTACATGCCATTGTCGAGCACGACCACCACGATGGCGGTCCCGTATTGCACGGCGGTGGCAAATTCCTGCACGGTCATCATCACGTCGCCGTCGCCCGCGAGCGCAACGACGATCCGCTCCGGATGGCTGCGCTTGGCCATCACGGCCGCGGGCAGGCCGTAGCCCATCGAGCCCGAGGTCGGCGCGAGCTGCGTGCCGAAGGCGCGGAACCGGTAGTAGCGGTGGACCCAGGTGGCGAAGTTGCCGGCGCCGTTGCAGATCACCGCGTCCGGCGGCAGACGCTCGCGCAGCCACGTGATCGCTTCCCCGTACTGGAACGCGCCGGGCTTCGGCTCCGGCGTCTCAGACCACGCGCGATAGGCGGCGTGGGCCTCGGCGGCCCGCCCGCTCCCGGTCGGGACGAAATCCGGCAGGACGGCGCAGAATGTCTCGGGCGCCGCCTCGATCGCCAGTGCCGGCTGGTAGACGCGGCCGAGCTCCGCCGCGTCGGCATGGACGTGAACCAGCGGCAGCCCAGGATCGGGGATGCCGAGCAGGCCGTAGGATTGCGCCGGCATCTCGGAGAGGCGCCCGCCCACCATCAGCAGCAGGTCGGCCTCCTTGATCCGGGCGAGCAGCGCCGGGTTCGGCCCGATCCCGAGTTCGCCCGCGAAGTTCGGGTGGTCGGCGGGGAAGAGCTGCGCCCGCCGGAACGAGACCGCCACCGGCAGATCGTGGCGCTCGGCCCAGGCGGCCAGGGTTGCGACGGCGCCCTGCGTCCAGCGGGAGCCGCCGAGCAGCACCACCGGCCGCCGCGCCTCCGCCAGCATCGACCGCAGGCGCGCGACATCGTCCCCCGACGGAGCCGGCGCGGCCGGGACGACGCGCGGCGCGTCGGACACGGCCGCGACGTCGTCGAGCATATCTTCCGGCAGAGCGACAACGACGGGGCCCGGGCGGCCCTGCATCGCGACCCGAAAGGCCCGGGCCAGGATCTCCGGGATGCGCGCGGCGTCATCGATCTCCACCGCCCACTTGGCGACGCCGCCGAACATCTGCCGGTAATCGACCTCTTGGAAGGCCTCGCGGTCCCGCATCCGCCGAGCGATCTGACCGACGAACAGGATCATCGGCGTCGAATCCTGGCGCGCGATGTGCACGCCGGCGGAAGCGTTGGTGGCGCCAGGGCCCCGGGTGACGAAGCAGATTCCCGGGCGGCCCGTGAGCTTGCCGGCGGCCTCAGCCATGATCGCCGCGCCGCCCTCCTGCCGGCAGACCAGCACGTCGATGCCGCTGTCGCGCAGGGCATCGAGCACCGCGAGGTAGCTTTCCCCGGGAACGCAGGTCACGCGCTCGATCCCCTGCGCGCGGAGTTGGTCGACGAGCACCTGCGCGCCGGTGCGTGGGGGCAATCCGCTCAAGACGTTTCTCCCTGGCACTCGAGCCGCATCCCAGCTCTTTGCTGGGATCAGCCGCCGTTCCACCCGCAGCTGAGATGCATCTGATATCTCAGGTCAGGAAAGGGGTGGGTTCGAGGTGATCAAACTGTCAGACAAGGGGACGCCGGTCGAGGGCCCGGCGGGTCATCCGGTCGAGAAAGTCGAACAGCGCCCCGATTCCGGCAAGGGCCGCCGCCTCGTCCCGCGCCGCGAGTCCGGACAGGATGTCCGCGTGGATCCCCGCGCAATCCACGAAGCTCGCGGTCGGCTCGTAGGTGTACCAGAACCGGCGCGACTGCGCGTGGAGCGGCGTCATGGTGCCGGTCAGGGTCGGGTTGTAGGCGGCGCCGACCAAGCCCTCGTGCAGGGCGCGCTTGTGCTGGAAATAGGCCTCCCGATCGCGGGCCTGCGCGGCGTTCCGCAGGCCGGCAACGCGGTCCAGAAGGCGCGCCATGTCCTCCTCCGTGCCGCGCGCGATCGCGCAGCGCGCCACCGTCTCGTCGAGGGGACGGCGCACCTCCAGCAATTCGAGATGCTTGATGATGTCGACCTGGGTGACGAGGACGCCGCGCCGCGGATGGACTTCCACGAATCCGATCGTCTTGAGCCGCGCCAGTGCTTCACGGACTGGAGTCCGGCCGAGACCCAGCTCCGCGCCGAGTTCGCCTTCGGAGACCATGGCGCCCGGGGCGAGGCGGCGGCTGATAATCATCTGCTCGATGGCGTCGTAGGCGGTCTCGGCGAGCGAGCGCGGCCTGCGCGTGTCCTCCGGCGGCGCCTGTCCGCTGCCCGCAAATCCCAATCCGGCCAAGAGCTTCCTCGTCGATATCAAACCATGTCCGTCGCAACCCGCGCTGGTTGACAATGGCGCTGCGCACCGTGCTACTCAAGACCTGGGATATCAGTCCGTGTCCAGCAGAGGCCGAAACCAAATTCGGCCCAAGCGGCGCGTGATCGTCATCGATCACGATCGCGCAGACCGGGTCCCAGGGAGGAGTTACGTATGGCCGGGCTGTCCGCCGAGACGCGCGCCAAGCTGAAGTCGGTCAGCACGGCAACGCTGATGACCGCCCTCTACAAGCGCGGCTTCCGCAACCAGATGATCCAGGACGTGCGTCCCTTGAAGGCCGGCGGCCCCACGATGGTCGGCGAGGCGTTCACCCTGCGCTACATCCCGGCCCGCGAGGATCTGAACCCCATCACCGTGTTCCGGGACCGCGCGCATCCGCAGCGCAAGGCCGTGGAGGAGTGTCCGCCCGGCGCCGTGATGGTGATCGACAGCCGCAAGGACGCGCGGGCGGCCTCTGCCGGTTCGATCCTGGCCACCCGCCTGATGGTGCGAGGTTGCGCCGGGCTCGTCACCGACGGTGGCTTCCGCGATGCCGCCGAGATCGCGCAACTCGAGATGCCGACCTACCATGTGCGTCCCTCGGCGCCGACGAATCTCACCATCCACCAGGCCATCGACGTCAACGTGCCGATCGGCTGCGGTGACGCGCCGGTTTTCCCCGGAGACGTCATCGTCGGCGACGGCGACGGCGTCGCGGTGATCCCGGCCCATCTCGCCGAAGCGGTTGCCGACGAGGCCGTCGAGATGACCGCCTACGAGGATTTCGTGACCGAGGAGGTGCGCAAGGGGCGCTCGATCCTCGGCCTCTACCCTGCCACCGACGAACAGAGCCTCACCGACTTCGCCGCCTGGCGGGAACGCACCGGACGCTGAACGCCTCCGTGCCGCCCGGCCTGCCGGCGGCCCATTCGACCGCGCGTGAGGCCGGAGACAGAGCGATGACCGCGCGCAAGAAGACCCTGGACGACCTGCGCAGCCAGCGCTGGTTCGGCGCCACCGACCTGCGCAGCTTCGGCCACCGCTCCCGCATGCTCCAGATGGGCTACGAGCGGGCGGATTTCAGCGGCAAGCCGATCGTCGGCATCATCAACACCTGGAGCGACATCAACCCCTGCCACCAGCATTTCCGCGAGCGTGTGGAGCAGGTGAAGCGCGGGGTCTGGCAGGCGGGCGGATTCCCGATCGAATTGCCGGCGCTGTCGCTGTCCGAGAACTTCGTCAAGCCGACCACGATGCTCTACCGCAACCTCCTCGCCATGGAGGTGGAGGAGCTGCTGCGCCAGCATCCCGTGGACGGCGCGGTGCTGATGGGCGGCTGTGACAAGACCACGCCTGGCACCGTCATGGGCGGGATCTCCATGAACCTGCCGATGATCTTCCTGCCGGCGGGACCGATGATGCGCGGGCATTTCGGCGGGACGATCCTGGGCTCCGGCTCCGACGTCTGGAAATACTGGGCCGAGAAGGAGGCCGGCAACATCACCACGCAGGAATGGAACGACATGGAGGCGGGCATCGCCCGCTCCGCCGGCACCTGCATGACCATGGGCACGGCCTCGACCATGACGTCGATCACCGAGGCGCTAGGGCTCTCGCTGCCGGGCTCGGCGTCGATCCCGGCGGCCGATGCCGACCATCCGCGCATGGCCGGCGCCTGCGGCCGGCGGATCGTCGAGATGATCTGGGAGGACCTGAAACCCTCCGACATCCTCGACCGCCGCTCGATCGACAACGCCCTGGTGGTCCACAACGCGCTCGCCGGCTCCACCAACGCGATGATCCACCTCGTCGCCATGGCGGGCCGGGCCGGCATTCCGGTGAAGCTCACCGAGTTCGACGAGTTCGCCCAGAGGGTGCCGGTGATCGCCAATCTCCGGCCCTCGGGTCAGTGGCTGATGGAGGATTTCCACATCGCGGGCGGCATCCGCGCGCTGATGGCGCGCCTGTCTCCCCTCCTCCACCTCGACGCCCGCTCGGTCACCGGCGGCACGATCGGCGACGGGCTCGTCGGCATGCGGGTGTTCAACGACGACGTGATCCGCCCGCTCGACCAGCCGATCGTGGCCATGGGCGGGACCGCGATCCTGTACGGCAACCTCGCCCCCGACGGTTGCGTGATCAAGCCGCCAGCCGCCGACCCGCGGTTGCTGCAGCATACCGGTCCCGCGCTGGTCTTCGACAGCTACGACGCGATGAGCGCGGCGGTGAACGACCTCGACCTCGACGTCACCCCAGACCACGTGATGATCCTGCGCAATGCCGGCCCGATCGGCGGCCCTGGCATGCCGGAATGGGGCATGTTGCCGATCCCCAAGGTCCTGCTCCGGCAGGGTGTGCGCGACATGGTCCGCATCTCGGATGCCCGGATGAGTGGGACCAGTTACGGCGCCTGCATCCTGCACGTCGCGCCGGAATCGGCCGCAGGCGGTCCGCTCGCGGCGGTGCGCAACGGCGACCGCATCACGGTGGACGTGCCCGGGCGGCGGATCCACCTGCACCTCGACGCGGACGAGATCGCCGCGCGGGTCAAGGCCTTCGTGCCGCCGGACCGGGCCTATCCGCGTGGTTACAACCGTCTGTTCGCACAGCACGTGCGGCAGGCGCACGAGGGTTGCGATTTCGACTTTCTGGAGGGCGCCGGCGGTATTCCGGAACCCGAGATTCACTGAGCGGCCCGAGCCGTCGGCAACAGGCGGCGGGCCACATCACAGGGAGGTACCATGGTCACGATCGCACGCCGGGGTCTGCTCGCCGGAGCGGCCCTGCTCGGCGCCGCGCGGGCGGCCGGAGCCGGTTGGGAACCGTCGCAGCGGGTGCCGGATCCATCCGTCGAGATCCTCGATCCGGCCTTCGCCAAGTACCGGCTCGCCTCCGCGACGGTCGAGCGGGTCGCCACGGGCTTCCGCTGGGCCGAGGGGCCGGTCTGGTTCGGCGACATGGGATCGCTGCTGTTCAGCGACGTGGTCAACGACCGGATCATGAAGTGGGAGGAGGCGTCCGGCACCCTCTCGGTGTTCCGCAAGCCGTCGAACTACGCCAACGGCAACACCCGCGACCGGCAGGGCCGGCTGATCACCTGCCAGCACAGGACCCGCAGCGTCACCCGGACCGAGCATGACGGCAGCCTCACCACGCTGCTCGACCGGTTCGACGGCAAGCCGCTGAACTCGCCGAACGACGTTGTCTGCCATTCCGACGGCGCGGTCTGGTTCACCGATCCGGCCTTCGGTCCGAACCCGCACGAGTCGATGGCCGCGCCGGAACTGCCCGGCAACATCTACCGGATCGACCCGAAGACGGGACAGGCCAGCGTCGCGGTCGAGGGCGTGGCGGGTCCGAACGGGCTCTGCTTCTCGCCGGACGAGTCGAAGCTCTACGTCATCGAGGCCCGCGCGAAGCCGAACCGGCTGATCCGCGTCTACGACGTGGTCGAGAACGGCACCAAGACCGCGAACGGGCGCGTGTTCTACGATGCCGGCACCGGCACGCCAGACGGGTTTCGGGTCGATGTCGACGGCAACCTCTGGTGCGGCTGGGGGATGAGCGAGGCCGAGGACGGGGTCATCGTGCTGTCGCCGCAGGCCAAGCTGATCGGCCGGATCCGTCTCCCGGAGCGCTGCGCCAACCTGTGCTTCGGCGGCGTCAACCGCAACCTGCTGCTGATGACGGCGTCGCACTCGGTCTATGCGCTCTACGTGAATACGCGGGGCGCCGGGACCTGCTGAGGTTGGATGGGCGGTTCGGGCCGCCGTGCCGTCCTTGCGAGCGGAGCGAAGCAATCCAGGGTAGCGCCACGCCGACCGATGTCGCGCTGCCCTGGGTCGCTTCGCTACGCTCGCGATGACGGTGGTGCCCCCCGCTTACTCCGCAGCCTGCGCCAGATACCGCGCCGGGTCGTAGTTCAGGATCGGTCCGAGCCAGCGCTCGACCTCGCGGATGTCCATGCCCTTGCGGGCGGCGTAATCCTCGACCTGATCCCGCTCCACCTTGGCGACGCCGAAATAGTGCGCCTCCGGGTGGGCGATATAGATCCCTGACACGGAGGAGCCCGGCCACATGGCGTAGGACTCGGTGAGCTTCACGCCGATCCGGCTCTCGGCCTTCAGCAGGTCGAACAGCGTCGACTTCTCGGTGTGGTCGGGCTGGGCCGGGTAGCCCGGGGCCGGGCGGATCCCGGCGTAATCTTCCTTCATCAATTCCTCGGGGGCGTAGGCCTCCTCGGGTGCGTAGCCCCAGAACTCCTTGCGCACCCGCTCGTGCATGCGCTCGGCAAAGGCCTCGGCGATGCGGTCGGCCAGCGCCTTCACGAGGATCGCCCGGTAATCGTCGTTCGCCCGCTCGAAGCGCTCGGCGATCCGCACCTCCTCCAAGCCGGCCGTGACCACGAAGCCGCCGATGTAGTCGGCGATGCCGGTCTCGGAAGGCGCCACGAAGTCCGACAGGCAGGTATTGGCGCGCCCGTCGCGCTTCGAGAGCTGCTGGCGCAACCCGTGGAAGGTGGCGAGCCGCTCCGACCGGCTCTCCCCGGTATAGAGCGCGATGTCGTCGCCGACGCTGTTGGCCGGCCAGAAGCCGATCACCGCCTTCGGGTTGAACCAGCGCTCCGCCACGATCTGCTTGAGCATCGCCTGCGCATCTTCGTAGAGCGCGCGGGCGGCCGGGCCCTGCTCCGGATCGTCCAGGATCGCCGGGAAGCGGCCCTTGAACTCGTAGGTCTGCAGGAACGGCGTCCAGTCGATGTAGGGCACGAGGTCGGCGACTTCGTAGGAGCCGTAGACCCGGGTGCCGGTGAATGTCGGCTTGGCCGGCTTGTAGCCCGACCAGTCGATCTTGAAGGCGTTGGTCCGTGCCTTGGCGAGCGGCAGCCGCTGCTTGTCGACCTCCGAGCGCTTGTGGGCGTCGGCGACCTTGGCGTACTCGGCCCGGACCTTCTCGATCGTGGCGCCGCGGGTCTCCTTGGAGATCAGGCTCGACACCACGCCGACAGCCCGGCTCGCGTCGGTGACGTAGACCGCCTGGCCCTTGGCATAGGCCGGGTGGATCTTCACCGCCGTGTGGACACGGCTCGTGGTGGCGCCGCCGATCAGCAGCGGCACGTCGAAGCCCTCGCGCTCCATCTCGCCGGCCACGTGGACCATCTCGTCGAGCGAGGGCGTGATCAGCCCGGACAGGCCGACGATGTCGACCTTCTCGCGCTTGGCGGTGTCCAGGATCTTGGCGGCCGGCACCATCACGCCGAGGTCGATGATCTCGTAGTTGTTGCAGGCGAGCACGACGCCGACGATGTTCTTGCCGATGTCGTGGACGTCGCCCTTGACGGTCGCCATCAGCACCTTGCCGGCGGCCTGCCGCTTGCCGTCGCCGCCATTGGCGAGCTTCTCGGCCTCCATGTAGGGCTCGAGATAGGCGACCGCCTGCTTCATCACGCGGGCCGACTTCACCACCTGCGGCAGGAACATCTTGCCCGCGCCGAACAGGTCGCCGACCACGTTCATGCCGGCCATCAGCGGGCCCTCAATCACGTGGAGCGGGCGCTCCACGCCCTGCCGCGCCTCCTCGGTGTCGGCCAGGATGTACTCGGTGATGCCGTTGACCAGCGCGTGCTCGATGCGCTTCCCGACCGGGGCTTCGCGCCAGGACAGGTCGGCGGTCTTGGCTTGGGCCGAGGCGCCAGTCTTGAACCGCTCGGCCGCCTCCAGCAGGCGCTCGGTGGAATCGTCGCGGCGGTTGAGGACGACATCCTCGCAGAGCTCGCGGAGCTCGGCCGGGATCTCGTCGTAGACGGCGAGCTGGCCGGCATTGACGATGCCCATATCCATGCCGGCCTGGATGCAGTGGAACAGGAACACCGCGTGCATCGCCTCGCGCACCGGCTCGTTGCCGCGGAACGCGAAAGACAGGTTCGAGACGCCGCCCGAGATGTGGGCGTGCGGCAGGGTCTCGCGGATCGTGCGGGTCGCCTCGATGAAGGCGACGCCGTAGCCGTTATGCTCCTCGATGCCGGTGGCCACCGCGAAGATGTTCGGGTCGAAGATGATGTCCTCGGGCGGGAAGCCGACCTGCTCGGTCAGGATCCGGTAGGCCTTTGTGCAGATCTCGACCTTGCGCTCGTAGGAATCCGCCTGGCCCTGCTCGTCGAAGGCCATCACCACCACGGCGGCCCCGTAGGAGCGGCAGATCTTGGCGGCCTCGATGAACTTCTCCTCGCCCTCCTTCATGGAGATGGAGTTCACGATTGGCTTGCCCTGGATGCACTTCAAGCCGGCCTCGATCACCTCGAACTTCGAGGAATCGACCATCACGGGCACCCGGGCGATGTCGGGCTCGGCGGCGACGAGGTTCAGGAACTCGACCATCGCCTTCTGCGAATCGAGCAGGCCCTCGTCCATGTTGACGTCGATCACCTGGGCGCCGGCCGCCACCTGATCGCGGGCGACGTCGAGCGCCGCCGCGTAGTCGCCGTTGGTGATGAGCTTGCGGAACTTGGCCGAACCGGTGACGTTCGTGCGCTCGCCCACGTTCACGAAGGGGATCTCCTTCGTCAGGACGAAGGGCTCGAGGCCCGACAGCCGCATCAGGCGCGGCACCTCGGGGATCGGCCGCGGCGCCTTGCCGGCGACGGCCTCCGCGATGGCGCGGATGTGGTCCGGGGTGGTGCCGCAGCAGCCGCCGACCATGTTGACGAGGCCGGATTCGGCGAACTCGCCGACCAGCTTGCCCATCGCCTCCGGGCTCTCGTCGTAGAGGCCGAACTCGTTCGGCAGGCCGGCATTCGGGTAGGCGCAGACCAGGGTGTCGCAGATCCGCGACAGCTCGGCGATGTGGCCGCGCATCTCGCGGGCGCCGAGCGCGCAGTTGAGGCCGAAGGTCAGCGGATCGGAATGGCGCAGGGAGTGCCAGAAGGCCGCCGGGGTCTGGCCCGACAGGGTGCGACCCGAGAGATCCGTGATCGTCCCGGAGATCTGGATCGGCAGGCGGATGCCGGTCTCGTCGAAGACCTGCCACGCCGCCGCCACCGCCGCCTTGGCGTTCAGCGTGTCGAAGATCGTCTCGATCAGGATCAGCTCGGCGCCGCCGTCGATCAGGCCGCGGACCTGCTCGACATAGGCCTGCTTGACCTGATCGAAGGTCACCGCCCGGAAGCCCGGGTTGTTCACGTCCGGCGAGATCGACAGGGTGCGGTTCGTCGGGCCGATGGCGCCGGCCACGAAGCGGCGGCGGCCGTCCTTCGCCTCGGCGAGCTTGGCCGCTTCCCGGGCGAGCCGCGCTCCTTCGGCGTTCAGCTCGTGGATGATCGATTCCATGCCGTAATCGGCCTGGGCGATGGTGGTGCCCGAGAAGGTGTTGGTCTCGCAGACGTCGGCGCCGGCCAGGAAGTAGTCAAGATGGATCTGCCGGATCGCGTCGGGCTGGGTCAGGATCAGCAGGTCGTTGTTGCCCTTCTGATCGTGGCCGTGATCCTTGAACCGGTCGCCGCGGAAATCCTCCTCGGAGTACTTGAGCCGCTGGATCACGGTGCCCATCGCCCCGTCGAGGACGAGGATCTTCTCCGCCGCGCGCTGGCGCAGGGCCTTCGCGATCTCGGTGCCGTCGACGGGGGCAAAAGCGGTCATCATGCGTCCTGTCAGATCACCTCATCCTGAGGTGCCGGAGCGAAGCGGAGGCCTCGAAGGAGCCCTCCAGATATCTTGGTGTTCCCTGGAACTCTCCTTCAAGGCCGCTGCCGCGGCACCTCAGGAGGGTTAAACTTCGTTCTATCAGACGCTTCCGTGCTATGGACGCGGAAGCGTCCCCGTCTTTGCGAGCGAAGCGAAGCAATCCAGCTGCGCCACGCTAACGGAGGTCGCGCTGCCCTGGGTCGCTTCGCTGCGCTCGCGATGACGGGTCGGGAGCGTCAAGCGCGGCCTCGAAAATTAAGCTGCCGCCTTCGCAGCCGCCAGCTTCGGCGCCTGGGCGCGCAGGCCGAGCAGGTGGCAGATCGCGTAGACCAGATCCGAGCGGTTCATCGAGTAGAAGTGGAAGTCGTTGACGCCCTCGTCCACGAGGTCGAGCACCTGCTCGGCCGCCACCGCGGCGGCGACGAGGCGGCGGGTCTCCTTATCATCGTCGAGCCCCTCGAACCGGGCGGCCAGCCAGTAGGGCACCGAGGCGCCGGTGCGGCGGGCGAAGTTCGCCGCCTGCTTGAAGTTCTGCACCGGCAGGATGCCCGGGATGATCGGGATCGTGATCCCGGCGGCCCGGACCTTGTCCAGGTAGCGCAGGTAGATCTCGTTCTCGAAGAAGAACTGGGTGATCGCCTGATCGGCCCCGGCATCGACCTTGGCCTTCAGGGCGTCGATGTCGGCGTCGAGGGAGGCCGCCTCGGGATGCTTCTCGGGATAGGCCGAGACCGAGACCTTGAAGTCACCGATCCGCTTGATCCCCTCCACCAGCTCGGCGGTCGAGGCGTAGCCCTCCGGATGCGGCCGGTAGGCGTGGCCGACGCCCTCGGCCGGGTCGCCGCGCAGAGCCACGATGTGGCGCACGCCCGCGTCCCAGTAGGATTGGACCACCGCGTCGATCTCCTCGCGGGAGGCGTCGACGCAGGTGAGGTGCGCGGCGGGCTTGAGGCCGGTCTCGCGGACCATCCGGGCGACCGTGTTGTGGGTGCGCTCCCGGGTCGAGCCCCCGGCCCCGTAGGTCACCGAGACGAAGCTCGGCTGCAGCGGCGCGAGGCGCTCGATGGAGTTCCAGAGGATCTTCTCCATCTCGTCGGTCTTCGGCGGGAAGAACTCGATCGAGACGCGGATCGGGTGGTAGCCGTCGCGGCTGGCGCGGTGGGTGGAACGGCGCATCGGGGTCTCGTCCTCTATGTCGGTCGGTTCAGACGAAGTCTGCGGAGGTCAGTGTCTCAGGCGACGGCGCGCTGAGGCTGTTCTGTGTCGGCGTCGGCCAGCCCATCCTGAGCCAGCCAGAGGGTGACGGTGAGCTGGCCAGACTCGCGCGGCGCCAGATCGCGGGTGGCCACCGTGGCGAGCCCGGCTTCGGCGAGCCAGCCGGAGACCTGATCGGCCGAGAAGCCGAGCCGGCGATGGGCCTGGCCCGTGCGCAGAAACTCGAGCTCGTGCGGCGCGAAATCCACCACCAAGAGGCGGCCACCCGGGGCCACGAGGCGCGCGGCGCCGCGCAGAGCCCGGGCCGGGTCGTCGAGATAATGCAACACCTGATGGACCACCACGAGGTCGAAGCTCGCCCGCGCGAAGGGCGGCGCGTGAATGTCGCCCTGCCGCAGGTCCACCCGCGCGAGGCCCTGGCGCTCCAGGTTGGCACGGGCGACGGACAGCATGGCGTGGCTCGAATCGAGCCCGGTCGCGCGGCTGGCCCGGGGCGCCAGCAGGCCGAGCATGCGGCCGGTACCGGTGCCGAGATCGATCAGGCTGCCGATGGGACGGTCGCCCAGCGCGTCGAGCACCGACGCCTCCACGATCGCCTCGGGTACGTGCAGGGAGCGCAGCTCGTCCCATTTGGGCGCCAGCCGCGCGAAGAAGGTCGTGGCCGCCTCCGCCCGCTGGGCTCGGACGGCGTCGAGCCGGGCGCGGTCCTCCGAGAGCGGCGGCGCGGTCCGGTCGAGGCCGGACAGGAGCGGATCCGCCAAGCCGGCGCGGGCATCGGACAGCCGGAAGAACGCCCAGGCCCCTTCGCGGTGGCGCTCGACCAGCCCGGCTTCCACCAGGAGCTTGAGGTGCCGGGAGATCCGCGGCTGCGACTGGCCGAGGATGTCGGTGAGATCGGAGACCGACAGCTCCCCCTCGACGAGCAGCGCCAGGATTCGCAGGCGCGTCTCCTCCGCGGCGGCACGCAGGACGCCTAGGGCTTCCGGAAAGGGGATCGCCCCCGCTTCTAGCCTGCGTTCGATAGACATAAAGATATGTTTATGTCCGTTTCGGTTCGGGTGCAAGCACGATGTTCGGGTGCGAGCGCGATCTTGAGACCGCTCGAGACGGTTTTGCCGCGCCGATGAGACCGGAGCGCGGCGGCCGCGTTGTTGGCAGGGTTGATGGCAGGGCCGCGGAGCGCGCGCCCAGGAGGCGCGCATGTCCGAGAGCCCGTTCCCGCAGATCACGCTGGTTCGCCACGGCGAGACCGCCTGGAGCCGGTCCGGTCAGCATACCGGGCGCAGCGACATCCCCCTGACCCCGGAAGGCGAGGCCGCGGCGCGCGCCCTCGCCCCGCGCCTGGCGGTGCGCGCCTACGCGGAGGTCTGGTCGAGCCCGTCGAGCCGAGCGGCCACGACCTGCGCGCTGGCGGGTTTCGGCGGCCGCCGCGTCATCGATCCGGATCTCGCGGAATGGGATTACGGCGCCTACGAGGGCCGGACCACGAAGGCGATCCTGGCCGAGCGGCCGGATTGGCGGTTGTTCCGCGACGGCTGCCCTGAGGGCGAGACCGCGGCGGCCGTCGGCGCCCGGGCGGACCGGGTCATCGCCCGCGCCCGCGCCCGGGACGACGACCTCGTCGTCTTCTCCAGCGCGCACTTCCTGCGGGTGCTCGCCGCGCGCTGGATCGGCCTGGAGCCGGAGGGCGGCGCGCTTCTCGTCCTCTGCACTGCCAGCGTCTCGGTGCTCGGCTACGAGCACGACCGCACCGAGCCCGTGCTGCGCGCCTGGAACGGGTAGGCGGCTAGCGCAGCCAGCACCCGTCCGGTGCCAGGGCCTCGGGCATCGGCTCGTCGAGGGCGTGATGGACGATCCGGTCCACGGCGCGGACCAGGGCGTCGAGGGGCAGGTCGTTGGGCTCGGTGCCGAACGGCTCCTCGAGTTCGTCCCCGAGGGCGTCGAGGCCGAAGAACGTGTAGGCCACGAGCGCCACCACGACCGGGGTCGCCCAGCCCAGAGAGCCCGTGAGACCCACCGGCAGGAGCAGGCAATAGAGCCATGCGGTCCGGTACACCAGGAGGGTGTAGGCGAAGGGGAGCGGCGTGTTGGCGAGCCGCTCGCAGGCGGTGTGCACGCCCGACAGCGCGTCGATCCGGGCTTCGAGGATGCCGAACTGGATGTCGCTGAGCTGGCCCCCGCGCGTCAGCAAGGCGAGGTCGCGGGTAATGGCGGCCAGGACCGAGTCGGTGGGATTTGGGCCCGACAGGTCCGATCCGGGGCTCATCCGATCCACCGCGGCAGCCTCGTCGAGGCTACGCAGGCGGGCATGGAGCCCGTGCGCGAAGGCCGACAGGCGCCGGAGCTGGACCGCTGCCTCACGCTCCGGCAGCAGGGCCGGGAGGGCGCGGGCGAGGTTGCGCACCTCGCCGATCAGGTTGCCCCAGTGCTTCCGGGCCTCCCACCAACGCTCGTAGCAGGCATTGTTGCGGAAGCTCAGGAAGATCGAGAGAGCGAGGCCGACCACCGTGAACGGCGTGACCCCCGCGGTGATCGGGAACAGCTCGGGCCAGCGCGACTCCGCCCACACCACCGCGCAGGAGACCGCGACGATCCCCGCGAGCTTGGGCGCCACCCGCGGCAGGATCGAGCCGCGCAGGGTGAACAGCAGGGTTAGCAGGTTGGGCCGGGTGCGGACGATCATCGGGTTTTCGGGGCTACGGCGCTGCCGTCCTGCCCTGCCCTCTTCGGGCCCGCAAGCGACGTCTCTGTGAGCGGCGCTGCCCGATCGGCTTCAGACGGCCTCCGCCTCCCACAGCCACGCCGCCCCGCGCACGCCCGATGCGTCGCCGTGCAGGCTCGCCCGCACCGGCGTGTCGAACGTGTCGGAGAAGACATGGGGGGCGATCGCGGCCGGCAGGCCGTCGATCAGTTCCGGGATCCGCGACAGGCCACCGCCGATCACGATCACATCCGGGTCGAGCAGGTTCACCACCTGGGCGGCCGCGCGCCCGAGCCTCTCGATGTGAATGGCGAGCGTCTCCTGCGCCTCCCGGCCGCCGGCCCGCGCTTCGACGACGACCGCCTCGGCGGTGGGGCTGCCGCCGTGCCGCCGCGCGTGATCCGCCGCGAGCCCCGGACCGGACAGCCAAGTCTCGACGCAGCCCCGGCGGCCGCAATAGCAGGCGGGACCCGGCCGCTCGTCGTCGCGGGGCGCCGGCAGGGGACCGTGGCCCCATTCGCCCGCGATGCGGTTGCGGCCTGTCAGCACCCGCCCGTCGAGGGCGATGCCGGAGCCGACGCCGGTGCCCAGGATCACCGCCCAGACCACGTGGGCCCCGGCGCCGGCCCCGTCGATCGCCTCGGACACCGCCAGGCAATTGGCGTCGTTCTCGATCCGGAGGGGACGTTCAAGCCGCTCCTCGAGATCGGCCGCGAAGGGATGGCCGTTGAGCCAGTGGGAGTTGGCGTTACGGACGAGCCCCGTGGCCGGCGACAGGCTCCCCGGCATGCCGATGCCGACGCTGCAGGGCGCGTCGGCTCCGGCTTCGAGACGGAGGACCAGATCGGCGACGGCCTCGACGGTCGCCCGGTAGGCGCCGCGTGGGGCAGGTATCCGGGCCTGGGCCAGGGTCGAACCGTCGCGGCCGAGCACGATCCCGGCGATCTTGGTGCCGCCGAGATCGATGCCGAGGCGCGGGCGATTGTCGGTTCCTGCCACGGCTGACCCGCTCACTCGGCAGCGGCGACCTTGCTATCGGTGCCCATCGGCTGCGGCGACTCGTCGGCGATTTGGGTGCCGATGGCGACCGGGTGGGCCATCACCTCGTTGAGCTTGGCGACGTCGAGCTCGCCCTCCCAGCGGCTGACCACCACGCAGGCGACACCGTTGCCCACGAGGTTGGTGAGCGCGCGGCACTCGGACATGAACTTGTCGATGCCGAGCACCAGGGTCATGGCGGCGACCGGGACCGGGCTGTTGGGGATCGCCGACAGCGTCGCCGCCAGGGTGATGAAGCCCGCGCCGGTGACCCCCGAGGCGCCCTTCGAGGTCAGCATCGCCACCAGGATGATGGTCGCGTATTGGGTGAAGTTGAGGTCGACGCCCACCGCCTGCGCCAGGAACAGTGTCGCCAGCGTCATGTAGATGTTGGTGCCGTCGAGGTTGAACGAGTAGCCCGTGGGCACCACGAGGCCGACCACCGAATCCGAGGCGCCGAGGCGGCGCATCTTGGTCATGAGCTGCGGCAGCACCGTCTCGGAGGATGACGTGCCGACCACGATCAGCAATTCATCCTTGATGTAGGCCAGGAAGCGCAGGATCGAGAAGCCCGCCACCCGGGCGATCGTTCCGAGTACCACCAGCACGAACAGGATCGCCGTGATGTAGAAGGTGCCGACCAGCCACGCGAGGTCATAGACCTTCTGGATGCCGTACTCGCCGATCGTGAAGGCCATGGCGCCGAAGGCGCCGACGGGGGCGAGCTTCACGATGATGCCGATGATCCGGAAGAAGATCTGGCCGGCGGTGTCGATCGCGTGGTTCACCGAGGCCGCGCGATCGCCGAGATTCGTCACCACGACGCCGGTGAGGATCGAGATCAGCAGCACCTGCAGCAGGTCGCCGGTGGCGAAGGGGTCGAGGAAGCTCTTCGGGATGATCGCCAGGATGTGGGCGACGGTGGAATCGGCGGCCGCCTTGCTGGCATAGGTCGCGACCTTGCTGGCGTCGAGCTTCGACGGGTCGGCGTTGAAGCCGGCACCCGGCTTGATCACCTCGCCGACGATAACGCCGATCAGGAGTGCGATGGTGGAGACCACCTCGAAATAGACCAAGGCCTTGAGGCCGACGCGGCCGACCTTCTTCAGGTCGCCGATCGACGCGATGCCGTGGACGATGGTGCAGAAGATGATCGGTGCGATCATCATCTTGATCAGGCCGATGAAGGCGTCGCCGAGCCACTTCATCGACTTGCCGGTGGCCGGATCGTACCAGCCGAGCAGCACGCCCAGGGCGATGGCGATCAGGACCTGGATGTAGAGCACCTTGTACCAGGGCTCGCGGGGCGCTGCGGCGGGAGCCGTCGCGTGGATTGCCTGTGCCATGTCCATCCCGTGCGACTGCCGCGCACCCTCCCGATTTGCGGGCACGCTAGCGACAATCATCCCGCGCCTCAACGGCCGCACGCTTATCTGCCGCGGACCATCCATGACAAAAACCTGTCAGTCCCGACCGGCAAGACTTCTTTAGTCTGACAAACAGGGACACACGCGTCTTCCGCAATCTCCTTCTGTCGCGGCGCGGCGTAAGTGATCGGCGCCTCGAAGCCCATCCGTTTCGGATCCCAGACGCAGACGGGCCGCAGCGCGATCTGCGCTGCGGCCCGAAAGAATCTCGCCTCGTGTTGCGACGGCTTAGGTTTGCTGCTGGGTCCGGCGGGGGCGAACGGTCCACCGCTCGAACATCGAGGCGGGATCCTCGCTCTTCCCATCCTTGGTCTCGGCGGCGGGCTCCGGCTGCTGGTGGATCGCCGCGCCGAGCGCCTGGGACAGGCTCTCGATCACGTCGTCGATCCGGGCATCCCCGTGCAGGTTGTCGCTGGTGCCGGCATGCGCAGCGGGCGTCTCGACGGCGGGCGCGGCGGCCTCCGGTGCGGGTGCGGCTTCCGGCTGAGGCTCCGGCTCGTGGTGATGCTCGAGGGCCGGCTCGGGCGGACGCGGGGCGGCCGCGGCGGCTTCCGGAGCCGGCGGCAGCGGCGGCGCGACCGGCGCGGCGGGCGGGGCGGCCGGGGTCACGATCCGGCGCATGGCGCCCGACGCACCCTCGTCGGACTCGGAGGTCCGGCTGCCGCCGCCGTAGCGGCCGAAGCCGAACCGGGGCTCGATCAGGTCCAGGACGGCGTCCAGCGCGGCGTTGCTCAACGCCACTTCCTCGGCAGCCGGCACCCCCTGAATGGCGAGGGCCTGCCGCTCAAAGGCGGGCTCATTGCTGACCTCCCGGCCGAACCAGCTCGGGACCTGGAAGGCGGTGGCATCGCCGTCGCTGTCGAAGACGATGCTGATCAGGTCCAGGCTGCCGGGCGTGACGTAGCGGTCGATGGCGATCTCGCGACCGCCGACATTCACGGTGGTGCGGTCGTAGGCGGCTTTGCCGGGGCAGACGTCGAGCAACGCGTCGCCATGGGCCCGCGGAACGTCGGTGCGCTCCTCGACCGGGATGCCGTCTGGCCCCTTGTTCACCAGGACCAACTGACAGACCTGCCCGTCGACGCGCACGTAGGAGGCGCGGCCGCCCTGCGGGGCGAAGTGACCCTCGGTAATCCGGGCGCCTCCCCGTTCCTTGCGGATCAGACGGACCAGGGATGGTGCGACCAGAAATCGGCGAACGGTGCTCATGAACTCAAAACCCCTCCCGCTTGGTCGGCGGCGCGCCGATCCGGCGGACAGCCCTCAGCGCCGCCGGGCCGCACGGAAGGGCACAAGTGGAACCGACCCGCACGGCGTATAAGCTGAACCGCCACGCCGTATTCGCCAGAGCCTGACCGCTTCCGTCGCCAATCACCGGACAGCGACAATCTGAGACTATAAAGCGCTAAGCAAAAACGCGACGAAATCAAGACCGCATCGGGCTGAGGATCCGGCCAAGGCGTCCTCTGTCCCCGATATCCCGGCTTTCGCCCCGGGTTTCCGAACCCAGGTTAGCGGACCCCGCGCATCACTCTGCCGGCTCGAAATTCATCGCCAAGCCATTCATGCAATAGCGCAGGCCGGTCGGAGCCGGGCCGTCGTCGAAGACGTGACCGAGATGGCCCTTGCAGCGGGCGCAGTGCACCTCGGTGCGGACCATCCAGTGGCTGCGGTCCACCGTTGTCTCGACGGCGCCGTCGAGGGGTTCGAAGAAGCTCGGCCAGCCCGTCCCGGACTCGAACTTGGTGCCCTGCTCGAACAGCGGCTGCCCGCAGCCGGCGCAGGTGAAGGTCCCGGCCCGCTTCTCGGCGAGCAGGCAGCTCGTGCCGGCCCGCTCGGTGCCGTGCTCGCGCAGGACCCGGTACTGCTCCGGCGTCAGGGCCGAGCGCCATTCGGCGTCGCTGCGGGTCTCCGGGCTGGTGGTCGGCGTGTCGGCCATGACGATCTCCCTTTTCGCCACGCTATATAGGGATCGTGTACGGTCTCCGGCAGTCCCGGAGCGAGTTGCCGAACCATGGCCGGGGCCGGAGACGAGCCGTTCAGGCGGCTGCGCCGACGGTGTCGGCCATCCGCGCCTTGCGCGCGCCCATCGGCAGCGGCGCGCCCGTGGTGGTGTCGCGGGCGGTCTGGTGCTCCAGTTCCGCGTTGATCTCGCCCCCGAGCAGCACGATCGTCGACGAGATCCAGATCCAGGTCATGAAGCCGATCACAGCCCCCAGGGAGCCGTACGTCTCGTTGTAGGTGCCGAAATTGGCGACGTACCAAGAGAACAGGAGCGAGGCGGCTAGCCAGAGCAGGCCTGCGACGACGCTGCCGACACCGACCCAGCGCCAGCGCGCGTGCTCCCGGCTCGGTCCGAAGCGATAGAGCACCGACAGGCCGCCGAGAAGGACGATCAGGATCGCCGGCCAGCGCAGGGCCGCGAGCAGCCACGCGGTCGAGCCGAGGCCCAGGAAGTTCAGCACCACCGGCACGACCACGATCACGTTGAGGGCGATGATGATGAACAGCAGGGCGCCCACCGTGAAGGTGAGCGACCGAAGGTTGAGCCAGAAGAAATTGCGCTTCTCCTCCTCCTCGTAGACGACGTTCAGAGCGTCGAACATCGCCTTCATGGCCGCGTTGGCGCTCCAGAGCGACAGGAGCAGGCTGGAGAAGAACGTGATGCTCAGGGAGCCGCTGCCCTTGGCGGCGATGCGCTTGACCTGATCGCCGATGAGTTCGACGGCCCCGGAGGGCAGGACCGCGTGCAGTTGGGCGAGGTGGTCGTTGATGACGGCCACGTCGGCAAACAGGCCGTAGCAGGAGACCAGCGCGGCGATGGCAGGAAACAGCGACAGCAGGGTGTAGAAGGTCACGCCGGCGGCGACTGCCAGCACCCGGTCCTTGTTGAATTCCAGGTAGACCCGGACGGCGATGTCCTTCCAGCCGGACCGCGTCATCTCGGCGGGGCTGTCGGCGGCCCGGCCCCGCTCGGGTTGGGTCGCAGCGGTGAGCTGCGCGGCGCGCCCCGAGATCGAGCGCGCCCCTGCGGCCACGCCCTTCTGCAAGCCCCGATCGTCGGAGGGCGGTTCAAGGTCGCGCGGCGGTTCGTTCGCGCGGCGCGCCGCCGACACGCCGCGCCGCGCCGGTGCTGCCGCCAGGGCGACCAAAGCCGAACCGAGCATCAGGATCCACAGGATCGAGCCGGTCTCGGGTTGTCCGGTCGAACGCGACGGTGACGGGGGCATGTGTCGGGGCCAGTGCGCGGAACTGCCGCGCTCGGGACTCCCAACGTCGTCGTGCCGCGGCCGTTCCGCTTGTTTCGCGGGGACGCCGCGGCCCTCCATGCGTTGTGCTCGTTATGCGCGATCAGCCCCGCCTCGGTTTCTGCTGCAAGTTCGTCCTGGACGAGCCACCCGGCACTCACGCCACCCTCAAGGCGGAGCGGGAGGCCACGCTGCACATGAACCTCACCAGTGTGACGATGGCCTATCTCACCAAGCTGGAGCCCGCCGCGCGGCGGGCGAAGCTCGTCGGCCTCGTCGCCCACAACTTGGAGGCCCTCGCCCGCCAGATCGCCTGGGTCGGGGCGCGGCCGCCGTTCGAACGCCTCCTGCGAATGGCCAGCAACGTGCTGCCGGGTTACACCCACCCGATCGCGCAGGCGATCTACGCCGAGCCCGAGATGGCGGCGCTGGTGGAGCGCGGCCTTGCCGAGGCCGGGGCGCTGGCCCGCCGGCTCGGGGTGCGCCTGAGCTTCCACCCGGGGCCGTTCTGCCTGCTGGCGAGCCGCAACCCGGCGGCGATCGCCAACGGCCTGTCGGAACTCGACTACCACGCCGAGATCTTCGAGCGGATGGGCTACGGCGGCGGCTGGCACCCGCACGGCGCACACATCAATATCCATGTCGGCGCGGGCGACCCCGGCGTCGCGGGCTTCCGCGAGACCCTGCCCCGGGCGAGCCAGGTTGCGCGCGACCTCGTCACCGTGGAGAACGACGAGAACGTGTTCGGCCTCGACGCGGTGCTGCACCTCGCCGACATCGTGCCGGTGGTGCTCGACCTGCACCACCACTGGGTCCAGAGCGGCGGAGAGTATCTGGAGCCGGACGAGCCCCGGATCGCCCGGGTGAAGGAATCCTGGCGCGGCGTCCGGCCCGTAGCCCATATCAGCGTGTCGCGCGAGGCGGTCTCGTCCGGATGCGATCCGGACGCCCTGCCCGACTTCCCGGCCCTACGCGAGTCCGGCCACGCGATCCGGGATCTCGCGGCCCATTCCGACATGATGTGGAACCGGGCGGTGAACGACCTCGTCGCCCGCCACCTCGTTTGGGCGGATTTCGAGATCGAGGCCAAGGCGAAGAACCGCGCCTCCATGCAGATCGCCGAGCACATCCGGGACCTGGAGCGGGCGAGCCCGATCGCTGCCGAGTGACCGATCGGTCTCGACGCGTCCGCCGGTCCGCTCTAGGCAGTGCGACATGAAGACCGCCGATTGCGACATCCTCATCGTCCCGGGACTCGGGGGCTCCGAGGAGGACCATTGGCAGGCCCGCTGGGCGGGCCGCCTCGCCACCGCGCGCGTGGTCGAGCAGGACCAATGGCATGCCCCGACCCCGGAGGCGTGGTGCGGGCGCATCGCCGAGGCGGTCGCGGCGGCGACGCGGCCGGTCATCCTGATCGCCCACAGCCTCGGCGTGGTGGCCTGCGTTGAGGCGGTGCCGCGCTTCCCCGCGGGCGTGGTGCGCGGCTCCCTCCTGGTGGCGCTCCCGGACGTCGAGGAGGCGCCGGGCCTGCCCGACTCGGTTCGGGCCTTCGCGCCGGTGCCGCGCGATCCCCTGCCCTTCCCGTCGCTGCTGGTCGCCAGCCGCACCGACCCGTATTGCCGCTACGAGCGGGCCGACGACTTCGCCCATGCCTGGGGGGCGCTCACGGTCGACGCGGGCGAATCGGGTCACCTCAATGTGGCGAGTGGGCACGGACCCTGGCCCGAGGGGCTGATGCGGCTCGCCGGGTTCCTGAAGGGCCTCTGAGCCTTCAAGCGCGGCTGCGCGAGGATCGTCGGTGTTCCCGCGAGCCGACTGGATGGGGCGGGGGGCGCATTAACGCGCTGTTTACCACCGCCCCGTTCAGTGGCGGCACGGGCGGTCCTTCGTCCCGAAGCCGCCCCTGGAGAGCACCGTGACGCGCAAAGAGCTTCTGGAACGACTCGAAGCGGTGCAGACCGCCCTCGGCCCCCGGGCCCAGAGCAACTTCAACAGCTCGCTGTTCAACGACGTGACGCTGCTCAAGCGGATCGAGGCCTTCGAGGCCAAGCTCGGCGAGCCCGAGAAGCCGAAGACCGCCGACTACACCGGCAACATGTTCTCGCGCATCGCCAACCGCCGCGCCGCCGCGGGCGCCAAGTAGCCTGCCCTATTTCGGCTCGGCCTCGGCCGAGCGCAGCAGCTCGCCGGCGACGTCGGCGAGCCGCGGCGGGGCCTCCCGCACGAACGGCAGCGGCCGGCAGACGTTGAGCGCCGCGAGCCCGAACCGGGCGGTCATCAGACCGTTGAGCACGCCCTCCCCCAGCTTGGCGGAGACCCGGGCGGCGATCCCGAGACCCAGCACCTGCTGCATCACGCTCTCGCCCACCGCCATCCCGCCGGTGACGGTGAGATGCGCGAGGGCCGCGCGCCCCAGCCGCAGGAAGCCCAGGAAGCCCGGCCGGCCGCCGTAGATGGCGGCGATCCGGCGCAGCAGCCGCACCGCCGCGAACACCACGAAGGCCACGTCCACGATCGCCCGCGGGCTCAGCGCCGTCACTGCCGAGACCTGCTTGGCCGTCGTCGCGATGGCATTGCGCGCCTGCCGGTCGAGACCGGCCAGAAGTTCGTGCTCGGCCAGACCGATCCGGTCGTCGACGTCGAGGATCGCGTCGGCGGCGGCGTCGATCCGGGCCCGGCCCGCCGACAGGACGTCGCGGTCGGCGTAGAAGGTCGAGAGCGCCTGCACCACCGCCTGCGCGCCGGTGTGGTCGCGGGTCGCGAGGGCGTCCAGCGCCGACTGGCGCAGGCGCTCGATCTTGCGCTCCCGCCGCAGGCCGGCGAGTTCTCGCACCACGATCGCCAGCAGCGCAAGCGCCGCGAGGCCCAGCAGCGCGAGGGCCACCCAGCCGAGCCAGGGGGCGGCCTGGAACAGGTCGGCGATCATCCGCTCGACCGACAGCCCGACGCCCAGGGAGACGAGGCCGCCCACCGCCGAGAGGAACAGGGCGCCCCAGGGCGAGCGCCGCCGCGGCGCCACCGGCACGGCGACGCCGTCGGCTGCGTCGACGATCTCGAAGGGCTCCTCCACGATCCGGGCCTGCGTCGGCCGGGCGGCGAGCGGCGTCGTGGTCACGCTCGGCTCGGCGGCCGGCTCGGGATTGATCCGGAAGGCGCGGGGTTTCTGGCCGGAGGTCATGGTCGCGGGCTCCGCATCGCACACATCGTCACGCCAGCCGGTCGCCGATCAGGAACTGCATCGCCCGGTCGAGCCGGATCTGCGGCAGGTGCCCGGCGCGGCCGAGCCCGTCGGGCCGTACCAGCGGCGGCCGGAAGCGCGGGAAGCGCAGCGAGCCCGGCTCGACCGCGCCCTCCAGCACCGCCTCGGCGCGGGCCGGCAACTCGCCCGGGAAGATCGCGGCCTCGCTGTTGCCGTCGAAGACCTCGTCGCCCACCACCTCGCCGGCCTCCGGGGTGCCGGCCACCGCCCGCAGCGTCTCCGACCCGTCGTGGACGGTGGTCTCGCGGGTGGCGCGCACGGAGGCCAGCGCCACGGTGCCCACCCGGGCGCCCGCGGCCTCGGTCCGCCGCATGGCCCGCGACACGAGCAGCCGCAGCAGCGCGTCGAGCCGGTCGTGGCTCGTCTGGTGGAGGTGATCGGCCTTGGTGGCGGCGAACAGGACCCGGTCGGCCCGGGGCGCGAACAGCCGCGACAGCACCGTGTTGCGGCCGATGTTGAGGCTGAGCAGCACCGCGTGCAGCGCCTCCTCCAGCTCCGCCAGGGCGGTCGGGCCGGCATCGACCGCCGACAGGACGTCCACCAGCACGATCTGCCGGTCGACCCGCTGAAAATGGTCGCGGAAGAACGGCGTCACGACCTTGGCCTTGTAGGCCTCGAAGCGCCGCTCCATCAGCCCGGCGAGGCTGTCGGGGGCGATCCCCTCGGTGAGCCGGTCGAGAGGTGCGAAGGTCAGCGCCGGGGAGCCCGCCAGGTCGCCCGGCATCAGGAACCGGCCTGGGGGCGTCGTCGCCACGGCTTCGGGCCCGGCGCGCAGCCCTGCGAGATAGGTCTTGAAAGCGTCGCTCGCCCGCTCAGCCGCGACCTCGTCGAGGGGCCCGTTCGGATCGAAGCCTTTCAACGCCTCCAGCCAGGGCGCAGCGACGGCGGCGCGGCCGGGTCGGCGGGTGCCGCCAATCGTCGCCCGGGACCACGCCGTGTAGCTGGTCTCGATCAGGGCAAGGTCGAGGAGCCACTCGCCGGGGTAATCGACCACATCGAGCATCAGGGTCGCGGGGCCGGTGCGCCAGCCGGCGGCGCGCTCGTAGGCGATCTCCAGGCGGAACTGGCTGATCCGGTCGGTGGAGCGCGGCCAGCGGCGGGCCTCGGTGAGGGTCGCGAAATGCTCCTCGAAGGGGAAGCGCGGCACGTCGTCGTCGGGTTGCGGCACCAGCTTGGCGCGGCGCAGGCGCCCCTCCTGCGCGGGCGCGAAGGCCGGCAGCGCGTGCGTCTCCACGAGGTGGTGGATCAGCGCCGTGGTGAAGACGGTCTTGCCCGAGCGCGCGAGCCCGGTCACGCCCAGCCGCAGGGTCGGCTGGACCAGCAGGTCGTGCGAGGCTTCGGCGAAGGCTTTGACGGCCGAGCCGGCGCGCGCGGCAAGGTCGATCAGGGGCACGGGCGGGCTCGTGGTGAGGGGAACAGGCCGGGCAGAGGTGGCGCGGCGGCGACCGAACCGCAAGGCTTGTTGCTCGGGACGGCCTGCTCGAAAAGGCTCGGCTCTAGGGTTGCGGGCCAATGGCGGCCGACGTCAGCGGCCTCAGCCGCGCGATGGCACCGGCGACGAGGTCCGGGCCGGCCCGCAGCGTGCCGAGTTCCACCGCCGACATCGCCAGCATCACCGGCGCCAGGTTGGCGCGCGGCACGCCGTCCGGCCCGAACAGGTCGAGGTCATCGCCGGGCTTCAAGCCGACGCTGGCGCTGATCCGGCCGGCATAGGCCTGGATCCGGATCTCGTCGCCGGTGCAGAGCGGGGCCGGCAGGCGCAGGTCGAGGACCGGAAGTCCGGTGGCGATCGCGGGCAGCAGCGCAGATTCAGCCAGCATCCGGTCGGGGCTCGGGACCCGGCTCTCCGCCTTCCGGTCGAGGAGTGCCGCCGGGTCCGCGGCGCCTCGGGACGGCCGGCCGGCGGATCGCCGCGCCGGCTCGGACGACGACGGAGCGATCCCCGCCGCGATGTCGGGCACCGGCTGGAGCATCGCCACCCGCGGCACGGCGGCCGGGCGGCGGGCGGGGCGACCCGCCATCCGGGCTAACGGCGACCAGGGCTGCACCCGCAGGGCCGCCCGGCCCCGGGATGCGCCACCGGGGCGATGCGTGGAGAGATAGCGGGCCCGAAGTGTCCGCCCGAGGCCCCGGGGCGCCAGTGCCGCCGAAACGGCGGGCGTCGCGATCGAGCGGCCCGGCCGTGCGGGGGCGGCCGCGACGCGGCACTCCGCTGGCGCCCAGCGGCGCACGATGGCGAGCGCCGTCCGCCGGTTGTAATCGCGGTAGTAGCGCCGCAGCAGGCTCGCGGCGGCGTCGGCGCCGTCATCGAGGGTGGCGAAGGCGGTGTGGCCCTCCGCGTCGGCCCCGATCTCGCCGGGCCAGCGGGCTGACTTGATGCACCAGCCGTTGTTGAGCCGCACGCAGCGGGCGACGTAGGGCGGATCCTCGGCGAGCGATGCAGTGACCGCCAGCGCCCGGGGCGTCAGCTGCGCGCCGGTCTGCGCGTGCCAGTTGGACACGGAGCGCGTCGCGGGGTCGAAGCGCGGGGGCTGGTTGTCTGCCCGCGCGTAGGTCGCAGTCAGCGGTGGAAGGGCGCGCAGCCAAGCATCGGCGCCCGCCTCCGCGTGGGGTAACAGGGTTGTGACCAGGATCAGGGCGTTCAGCAGCACGCGGTCATGCCTTGGCGATGAGTGCGGGCATGCCGGACACCATGGCGCATCATGGATTCAGCACCTTGAGCGCCGCCGCGTGCAGCCGCGGGTCGCCCGCCGCGATCACACGTCCGCCGCCGGCGGCGGAGCCGCCGTCCCAGGCGGTGACCCGCCCCCCTGCCCCCTCGATGATCGGGATCAGCGCGACGATGTCGTAGGGCTTCAGCCCGGCCTCGACGACGAGGTCGATCTGGCCGGCCGCGAGCATGCAATAGGCGTAGCAATCGGCGCCGTAGCGGGACATCCGCACCTGGCCTTCCAGCGACCGGAAGCGCTCGGCTTCCTCGCCCGCGGCGAACAGCCTGGGATCGGTGGTCGCCAGGATCGCCTGGCCAAGATCCGCGCAGCGGCGCGTGCGCAGGGTCCGCTCGCCTGAGGGCGCGCGCAGGCGCGCGCTGCGCCCGTCCCCGGTGAACCGTTCCGCGAGATAGGGCTGGTGCATCATCCCGCGCACCGGCACGCCGTTGCGGGTCAGCCCGATCAGGGTGCCCCAGGTCGGCAGGCCGGCGATGAAGGCGCGGGTGCCGTCGATCGGGTCGAGGACCCAGACGCATTCGGCATCGGTGCGCTCCGAGCCGAATTCCTCGCCGAGTATCCCGTGACTGGGGAAGGTCTGGCCGATCATCGCCCGGAGGACGACCTCGGCGGCCCGGTCGGCCTCGGTGACCGGATCGAAGGGCGCGCCGCCGCGGGCCTTGTCGTCGAGACCGAACTGGGCGCGGAAGAACGGCAGGATCGCCTTCCCGGACGCGTCCGCCAAGTCGTCCATGAACCGGCCGAGTTCGACGACGCTCATCCGTTCCGTCCCCTGTTCCGCCCGAAAGCCGTTCGGCCAAGAGGCCGGCCCTGACGAAACCGGCGGGCGCCCCCGCCCGTCAAGCCCCCCGGGCTCATGCTCCGGCCGGCACCGACAGACGCGGCGCTCCGTCTTGGGTGTCCGGCGCGGTGTCTGTCCCGGCTTCGCCAGTCGCCTCCTTCTGCGCGGCCGCCAGCACAGCCTCGACGGCCTCGCGGAGCGATCCCACCTGCTCATCGGCCACGGCGGCGCGTCCCGGTCCGCCGGCAAGCCGGATCGCCCCGGCATCCTGGGCAAGCCACAGGCCGAGCAGGATCGGAACGTCGGGCATCCGGCCCTTCAGCCGCCAGATCAGCCGGCGCAGATGTGTCGGCTCGCCGTCGAGCGCCAGGGAGATCACGCAGGCCATGCGCGCCGGACCCGGCTCGAACCGCCCGATCCGCACGGAGGCCGTATCGGCGAAGGGCACCGCGCGGGCGCCGATGCCGCGCTTCCCCAGGATCTGCGCCAGAATCGCGGCCGCGGCCTCGTCGAGGAAGCCGCGCCCCGCGACACACAGAACCGCACCTTCGCGGGTCCACGCTGAGTCCAGCGCCCCCGGGGGCGGCCCCATCGGCAGCGCGCTGCAGGCCCCCTCCTCGCCGTCCGCGCCTCCGACGGCGTCGCTCCGGTCGGAGAGGTCGGCGATCAACTCGGCGAGCGCGGCGCGCATCGCGCCCTTCTGCTGCGCCGTCAGCACTCCGCGGGCGGCATCCTGGGCGGCGAGTTCCAGCGCCTTGAGCACCACCTCGTCGTAATAGGACGAGAGTGAGCATTGCTGCAGGATCAGCTCGGCATGGCCCAGCACCTCCTCGGAATCGCCCGCGAGGATCCGCTGGTAGAAGTTCTGGACGGGCGTCAGAGCCGGACGGTCGCCGAACAGCACGTCCAGGAATTCCAAGTGTTCGACATAGCGGCCGAGCACCACGAGACAGGCCGTAAGCGGCGTCGACAGGATCAGGCCGACCGGACCCCACAGCCAGGTCCAGAACAGGGCGGAGACCAGGACCGCGAAGGGCGACAGCCCGGTGGATTGCCCGTAGAAGATCGGCTCGAAGACTTGGCCGGTCAGCGGCTCCAGGACGATGAACAGGATCGCCACGGCGATCATCATGTTCCAGCCGGGATCGACTGCGGCGGCCAGCGCCATCGGCAGGATCGCCGACAGGACGGCGCCGAGATAGGGCACGAAGCGCATCAGGGCCGAGAAGATCGCCCAAATCACCGGATTCGGCACGCCGATCAGGTAGAGGCCGATGCCGATCACGATCCCGAAGGCGGCGTTCAGGGCGAGCTGCACCACGAAGTAGCGGCTGAGGCGCTTGGCGGCGTCATCGATCGCCACGGTGGTGCGATGCAGGTCGCTCGATCCCGCAAGCCGGATCATGCGGTCGCGCAGGTCCTCCCGCTGCATCAGCACGAACAACAGCACCACGAAGACGATGCCGACCGTGGCCAAGGGATGCATCACCGGGGTGAGCACGGTCGAGAGCATCTCCAGGGAGCCCGGCGGGCTCGTGGCGACCTCGACCAGGACGGGCTTCGGCGTGGCCGGGGCCTGTTCGGGACCTGGCGATGGTGGCGATTGCGGCGCGGCTGGCTGCGCCTCCGGGCTGCCGGCCTCCTTGGCGCCGCCATGGAGCGCTCGCCCGATATTGGCGACATACTCGGTGACACGCCCGACGGGCGAGTCGCGCAGCCCGTTAATCTTGCGCTCGATGGTAGCCCGGTAGCGCGGGACGTCACCCGCGAGATCGGCCGCCTGAATGCCGATCAGGGTCGCGAGCGCCGCCACGATGCCGACGGTCAGGAGCACGCTGACGCTCACCGCTACCAGACGCGGCAGCCGCAATCGCCGCAGGCTGTTCACCAGCGGCGTGAGCACGAACGACATCAGCAGCGCGATCGCGATCGGGATGAAGATCTCGCGGCCGAAATACAGGGCCGCGATGATGGTGGCGCCGACCACGACCGGCGACGCTGTCGCGGCCCGCGGCGTTTCGGCCGCGGCAACTCGGGTCGGCCGCGGCGGGATCAGCGGCGTCCCGGGTCGCGCTGCCGATTCAACCCCGACCGGGGTAGTGGTACCCATACAGTGACTCGCGTTCCGAACGCCACGCGCGGGCAACCGCCGGGGGCAACGGAAGCCTCGCGGACGGGGAACGGCACAGGGCCTGAAAACGATCCCGGCAGCCTTCGCGTATCGGTCAGGACCCCGCGACGCCCGCCCGCGCCACCTCGCCCGCATCCTTGAGTTCGGGCAGCGACCAGCAGAGCTGCATCACCCGCTTGGCCTGCGCGTCCGGCAGCACGCCCGCCGCGAGGTCGGCGAACTTCGACTCCAGCTGTGCGTCGGACATCGGCTTCTCGACGCTGCCGATGGCGTGCTCGATATGCCGGTGGAAGGTCCGCCCGTCGTTCAGCGTCACGGTCATGTCGACCTGCGCGGGATCGACGCCGGGGGTGATCACCGGGACCACCTTCTGGCGCAGGGTCACCACCCGCGGATCGTTCACCGCCCGGTCGCTGAATTGCTTCTCGCCACCCGCACCTTCGACGAAGGCCACCGCGGCCGCGTGGTAGATGCTGAACTTGCCCTCAAGGCCGGTCTTCGGCGCGGTCTTGCCGGTCAGTTCCAGCACGAGCGGGTGGACCTTCAGGTCGACGCGCTGGATGTCCTCGGGCCTGACATGGTCCGCGTCGCGGATCTGGATCGCCGCGTCGATCGTCGGGTGCATGACGATCCCGCAGGCGAAGGGCTTGTAGGTGTTCAGCTGCGCCTCGTAGCGGGTGCCGAGGCCGTCGGTGATCTCGGACCAGTCCTGCTTGGTGGAGATCGTGTTGGCCCAGCCGCGCTTGGCCTCGATCATCCCGTCCGACGAGGTGAAGCCCTTCGCCGCCAGGATCGCCGCGAACAGGCCGTTCGAGGCCGCGCGGCCCGGGTTGAAGCTCTTGTTCATCGAGCCGAAGGACTCGCGCAGTCCCACCGGCTGCGAGGCGGCGAGCCCCAGGGCGTAGACCATCTGCTGCTCGGTGAGCCCCATCAGCTTGCCGGCCGCAGCCGCGGCGCCGAACGGCCCGCAGGTGCCGGTGATGTGCCAGCCGGCGTCGTAGTGGTTCGGGTAGACCGCGTTGCCGATCCGGCACTCGGCCTCGATCCCGACCACCAGGGCGTCGAGGAATTCCTTCCCCGAGACCGGCTTCATCGCCGCGTAGGCCAGGATCGCCGAGGCGACCGGGCCGGCCGGGTGGATGATCGTCTTCAGGTGGGTGTCGTCGAAGTCGAAGATGTGGCTCGCCACGCCGTTGAGGAAGGCGGCGTTCATGATGTCGAACCGCTCGGTCCGGCCGAACAGCCCGGCCTGGGGCGGCCCCGAGAAGGGCTGCAGGGCCGAGACCGCCACGTTCACGGTCTCGTGGTGCGAGCCGCCGATCGCCACGCCCACCCAGTTGAGGAAGCTGCGCACGCCCTCGCGGCGGACGGGATCGGGCATCGTGTCGTAGGAGGAACTGAGGATCCACTGGGCGAGGATCTTCGTGACGTGCGGCGGGGGCGCCTTCGCGGCCGGCTTCGTCGCCTCGGCCGCCTTCGCGCCCTGCAGGGTGGGCGCCGTCAGCGCGAGGCCCGCGGCTCCGATGAGCGAGCGGCGATTCATCGACATGGCGTTCTCCCGGACAGGGCCGCCCGAGGCGGCCCCGATTGCCGGACATGATAATGAATTCAGTCGCCGGCCGTCAGCCTCCGTGTTTCACCGCGCCGGGTCTGACACCCCTTCACACCAGAACCGGCAGCGCCTCCTGCTCGCCCACGGCGAAGACCCGCCGGTAGCGGGCGACCTCGTCGGCCGGACCCTGCGCCTTGGTGGGGTTGTCGGAGAGCTTCACGGTCGGCCGGCCGTCGGCCTCCGTGACCTTGCAGACGATCGAGACCGGGTCGAGCTTGCCGTCCGGCAGGAGCCCGCGGAAATCGTTGGTGAGCAGCGTGCCCCAGCCGTAGCCGATGCGCATGCGGCCGTGGAACCGGGCGTGGATGCGCTCGATCTCGTCGATGTCGAGCCCATCCGAGAAGATCGCGAGCTTGTCGCGCGGGTCGTGCCCGCGCCCCTGCCAGAAGCGGATCACCTCCTCGCCGCCCTCGATCGGATCCTTCGAGTCGATGCGGATGCCGGTCCAGTCGCTCACCCAGTCCGGGGCGTTCGCCAGGAATCCGGTCGTGCCGTAGGTGTCGGGCAGGATCACCAGCAGGTTGCCGCCGTAATCCTCCTGCCAGTCGGCCAGCACCGCGTAGGGGGCTGCGGCGAGCGCGGCGTCGTCCTCCGCGAGCGCCGCGTAGACCATCGGCAATTCGTGGGCGTTCGTGCCGACCGGCTCGACCTCCTGCCGGGCCGCGATCAGGCAGTTGGAGGTGCCGAGGAACGCGCCGCCCAGGCCCTCGGCCATCGCCTGCACGCACCAGTCCTGCCACAGGAAGCCGTGGCGCCGCCGCGTGCCGAAATCCGCCACCGACAGGTCGGGCAGCTTCTGCAGCCGCTCGATCTTCTCCCAGACCCGCGTCATGGCGCGGGCGTAGAGCACCTGCAGGTCGAGCTTGCCGAGGCCCCGCAGTACGGCCCGCGCCCGCAGCTCGTTGAGGATCGCCAGCGCCGGGACCTCCCACATCGTGGTCTCGACCCAGGGACCGTGGAAGGTCAGCTCGTACTGGCCGTCATGGACGGCGAGTTCGTATTCCGGGAGCTGGAAGTCCTCGAACCAGCTCACGAATTCGGGCCCGAGGATGCGCCCCTGGCCGCGGAAGACGTTGCCGCGCAGCCACGTGACTTCGCCCTTGCTGAGGCGGAGGGTGCGGGCGTGGTCCAGCTGCTCGCGCAGGAGCCCGGCATCGACCTCGTCGGCGATGCGGATGCGCCGCGTGCGGTTGGTGATGCCGAAGGTCGTCCGGATGTCGGGATGCCGGCGCAGGATCGTCTGCGCCATCAGGAGCTTGTAGAAATCCGTATCGAGCAGCGACCGCACGATCGGGTCGATGCGGAAGCTGTGATCGTAGACTCGCTTGGCCAGATCGAGCATTCGTGACGCACTCTGCCGCACTTCGCTCGCGCAGAGCGCATGCCGAGCACGCGCCCGTCAAGGCAACGGGCGGCCTCCTCCTGGAGACCGCCCGCGGAAACGCTGCGTCCTGAAGCCGGAGGCTCAGGCGAGATCGACCTTCTTGGTCTCGGTCTTCGGGCTCTCGCCGGTGAGCGAGGCCTTCACGTAGCCGTAGAGGTGCAGCATCGTGCTGTTCGGGCTGTCCCAGTACTCGCCCTTCTCCGGGTGGACCCGGATCAGCGCCACCTCGGGGTCGTCCTTGCCGTTGGGGAACCAAGTCTTCAGGCTCTCATTCCACTTCGCGTCGATGATCGACTGGTCGCGGACGATCTCGGCCTTGCCGGCCACCGAGACGTAGTTCTGGCTCGACGGGTCGGAATAGGCGAGATTGATCTGGTTGTCCTTGCTGATCTCGGCGGTCTTGGGCGAGTGCAGCTTGGTGAAGAACCACAGGTCGCCGTTCTCGTCGGCGTCGTTGTTCCACATCGGGCGGCTGTTGAGCGTCCCGTCGGAATCGACGGTCGTCATCATGGCGATCTTCACGTCCTTGATGAGCTCGAACAGCTTCTTCGCGCCCTCGTGGTCGCGGTGGTTGCCCTGATGCATGAAAGTGGTCTCCTACGCGTCGTGTCAGTCCCGGCGGGGCTCCGGAGGGGGGCCCGCCTGAAGGCTGCCCCGACAACGGATCAGTCTCCCGTTGGTTCAGCTTGTTCGTGCGGTGAGGAGGTTCGGATGCGGCGTGTTCGGGTGATCGGTCGCGCGGCGCTGGTGCTCGGCGCGCTCAGCCTCTGCGCGCTGCCGGCCGTCGCCGAGGTGCGCTTCGGCCCGGGCGTGCACATCGGCGGCCACGACTTCTCGAACCGGCGCTACGGCAGCGTCCATATCGAGCGCGTGAAGCGCCTGCGCGGCTCGCTCGGGTGCCGTCGCCTGCGCCACGGCGTCTACAGGCGCGGCGACGGCACGGTGGTGCGCGGCCCCATGGAGGAATGCAACCTCATCGCCCGCCCGCACTGACGCGGACGCCGTCCGGGCTGCCGGCCCGCGACGGGCAGAGGGACGCAGGCGATCGGGCCGGCGGCCGATTGCGGGCGCGGGGTCTGGTGTTCTGGGCTCGCTCGGTTACATGCACTGGCATACCTGCTTGCCCCGTGGAGAACGATTTTGGCGATCACCCGTGACGACGTGCTGAAGGCGCTCGCCGACGTCACCGTCGACGCCGCCGGAACCACCCTGCCCGGCTCGGGGCGGCTCTCCCAGGTCGTGGTCGATGCGAACAGCCGCGTGATGTTCTCGATCCTGGTCGATCCCAGCGAGGCCGAGCGGTTCGAGCCGGTGCGGCGGCAGGCCGAGGGCCGGGTCCTGAAGATGCCGGGCGTCTCGGGCGTGTTCGCGAGCCTCACCTCCGAGCGCAACCAGAGCCACCCGGCCCAGAGCGGCGCCGCGCCGCGTGCCGTGACACCCCCGCCGGTCGCGCCGCCGCGGCCCGGCGCACCGCCGAACCAGGGCCCGCAGATCGCCGGCGTGCGCCACATCGTGGCGGTCGCCTCCGGCAAGGGCGGCGTCGGCAAGTCCACCACCGCCTGCAACCTCGCCCTGGCGCTCCAGGCCCAGGGGCTGAAGGTCGGCCTCCTCGACGCCGACATCTACGGCCCGTCCGTGCCGAAGCTGTTCGGTCTCTCGGGCAAGCCCAATGTGGTCGACAACAAGGCCATGGAGCCGATGGTCGGCTACGGCCTCAAGGTCATGTCGATCGGCTTCCTGATCGAGCCCGAGACGGCGATGATCTGGCGCGGCCCGATGGTCCAGTCGGCCATCACCCAGATGCTGCGCGACGTGGTCTGGGGCGAGCTCGACGTGCTCCTGGTCGACATGCCGCCCGGCACCGGCGACGCGCAGCTCACCATGGCGCAGGCGACGCCGCTGTCCGGCGCCGTGATCGTCTCGACGCCCCAGGACCTCGCGCTGATCGACGCGCGGCGCGGCGTGACCATGTTCAAGAAGGTCGCGGTGCCGATCCTCGGCGTCATCGAGAACATGGCCACCTTCGTCTGCCCGAATTGCGGCCACGCCTCGCACATCTTCGGGCATGGCGGGGCGCGGAACGAGGCGCAGCGGCTCGGCGTGCCGTTCCTCGGCGAGGTGCCGCTGGACATGACCATCCGTGAGACTTCGGATTCCGGCCGGCCTGTGGTCGCGACCGACCCGGAGGGGCCGCACGCCAAGGTCTACCGGGACATCGCGGCCCAGCTCTGGGCGAACCTGTCCGGCGCGCCGGCCGGTCGGGCGGCGCCGAAGATCGTTTTCGAGTGAGGCCGTGGCGCCGCCGGTTCTGGGCCTGATCCTGGCCGGCGGACGGGCGCGCCGGATGGGCGGCGGCGACAAGCCGCTGCTGCGCCTCGGCGGGCGGACCCTGCTGGAGCGGGTGGTCGAGCGGCTGGGGCCGCAATGCGGGGCCGGGCTGGCGCTGAGCGCCAATGGCGACCCGGCGCGGTTCGCCGGGTTTCCCGGGCCAATCCTGCCGGATCCGCTGCCGGAGCAGCCGGGCCCGCTCGCCGGTATCCTGGCGGGGCTGGAGTACGCGGCGGCGCACGGGATCGGGTGCGTGGTGAGCGTGTCGGGCGACGCACCATTCCTGCCGGACGATCTGGTGGCGAGGCTCTACGCTGTCGCGCCGGATACCGGCATCGCCCTCTCGGCCTCTGGGGAGCGGCAGCACTACACGATCGCGCTGTGGCCGGCGGCCCTGCACGATGCGCTTCGGGATTATCTTGAGCGAGGAGAGCGGCGCGTCGGCGCCTTCATCGCCTCTCACGGGGCGGCGGTGGCGTCCTGGCCGGTGGTGCCGATGGACCCGTTCCTCAACGTCAACACGCCGGAGGATCTGGCGGCGGCGGAAGCGTTCAACCGGAGCGATGTCGCTCGGTCAGAGTCTTCGGGTTTCGTGGTTCGGCTGTCATCACGAGCGCAGCGAGGTGACCCAGGGCAGCGCGACGCCTGAAGACGTCGCCCCCCTGGATTGCTTCGCTCCGCTCGCAAGGACGGTGGCGCCGAGACCATCACGCGGGGGACGATCTCGGACCTGCGAAAATGCGCTTCAGCCTCAGGCTTCCGCGACGGTCGCCTTCACGATCTTGTCCGGCGAGCGCGGCGGCTCGCCCTTGTTGATCGTGTCGACCACGTCCATGCCTTCCACGACCTTGCCCCACACCGTGTACTGCTTGTCGAGGAA
>Ga0316228_1000769_pt1 | contig 38903 bp, 46 predicted proteins | sample TBH18021metaG_FD_206005 | JGI IMG/M metagenome (GOLD analysis project Ga0316228, IMG submission 206005) | Freshwater microbial communities from Trout Bog Lake, Wisconsin, USA - TBH18021 | ecosystem: Environmental > Aquatic > Freshwater > Lake > Hypolimnion/Profundal zone | place: USA: Wisconsin... | reverse complement strand
CCCCCCGCCACGACCAGGGCTCACTCGGCCGGCTGGAGAGCTGGCGCGGGTGCGAGCGGCGCCATGGTCTGGCCGGACAGGGCCGCAGCGAGCTTGGCCTCGTCGACCTCGTTCTCCCAGCGGGCCACCACGATGCAGGCCACCGCATTACCGATGAAGTTCGTCAGCGCCCGGCACTCGGACATGAAGCGGTCTACGCCGAGGATCAGCGCCATGCCGACCACCGGCACGGAGGGGACCACCGCGAGCGTCGCCGCCAGGGTGATGAAACCCGAACCGGTCACGCCCGCCGCACCCTTCGAGGACAGCATCGCCACCAGCAGCAGCAGCGCCTGCTCGCCGAGGCTCAGTGGCGTATCGGTCGCCTGAGCGATGAACAAAGCCGCCATGGTCATGTAGATGTTGGTGCCGTCCAGGTTGAACGAGTAGCCCGTGGGCACCACGAGGCCGACGACCGGCTTCGAGCAACCGGCCCGCTCCATCTTCTCCAGCAGCGAGGGCAGCGCGGACTCGGACGAGGACGTGCCGAGCACAAGCAGCAGCTCCTCCTTGATGTAGCGGATGAGCCGGATGATCGAGAACCCGTTGTAGCGCGCCACCGCACCGAGAACGACCAGCACGAAGATCGTCGAGGTCAAGTAGAAGGCGCCGACGAGGTAGGCGAGGTTGGCAAGCGAGCTGATCCCGTACTTGCCGATCGTGAACGCCATCGCGCCGAAGGCACCCACGGGTGCGACCTTCATGATGATGTTGACGACGCCGAACACCGCCTCGGACAGCACCTTGATGATGTCCAGCACCGGCTTGCCCCGGTCGCCCAGGAAGGCGAGACCGAAGCCGAACAGCACGGAGAAGAACAGCACCTGGAGGATCTCGCCGCCCGCGAAGGCGCCGACCGCCGTCGTCGGGATGATATTCATCAGGAAGTCGACGATGCTCTGCTCCTTGGCCTTGCCGGCGTAGGTGGCGATCGCCTTCGGATCGAGGGATTTCGGATCGATGTGCAGCCCGTTGCCCGGCTGGAGCACGTTGGCGACCACGAGGCCGACGATCAGCGCCAGCGTCGAGAATGTCAGGAAGTAGATCAGCGCCTTGCCGCCGACCCGGCCGACCTTCTCGAGATTGGTCATCCCGGCAATGCCGGAGACCACCGTGAGGAAGATCACCGGGGCGATGATCATCTTGACGAGCTTGATGAAAGCGTCCCCGAGCGGCTTCATCTCGGCGCCGAGCTGCGGATAAAAATGTCCGAGCAGGATACCGATCGCGACCGCGACCACGACCTGGAAGTACAGCGTCCGGTACAGCGGCTTCGGTTTGGCGGGCGGATGCGGGGCGGTGAGTGGTGACGGCACGGCAGCCATGGGGCGTTCTCCCTGTCGCGGGCTTCGGATGGGGCGGCTCGCGTCGGAGCGTCCCGACGATGTCCGCGCTTGCTGTTGGCCTTCCGGCACGCAGCCGTTCTCTGGTGACATGGCTGCGTTACGCATCGGGAATGGCAACCGGCATGCCACCCGAGCCCAGGCCACCTCATTTCTTTAACCATTTGTGGAGAATAGGTTTTTCCCAGATGATGTCGGACTGTGCGTCACGCCGGAGTGCGGATTTCCGCACGCCGCTGGCCGGAACGGTCCGGATCGCCGCACAGGCCGTCCGCCGTTGAACGGGCCCGCGACCTCCGGTGGTGGCACGCCCTCGCGCCGGGGCCTCGCCGTCGTGATCGGCGTCTGCGCGATCCTCGTGGCGGCGTGGCTCGCCGGCCGGGCCGCGGAGCGCTGGGCCTTGTCGGATCTGCGACGCGGCGCCCGCTCGGCGATCGGGCTCCAGGTCGGCGTCTTGCTCGCGGAGATGCAGAAGCAGGCGTCCCTGCCGCTGGCGCTCGCGGCCGACCCCGAGGTCGCCGCCGCGGTCGGCCCCGATCCCGGGCGCAACCTCTTGGATCGTGTCGACCGGCGGCTCGCCCAGGTCGCGGCCGCCACCGGTTCGGCAGTCATCTACGTCATCGGCGCCGACGGGCTCACGGTCGCGGCGAGCAACGCGGGCGAGGACCGCAGCTTCGTCGGCCGGGACTACGGTTTCCGCCCCTACTTCAAGCAGGCCCTGGCCGGTGGGGCCGGCTCCCAGTTCGCCCTCGGCACGGTCAGTGGTCGGCCTGGCCTGTACCTCGCGCGCCGGATCGGGGCGGGGACCGGGGTCGTGGTGGTGAAGGTCGAGTTCGACGCCGTCGAGGCCGCGTGGCGTGCCGCACGCGAGGCGACCTTCGTGACCGATGCCCGGGGCATCGTCCTCGTCACGAGCGAGCCCGGCTGGCGCTTCGACACGCTCAGCGCCGTCGACGCGGCCGAACGCGCCCGGATCGAGGCGGGGCAGGAATTCGGCGCCGCCCGCCTCGAGCAACTGCCGCTCCATCCGGTGGCGGGCGAGCCGGACATGGTGCGCGTCGGGCGCGGGTCGCTGCCGGCCTGGACCGCAATCCTGACACAGGCGCCCGTACCCGGCACGGATTGGCAGTTGCGGACGCTGACGCCGGTCGGCACCACGGTGGAGCGGGAACGGCTGCAGGCCTGGATCATCGCGGCCCTGGTCACGGCGCTCGCCGGGTACGGGATCTTCGCCCTGGCCGATCGCGGCCGCCGGACGCAGGCCCGGCTCGCCGAAGCCGCGGCGCGTCGGGCCGAGCTGGAATCCAGCGTCGAGGCGCGGACGCGGGCGCTGCGGGAGACCAATGCGCAGCTCCGCGCCGAGATCGCTGAGCGGCAGCGCGCCGAGGCCGAGCGCGAGCGCCTCGGCCGCGAGCTGGCGCAGGCCGGCCGGCTGGCGGCGCTCGGCCAGTTCGCGGCCAGCATGGCACACGAGATCAACCAGCCGCTGGCGGCGATCCGCTCCTACGCGGACAACACCGCGATCCTCATCGGGCGCGGGCGCACCGACGATGCGGCCGAGAATGCCGCCGCCATCGGCCGGCTCACCGATCGCATCGCCGGCCTCACCCGGCAGCTCAAGGGCTTCGCTCGGCGCGCCTCGCCGCGGCGGGAGCCGGTGGTTTTGCGCGATGTCGTGGCAAACGCGGTGGAACTCGTGTCGGCCCGTGCGGCCGCCCTGCACGTCCCCCTCGACGTAAACGAGCCTGACCCGGAGCTTCGCGTACTCGGGGACGGTCCGCGGTTGGAGCAGGTTCTGGTCAATCTGCTCCAGAACGCCGTCGACGCGGTGGCGGGGCGGGCCGACGCCCGCGTAAGCCTGCGCTGGTATGCCGACGGTAGCGAGCGCGTCATGGTTGAGGTGACCGATACCGGACCCGGCATACCCGAAGCGACGCGCGGCCAGGTCTTCGACGCGTTCTTCACCACCAAGGCGGACGGCCTCGGCCTCGGCCTCGCCATCGCCCGCGGGATCGTGGAGGATTGCGGCGGGAACCTGATCCTGGCCGACGGCAACGGCGCCGACACGGTCTTTCGGATGGCGCTGATCCGCGCGACGGAGGCGGCTCCGAAGGTGGACAAGACGGTGGGAGCGGAACCGTGAGTGGATCGGCAGACGCGCGGACGGCGGCCGAGCGCGTCGTGTTCATCGACGACGAGGCCGACGTGCGCCGCGCCAATGGCCAGAGTCTGGAGTTGGCGGGCTTCGCCGTGGAGGCCTTCGCCGCCGCCGAGCCGGCTTTGGCGGCGATCCTGGCCGCGGCCCCCGGCGCCGTGATCACGGATGTGCGGCTGCCGGGCCTCGACGGCGTCGGGCTGCTGGCCCGGTTGCACCGGGTCGATCCGGACCTTCCGGTCATTCTCATCACCGGGCACGGCGACATCGGCATGGCGGTGGCCGCCATGCAGGGCGGCGCCTACGACTTCCTGGCCAAACCCTATCCCGCCGAAGCGCTCATCACCTCGGTGCGTCGGGCCCTGGAGCGGCGGCGGCTCGTGATGGAAAATCGGACGCTGCGGGCTCGTCTCGATGCGGCAATCGAGGAGGATCCGGCCTTCCTCGGCGCCTCCCCGGAGATTGCAGGCCTTCGCGCCCTCGTGCGCGAGGTGGCGAAGGCCGATGTCGACGTGCTCGTCTTCGGCGAAACCGGTTCCGGCAAGGAGGTGGTGGCGGGCGCGCTGCACCGATGGAGCCGGCGCGCGGAGCGGAATCTCGTGGCGATGAATTGCGGCGCTTTGCCCGACAGCGTCGTCGAGAGTGAGCTGTTCGGCCACGAGGCCGGCGCCTTCACCGGGGCGCTCAAGCGCCGGGTCGGCCGCATCGAGCACGCACAGGGCGGCACGCTCTTCCTCGACGAAATCGAGAGCATGCCGCTGCCGCTGCAGGTCAAGCTCCTCCGGGTACTCCAGGAGCGCACCGTGGAACCGCTGGGCACCAATGAGGTGCGGCCGGTCGACATGCGGGTCGTGGCCGCCACGAAGGTCGATCTCGGGCAGGCCGCCGCGCAGGGCACTTTCCGCGACGATCTCTATCACCGCCTCAACGTCATCACGATCACGATCCCGCCCCTGCGCGATCGGGGCGACGACGTGCTGCTGCTCTTCCAGCACTTCCTGCGCCGCGCAGCCGAGAAGTTCGGGCGCCCGATGCCGCCCGTCACGCCGGCGATCCGCGACCATCTGCGCCGCCACACCTGGCCGGGCAATGTCCGCGAACTCGGCCATTTCGCCGAGCGTTGCGCCCTGGGCCTCGTCGCGCCGCCGCAGCCCGCCGCGGAGGCGGCCGGCGGCCTCACCGAGCAGGTAGATCGCTTCGAACGGCAACTGATCCGTGACGAATTGATCATGGCCGGCGGTGACGTACGCGCCGCCGCGGAAGCGCTCGGCCTGCCGCGCAAGACCCTCTACGACAAGATGGCCCGCCACGGATTGACGCCGGCCGATTACCGCTAGGACCAGCCCATCCAATTCCATACTGGCAGACTCAACCGGCGGTCGTGGCGCCTGGGCGATGGCGGCATGCCGAAAAGCGGTAGGCGGACCGGTGCGGAAACTGCTTAGCGTGGCCGACGCCCCAGCACCGCCGAGTCCCCATGCCCCGCTTCTTCATCGATCTGCACGACGGAACTGATATCGTCCGGGACAGGGACGGCTACGACCTGCCGAACCTCGAAGCCGCGCGCTCGCAGGCCGTGAAGATCATGACGCGGATCGCGCAGAGCCTTTCCGACGAACCCGGTCGGCAGGACTTTGTCGCCGCTGTCCGCGACGATGCCGGAGTTGTGCGGCTGCGCTTCCGTCTGTCCCTCGATGCGGGGCCGGTCGGATGACACTGGGCAAGGCCCGGCAAATCGGTGACCTCGGGCGCTCTTTGCTGGACTCTCGGTCAGTCTCCGTGGATCCCGGTTGAGCGTTGATCCAGCGCAAGGGGCCGCCGCTGAGACCGGCGCAAACGGAACGCGCAGCAATTGCGGGCGACCCCGACGATGACACCGGTAGCCTTGGGCTCAACCCAGACGGGATCGTCGGCGGTCGACGGATGGGTGCCGCGCCTTCGAGGATGGTTAGTCCTCCTGCCGTTTCTCGGCCTCTGCACCGGCTTGTCGGCACAGGCGCTCGCGCAGCCTGAGGCTGCCGCTTGGGCCTTCATGCTCCCGACGCTCGCGGTGCTCGCCATCCTGGCGATCCAGATCGTCACGAGTCTGGCGCGGGGCGATATCGGCCTCGATCTCGTCGCCCTGCTCTCGATGAGTGGCGCCCTTGCTCTCTCCCAGCCGCTGGCCGCCGTCGTCATCGCCATGATGTATGCCGGCGGCCAGGCGCTGGAAGCCTATGCGGCCGGCCGTGCCGGCAGGGCCATGACAGCGCTTATCGCGCGCCAGCCGCGCAGCGCCCTGCGCGAGGATGGCGGCGCGTTGACGGAGGTGCCGCTCGCGGCGCTGGTTCCGGGGGACCGCATCCTGGTGCGCGTCGGCGACGTCGTACCCGTCGACGGGCGGATCGCGGCCGGGCGCGCCGTGCTCGATCAGTCGAGCCTCACCGGCGAGGCGATGCCGGTCAGCATCGGTGCGAACGAGTCCGTGCTCAGCGGCACGGTCAACGCCGGCACGCCGTTCACCTTAGTGGCGGAGCGACCTGCGGCCGAGAGTACCTACGCAGGCATCGTCCGGCTGGTCGAGGCGGCGCGAGCTCGCAAGGCGCCGATGGCCCGCTTGGCCGACCGCTACGGGCTCGCCTTCCTCGGCCTCACGCTGCTGATGTCCGGCGGTGCCTGGATCGTCTCGGGCGATCCCCTGCGGGGCCTCGCCGTCCTGGTGGTCGCCACGCCGTGCCCGCTGATCCTGGCTGTGCCCGTCGCGCTCGTGTCCGGCCTCTCGCGCGCGGCCGGCATCGGCGTCCTCATCAAGGGGGGCGGGGCCCTGGAGATGCTGGCGAAGATCCGCGTCCTCATCGTCGACAAGACCGGCACCCTGACCCGCGGCATCGCCCGTCTGATTCGCGTCAGGACCCTCGCGGCGCCCGACGAGGCCGAGGTCCTGCGGCTCGCGGCATCCCTCGATCAGGCCTCCGGCCACCCGGTGGCGCGCGCATTGGTCGAGGAGGCGCGCCGACGTGGCCTGGCGCTGGCGCAGCCCGAGGAGGCCACGGAAACGGCGGGTGAAGGCGTGAGCGGCCTGGTGGAGAAGTTGCACGTCGTCGTCGGCGGGCCGCGCTTCATGACGAGGCTGGGAATCCACTTCGAGCCGGTGGACGGGGAACGAAGCCGCGCGACGGCCGTGGCGACGGTGCTGGTCGCCATCGACGGCACGCCTGCCGCCGTGCTGGAATTCGCCGATCCGCTGCGGACCGATGGCGGCAAGGCACTCGTGGCGCTGCGCGCTTGCGGGATCGAGCGGGTGGTGCTCGCGACCGGTGACCGGCACAACGTCGCCGAGACGCTCGTCGCCGGTCTCCCGATTGACGCCGTCGCGGCGGACCTCGACCCAGCCGACAAGTCCGGCATTGTGGGCGCCGAGCGCCGGAACGGTCCCGTGATGATGGTCGGCGACGGGGTCAACGACGCCCCCGCTCTGGCGGCAGCCGATCTCGGCGTGGCCCTCGGCGCCAAAGGCGCGGCGGCGGCCGCCGAGGCGGCGGACGTCGTACTGCTGGTCGACAGTCTCGCACCGCTGCCCCAGGCCATCCGCATCGCCAGGCGCGCCCGCTCGATCGCGCTCCAGAGCGTGTGGGCTGGCCTCGGGTTCTCGATCGCCGGCATGGTCGCCGCGGCCTTCGGCTACCTCTCACCCCTGCAGGGGGCGCTTCTGCAGGAAGTCATCGACGTCGCCGTGATCCTCAACGCCATGCGGGCCCTCGGCGGTTCGCCGGGCGAGCGCCTGCAAGCGGCGCAGGATGCCCCGTGCCGTCCTTGACGCCGGCCGCTTTCAGCGCTTGCGCTGGACAAAGGTGGGCCTCGCTGCCCTCGATAAGGCTGATCGACAACGGCATCGATGCCCGATGGAGGGGATTGTGGATTACGCAAACATCCTCGTTTCCGTCGACCTCGGCGCGGCGGCACCAGACCGCGTACGTCTCGCCGCCGGGCTGGCCCGGCGCTTCGCCGCCACCCTCATCGGCGCGGCTGCCCACAAGGCTCCGGTCCCTTTCCTGGCGCGCGACGTCTACGAGGCCTCCCAACACGAGGAACGCAACATACGGCAGCTTCGCGAGATCCTCGAACTCGCGCACGCCATGTTCGAGCGCAGCGCCGGCGAGGGGACCGGCACGGAATGGCACGCTGCCCTTGCCGACCCGATTACGCACTTCGTCGAGGAGGCGCGCGCTGCTGACCTCGTAGTGGTGGGCCGGCGCGGATCGAACGATGTTGATCCGGGCCCCCTCGGGGTGGCACCGGGTTCCGTGGCGATGGAGGCGGGCCGACCGGTGCTCGTCGTGCCGCCGCGGATCTCGCAGCTGAAGGCGGCCCGCATCGTCGTCGCCTGGAAGGACAGCCCGGAAGCGCGGCGAGCCGTATCGGCGGTGCTGCCCCTCATCCGCGGCGCCGATGAGGTCTCCGTCGTGACCATCGGCGCGGAGGCCCGACACCGGGGAACGGAGGATGTGGCCCGTCACCTCGCCCGTCATGGCGCCCCTGTCACCGCGCATCGCCTGCCCGCGGCGGACGATGACAGCTCTGCAATCGTGCGTTTCGCCCTGCGTCAGGATGCCGATCTGGTCGTCCTGGGTGCCTACGGGCATTCCCGTTTGCGAGAGTGGATATTCGGCGGCGTCACGGGCGACCTCCTCGACGGCTCGCCGATCTGCAGCCTGATGTGTCACTGATGTTGGGCAGGCACCTCCTCCTCGGATCAGCGGTCCCACGCCATCTGCTCGCCGTGCCCGCCGCGGCGCAGGTTCGATCCGGATGACGCAATCGACTGCACGGCTTATCTCAAGGCGCTGCGGTGAGGCTCGTTTTCGGAGTGAGGGCGAAGTCGAGGACTCGATGAACCGGATTGGGAGACAGGGCCATGGAAGGGTCGCTACTCTACGTCAGCCGTAGCCTGGCGACGCCGGCCGACGTCCTGGACATCGTCGAGATGTCGCGGTCCAGGAACGCCCGGCTTCAGGTCACGGGAGCGCTCGTCGCATCGCGAAGCCGGTTCGCGCAGATTCTGGAGGGTCCACGCGCCGGCGTGGACGCGCTCATGGACAGCATTCGTCGCGACTCGCGGCATTCGGGGGTCGAGGTTCTGCTGTACGACGACATCGCGCAGCGGCGCTTCGCCGACTGGACGCTGGCCTATTCCGGCGCATCCGTTTTCATCGATGGGCTGATCGCGACGCTGACCGAACGGGTCCCGTCTCAACCGCATCCGGCCGACGTGCGCCGCTTGGTCCGTGGCATCGAGGAGCTTGCGCGAGCCCGGCTTTGATGCGCGGGGCTCACGAGGCGCCGAGACCGCGGCGGCTTGTCACTCGACGAAGCCCCAACCGGCCTCCAGGGCGGCGAGTTCCTCCTCGTTCAGCGGGCCGGGCCACGCGATGCTGTTCGGCGCGCGCACCTGAGGCGGCACCTCCGCGGCCTCAGGCTTCGCCGGTACGGATTGGCTCGGTCGGCGCGCGGAGGGGCGGGCCCGCACCGCTTGGCCAGCCACATCTTTTCGCGAAGATCTTCGCTTAAGCATGGACGATCTCCGAAACTCAGCGGGCGAGGAACAGCGGTGCCGGGCTGCCCCTCAGGAAGGACCGCGTCACGCCGCCGAAGAAGTATTCGCGCGCGGGAGAATGCCGGTAGGCGCCCATCACGATCATGTCGGCCCGGAACAGCCCGGCCTGGGCTCGAAGAGTGCCGGCGACGCTCTCCCCCCTCGGAAGGTCGTTGACGCTGACATTCACCCCGTGCCGCGCGAGGTGCGGCGCGAACTCGGCCCCTGGAACCGCCTCGTCGATCTCAGCCTCGATGCCGACCGAGACGATTTCCACGGCCTCGGCCGCGCGCAGGAACGGCAGGGCGTCGTTGGCGGCCCGGGCGGCCTGGGCGCTGCCGTCCCAGGCGACGATGATCCGCCGCGCCGCGAAGGCATCGTGCCCCGGCGGGACAGCGATGACCGGGCGACCGCTTTGGAACAGGGCCTTCTCGATCATCTCGCGGTCGAGGTCATAGGTCCGCGGGCCTATGTCCAGGATCGTCAGGTCGTGCAGGCGCGCGCGCCCGGCCAGCCGGTTCACGATCTCCGGATAGGGCAGGCTCGGCACCTCTGTCGTGCAGACCACCCCGGCCTGCACCGCGTCACCGGCCGAACGCTCCGCGATGGAGCGGGCGAGGGTGTCGAGGCGGCGGTCCATGACCGACACGCCTTCGCAGTCGAACTCGCCGAGCCACGCATCGTCGCCCGACAGGCGCCACGAGGCCGACTGGACGGTGAGGTGGGCGCCGGCGGCCTTGGCCAAGGTCAGGCCGTAGCCGATGGCCGAGGAGGCTTCTTCGCGCTCGCCCTCAACGGCGGTGCCGACGAGGACGTCGCGGATGCCGGCGAGCGAAGATGGGCTGGATCTGGACATGAGGCACCTCCGATTCGGGTCGGCCACATGGTTCGTCCCGTCGCGGTCGGTCGGCCTTGATCCACCTCAAGCGCCGTGTTCAGAACGTGATGCGCTTGTGCACCGATCCAGGCGTAGTGGGACGCCGGATGCGAGCGCCGTCCGACGGCTATTGCAGGTTGAAAAATCGCTGTAGTTTCGCGCTCGCCTGACGCGCGCGGTCCGAGACACGGCCACGGTCGGTTCCTGGCATCGCGGCTCGCCGGACGTTTTGGGGGCGAACGACGATGAACCCCGTCGAGACGGCCATCGGTGACCGGACCAAGGGCTGCCACCTGCTGGCGCGGCGGGATGCGGTCCCCATCGCCGGGACACTGGGCGCCCTCGGAAGAACCGCCGAGCGGGCGGTGCGAGCCGGCCGGATCATCCGTCGCCTGCACGAATTCGTCACCCGTGGCGAGACGGAACGGCGGCGCGAGTCGGGCGCGCGGTCGATCGAGGAAGCCAGCGCCCTGACGCTGGTCGAGGCCCGCGAGCGGGGCGTCGTCACGCGCCTCGTTGTGAATCGGGAGGGTGGTTCCATCCTGGCCGACCGCGTGCCGGTGCAGCAGATGCCGGTGACACTGATGCGCAATGGGCGCGCGCCGAGGCAGCCGGGCGACCGACGCGAAATGACGGTCGAAGCCGGGCCTGTCGAGCCGGCGACCGTCGAGATCCCCGTCTCCGACAAGGGTCCCGGCATCGCGGACGCGGTTGCCGACAGGCTGTTCCAGCCATTCGTCACGACCAAGCCGAACGGGATGGGCGGCGGGCTCTCGATCTGCCGTACCATCGTCGAGGTGCATGGCGGCCGCCTGAAGGTGGAACGCAACGGCGCCGGCGGGGTCACCTTCCGGCCGACCGTCCCGGCCGCGCATGACGGGGACGCGTCCCATGTCCACTGACCTCGTACACGTCGTCGACGACGAACCTGCCATTCTGGATTCGGTCGCCTTCCTGCTTGAGACGGCGGGCTTCGAGGTGCGGCTCTACGAGGCCGGTACGGAATTGCTCGATCGACTGGCGAAATCGGCCGCCGGATGCGTCCTGACCGATATCCGCATGCCCGGCATCGACGGGCTGGAGCTACTCCGCCGCTTGAGATCGGCAGGGCACCGGTTGCCGGTGATCATGATGACGGGACACGGAGACGTTCCGCTCGCGGTGGAAGCGATGAAGCTCGGCGCCTGCGACTTCCTCGAGAAGCCGTTCGACGATGAGCCGCTGCTCCAGGCCCTGCACACGGCTCTGGGATGCGACGGACCGGCCGAACCGGTTGAGCCGGCATTGCGGGACTTCGTCCGGCGTGTCGGCACGCTGAGCGAGCGCGAGCGTCAGGTGCTGGACCAATTGGTGGCCGGCGGCACAAGCAAGGAAATCGGGCGCACGCTCGACATCAGCCCGCGTACCGTCGAAATCTACCGCGCCAAGCTGATGGCCAAGACGCAGGCGGCCAACCTGCAGGAACTTGTGCGCTGGTCGGTGTTGGCCGGCTTGACCTGATCGCGATTGAGGCAAGTCAAGGCCGGTGCCGGCCCGCCCCGACAAAATCTCGGCCACGATCCAGACCTACCCAACGCCCATGTCGACTGTCATGCCATCTGCTGCTCCGGCCCTGATCTTCGTCGTCGACGACGACCCGGCCGTGCTGCACTCCACGCGCTTTCTCCTGGAAGGCGAAGGCCACGTGGTCCAGACCTTTGCCGACGGTCCCGAAGTGTTGGCCGCCTTTCCCGGCCGGAACCCCGCCTTCGTGTTGATCGACCACGTCATGCCCGGGATGGACGGCCTTGAAGTGTACGGCCGGTTGCGGATCCTCGATGCCCACGTGCCCGTGATCCTGATTACCGGACATCCCGCCCCGGCGATCCGGAGCCGTGCCCGCGCGGCCGGCGTGCCTCTGTTCGAGAAGCCGCTCGCCTTCGATGCCCTGCTTGGCATGATCGCCGCCCACAAAGTCGCCGGGGCCGGGATGCATCGGGTTTGAAGGGCTTAGCCGACGGTCGACCGGTGCGTGACTTCGCGAGCGCGGCGGCGAGCGCGGATCGGCTCATCGCGCAGATCGAGGAGCCTCATATGACGTCCCCGCACCGACGGATTTCCAGAGGGGCGGAGGCGGGGCGGACTGAACGTCGATCCGGCGCGCGTCACCAGGCAGCCCTCACGCCCAGCGGCGGGAATATCGCGGGGCCAGGGTCTCGCAGGGATGGTGGAACACGTAATAGCCCAATGTCTCGGTGGCCTCGCGCGCGGGGGCGGGCAGGAAGCCGAACGGAAGGCTGTCATCTTCGCGCACGGTCGCGCCGAAAATCCAATCGCCCGGTCGAACGAAGTTCGGGAGCGACATGGTCTCGCGCACGGCACAGCATAAGCCAGGCTGGCACCGGCGCTGGAACACCCTGTAGAGGGTCGGGGACACTGGCTTGGCCGGCATCAGGTCCGTCCTGGTGGTACCGCGTCGGACTGCGTCGAAGTGTGAGCGCCGGAGCCGCAGGTTGTCCCGGCGAGCCGTGTCAGGCCGCCTTCGCGGAGGCTGCCTCCGCGACCTCCTGAGAGAGCGTGATCGCCTCTGCTTGGTACGCGGCTACGCCCTGAGTCAGGAACGTCGTCTGAAGCGCGACGGCGGCCTTCAGCGAACCGCAGCCGCCCAGCGCCGCGAAATGATCCGCCTGAGCCTGGAGGCGGCGACTCGTGAAGCGTAGTGTCTCCGCGGCGATGCGCAGTGGCAGGTCGACCGCCAGGGTGCACCAGGTGCCGACGCCGGCTTCGATGGCCTCGGCGGGACCGGCGAATGCCGAGATCCGTATCGGCGTCGCGTGCTGCGAATGCATGGGGTTCTCCCTGATACTGGTTGGCGGCCACCAGAGAGCGCGCCCGGGGAGATGTCTTTGATTTAGGTCAAGCAAGCTTAGCCGCAAGCGGACTCTACACTTCCGAGATACATAAGATAGACTGTCAAGCTCTTGCGGTGCGATGGCTGGCCAAGCTATCCAGCATCCTGAGCCAGAGAAAGGCTCCGTTCGACGGATTCGCGAGCCGTGGTGCGACGGACCGCCTGCCGCCCGGGCGCCGGCGCTTCCGAGCGGAAGGCGATGACATGCCTCGGGAACAGGATGGAGGATATGATCCAGAGCCTGCTCGGAGAGCCCGCTCCCGCTTGCGCGCCCGTGGCGAAACGGCAGATCTGAGCCCGTCCTGTACCGCTACGTAGTTGCCCGTAAGCGGATCCCCTTAAGACACCGACCGGAATTTCGCCGATCTCCGATTGCCGCCACTCTCGCTGCTACCGACGCAGGTGAGGAGCGACGCGATGAGCACCGAGAATACGGCACGGACGACCACGCGGCTCCCGGCAGGTCATTCCGCTCGCGTTCCGTCCGTCACCGGAAGCGCCGTGTTCGCGGGTTGCCCTGAGCTCATCGGCACACCCTTCTCCTACGCTCGCGAGGAGGAGATCTATGGCGAGGGCGAGGAGGCCGAGTTCGTCTACAAAGTGGTTGAAGGCGCGGTGCGCACCCACAAGGTCCTGAGCGACGGGCGTCGCCAGATCACCGGCTTCCACCTCCCCGGCGACCTGTTCGGGTTCGGTCAAGGCGAGACCCACCGTCAAACCGCCGAGGCTCTCGCCGACACCCATGTGCTGATCTTCCGGCGGCGGCAAATCGAGCGCGCCGCCAGCGGAAGCGCCGCGGTCGCCTGCCAGCTCTGGACCATGGCCACGAACGACTTGCGGCACGCCCAGGATCTGACGCTCCTGCTCGGGCGGCGGTCGGCCACGGAGCGTGTCGCCTCGTTCCTGATGGAGGTGGACGAGCGCCTCGGCGCCACCGGCACCTTCACCCTGCCGATGACCCGGCGCGATATCGCCGACTATCTCGGGCTGACCATCGAGACCGTGTCGCGCACGCTCTCGCAATTGGAGGAGGAGGGGGCCCTGCTCCGCGCCGGCGGCCGCCAAGTCAGCCTGCGCCGCGCTCGGCTTCGCCGCGTCGTCGAAGACTGAGCGGGACGCCACATCGCACAGCGTATCGGTGCACCGTCCGACCATAGCTTCCCGGGTGCCGCGCCTCGCTTTCGGCCGGTGCGGGCCTGCGGTTTCCGAGGCCGTCAGAGACTGCGGCCTCCGCCCGCCAGGCAACACCTTGCCGCGACGTCCGCGCTTGATCTGCCTCAAGGCTGGCCGCGGCGGCCGGTCGGAGGATGGCTGATCCTCGGGCGGCACCGTCGGGCACCGCTCCGGCGATGGATCGACGCGCAGCACCGACCCGGGCCGGGCAACACGCGGGCGTTGCGCTGGATCAAGGCTCCTTCGTCTCAACCGCGCAGGATCTCCAAGCCCCCCACATCGCACGACGAGAACGGGAGAGACATCATGAGGAAGGACGCCATGACCGACAAGGACCTGCGCCGCGCCGTGCTCGACGAACTCGATTTCGACCCCAGCCTCGACGCCGGCGACATCGGCGTGGCCGTGGCGGACGGGGTGGTGACCCTCACGGGCCATGTCGGCAGCTACGCCGAGAAGGTTGAGGCGGAGCGCGCTGTGCGCCGCGTCAGGGGTGTGCGCGCCATCGCGCAGGACATCGAGGTCCGCTACGCCGACGACAAGAAGGTCGCCGACGATCAGATCGCGGCGCGCGCCCTGGCGATCATCGACTGGTCCGTGCACCTCCCGAAGCAGGCCATCCAGGTGAAGGTCGCGGGCGGCTGGGTCACGCTGACCGGCACGGTGGATTGGCAGTACCAGATGGCCGGTGTCGAGGCGGCCGTCCGGAAGCTGTCCGGCGTGCACGGGGTGACCAATCTCATCGAGGTGCGGCCGCAGGTTCCGCCGAAAGCGGTCAAAGACAAGATCCTGGAGGCGTTCAAGCGGGGTGCCCTGTTCGAGGCCGACCAGATCAAGGTCACCGTGTCGGGCGACAAGGTCACCCTGGAAGGCGCCGTGACGGCCTGGGCCGAGCGGGACGCGGCCGAGCGCGCGGCTTGGTCGGTGCCGGGCGTGCGCGCTGTCGAGGACCGAATCGTCGCCCTCAGCTGAGGAGAGCCACCATGTCCCACGGAACGCACGCGCCGGCGGTCTCTCACCGCCAGCCATCGTCTCCCATCAAGCCGGGCGCTCATGCCGGGCTTCACCAGGTCATCCTGACGCTGGCCCGCTGCCCGGAGCATCCGGACGGCAGCGCCGGCCGCGGCTACGAGATCGTCGCGCCGCTCGGGCCGGACGGTCGCCTCGACGCGGCGCTCTGGCACACAACGCGCGATTATTGCCGCGTTCGTCGCTTCTGGACGGGCGAGCCGGACCGCCACGGCCGACTCGCGCACCGGGCGGGCGGAGAGGGCGGCGCGACCTGGCTGATCGACTACGACGACCGCACCGATGCGGACGACGAGCCCGGCTATCGACTCGGGTCACACACCTTCATCGAGGGCGAGTACGTCTCCATCCGGGATGCGGAGGAGGACGTCGATCACACGTTCAGAATCGTGCAAATCAGAGCGACGAGCGCGGGACACTCTGACTGAGTCCGACGTCGCGCGCGGAGCCGGTGCGTACGTTCCGGTTCAAGATCCCGCGCGCGCCGGTCGGCGAGATGGTTCGATCGCTGTCCCGGCAGCCGGCGCCGGATGACGTTGCAGGTGGCTCATGAGGCCGCCTGCACGATCCGGCCTGTGAAGGACACACCGCGACCGGTCAGACGGCCTTTCCGACGAGATGCCCGATGCCGGCGGTGACGGCCATTGCGAGGGCACCCCAGAAAGCCACCCGCGCGGTCGGTCTCCAGATCTCCGCGCCTCCGACTTTCGCGGCCAGGGCGCCGAGCACGGCGAGGAAGAGCAAGGCGGCCGCCGACACCCAGTAGATCGCAAGGTGGGCCGGCGAGACGGCAGCCACGACCAGCGGTAGCGCCGCGCCCGAAGAAAAGGTCGCCGCGGAGGTCAGCGCCGCCTGGATCGGTCGTGCCGTGGTGAATTCCGAGATGCCGAGTTCGTCGCGGGCATGCGCGCCGAGGGCGTCCTTTGCCATCAGCTGCTCGGCGACCCGCACCGCAAGGTCACGGTCGAGGCCGCGGGCGATGTAGATCGCCGCGAGTTCCTCACGCTCGGCAGCGGGGTCCTGTTCGAGTTCACACCGTTCACGGGCGAGATCCGCGCGCTCGGTATCCGACTGGGAACTGACCGAGACGTACTCGCCCGCCGCCATCGACATCGCCCCGGCCACGAGACCGGCGCTGCCCGCGACCAGGATCTCGCCGGTGGACGCCGTGGACGCAGCGACGCCCACGATCAGGCTCGCGGTGGAGACAAGCCCGTCATTGGCACCGAGCACCGCTGCGCGGAGCCAGCCGATCCGTTCGATGAGGTGGTTCTCAGCATGGAGCCTGCGCACGGTCGTCATGGCTTCTCGAAGGGACGTTGCGCGGCGCGGCCGGGGAGGATGCGCCGCAGGATGCCGTCGTGCCAGAGGTAGTGGTGGACCAGGGCCGCCGCGGCATGGAACAGCGCCAATACCATCAAGATGTTGGCGGCCAGCCCGTGCCAGTGGGTGAGCGGCCGGCGCCAGGCCGGGTCGCCAACGGCCGGCAACGCGAGGGGACCGACCAGGGTGACGCCGCGCACGAGGGCATTGGCGATGCCGAGCCCAGCGATCACGAAGAGCAGCAGGTACAGGGCGGCATGGGTCATCATTGCGAGCACATGCAGCGGGCCTGGATCATCGACGGGAAGCTGGCGCCCACCGGTATGGCGCCAGACCGGGAACGCGACGATGACGGCCGTCAGGACGAAGCCCAGGTCGAAGTGGACCGACCAGATCCCGGAGCGCATGGCACCCTTTGGGACGAGGTCTTCGAGAAAGGTACCGATCAGCCAGAGCACCAGCACGAGCCCTGCGGTCAGCCAGTGCAGGGCGATGGTGCCCCGGTCGTAGGTCGCGGTGCCCCGCCTGCCGGGCGTTGCGTCCACCGCCGTGTTCATGCGCATCGCGGCATCTCCGTTGCGGCCGTATCCAGAGCGGGTGGAGCCTCACGAGTCTCGAGCGTACCGGCTTCGACGGGCTGGCGCGGGAGAATGCTCCGGATCCTCACGCTCGGAATTCGCAGGGCCGGGGGCGCGCGGCCGGTCAGGCCGGGCAGCCCCGGCCTGACAAGCTCGCGTTCGAGTCGCGGCCGCATCGTGCGCCTGACGAAGCCCGAGAGCTTGGAGCGCCCGTCGCGCGCCGGGCGTCGCAACAGCGCCTGCCGTCCCGGGTTGAGCGCCTCCCACCGCAGCGAGATCTCGATATCGGACATCGTAGTTTGGAATTAATCTAAATTCATGCCGCCACGCAAGCGGTGGGATGTGGCGGAGCGCGACATCACCCGCCGGCTGCCGATCTCATGGCGGTCCAGGCGCGAGCCCGTCGCACGGAAGAGGAGGGGGTCGAGGGCTGAGATCGGCGCATTCCGGGGCGCCATCCTCGCGCCCTGAAGCCGCTCGGCGCATCAGGCCGGTCCCCTTGAGATGGATCAAAGCCCAGGCCATGGGCACGGGCGAGGATACCTCTGCCGGGCCGACAGCGCGGTGACGGGAGGCGGCCATGCGGATATCGAACATCTTGGTCTCGGTCGATCTCGGGGCAGCGGCCAAGGATCGCGTCCGGCTCGCCACCGACATCGCGGCGCGCTTCGACGCCACTCTGACCGGCATCGCCGCGCGGCAGCTCGTCACCATGATCCCGGTGGACAGTCCCGATGTGTCGGAGCGCATCGTCGAGATCGAGGAGACGCGGGCGAAGGAGGAACTGGCCGAGGCGCACGCGCTGTTCCTGCGCGAGACCGGCGATCGGGTCAGGACCGCCTGGCGGGGAGCGCTGGCCGAACCTCTGGCCTATTTGGTGGAGCAGGCCCGGGCCGCCGACCTCGTCGTGGTCGGCCGCCTGGGACCGGCGGACGGAGATCCCGGGCTCATGGGTGTCGCCCCGGGGAGCGTGTTGATGGAGGTGGGTCGTCCCGTCCTCGTCGCACCACCCGGCGTCGAGAGCCTTGCGGCCAAGCGGGTCGTCGTGGCCTGGAAGGATAATCGCGAGGCGCGCCGGGCCGTTCACGACGCCCTGCCGCTCCTGGTGCGAGCTGACCAGGTCCATGTCGCGGTGGCGGGACCGGAGGCGGGGCGGGAGGGTGCGGCCGACGTCGCCGCCTATCTGTCGGGTCACGGCGTCACTGTCACCACCCACCTGCTGAACAAACCCGAGATCGGCGCCGCCGACGAGATCCTCCGGTTCGCCCGACAGGAGGACGCGGACCTCATCGTCATGGGCGCCTACGGCCATTCCAGGTTGCGCGAGTGGATCTTCGGTGGCGCCACCCGCGACATGCTGCAGGGCACGTCCCTCTGCTGCCTCATGAGCCATTGACGCGCCCGGCAGCGATCCGGCGCTCCGGCGCTCGGGCTCGTCCTCACCGCCGCGCCCGCGGCCGCTCGGGAGGGCCATGGGCGACAAGGCGAAACCGTCGCCCGGACCGACTGCCTGCGATGCCACGCGGTCGGGTGCGGCGGGGAACGGCCCGCCACCGGCCGGCATGGCCGCGATCAGGCAGCCCATCGGATCGTATTCCGACCCGCCTCCTTCGCGTCGTACAGCGCGCGATCGGCGCGCTCCATCAACAATTCATAGGCTTCGCCCGGACGTGCCGAAGCCACCCCCATGCTCAGGCTGATGAACGCTACGGATCTGGCATCGATCGTGAGCGGCGAACCGTGGGCGCTGGCACGGATTCGCTCGCATACTGCTTTTACAAGTTCGAGATCGCTGTTCAGTAGAAGGATCACGAACTCGTCGCCGCCAAGACGTGCGACCAGATCTCCCGCACGGACATGGGATGTGAGCAGCGATGCCAGGTGCTGAAGCGCCCGATCACCGGCCAGGTGACCCCAACGGTCGTTGATCTGCTTGAAATGATCGAAGTCTATAGCGATCAGGCTGTGCCACGGCGGAGCCTGTCTCGGCAACAGCCTCCTGATTTCTACCTCGAAACCTCTCCGGTTCAGGATCCCCGTCAACGGATCCGTGAGAGCACGCGCCGTCATCTCGAGGTCATGGGCGGCGAGAGCCGCCGTTAGCCGGGCCCGGGCGGAGACTTCGGCAGCAACAGGCAGACAGGTCAGCAGTATCACGGCGAGGAAGACTTGAAAGGCCCGAGCCTGCGTGGCGGCATCCGCGGCAATCAACACCATCGGTCCCTGGCCATGCATCGTGGCGATGCCCCCGATAATCGCTACGACCATCACGGCAGCTTTCGCACCCAGCCGTCCGAGTCGGAAGCTGACGAGCATCAACGGCGGAAAGATCGCGAATAGCAGCGGACGATCTGTGCCGAAGAAAACGAAATACGTGACGGCGCCTGCGAGAACCAGCACGGCAACCGCCTCCACCCTCTCCAGCCAAGTCATCCCGGCGAAGCAGGTCACGAAGTCGCCGCGAAATGCGGCCGCGAGAAAGGGCGTAAAAACGACGAGGCCGAGCCCGTCGCTTGCGGCCCAGGCACCGAAAGACTTGAGCAGCGGCTCGCCGAAAACCAGGAAGGCGGTCGAAGCGCCGACGACGCCGCTTATCGCCGGCGCCAGCAACCCCGCGATGAAGAGGAAGCGGACGACGGACCGCGTGGATTGGAGAATGCCGTCCCTCCCACCCGATCTTCGCAAGAGGAATACCGCCAACGACACCTCTGCGAGATTCGCGAATCCGTAAAGAAGCGGACCGACGACGGTACCTCGCAGGATCAGGTTTGCTGAAACATTGGCAACGAAGCCGGCGCTCAGCACGGTGATCCATCGCGGTCGAGCATCCGCCAGCAGCAGGGCCACCAAGATCGCATTGGCTGGCCATATGCAGGCTATGTCTCGCCCATTGCTTGTTAGATAAATCGTCAAGGCAGCGGCACCGAAACAAAGTGACGCTGCTGTGAGCCACAAACGGCTATCTTCTTTCGCTTTGTTGTAACGGCCGAGACTGTCGCTGCTCATGACCATATCATGAACCGACGTCTGTAAATTAGTCGTTAACTGTAGTCAACTAATAGTTTGTAATATATATTGGAATCAGCCGCAGGTGAACGGCGCGTCGGCAACTACCGATTGAATACATACAACCAGCCGCACGCAAATGAGCGATGATGTGATCGAAATCGGCGCATCATTTTTCGCAGCTCATGGACCGCGCGGTGTCGAAGACCGCGCATCGACGTCAAAGCGAATCGACAAGAGCTCAATACCAATCCCAGAGGGCAGGCGGATGAACGCCAAAAATCCGGCCTGACCCAACCGGAAGGAATCGGACCTTCGGGCGGGTTGGAGCATGACTCTGTGCAGCGGCACGAGGCTGGGTAGCCTTGTCCGCGAGGCCAAGGATTTCAGCGTGGCCCTTCGTTGCGCAGGGCATCGTGAGCTTTGCCGCCGTCGAGAACAATCAGGGCGCGACCACGGGCCGCTGTGCTCGGGCATTCCAGGCTTTCGAGCAGGTCCGCAATGACATCGTCTAGCTCAGATGCAGCCGTACCGTAGAGCTCGAACGCGTATTGGTGGCATGCACGCTGTTTCGGGTCGGGCGTGGCCTCCATCGCGACCACCTCATCCGACCCTCTTCGGCGCAGGTCCGTCGCCAGTTTCCGATACTGTGCCAGGATGTCGGCGCCGACCTGCGCGGCTTTGGCTTCCACAGCCGCATCGGCCGCACCCATCAGGTGCGCAATGCCTGGTCCTTCCATCGTCAGCCTCCCGCAAGTTGATGTCCGCGATGTCGCGGGATGTGAGAGCCAGCGTTCGGTCAATGGCTCATCAGGCAGCAAACGGGACTGCCCGCGAGCAGCGCGCGGGTAACGCCGCCGAAGACCCACTCGCGCAGGCGGCCGTGGCCGTATGCGCCCGTGACGATCAGGTCGGCGCCGTGCTGCACGGCCGCCTCAACAAGCGCCTCGGCGGCCGCGATTCCCTGGGCTTCCGCCCGAACCGACGTTGCGCAGACGTCATGGGCCTGGAGAAAGGCGATGACGTCCCGTGTGTCGTCGGTGCCGTGTCCCGTATCGACGGTCACCACCACAGCCTCGGATGCCCGCTTCAGAAATGGCAGGGCATCCCGGACAGCACGGCGCGCCTCGCACGTATTCGTCCATCCGACGGCCACCCGTTTCGCTGCAAGACGGCCGACCTCGGGCGGGACGATCAGTGCCGGACGGCCGAGGCCCATCAGGATGTTACCGGGATCGACGCACAGACATGGGTTCCCGTCGCCGCCCCGACCAAGGATTACGAGGTCAGCGGCGGCGGCCTGTGACGCCAGAAACGCCGAGGGGAAATCGAGGTTCGAGCGCCATTCGACCCGGCGCTGTCCACCTGCAGCCGCCTGGAATACGGCCTGGGCGCGCTTGAGGTCGTCCAGCACGGCCTCCTGGATCGAAGGGATGCAATATGCACCGCCCGGCGTCGGTCCCACGGGGCAGCCACCGTAATCCGGCATCTCCGCCGCGACGCCGATGAGGCGGGCCCGGAAATCGTCGGCGAGCTGTGCGGCAAGACGGACGCGGTCGCGTGCAGGCTCGCCCAGGTCGACCGCAACCATGATGTTCGCGATGGTCATGGAGACACTCCGGAAAGCGGTGACGGAGCCGGGATGGGCGCGGGGCGGTGCCCGCCCCACGGCGGCAACCCGCTGCGCGCAGGCCCCGACAGACCCCGTGAGGGTGACGATGCCCTAGTCGACCGCGACGCCGATATGCGCCGCCTCCACGCTCGGCTCGAAGTCGAGTTCGTCGATGACGTTCTCGCGGATCAGCTTGTCACCCACCGTGGCACTCCCCGAAGGACCCAGGTCTCGCCAGGCCGAAGCCGACGCTAAAACCTGCAAGCGGCCCGACATTGATCCAGCGCAAACGGCGTCGGTGATCAGGCCGGGCCCGAGGACCCACAGCAGGCGCGGCTTCGACCTGCTGACGGCGGGGCTGGGAACCTCGGGGCCGCCATCATCCCCGAGGACCGAGAGAACCGGCCAGGGCCGTTCCCGGCGCCGGCCGCAACGAAGGCCCCCCGGCATCGGGTCGGAGCGTGCGCGTGACCTTCAGGGCGGCGAGCAGATCCTCGCGGTCCGTCCCGTAGCCCTGGCGCAGGGCATCGAGCCGCGGTGAGGGTCCGTTGCCCGCGCTTCTGATCTCGAAGAACGGCACGTGGTAAATGCCATCCCGCGCCTCGATGGCGTGGCCGGTCACGGCCTATTGCCATCCCAGCCGGTGCACCGGCGGGGTCGGATGACGGCTCATCAAAATGTCCTCAGGCGACCAGTTCGGCGAGTTCGACGACCTCGCAGCTGTCGGCGCGCAATCGCCAGTCGATGATGCCGGCAGCCTCACAGAACATCGCCTTGGCGGCGAGCGCGGCCGAGCTTTCGCAGCCGGCGATGACGACGGCCTGCCGCTGCACCGCATCGTGTTCGTGCCCGCTGTCATCGGGAACGAGTTTGCGGAAGGTGACGAGGTACTTGCGCATCGCGTGCCTCCGTCTCTGCACCGTCGGACGATAAGGACCGTCAGAATCGGCAGCCTTGATCCAGCGCAACGAGGACTGCGCGTTCACGCGCCCGGCGCTGGCGGGTACAGGCGCGCCCGGCCCGGCTTGGCCGCGCGTCCTGGGCGAAGCTCGGCCGGCATGGGCGCCCGTGTGGTCCCATGGAGCGGCCAGTATCGTTCCATGGCGAGATAGGTGAACGAAGCCGACCATCCGATCAGGAGCAGGCCGTTCAGTGCCTCGACGCCGGCGAGCAGCCGGGTGTGCGAGGTCGGAAAGTGATCGCCGAAGCCGAGGGAGGTATAAGCCACCACCGAGAAGTACAGGCAATCCTCGAACGACGTCACCGGCGCGCCCGCGAAGGCGCCGACGCCGAGACGGAGCACGAGCAGCCAGTAGGCGCCGGCGTAGATCCAGACCGCGACGGTGTGGCCGACGAACGTCATGAGCACGACGGCCAGGATGCGGAAGCGCGGCGGGACCGGCAGCTCCGACAGGTGCTCGGAGGTCAGCCGCAGCGTCTCGTAGAGCACTAGGATGGTGGACATGACGAGGACGACGCTGGCCGTCATGGCGAGGATCATGGCGTTGTCCCGGATGGATGTTCCCGGGGGCGAGCCTGCCCGTTGGCGCGCATGTGTCATTGACCTGGCTCAAGACGCCGATCGCCCGGAGTGACCCGGATCATTGCGATCTCCGGCTCAGCTGGACCTGCCGCGGGGCGGTGGAGGACTCTTCCGTGACGGGTGAGCCTCCGGTTGCATGCGGGACGATCGGCCGGCATTCGCGGCCGGTGGACGCCGTTCGCGCCGCGCCGACTCCGCGGCGCCGGCGCGATCACCCGGATAGGAATCCGACCCTGGGGCTTCTCCGTTTCGGGAGTGCGCGACTCACACCGCAGCTCGCTTCTCGACCACGCTCGTATCGGCGATGTCCGCAGGCTCGTACAACCATCGGGCCAAGGCCCCCGCCGCCATGGCTCCCATGATCGGCGCGACCCAGAACAGCCAGAGCTGCGCCATGGAATCGCCGCCTGCGATCAGAGCCGGCCCGGTACTGCGGGCCGGATTGACCGAGGTGTTGGTCACCGGGATGGAGATCAGGTGGATCAGCACCAGGGCAAAGCCGATCGGGATGCCGGCAAACCCCACCGCGGCGCCCTTCGACGTGGTACCGATGATGATGAACAGGAAGAAGAACGTCGTCAGGCATTCGGTGATCAGACAGGCGGTCAGGCCGTACTTGCCGGGGCTGAGTTCGCCGTAGCCGTTCGAAGCGAAGCCGTTCGGCACCCAGCCCGGCTTCCCGGATGCGATGCTGTAGAGGACACCCGCCGCGAAGATGGCCCCGATCACCTGAGCGACGATGTAGGGCAGGACGTGCCGGTTCGCACAGCGATGGGCCGACCAGAGCCCGAGCGTGACAGCTGGGTTGAAGTGGCCACCCGAGATATGGCCCACGGCATAGGCCATTGTCAGCACGGTGAGACCGAAGGCGAACGCAACACCCAAAAAACCGATCCCGAGTTCGGGAAACGCGGCGGAGAGGACGGCGGCGCCGCAGCCGCCGAAGGTCAGCCAGAAGGTGCCGAAGAACTCGGCTGTCGCCCGGCGCATCGTATCGTGGTCCATATCGACACCTTACGTTGCTGGCCTCACGCGCCGTCCCGGGATGACGGTGAGGCGCCATCCTTGCGCACATCGTGAGACCGGATTGACTGCGTTAAGACAATAATACGGCGCCGAACCGCGCGCTAGCACTGAACATATCGGTTCGATAATCAACATTCGGCGCACAATAAATTCTGAATACGCCGGAGCAGGCTGGCCGAGCCGGTCCGAGGCTAGGATCGGTATGCGCCCGGGAATGGAGACAGCTTGGCCCTATCGGCGCCTGGCAGACGACGAGGTTGTGAGGAATGCTGACAGTGTTGAACTGACAAACAATCGCGAAGCGACGGGCTCAGACTGGCGGACAGCGACCGGTCCGTTTGCGAGCGACGAAGGCAGAACAGCGGGCCGTCGCTGTCGACCAGACGCAACCAGGCGGTGCGCGGGCGTCTCAACTGGATCGGCAACAAGCGAGCTCGCGCGAAAGAGCGCGCGACATCAGTTCATGAGCCCGGTCCCGGGCCTGACCGGCGAAACTCCAGGGGGAAATTGTTGAGGATTCGCCAGAGTTCATAGCCGGCCGATACCGTCTCCATCCGGATCCAGCCGCGCACTTTGGCCCCCAGCGGAACGAACGCGACGTCGGGCCATGCGGGTTTGCCTGGATCCTGCTCGACCAGGACCCGGAACAGGCCGCTCGTTTGCGCCGAGGGGTCGACCGTGCGCACGCGACCGTCGAACATGCCATGGGCCACCGACGGCCAGCCGCTGAACTGAATGGCGGGCCAAGCTTCGAAGGCGAGGCGCACGGGCTGGCCAGGGTGGATCAAAGCGACGTCGCGCCCATCGACCATCAATTCCACGACGCGGGCCGGTGCCAGGGGTGCGAGGGTGGCCAGGGTATCACCCGCATTCACCAGGGTGCCGCCGGCGGCCGCATTGATGTGCAGGATCCGGCCGTCGCGCGGAGCGCGTACGAGCTGCGCCGATTGGCGGTTCACGGTCACCTCGAGCCGGCTCAGCTTAGCCTTGGCCGCGGCCAAGCGCGCGCGCTTCTCCGCCACGCGGATCTGCGCGGCCTCGAAGTTACGCCGGGTCACGAAGCCTTTCTCGGCGGCCTCGCGGGTCTGGCTGACCTGACTTTCCGCAACCTTCACCGCCTGTTCGGCCGCCGCGATCTCGGCCTCGATCTGCTCGCGCTCGGCGGCGAGCCGCTGCAGCAGGAAGGGGTCGTTGTCGACGAGGCGCGCGATCGGATCTCCCGCACGAACCCGCTGGCCATCCTCGACATACCAATGCTCGACCCGGCCCTGGACAAGCGCCGTGATCGCCTGGACGCGATCGGCCGGGTTCGGTGCGATGACGCGCCCCGCGCCAGCCGCGGTCTGCACCCAGGGTACGTACAGGAGGATCAGCACGGCAAGGCATGTCCCGAGGCCGAGCATCCAACCGAGGGCGACCGCTGCCCGAGGCGGCCTGAGGGAGCGCAGCGTCGCAAAGTGATGCAGATGTTCAGGCTGCGACAGCATGATCCCTCTCCGGCTGCGTGGCTTGATCACGCCGGCCGTCGCGGTCGGCGGCGCGCACTTGCTCGTGCGGGTCGAGCCGGATCCGGCCCTCGTGGAGCGATTGCCCAGGTCGCCGCGTGAGATGCAGCACCGTCGTGCCCGCATCGCGGAGCCGTGCGAGCGCTGCCGCCACACGGTCTGGGGGCAGCAAATCGTAGAGCGGCGACAAGACGAGAAGCTTCGGCGGGTTCAGAAGGGCGGCGCCGAGCTTGAGAGCCATGATCTCGCCTGTCGAGAGCGGCCCACCGGATGACGAGAGCGGCGTGTCGAGCCCGAGGGGCAGGCGCAGGATGCGCTCGAACAGCCCGACACGCTCCAGGCTGTCGTGAATCGCCGCCGCGCTCTCGCCGCGGGCGGTCGACAGGTAAGTGCGGATCGCTATCTCGGGGAGCACCGGACGGTCCAGGATCAGGATTCCGGAACGCAGGCTGTCCGGATCGTACGCGGCAATCTCGGCTCCGCCGATCATCACCGATCCCCGCTGCGGCCGAAGCTCCTGCCGGAGCAGCGCGAGGATCGTCCGCTCGACCTCCACATCCGCGGTCGCGGCCAGGACTTCGCCGCTTCCGACCGCGAAGTCGAAGCGATAGCCCTCTGCCTCGATGTCGCGCAGGCGCAGGGCCCCATCGCCCAGAGGCGCACCGCCTCGTCGGCCCGGGTCCTCCTGCTCGATCCCGTCGAACAGCGACAATTCGTGGAGCGCTGCGACAAGCTTGTAGAAGGTCTCCGCGTGGGAGCCCAGTTGCGAAATGCCGTAGAACGCCCCGGACAGCACGAGCTCCGCCGCCACGAGCTGGCCGAGCGACAGCTGGCCCTGCAGGATCAACCATCCGCCCATCGCCAGCAGCGCGGCGCTCGCTACGGCGTAAACCAAGAGAAATCCGACGGTCTGCGCGAAGGTGTGGCGGAAGTGGCGGCGATGCGCCCGCACATAGGCCGCCGTCATCGTCTCGGAGCGCGCCATCGCGAACCCGAGGTGATGGCCGTCTCTGTAGAAGCCGTTCGCGCAACCGACGCTCTGGAGCCAGCAGGCAATCTCATGCTTGGCGTGGCTCAGCGCCGCGGCCGACCGGAGCGCCGGTCCAGCCCAGAGGAACCCGGTGCCGAGCAGCAGGAGGGCGACGGCGAGATTGAAGGCGAGAAAGAACGGGTGGTAGAAGCTCGTCAGGACAAGGCCGATCCCGGATTGCAGGAGGATTGCAAAACCGCCGATCAGGAGCTGCGGCACGGCCTTCTGTACGGTGACGAGATCGAAGAAGCGATTGAACAGAGCCCTTTGCTGAAGGTCGTCGACATGCCAATTCTTGGCGTGGACGGTGCGCACCGTGACGTCCGCGACGATCCTGGCGAAGACACGCCGTTCGAACAGCGCCAGCACGTGGATTCGGGCTGCGCTAAGGACCACCGCGCAGAGCAGGAGCCCGAGCAGCAGCCCGGACAGGACAAACAAGGGGGCCGGCAGCGCCGTATTCGCGACTGAATTGATCAGGATCTGGACCGAGACCGGGGTTGCAAGGCCCAGGAGCGCGACGACGCCTCCGTAGATGATCGCCAGCCAAAGGAAGCCGGCCTCCGGCTTCAGGAAGCGCGCGGTGAGCCTCCACGCTTCCGCGACGGTCAGGGGCTTGTGTCGAACCGCATTCATGGGTCGCAGGCTTTCCAAAGCAGGCTGAAGTTGCGCGCGCGGCATCTCGGCTTCGGCCGGCTGCGGTGCACCGCCCTCAGGAGACGGGTCGCATGTCGAAGTCCGGCAACCCGGATCGCGCCACGGATCGGCACTCCCGAGACGCAGGTCTCGGTCCGGTTGCGATCTGCCGCAGGGCGCAAAGTGGATGAAACGAACGATCCGCAGACGGCCCACTGCGGAGGCTGCAGGAACATGCCCGCCGCGGAGGGATCGGGAGGCCGGTCTGCCACGACGTCTTGGTGGGGCGGACCGGCCAGTTGTCGTCCTGTGCCGCGGAACCGGCCGGGGAAGCGGGTCGAGGGACTCGCTTCGCTCAGCAGCGGTAGCCGCCTGATGTCTGGCCGTATTGCTGCGTCGGGAAATGCTGCTGATCAGCATTGCCCTCCTGGGCCGAGCTTCTCCGGCAGCCACCCGCGGACAGAAGCGGTGCGTCCGGGAAGGCGACCGCACCGGTCGTCAACCCGTCCCAGGTCGTGTTCGGCAGCGGACGCGACCGGGACCCGACCCATTGATCGGCGAAGGCGGCGATCGGCGCAGTCGCGCAGAGGGCGGTTGCAAGGACCAGACGCGTTGTGTTCTTCGAAATGCTCATGGTTCGTCTCCGTTCCAATTCTTGGCGATATCGGTACGCGTGCGGATGAGACGAGTATGAACGCCGGATAGATCGACAAATCATTCCGGCTCATCCACGCAGAGGATCTGGCGACGGTCAGATCGGCGAACAACACCACGAACCCAATGGCGGTCATTGCCAAAATAAATAGGTATCCAGCAGATACCTGTTGCGAATACGCTTTAATCCCGAAGACCCGTGGTTCGACTGCTCAGAAATGTGCGCTTTCTCACGCGCTGGCATCGACCCGACCCTTAATGCATCAGGCGTACAGCTGGGGTACTTGCGGGACCACCGGCGAGATTTGATGTCTCGGCCATGCCGGGTCCGCTGCTCCCCTTCGACCTCGACTTGCTGCGCACGTTCGTCGCCATCGTCGACAACGGCAGCTTCACGCGTGCGGCCCAACGACTGAGCCTGACCCAATCGACCGTGTCGCTGCAGATCAAGCGCCTGGAGGACGGTCTCGCTCGCCGCCTTTTCGACCGGGACGGCCGGGAGTTGAGAGTGACACCCGATGGCGAGATTCTGCTCACCTATGCGCGGCAGATCCTCGGGCTCGGAGCCGAGGTGCTTGCACGCTTGGTCGGGTCGGAGGTGTCGGGCGTCGTCAGGCTCGGGACGCCCGAGGATTTCGCGACCACGCACCTGTCAGAGGTGCTGGCATGTTTCGCGAGGTCCCATCCCCAGGTCGCACTTCAGGTAAATTGCGACTTCACCCTCAATCTGCTCGATGATTTCGGCAAGGGCCGCTACGACCTGATCTTGTTCAAGCGCGAGCCGCAGGGACCGACCGGCGGGACCAAGGTCTGGCGGGAAATGCTCGATTGGGTCGCCTCACCACGCCTAGTCGTGGAGACCGGGAGCCCGATTCCCCTCGTTCTCGCGCCAGCTCCCGATGTCTATCGTAAGCGCGCCCTGTCGGCGCTCGATGCCGCCGGACGTGAGTGGCGTATCATCTACACCAGTCCGAGCTTGGCCGGATTGCAAGCTGCCGTCCAGGCCGGCCTCGGCGTGACGGTTCTGCCGACCGAGATGATCCCGGCGAACATGATTTCCGTCTCTGCCGGGCTACAGCTTCCGAAGCTGCCCGACACCGAGATCGTCCTCTATCGAGCACCCGGCCACGTCTCGCCGGCCGCCGAGCTGCTGTCCTCGACCATTGTCGCCGCCCTGGAGCAGGCCCGACCTGGCGGAACACTTTGATTGCTGCTTTCAGGCCGGGCTGATCACCGGAAACGGCAGGCTGTGTCGAGATCGGATCGTTTGCGATGCTGAGATCAGCCCGGCTGAGTTCGGCAAGGGTCGAGGCGAACCGAAACCGGACCGGGCCTTGGTCACCGGCATACGACCGCCCGGCCGCATCGACGCGGGTCCGTCGTCGACGAAGGCTGGTCGAGATGCGTGGGCGGGCGGGAATTCGGGAAGCCGGCCATCGATGGCGATCGAAACCGCGAGGTTTCCGGGAGCGAGCAAAAGGCCGTCCGCAAACGGGACGAGCCGGAACACACCCGCGTCGATCGCGCTGGCATGCGTAGAGCGGCGGCCGCTCGAAACCGCCTGCTGTGTCTGTTAATCCAGCACGCTGCGCATGGGTCTCCCGCAGTATTGCTGCTGGGGCAGAACGAGCATGAATGCCGCCAATGTGCATCCCTTTTCCGGGTCTGTGCGTTTCAGAGACGAACAAACCGGTGTTCGGTATGTTTTCTGACACACAGGAGGGACTGATGCTCCGCGGTGGATTGCTGTGGCTTTTAGGGATTCCGCTGCCAATCATTCTGCTGTTGTGGTTCTTCGGCGTATTCCACTAGGCACGGGCGGGCTGGATTCATGCCCTACACGGTCGAAATCACAACGCCTCCGGCGCAGACTGATGGCGGCGAGCAGGCAGGGCGGATGTACCAGCTGCCGGATCCGTTCAGTACGCTCGCCGAAGCCAAGGATGCGGCCGTCACGCACATAGCGGGGCTCGGGCTCGATCCAGCCTGTGTCCTCTACAACGTGTTCGATCGCGAGGGCTTCACGGTCGCATCGAATGCGCAAACGCCAGCTGAGACCGGATGAGTTGCGGCCGCGAGCCAGCGCTCTGCGGTCTCCAGTATCCCCGCCGCGCCGATCCTCACGCGACCGCTCGAATGGGATCTCACCGGCAAGGCCCAGGGAACGAGCCTGCCCCCGCCTGTTGCGGCATGTGGCAGGTGCAGCAGCACTGTGTGCGACGCGAACGCCTCGGGTGCATCCGCGGGGCACGTTCCGCCATGGCAATGACGCGGGCAGAAAATCGGCCGCTTTGGCGGAGCGGCCCGAGGTTGTCGGAGGAATTGCCCGCCGGAAGGGCTGTAGAACCGCGACGCCGTCGCGGTTCTACACAACCGATCGAGGCGCCGACCCTGCAGCGCATAACGGCCAAAGGGGGGTGCGCGGGTGCATGGATGATGCTGCGCTTCTGCTCAGACGCGTCTTCACGCGGCAATTCAGCCACCCGCAACATCGCGCCGCTGCGATCAGGCTCGCTCACTCTGAACAACAGGCTTATGCCATCAACTGAACGAGCCGACCGCCGGCAGATCACGCTCAGCTGTGAGCCGCCGCTTGGTAATCTGGACAGGCGGTAGCCGCGCCATCGCATCTTTATAGCCGGGCGCAACGGGCGCGCGTACCGGGGCGACGTGCGTCAGGACGCGGTCCTTCGTATTCGACATGAGGTACTCCAAGCGACACGGGGCGGGGCCCGAACGTGCGATGCAACAGAGATAGGGTGCGATGCGGCAGACCGTGCGTTCGCGCCGCGTTGATTCAGCGCCTCGTGAGACAATCGCTCATTGAGGGGAGCACCCGATGCAGATACCCCTGCTGATCGCGTCGTCTCGCCGATCGCTGGGGGTACGCCGCCGGATGCTGCCGGTTTCGTTGGGTCCTAGTACGTTCGGGTTGGGTACCCGCTGCCCTGTATGCGCACCGCTCGGGACGCCTGCAGCCGAGGCACGTCCTCGGCCAGCCCCGGTCTGATCCAGATCCTGGGCGAGCGCGGGATAGGAGGCTGCGCCCAAAAGAGCAGCCATTGTGGCGCGAAGCCATATGCGCATGTAAAGCTCCGACAGGCTTGCATATGAAAATGGAATCTTGAAAGTTAGACCGGTCAAGAACCGTGAAGTTCCTGGCGGATGGTGCGACAAATATTACTGTCTCAGAAGCGTTGCCGTGAGATATTGTTGGATTTCGCACCGTCGGGGCGGCGTGCGATCGGGTCGGGAGCTTCGCTCAACCCTAGCCCCGTAAGCTCGGCCAGAACCTACAACCCGAGCGCGAAAAATCGTCTGAACCTTCGACGTCAAGATCTATTAACCCAGATCAAGGGCGGCTCGAAGGCCGCTCATCCCCGAGATGCTCAGATCCGTATTCGGCATGCGCACCATCGCCCCGCACACCCCATCCTACGGCTCCTCGCATGACCCGGTTCTTCATGGAGTAGCCGACGGCCTGGCGGACCTTTTCCCGCTGGTCGAACAGCCAGCCCACTTTGTAGACGACCCTGATGCGACGGCTGCGCCCTCTCCCGCGCCGGAACGTGCATCAGAGGCAGAGGTCTGACCGCGCCGCTATCTCCAGGGCCCGCACGCTCATGTCCGACCCCAACCTGCCTGCGCACGACCTTCGGCGCCAGAGCGGATCAACGTCCCATTAACCATCAGGGCCCAGATCTACGGGTCGGCGGATCGCGAAGGAGGCCGAGGCCTCTGAGTCACCCGACTGTTACCCGAGCCATCGCAGTGGAAGAGATGACAGCGACGATCCTGACCGAGAGGATGCGGGCGATGAAAGCGTCGGGCACCGCCAAGGCGTCTGCCGAGATGGTTGCCGACCATCGCGCTCGCGCGACATGGGCCGGGGCTCCAAACGCATCGCCGCGTTCGTCATGACGGCGCATCCAGCCCCGCTCTGCGAAGTGAAGGTGGATGCCGTCTGGCGCACATTCAGCCTCAACGAGGCACAATTGCACTTCCGGGACGCGATCAAGCGCTGCCCGGCGTGCCACGGTCGGGTGACCATTCTCGGCACCTATGGCCTCCAGCCGCGCCTGGCGCTCTCACACCGTCGATCGCATGACGGGTGCCCCTCGAACACACGACACTACCGAGGCGTGCAAAGTCGGCATCCGCAGCCGGTCGACTAGGTTCAGTAAGACCGCCCGACGCAAGATTGGGTCTTCTCACGCGCGCGACTACGGCCCGGCCAGGGTCGATTAGGGCGTCGGCGGGATCAGGGTCACGGCCCCCCGGGACTCGATCGCGGGCGGCGACGCGCCCGGCGGTCAACACAACAGCAAGAACCCACAAGACCACGCTGCCGCGTCGCCACGATCACCGCTGCGGCCTTAAGCACACCGCCTGCGGGCTGTCCTCTATCTAGGCGCGCGCTTGCGCGGTGCTATCAATCAGCGTTGCGGAGACGGCTCCGCGGCTGCCGCACCCGGCTCCGGCTTTGGGCCGCCGGTCGGCGGGCTGCCATGTGCGACGGCCTGAGCCACCAGCCACTCACCGAGCCTGAGCGCGGCACTCCAGTCGAAATCTGCGTAGGCATGCTCCTCGTCGCCGTGCATCGTCAGCGTGATCCCGTCCCGGCCGGCCTCAGCCTGAATGTCGCCCGAGCGAAAGCGAGCTTCCACGTGGATGCTCTCCCTCATCGCCTCACTCCCATCTCAGCCGCGCTGCCACATTGTTGCAGCCTGTCTTGTACGTCCATTCGGCGCAGGTCCACTTATCAGGACAGGCTGTGGAGACGACATGCTCTGGATCAAGGGGGTTCGAAATCTTGACGATCACGTTCCTGCCTCGGAGGCGCGACGGAGTCCGATCGGCTCCGCGATGCGCAACGTCACGGGCAGCAACCATCCTCGGGGTTACGCGTCCCGCTGATCGAACGCCGTCTGGTCCCGGAGGACCACCCCGGCGACATCGTCACGTGTTTCAATGATTATCTCGGCCGCTGTGTAGATCGGGCTACGCCGCCTGGGTCCGAGCAGACCCTGGATGCACCGCTGCCGCAACCTTGCCACCTGCGCTCCAGCATCCTGAAACCCGATGCCCGTACGGATCCTGCACCGTAAAAATAGACGCCGAGACCCGCCGCCCGCGCGCAAAGCGGGCAGCGGGCCGAGCGTGCGTTGCACCTCGCTGCAGACGAATGTCAGCGCGGCATAGAGCGGATCGCCTCGCGGGGCGTACGCTCCACGGCCTTGGCGGTTCGGCTCGACTGTGATCTGGCAGAGCGTCCGCTATTCCAGACCAGGTAGCCGAGGCCGGCCGCCACCCCTGCGAGCGTCGCGATAAGAGCGACCTCGTTCGACATGACCCCGGCCGCGACGCCCCGCCGACGGGACTGAAGGGCGTTCGTCTTCGCCCGCACGAAAGCCCGTGTGGCAGCCGATACCTCCTCAGGCGCGAGAAGCCTCCGGGCTGCCGGGATCAACTCATGAACGTGGCGGTGCAGGTGCTGATCCACGAGGAAGGTGACATCCTCGAAGGTGTCAAGCCAACCGGCTGTCCCGGTCCTGCGGCGGGCGAGCTGCCGGAGCTGCCGCCTGAACTCCGCGTGGCCCCTGTGCAAATCTTCGATCAGCGAGCGTGTCTGACTTTCCCGGCTCAAGGGGCCGTAGAGGCTTGCCTCGAGCCCGATCGCATGCAGCTCAAGCTCGTCCATGAGATCGGCAAGCATCTGCTCCCGGCTGCCGACCGCGCGGGGATCGTTGAGAGCGTAAGGGATCTCGCGGATCAGGCCTCCGATATTTTCGTGGTCGCGCTCGATGAGCTGCCAAATGTCCATGCAGATCCTCCTTACCGGCGGTACAACTACCAGCTTCGAACCCCCTTCTCCCGCTGAGCGTTCCTGATCGAGGCCGTGCCGGCCCGAACCGCCTCTCGGGAAGGCGCCTGCGGATGCGGCGAGGACGGGCCGAACGACACTTCGCGATCCGTCTCGTCATCCGGCATCCACCCTCTGTTGACCCGCTTTCGGGCGGCCGTTCCCGGGTCGGGATACCAAGCGCACAATCGCCCCGTGCCAGAACGGGCGACGGTGCGGCGCCACCACGGATGCGCCCCGCGCCTCGGCGATGCTGATCCGACGCCGGGCGCTCGCGATCCGCCCGTCACAGATCCGATCTTTCGGGGCCGCCATGCCTGTAAGGTGCCACGCTGGAGCGGCTGGCGCCGACCCGTCGCCGGAGCGAGCGGCAGCGCCAAGCTTGGCGGTTGCATGCTTCCGGAGCGTTCCTGGCATGCCAAGCTGATGGTCGTGAGAGCGGTCCGTCTGCGCTAGGCAGGCCCCTCTCTCCCAAGACGACCCCTCTGAGCCCGCTCGGCAGCCGCTGGAGCGGGTTCCTTTTTTTAAGCGCGCCGCCGTACCCCGCAATCGCGGCGTACGCCGATCCGGATCCAGCCGATTTCCCGGCCGCCGTGCGACCCCACGACGGCAGCAAGCCGAGACTTCACGGATGAAGACGCTTTCCCTCCTCGCCGCGGCGATGATCGTGTGTGCAGCCCCAGCGCTCGCCCAGGACGACCGGTCCGGTGACGGCTGCGAAGACCCACAGACCACTGGCGCTCTGCCCGCCCAGCTGCGCAAGCCGGCCTTCATGGGACCCGTGTCGAACAGAGTGCAGGTGACCCCACCTGAAGAAAGTTGGCAGGAGCAGGCGCAGGAAGGAGCCGAGCGACGCCGGCGGGAAGAAGCTCAGGGCTGTCCGGTGGAGTGAGGATCGGGCCAGGGTTTCACAGCATCGATCTGCGCGAGCCGGCCGGACTGGACGAACCCAGGGCGAGCGCGTGCGGATCTGGCAGCATGATCATCGAGCCGAGCGCGCCGGTCCGAGTGGTGTTCAAGCGCGGCTCGGGCCGCCGCACCGAGGCCGGCCAGGTCCGGGGTTTGCCCTTCTGGGCGTGCGCCAGGACGGGCGCAGGCCGGTCAGCGACCGACTTCCTTGGCGCGCGTGACCGCGTGCTCCTCGCGGAGCGCGTTGATCAGGCCGGCTGCGCGCGCCAGCTGAACTGCGGCTGCCGCCTGTGCTGCCCCGAAGCACGGAAGGGGCCCGTGCGCGCGACCCGGAATCTCTGAGAACGGCACTTCGATCAGCAACGCGTCGCTGTCGTCCGAGATCTGGAGGGCCTGGCGAGCGGAGTTCACCGTCATGCGGACCCGTTCGGCGTCGATCTCCGGAACGGTGTGGCGGGCCTCAGGATAGGCCGCTTCGGGGCTGGGGAACTCCAATCCCGAGCTGTCCCGTTCCAGTTTCTTCGGCCCGCGCAGATGAAAGTGGAACCACGGCATCGGCTGCTCACTTTGAAACAGCCGCCTGTGGCAGAACTGCGCGGATGAGTTCCGACCGCCGCCGTCGCTTGGTCGATGCATAGTTCATCGGCCGTGCAGGTCGCCGAACCAGCGCGCTTCTTTCGCCGTGATGAAGATCTGTTGCGCGAGATCCCGAGCACCCGCCGATCCATCGGCTGGGCTGCAACACCCGGCTCGTATTAGCGCCCGCTCCAGGAAGGCCCATATAGGGAGCATCCCTCCGCGCAATCCTGTGCCTTGGGCCACGAAGCAGAGGCCGAGATGGCACGCGAACTCACGACCGGCAAAGCGCAGGCTGTCACGCCTGAGGATTTCAACGCGCGCGTGAAGCGCCTCCTCGCCGACAAGCCGGATCCGCGGAAGGCGGAGCCGAGGACGAGGGGCTTCAAGAACAGCAAGCCGCCGACGAACGACTGAGGCATCGCCGTCAGGTCCATCCCATGGGACCGGGCGGCCATATTATCGCGGCACGCCCGGTCCGCCCCAACCAGATCGCGTCGCTGGGCAAGAGTCGGACTGGGACCCGCCTTTCCGCTCGACCGGGCTGACGGAACGCCAGACAGCTTGTATTTCGGCTGCGTAGGTCCGAGGGCGGAGCTTCGTCATCTCGCGCGGCGCCACACCGGAGCGATCGCCGCGCGCCGATGATGAGATTGGCAGCGCTGGCGGGTGCAGGTGGCTGGCATCGTCCGGACAAGACTGGCATAGCATGGCGATGACCGACAAAGTTCCCCATCCCTATTCCATCGAGGTCTCGCCGCTGGCTAAACCGGAGGGCCACTTCCAGTGGGCAATCCGCAAGAGCGGCAAGCTGATCGAGCGGTCCGACCGGCCGCATCGCAGCGAGGCGAAGGCCTTCGAGAGCGCGATGGAAGCCGTTGAGCGGGCCTTGAAGCCGGGCGCCGACGGCGGACGCCGCTGAGCGCGGACGCCGTCAATCCAGGTCGACCGGGCAGACCTTCCATACGGACGTGATTCGTATCGGGGCGGCGGCGAGCAGGCACGCCGCCCACACGCCGCACGCCCCCGCGTCGCTGCCTATGACTTCACCGCGGTCAGTTCGGCCAGGGCGAGATCGATCGCCTGGACGAGCCGCGTGGTGGCCTCAGCGACGGCAGGATCCGGCGTCATCGCGATGACCGCATGCTGCAGGGTGCGGAACTGTTCAAGACGAGCAGCCGGATCGAGCCCTCGAGCAACCGCTGATTGCACGAGCCCCTGGACAAATTCGCGTGCGAGATGCTCGTCGAAATCCCGCAACGTCCTCATCTCCGCGGGCCACTAGCAACTGCCCCTCGCACGCTCGGCCCGCGTGGCGACGCCCGCCTGCCAGCGCGCCAGGATTAACGAGAAACCGGCCCTGTCAGCGCGCGAATAGGGCCTCCGCGATCTTAACAGCAGAGCGCCCGTCCTCGGCTACGGCATCCGCGCCGACCACTGTCGCACAGGCAGGCTCCCGCAGGAACTTCGGACCACCAACCATAACACGAATGCCCGCGTTGCAGGACGCCACGCGCAGCTTACCCACCAGATCGGTCAAAGCCGGCAGGAGCGCATCGCAAGACAGCGAGATACCGATCAGATCGAATCGTTCGGTCCGGACCAGGGCAGCGGGATCCCCATCCTCTCCACTCGACAAAACGACGCTCCAGCCTGCTTCGCGGAAGAAACTAGCCACGAGCGCGAGGCTGAAGAGGTGGGTCTCTCCAGGGGAGGGCATCAGCAAAACGCGGCGTCCGTTCGCCGGCACGTCCACACCTTCCAGGCGGGTGCACAACGCGCGGGTGAGGCTTTGCAGACGGCCAAGCGCGACAGCGACATCGAGGAAGTTGGCTTCATCCTCCTCCCAGAGCCGTCCGAGGTGACGCGCGGCTGGGGCAAACAGGTCGAGCAGGAGAGCCTCCAACGTGAGATCCTCCTCTAGGAGTGCGCGAACCCACTCTCCGTCGGGATCGCTCCCTATCAGAGCCTGAGCGAAGGCGACGACGCGTTCAGGCGAGGGCGCTTTTGATGCCGGTGCGCGCTGCCCCTCTTGGTGTGCGAGTACGAGGCGCGGAAGGATCTCAGCCTCGATGACCCTGGCGAGGCCGGCATGGATGTATGCCATGTTGCGCCAAGCCGTTGCCTGGCCAGGGTGATAGCGCCGGTCGAGGCTCGCACTTGCACCGTCGAACCCAGCCGCATCCAGCATCAGAAGCCTCCAACTGCTGACGCACTATAGATCTTTGCATGACGGCAATGCAACTTGGGTTACGAATTATAACGCCACTTCGCAGCTCTAGCTTTCGGCCCCGGCCGGGCGTCCGTATCGACACGGCTCGCTCGGCCTCGCGCGTTGCGACCGCGCGCCAGTGGGGGATCTTGGTGAGCGCGTGCGAGCTTCACCACCGACTCGGGAATTTGACACTTCTGAAAGCTTTGCGATCCGCAATTGACGTCTGGCGCCAGTATAGTCCGATCACAGATAACCTGCTTCAGCAGTTCTGAGACGCTGTGATTTCCAGCTCAACCGATCGGCTTCCGCCATCGTCGGAATGAGAGTGGCGGTCGAGCCTTCGGCGCGCCGCCTGAGTCAGGGCGAGTCCCGTGCCGCGCTGCGCCGCGAGGATTCGCAATCGTGCGAGGCAGCCTCACGGACAGAATGCAGGTTCGTCGCGCGAGGCCCCTCGGGCGGCCTGTGAAGCGGGGAAAGTGGGATCGTCAGGTGCCGGGTGCGCCTGGTACAGGGCAGGCGCGGTCTGCCGCGCCTTGGCGGGCGCCTGCAGACGATCAACGAGCTGGTTCGTTTTGAAGCGACCGACGAATATTCCTTGCGCGCGGCTCGGCTCAGCCAAGACGGTGAACGCAGAGAAGCCGCTCCCTGGGGAACGGCTTCGAAGCTCGTCAGAGGCAGATGAGCGAGGCTCAAGCGGCCTGAAGATTGCCCAGTCAACCCGTTCGGCGCAATACGCGTTCTTACGCGCAGGAGCCCTGGGAACGGGGCAGCCGTTCTTGGGATGATCGGCATCGTTCAGATGGTCGGCTCATGCCGGAGCGCGATCGAAGCCGCCGCGCAGGGCCTTCAGCAGCGGCGCTGCCGTGAAGGATCCGGCCCATCGCGCCACGCTCGCAGCATGGCGCTGAATCGTACGAGCAGACCGCGGGATCAAACACCTGGAAGTGCGCCAGGATTCTCCGTGCGCCCCTAGCAAACCATTACGCCGGCACGACGATTTTTTAGGCTACGCTGTTCCAGGACTTCAAGCCGAATCCCGCAGAGAGCAAGGCAAACAAAAAGCCCCGCACGATGCTTGGCGGGGCTTCGAGAACTTTGGTAGCGAGGGAGGGATTTGAACCCCCGACACAAGGATTATGATCTGAGCGCGAGCACGGCTAAGTCGTTGATGGAACAAAGGGTATTAGAGTGCTGCGCTAGCGGTGCGCTAGGTCGATCAAGCTCGCCGCGGGATGGCTGACGGCCGTCCAGAATGGCTGCTTACGCGTGTTTCAAGCTTGCCTATGGTGTCTCCTTGGGGTGGAAAGCGGTCTGGCTTCTTTTGAGAAGGAGTTCTACGCAATCGGACA
>Ga0316228_1000765_pt1 | contig 39002 bp, 37 predicted proteins | sample TBH18021metaG_FD_206005 | JGI IMG/M metagenome (GOLD analysis project Ga0316228, IMG submission 206005) | Freshwater microbial communities from Trout Bog Lake, Wisconsin, USA - TBH18021 | ecosystem: Environmental > Aquatic > Freshwater > Lake > Hypolimnion/Profundal zone | place: USA: Wisconsin... | reverse complement strand
GACGGCTTGTCGTTGTCGATCGCGTACTGAATGGCCTTGCGCACCAGACGCTCGGTGCCTTCGCGCGAAACCGGCTTCACGCCGATGCCCGACGTTTCCGGGAAGCGAATCTTCTTGACGCCGAATTCGTCTTGCAGAATCTTGATCAGCTTCTTGGCCTTGTCGCTCTGGGCTTCGAATTCGATACCGGCGTAGATGTCTTCCGAGTTCTCGCGGAAGATGACCATGTCGGTCTTCTCCGGCTCTTTGACCGGCGAAGGCACGCCCTTGAAGTAGCGCACCGGGCGCAGGCAGACGTAGAGGTCCAGCTCCTGGCGCAGCGCCACGTTCAGCGAACGGATGCCGCCGCCCACCGGCGTCGTCAGCGGGCCCTTGATGGACACCACGTAGTCCTTCAGGACTTGCAGGGTTTCTTCCGGCAGCCACACGTCCGGGCCGTACACCTTGGTCGACTTCTCGCCGGCGTAGATTTCCATCCAGGAAATCTTGCGCTCGCCCTTGTAAGCCTTCTCAACCGCTGCGTCGACCACCTTGATCATCACCGGGGTGATGTCGAAGCCGGTGCCGTCACCTTCGATGTAAGGAATGATCGGGTTGTTCGGAACGTTGAGGGAGAAGTCTTGGTTGACGGTGATCTTCTCGCCGGCCGGGACCTTGATGTGTTGATACATGGACGACTCCAGTGCAGACCGCAGGTTAGCGGGTGGACGGTGGGGATTGACAGCACAGCGCGCCGCTCACGGGTTGGCCGGCGTGGCGCGCTGCAGTGAACTGGCGATTCTAACGGCCTACGGTGACGCTCTCACGATGCACCGCACAAATCACGCATCTCGCGCAAGCCGCAACTCTTATATAAGACACAAGAGTGAATTCCGCATTATGCCGGAAAATTTCACCATCCGCCATACTGCCGCACGCATCGGGGCGGCTGTCAACTGCCTGACAGGCTGGCCTCAGAAGCCCTGACGATGAGCGGGCGGATGTCCCCCCACGCGGGATCCGCATCCAGCCGGGCGCTCCAGGCATCCACAAGGCGGGCCAAGGCGGCGCGCAGGTCGCACGCGCTGTCGGCATCGATTAAGCGGACTAGGCCAACGCCGTCCAGGCCCGGATTGCGCCTGACCAGCCACGCAAGCGTCTGGATGTGTTCGATGAAGCGATCGTCAGTCCGGTGCAAATGGCTGAAACAGGACAGGCCCACGTGGCGGTCCGGCGGGGCACCGGAGATCGTCTGCGACACCAGCATGAAATCGTCGAGGCTGGAAGCGTCACGCGAAGGCGGACGAAAACCCGGCACGGCGCCCAGCACAAGTAAGGCGCCGCAGCCCAGAACAAAATCGCGGCGCCGGAAATGGGCAGGCTTGCTGCGCTGGGCGGGCTTGGTGGGGCGGGGAGATGACGACGGCAGAGACACGGCGGGCCTTGAACAAAATCGGCTCGCATTTTCAAGGCTCAGGCGCCCCCATCCAATCAGATGGGTCCGAAACGCAGTCACGACGCATCGTCCGGCGGGCACCTTTCTTGCGCAGCGCAACATGCGCCACATGGCGGATCCGGCGACGCAGAGGCTTTCGCCCGGGGCCACAAAAAATTCGACGGAACATGTCAACGCGCCTGTAACGGCCTGCGTTATTGCAGATGACTCATTAAGCGGGTCGTTGGTTAACTCACTGATCTATAAAAGGATTCACCATGAAGAAGCTGATCGCTGCCCTGATCGCCGGCCTGTTCGCCACCGGTGTGTTCGCTCAAGCCTCCGCTCCGGCTGCTGACGCAGCTGCTGCTCCGGCTGCTGCCGAAAAGGCTGCTCCGAAGGCCAAGAAGGCCAAGAAGCACCACCACAAGAAGGCTGCCAAGAAGGCTGCTGACGCTTCGGCTCCGGCTGCTGACGCCGCCAAGCAATAAGCTTGTGTTTCTGCCGGGCCCACGCGGCTCGGCCGATACAGAAAAAGCAGGTGCTTATGCATCTGCTTTTTTTTCGCCCTCGCCTGCTGAACGGAAATCCCGGGCGCGCGTGCTGGGCTGTCAAAATAGCGCCATCAAGCTTGAGTACCTTGCCCGTTCCTCACAACAAAAAAAAGGGATGGCGCAATGGAATTCCGATCGATGTTCGCTCCGGTGCGACGAAAACGCACCGTGTTCACGATGCTCTCTCTTGCCGCGCTGGCCGCTGCCGCCATAATTGCCGGCTGCGGTGGCTCGTCGTCTGATTCGACGCCGGTGTCGACGGCCACGCCCTCGGATGCGGCCACGGCTGACGCCAACATCCAGGCCGCATGGGTGGAAATCGGCGACAGCAACCAGGCTGTCGTGCGCGCGGTCACCAGCTATACGAACAGCGCCTCGCCCGTCGACAGCTCGGTCTGCCCGCTGCTGACGGTGGACGGCACCGCCACGCGCATGACGCTGCGTGTGGCGGCCGGCACGCCGGCTCAGCGCACCACGGCCAGTGCCGCCAGCGATTCGAAAGCTTCGTCCTTCCCTGTAAACGCGTGCGAAGCCACCGTGGCATCCACGGCAAAGGCCGCGTCGATCGGCTCACGCGTGTTGCCGCTGCCCAAGGCCAACCCGCAGCGCGTGGTGATCCTGGCGGACACCGGCTGCCGCATGAAAAAGTCGAGCAACACGTTCCAGTCGTGTAACGACCCGCTGTCGTGGCCGTTTGCGAGCGCTGCCGCCACGGCGGCCAAGATGAACCCAGACCTCGTGCTGCACGTGGGCGACTATCACTACCGAGAAAACGCCTGCCCGCCTGACGTGGCCGGCTGCCAGGGCAGCCCCTGGGGCTACGGCTGGGATACGTGGCAGGCCGACCTGTTCCAGCCCGCCGCCCCGCTGATGGCCGCAGCGCCGTGGGTGCTTGTGCGCGGCAACCACGAGGAATGTGCACGCGCCGGCCAGGGCTGGTACCGCTTCCTGGATCCGCACCCGTACTCGGCCGACCGCTCGTGCGACAACCCGGCCAACGACACGGCAGCCAATGCGTCGGACCCATACGCCGTGGCGCTCGGCAGCGACACGCAGGTCATCGTGTTCGATTCAGCCAAGGCCGGCACGACGGCATTGGCGACGACCGACCCGTGGTTCCAGACCTACCAGAAGCAGTTCAGCGCGGTGGGCACGCTGGCCGCCAAGCCGGGCGTGATGTCGATCTTCACCAATCACCACCCGATTCTGGGCTTCGTGCCCATCGCGGGCAGCACGCCACTGGGCGGCAATGCCGCGCTGCTGTCGGTCATGAACAGCCTGAACGCCACGGCGTATTACCCCCCGGGCGTGCAGGTCGCGCTGCACGGCCATGTGCATGACTTCCAGGCCATCAACTTCACCAGCAACCACCCCGCGACCATCGTTGCCGGCAACGCCGGCGATTCGCTCGACGTGGCCCTGCCCGATCCGTTCCCGGCCATCAGCCCGGCTTCGGGTGTGACCGTTGGCAGCATCTCGCACAACAACTCGTTCGGCTTCATGGTGATGGACCGCCAGGCCGCGCCCGCCAAGGGCTGGCTGTTCAAGGCCTACACCGTGGCCGGCAAGCTGCTGACGACGTGCACGCAAAACGGCACGAGCCTGGTGTGCGACAAGACCGGCTTCGTTGCACCTTGAAGCGCCTGAGCACCACGCTGCTCGTTGCCGCCGCACTCTTCTCGGGTGCGGCAGCGGCCGAATCGATCGGCATGACGCCCAGGCTGGACGCCGTGCCGCCGCCCGCCGAGTCGACCGCGTTCAAGCCGGACCCGAACCTCGTCGCGCTCGGCAAGCGGGTGTTTTTCGACCCGCGCCTGTCGGAGCCGCAAGGCACCGCATGCGCGGCGTGCCATGATCCGGGCCGCGCCTTCGGGCCCACGCTGAAGGGCGAGGCGCTGCGCATCGGTGTGCCGGCCGGCAGCCGCCCAGGGCATGTTGCGGCACGCAATGCGCCGTCGCTGCTGTACCTGCGCTACATCCCGCATCGCTATTTCTTCCAGGATGACGACGCGAGCTTCCCGTCGCCGTTCGGTGGCTTCTTTGCCGATGGCCGAGCAGATTCCATCCCGGAACAGATTCGCGGCCCGCTGTTCAACCCGGACGAAATGGGCAACCGTTCAGCGCGCGACCTGCAGCGCAAGGTGGCCGGCACCGACCTTGGCGAGGCGCTTGCAAAGCAGTTCGGCGCCAATGCGGTGCATGAGCCCGAACGCCTGGTCAGCGTGCTGGGCAAGGCGCTGGAGGCCTATTTCCAGAGCGATGAGTTGGCGCCGTTCACCTCGCGCTTCGATGATTTCCTGCGCAAGCGCACGCCGCTCTCCGCCGCCGAGATGCGCGGCCTCGCCCTGTTCCGCAATCCGGACAAAGGCAACTGCGCGTCGTGTCACCTGATGGTGGAATCGTCGTCGCGTCCAGAGCGGTCCCTGTTCACGGATTTCGGCTACGACGCCATCGCTGTGCCGCGCAACCCGCTGCTGCCCGCCAACAAGGACGCGCGCCACTTCGACGTCGGCCTGTGCCAGACCGCCCGCACGCTGAAATGGCCGGAGCCCAACCAGTGGTGCGGCTACTTCCGCACGGCCGGCCTGCGCAACGTGGCGGTGCGCCAGACGTTCATGCACAACGGCGTGTTCCGCACGCTGCGCGACACGGTGGCGTTTTATGCCACCCGCTCGACCGACCCCGCGCAGTGGTACCCCGGCGGCAAGCGCTTCAACGATGTGCCGGCCAAGTACCAGGGCAATATCAACGTGAATGCCGTGCCGATGAACCGCCGCCCCGGCACCACGCCTGCGCTGACGGAAGACGAGATCGACGACATCGTTGCATTCCTGCGCACGCTAACCGATGCGCGGTATGTGGCGCTGATGCCCGATCCGGCAGCCGACAAGGCGCGCTCGGTGCATGCGCCAAAGGTGGCCGCGAAGACGGTCGCCCTCGAACATCAGCCTCCCGCGGGCACCAACACGCGGTAACAACTTCGTCGCACAGCCCGCCGCCGTTTCATTGACGGCGGCGGGCCGAGTGCCGATCATGGAGCGTTTCTTTTCCGATCCGCTCGCGCCATGACCACCCTGTCCCGCCTCTTTGCCGCTCTGTCGCTGGCCGTTGCCGCCACCGGAGCCCTCGCCCAGACACCCGCCGCGCCCACCGCCCCGAATACCGGCCTGCCCGTGGTCGACCTGACCATCGGCATGTACAAGGTCAAGGCCGAAGTGGCGGCCACCCCGCAAACCCGCGAGACCGGCCTGATGTTCCGCAAGACCATGCCCGATACCGCAGGCATGCTCTTCGTGTTCGATGAATCCGCTGGCCACTGCTTCTGGATGAAGAACACTGACCTGCCGCTGTCCATCGCCTTCATCACCGACGACGGCACCATCTCCGACATTGCCGAGATGAAGCCGCAGACCGAAGACAATCACTGCCCCACCCGGGCTGGCAGCTACGCGCTGGAAATGAACAAGGGCTGGTTTGCACGCAAAGGCGTCAAGCCCGGCATGAAGGTGGGCGGGCTGCCGCGCTGAAGCCCACGCACATACAACAACAGAGAGGAGACCGCCGCATGCACGGTTTCGACAACAACCGTCGCCGCTGGATGCGGCAGGCCGGCGCGCTGGCCGTGGGTGCGGGCGCGGCGTCGGCAGGTCTGCCGCTTGGCGCCTTGGCCGCCGATGCACCCAAGAAGGGCACGCGGTTGATCTTGCTGGGCACGGCGGGCGGGCCGACGCCGAAGAAGAATCGCTCGGCGCCGGCACAGGTGATCGTCATCAACGGCGTGTCGTACGTGGTCGATTGCGGCAACGGTGTCGCACGCCAGTATGTGACGGCGGGCCTCAAGCTCAAGGACATCCGCCACGTCTTCATCACGCATCAGCACTCCGATCACAACGCCGATTACGGCACGCTGATGCTGCTCGCCTGGGCCACCGACCTGACCGGCCCCGTCGACGCCTGGGGCCCGCCCCCGCTGGCCGCAATGACGACCAAGTTCCTTGAGCTGTACGACTACGACATCCGCACCCGCATTGCCGATGAAGGCCGCCCGCCGCTGGCGCCGATGCTTCATCCGCACGAGCTGACCGAGGGCGGCCTCGTCATGCAGGATGCCAACGTGAAGGTGACGAGCGCGCTGGTCAAGCACCCACCGGTCTCGCCGGCATTCGCGTTTCGCTTCGATTCGGCAGACCGCTCCATCGTCATCTCCGGCGATACGGCGCCGAGCGAAAACCTCGTGCGCCTGGCATACGGCGCCGATGTGCTTGTGCACGAGGTGATGCACCTGCCGTCGCTCGACAAGCTGCTGTCCACCGAGCCCAACGCCAAGACGCTGCGCGAGCATCTGCTGGCGAGCCACACCTCCACCGAAGAGGTCGGCCGCATTGCCACCGAGGCCAAGGTGAAGACACTGGTGCTGTCGCACTTCGTGCCCGGCGGCTATCCGTATCTGGAAGATTCAGTCTGGCTGGATGCCGTGCGCCCGCACTTCAAGGGCGAGATCATCGTCGGGCGCGATCTGCAGGAAATTTAAGGACGGCCGCTGCTCGCTTCGCTGCAATCGCGGTAAAGCTGGTTGCGGCTGCCGGACAGGGTCTCGTCGGCGAGGAAACCGGTGGGGCCCTTCGTCCACCAGACATACTGGCCCGACGCATAGCGCGCACCCGACGCGGCCATCACGTTGGCAAACACGAGCGTCTTGCCGTTGAGGGTCATGGCGGCCAGCGGCGTATCCCCCACGGTCATGTATTTCACAAGCAGCGTCTTGCCGCCTTCGCACGTGTAGCGCACGTCGTGCGGGTCCTTGATCGGCAACGCGGAATAGGCGCGCGCCTGATCGATCGCCTTGTTGAGCCCCGCCTTGGCAAAGTCGAGCGCGGTATTCAGATCGTCGGACGACATGCCGGGCACCGGCGATTGCTGGGCGGTGGCGACGCCGCTGAAGACGCCGGCGCCCAGCGCCAGCCCGAACATCACTGCAGGTGCGAAACGACGCATGGATCCGTCTCCTGAGAATGGTCAGCGCAAGTCGGTTAGTCCGCCGCGTCGCTGTCAGGTTCGGTGGGCTTGAGCACGAATGCTGTCGGCTCGACGCGCTGCGGGAGTTCATCGGACAGCGCACGCGCGGCCTCGGCAAAGCACTGCACCAGGCTATCGGCCAACGATGACGGCGCGTGATGCTCGGCACGCATGGCACGCACATCAAACGTCTGCGCCGGCTCCAGCGCGAACAGCGCGATGCGCTCCATGCTGCCGGTGGCGGCTGTGAACTGATCGAGCATCGTCACGCCGAGCGACTCCTCTACCAGCGAACGCGCCAACGAATATGTCTGCACTTCCAACGTCGACTGCGGCGCCAGCCCGCCGCGCGCCAATGTCTGCCCGACCAGCGAGCCAAGCGAGATCTGGTCTTCCAATCCGATGAAAGGCTTCTCGGCAACGAGCTTGTGCAGCGCGCGCCCATCGGTCTTGCCGCTCACCCAGGCGCGCGGCGCGGCCAGCAGGATGCGCCCCTGCGCCACCGGCTTGGTGCTGATGGCCGGATGCACGGGCGGCGCAAAGGCGAAACCGACGTCGATGTCCTGCGAGAGTAAGCCCTGCACGATCTCGGCGGTGTGGTGCGTGAACACACGCACCAGCGTATCGGGATGCCGCTGCGAGAAACGCCGCACGGCGGGCGCGAGAATGCTCGGCGCCAGGCTGGGCGTAGCCGCCACGCGCAAGCGCCCCGCCCCCTTGTGGCGCAAGTTGGCCGACACGCGCCGCACGCGCTCGACCTCCTGGTACAGCCGCTCGACTTCGCTGAACAGTTCGAACGCCTCGGCGGTGGGCTGCAGGCGGCCCTTGGTGCGGTCGAACAGGCGGAAACCGAGTTGCAGCTCGGTGTGCTGCAGCACGCGCGTCACCACGGGTTGCGACACGTTCAGCATGCGCGCCGCCTCGCTGACGGTCCCGACCAGCATCACGGCGCGGAAGACTTCGATCTGGCGCAAACGCATAGCCGCCGGTCCTCACAATCCGAATAGGGAAGCGCCGATTGTGACATCCGGCGCCGGTCTTCGGCTAGGCGGGTGCAGGTGTGGCGGAAGCGCCCTCCGCTTCCAGCGCATCCAGAAACACGCGGACCTTGCGCGGCACCAGCTTGCGGGCAGGCATCAACGCGTAGACGCGCAGCGCGGTCAACTCGAAATCGGGCAGCACGCGCACAAGCCGGCCGGCCGCGACTTCCGTATCGCCCACAGAGCGCGCCATGCGGGCCACGCCCAGGCCCCGCACGGCGGCGCGGGCGCGCATTTCGGCATTCAACGTCTGCAGGCGTGGCTGGATGGGGACTTCGATTGGTTCGACGGCGGGCTCGCCAACGGGGCGGAAGGCCCAACTCGCGTCGTCAGGCCCGGAGAGGCAGGGCCAGCCGGCCAGGTCGGCGGGCGTCTTGAGCGGCGGGCGTTCCGCCAGCAAGGCCGGCGATGCATACAAGCCGCGCGGGATGAGCACCACGCGGCGCGCCACGAGCGACGAATCCGGCAACACCTGGTCAACCATGACGAAGACGATGTCGAAGCCGCTGGCTAGCAGGTCTGGCTGTTCCCATGAGATGTGCACCTGGATTTGCAGATGCGGGTATTTCTCCAGCGTGCGGCACACGGGTTCGGTCAGGTGCTGCGCACCGACTTCGTACGGCGCAGCGATGCGCAGCGTGCCGGCCACGGTTTCGCTGGCCGCGGTGGTGTCGGCGTGCACTTCGCGCAGGCGCTCGAACAGCGGCGCGATGTCGTCGTAGAAGTGCGAGCCCGCTTCGGTCAGCCGCAACTGTCGCGTGGTGCGCGTCATGAGCCGCACGCCCAGCCCGGCTTCCAGCCGTGAAACGGCGGCGCTGGCGGTCGATTTGGGGATGCCCAGCGCCTCGGCGGCGGCGGTAAAGCTGCCGGCCTCCACCACGCGGCAGAAGGTTTCCCAATCGTTCCACTCCATTGTTCGCATGACTGGACAGTGTTCCTAGAGTTGGCCGTTTATCCGGCTGGCGGGCAAGTTTAAGCTCGGGCACATGTCGCTGCAAATCCTCAAACCCGCATCCCTGCGGGCGTTTCCCCATTTTTCTTCGGCGCGCGTCCACGCTTTTGGGCTGGCGATGGGCCTCTCCACGGGCCTCGATTTCGTCTCGTCGCAGATGTTCGCCGTGGCGGGCCAGCACATCCAGGGCGGTGTGCATGCGAGCCCCGATGCCTATCTGTACGCTGTCACAGCGTATGCCGTGGCGGCCGTCGTCGCCAACCTCGCCATCGGCCGCATTGCGGCGCACGTGGGCTACCGCATGTATTCGCTGGTGGGCATCGTGCTGTTCGCCATCGGCTGCGTGGTGTGCGCCGAGTCCAACAACATCGGCGAACTGATCATCGGACGGGCCATCCAGGGCCTGGGCGCGGGTGGCCTGTTCTCGGCGTCGCGCATCCTGGTGCAACTCGCAGCCGAGCCCGACGAACGCATTCCGCCGATGCTGATGTTCAGCGTCGGCCTGTTCGGACTGACCACCATTGCGCCGTGGATCTGCGCCGAAGTGCTGGAATACAGCGAATGGCGCGTGATTTTCTGGATCGAACTGGCGCTGGCCGGTGTGGCATGGATGGCGGTGTTCTTCCTGCCGCCCGAGCATCATCAGCCGCGCACACGCGCCGCGCGGCGCCCCGATGAAGCGCCGCCTGAAGACGGCCAGTGGGATTGGGTTGGCGTGGGCGCCATGGCCATCGGTGCGCTGTCGTTCCTGGTGGGCCTGTCGGAGCTGCGCTACAACCGGCTGACGGCCTCGCCTTTGATTCCGCTGCTGTTGCTGGGCGGTACGGCTTCTTTGCTGCTGGCCATCCACCGCCTGCGCACGCACCCAGACCCGTGGCTCGATCTCTCGCGGCTGAACGGCCGCCGCTACCTGTGGGGCATCGGTTTCTACGGCATCTATTACTTGATGAGCGGGTACTGGTCGTACCTCTTTCCGGCGGTATCGCAAGGCGGCCTGGGTTTTACGTTCCGCACGACCACGTTGTTCCTGATGATCAGCGGGGCAGTGTCGACCGTGGTAGCCGTCGCCATGACCGCCTGGTTGCCGTTCTTCTTCCGCAAGCGGCGCTTCATCGCCATCGGCTTTGCCGTGTATGCGGCAGCGGCGCTGCTGCTGGCAACAAGCCTGATGCCGGGCGCGCCAGACTACGCGTTCTTCCCCGTGTCGATTCTGGAAGGCATCACGCCAGGCGCGGTGATGATCCAGGTCGCGATGATGACCTACCTCGATCTCGACCGCGAAGACTTCGCGCACGGCTACCAGATGAAGAACATTGCGCGCCAGTTTGCGACCGCGGTGGGCACGGGGCTGGCGGCTGTGTCGCTGCAGACGCAGCAGGCGGAATCGCGCTCGCTGATCGTGGCGCACGTCACGCGCTTCACGGCAGACCTGCAGGCTGCCAACCCGCTCACGCCGGAGCGCCTGGCCAGCCTGTCGGCCGAGATCGACCGGCAGGCAACGCTGCTGGCCGGCACGCAGCTCTTCAGCTGGTTTGCCGTGGCGTGCGGCGTGTTTGCCGTGCTGGTGCTGGTGCAGCGGTCGTTGCGCTGAGCGCGCACTACGACTTCTGCACCGCGTACTTGCCCGGCCCCACCGCTGCCAGCAGGAACAGCCCGCCCATGATGCTCAGGTTCTTGTAGAACTGGATCTTGTTGGCGGCCTCCATGGAGCCTTCCATACTCCAGTAGCTGTGGGCGATGAACGAAGTGCCCAGCACGAACAACGCCATCAGCAGCGCCAGCGGCCGCGTCCAGAAACCGATCAGCAAGGCGATACCCACGCCAAACTCCATGACGACGGCAACCGCTGCGGCCACCATCGGCATGGGCGCGCCCGTGCTGGCCATGTAGCCGACGGTGCCCTGAAAGCCCGTCAGCTTGCCCCACCCGGACATCACGAACAGCACCATCATGAGGATGCGGGCGAGCAGCATTAGTTCGTTGCGCCAACGTTCGATGAACGCGTCCATTTTGGGCCTCCAGGGCGGGCTTTGGTGATTGCAGTCTAGGCGCTGGATTTACCAAGTGTGGTTTCGAGCGCATCGAGTACCGCCTGAATCACACCGTGCCGCACGTGCTCTTTCCGCTCGATCATGCCGACGGTGCGCACCGGCGTCTGCGGCGGCAGGGGCAGCACGCGCAGGGCCGGGTCGCTCTCCCAGCTTGCGCGGCGCAGGCGCGGCACCAGTGTCACCCCTACCTGCTGGCGCACCAGTTCGACAATCGCCTCGATGGAATTGACCTCGATGAACTCGTTGACCGCCATGTGCGTCTTGCGCAGGGCGCGATCGATCAGGGCGCCGGTGCGTACCGCGCGGTCGAAGCGCAGGAACGGGTGAGTGCGCAGGACTTCCTCTGCGCGGCCGCGTGTGTGGCGGCCCGCCACAACGACCAGCGGCTCGGTATAGAGCGGGTGCCACACAAGGTTGGCAGGCAGGCGCTCAAGGTGTTCGACCACCAGTGCCCCATCCAGCTCGCCCGCTTCCACCTGCTCCACCAGCTCGCCCGATTTGCCGGTAATGAGCTTCACGTCCAGTCCCTTGTGCGCCTGCTTGAGCCCCGCCACCGCATGTGCCAGCGACCCCATCACCGACACCACCGCACCAATCGCCACCGCGCCGGACAACGCCGTCTGCGGTTCGTCACCGACGCGCATGGCGTCGTAGAGCGCCAGCAGGTGCTCGGCTTGTGGCAGCAGCGCGCGACCATGCGCATTCAGCGTGACAGTCCGCCCCGACCGGTCGAACAAGTCGCGGCGCAGCTCGGCTTCGAGCGCGCGCATCTGCAGGCTCACAGCGGCCTGCGTGAGTGCCACGCGCTCGGCGGCTGCGGCAAACGAGCCATGGCGCGCCACGGCGACAAAGGTGCGGAGAAAGCGGACGGTACTCACGGCAAGGCGCGGCGGACTATCAAGTTTTTCTTAAGCAAGATCCAATGAATTTTAACTTTATTAAATCCAGGGCACCGCAAATAATCATTCGTCAAACATTCCCGCTTATCACCGCTTGAGCCCCATGTCCCACCGCTTCGATTGGCAAAACCCCTATCCCACCGTCCGCATTCCCCTGTTTGCGCGCAACGTTGTCTCCACGTCGCACCCGCTGGCCGCACAGGCTGGACTGCGCATGCTGCTCGCGGGCGGCAGCGCCGTGGATGCAGCCATCGCCGCGGCGGCCATGCTGACCGTGGTCGAGCCCGTCTCGTGCGGACTCGGCAGCGATGCATTCGCGATCCTGTGGGACGGCAAGGAACTGCATGGGCTGAACGCTTCCGGCACGGCGCCGCAGGCTTGGAGCCTCGACTACTTCCGCAAGAAATACGGCGAAGACGCCAACGGCAACCCCAAGCGCCCCACACGCGGCTGGGACGCGGTGACCGTGCCCGGCGCCATCTCCGCGTGGGCTGCATTGCACGAACGCTTCGGCAAGCTGCCGTTTGCCGATGTGCTGGAACCCGCCGCCGAGATTGCCGAGCGCGGCCACACCATCGCGCCCATCGTTGCGCACAAATGGGCAGCGGCCATTCCCGAACTGCACAACCAGCCCGGCTACGCGCAGGCCTTCATGCCGCACGGCCGCGCGCCGGAAGTGGGCGAGAAGTTCAAGCTGCCCGACGCAGCCGCCACGCTGCGCCGCCTCGGCCAGACCAACGGCCGCGATTTCTACGAAGGCGAACTCGCCGAGCGCATCGCCGCCTATTCACGAGAATGCGGCGGCAGCATGACCGCACAAGACCTGCGCGACTATCGCCCCGAATGGGTCAAGCCGATCACCAAGCGCTACCGCGGCTACGACCTGCACGAAATCCCGCCGAACGGCCAGGGCATCGCCGCGCTCATCGCGCTGGGTATTCTGGATCGCTTCGATCTTGGCGCCCTGCCCGTCGACTCGGCAGACTCGCAGCATCTGCAGATTGAGGCGATGAAGCTGGCGTTTGCCGATCTCTACCAATACGTGGCCGACCCGCGCTCGATGGACGTCACGCCCGAGCAGATGCTCGACGACGCGTACCTCGATGCGCGCGCCAAGCTGATCGACATGGGCCGCGCGCAGATGCCGACCTTCGGCATGCCACGCGCCGGCGGCACGGTGTACCTGACGGCCGCCGACGAGAACGGCATGATGGTCTCGTTCATCCAGTCCAACTACATGGGCTTCGGCTCCGGCGTGGTGGTGCCCGGCACCGGCATCAGCCTGCAGAACCGCGGCTTCGGTTTTTCGATGGACGCGCGTTCGGCCAACGTGGTGGAAGGCGGCAAGCGGCCATTCCACACGATCATCCCGGCGTTCCTGACCAAGGACGGCCAGCCGCAGATGAGCTTTGGCGTGATGGGCGGCGATATGCAGCCGCAAGGCCACCTGCAGACGCTCGTGCGCATGCTCGATTACAAGCAGCAGCCGCAGGCCGCGTGCGATGCCCCGCGCTGGAAGGTCAACCGCGATTTCACGCTCGACGTGGAAGGCACGATGAACGCCAAGACCGTCGCTGCACTGGAAGCGCGAGGCCACAAGCTTGAATCGGTGGCCGATCCGTACATGGATTTCGGCTCCGGCCAGTTCATCTGGCGCCTGTCGGACGACGCCGACCACGGCTACGTGGCCGCCAGCGACAGCCGCCGCGACGGCCACGCGGTGGGCTTCTAAAGAGGCCCGCCGCACCAGCGCGCTGACCCGTTGGACCGGGCGGGCAACGCGCTGCAGTTCCCATAAAAACGATCCCGGCCGGCACCAAAGGAACCCTCATCATGACCGCCCCCTCTGCGGCAGGCACTGCTGCACCTGCTCGTCCTGCGCCCACGAGTGCAGCGCACGCACGCCGCATCGTCATTTCGTCGTCAATCGGCAATGCGCTGGAGTGGTACGACTTTCTTGTCTACGGCTTCTTCGCGTCGGTCATCGGCAAGCTGTTCTTTCCGGCCGATGACGAATGGGTGTCGCTGCTGTTTGCGGTGGGCAGCTTTGGCGTGTCGTTCATCACGCGGCCGGTCGGCGCGATCGTGTTGGGCATGTATGCCGACAGGAAGGGGCGCAAGGCAGCACTGACACTGTCGATCCTGCTGATGATCATCGGCACGCTGGTGATTGCCGTGATGCCGAGCTACCAGCAAATCGGTATCGTCGCGCCCATCACCATCCTGCTCGCACGGCTGGTGCAGGGCTTTGCGGTGGGTGGTGAATTCGGCAGCGCGACGGCCTTCATGGTCGAGCACAGCCCGCGCGGGCGCGGATACTACGCCAGTTGGCAATTCGCCAGCCAGGGCATTGCCACCATTCTGGCGGCCGGGCTGGGAGCGCTGCTCACGGCATCGCTCACGCAAGCGGATCTGGAAGGCTGGGGCTGGCGGTTGCCGTTCATCTTCGGTCTGCTGGTCGGGCCGGTGGGGTTCTACATCCGCCGTCATCTGGATGAGACGCCGGAGTTCGTCGCCGAGCAGAAGAAAGCAACGGTCGACCCGCAGGCGTCGTTCAAAGCGCAGTGGACCAACCTGCTGCTGGCGGTGGGCGTGGTGGCGCAGTCGACGGTGTCGGTGTATGTGCTGCAGCTCTACATGCCCACGTACGCCGTCAAGCAACTGCACCTGCCGGCGGCGCAGTCGTTCGCGGTGGTGGTGCTCAACGGCGGGTTGCAGTTCTTGCTCTCGCCGGTGATGGGCGCGCTGTCGGATCGCATCGGCCGCATCCGAATCATGCTCACCACATCGGCGCTGATGATCCTGCTGATCTACCCCATGTTTGCGCTGTTGCGCGCGTACCCGACCATCGGTGCGCTGCTGGCGCTGCAAGCCGTGTCGGGCATCTTCAAGGCAGCGTATTCAGGCCCGATGCCGGCGTTGATGTCGGAGATCTTCCCCACGCGCGTGCGCTCGACCGGCCTGTCGCTCGGCTACAGCCTCGGCGTGACGCTGTTTGGCGGGTTCGCGCCGTTCATCGTCACATGGCTGATCCATACGACGGGCGATACGCTGGCACCGAGCTACTACGTGCTGACGGCCGCTGCGGTGAGCGGCATCTCGCTGACGATCATCGCGCTGCGTCGTCGCAAGGCAGTGGGCGCTGCCTGAGCATTTACACTTTCTTTACGGAGCGTCACACCCCTTTTTCACGCTTTTTACGAGCGAATCGATACGGTGTCGTCATGTTCAACGACATGGCGACGCGGGCCGTCGCCACCTTCCATCATGGCGCGATCGATGCTCCTATCTTCGCTGGTTCCGCAATTGCTGCCGCCTTCTCCGGCGGCGGTACCTCGCGCAGTGGCTCTGCCGGCACGCCAGCACGTGCGTCTGCGCGTGACCGTGCCCGGTGACACACCGCATGCGGTTCGGCGGCAGATGCATGCATTGCTTGGGGACGCGCTCGGGCTGTACATCGTGCGGCATGACGCGCGCCGCAAAGCGGTCACCGTTGATCTCGAACTGGCTCACGCAGATGTGGATGCGGTAATCGGCGCGCTGCTGCATGGCTTGCCGCGCGCCACGCTGGGCCGTATTACGCCGCTGCGCACGTCGCACAAGCGCGCGCATGCTGTGCTGCATTGAGGCGTGCCATGTTCTCAGGAATCTGGATTCCGCTGGTCACGCCGTTCCACCATGGACAGGTCGACACCGCCGCACTGCGGCAACTGGTACGCCATTACGAGGGCGCCGGTGTGTCGGGCTTCGTGGCGCTGGGCACGACCGGTGAAGCCGCGCTGCTCTCTCAGATCGAGCGCTACACCGTTTTGGAGGCCATCGCGGACGCTTGCGGCGAGCGCACGCCGTTTCTGATCGGCGTCGGCGCGACGGACACACGCGACGTGTGCGCGCAGATCCGCCACTACGAGCGTTGGAACAGCGCCGGCTACCTCGTGCCCCCGCCGTATTACGTCTGCCCTTCGCAAGCGGGATTGCACTGGCACTACGCACACGTGGCGGCCAGCACGGCCCGCCCCGTGGTGCTCTACAACGTGCCCAAGCGCACAGGCGTCTCGATCGCGCCCGATACCGCGCTGGCGCTGGCTGAACAGCCCAACATCATCGCCATCAAGGAATGTGTGGCCGAGCATTTCGGCGCGTTGCAGGATGGGCCGCTGGATGTGCTGAGCGGCGATGACAGCGCGCTGCTCGATTGCCTCGCACATGGCGGCACGGGAGGCATCCTGGCCGGCGCGCATCTGCGGCCGGAGTTGTTCGTGGCGCTCGTCGCGCACCATCGTGCGGGCCGCATCGACGAGGCGCGCCGCCTGGCCGACGCGTTGGCGCCGCTGGCTGCGCTGCTGTTTGCAGAGCCGAACCCCGCGCCGGTCAAGGCGGTGTTGTCAGCGGAGGGCCGCATTGGCGCAGACACGCGCGCGCCGATTCTGCCGGTATCCGAATCGCTGCACCGCCGCCTGGTGGCAGCGATGCACGCGTTGGAAAACGTCAAAGCGGATTGCCCGCCGCAGCTGGCCGCGATGTAGAGAGGGCCGATCAGGCGCCCTTGTACCACGCCGCGTTGAACGGCGCGCCGTGGCGCATGTAGCGCGTACCGCGATGATGACGGCGCGCGTTGGCCGGCGCCGGCGCGTCGTTGTCTTCCATCGTCTCGCGTTCGGCCACCGTGCGGGCACGCGGCGGCTGGACCTGCGAGTAGACGCGTTGCTCCATCCGGTCACGCGCGGCCGCAACCCGGTCGGGCGATGCGGGTTGCGTGGCAGCTTCCGCCGGCGCGGGTGCAGCCGTCAGCGCCGGCGCGGCGGCGTTGGCAGGCCCGGCGGCCATGGCAACGCTCATCGCATCGCCGGCCTGTGCGGCCGACGGCGTGTGGCCGGCGAGGCTCTTCACCCATGGCGCGTGGTACATCCCAACGTAAATCGCGCCCGTCACCGCAATCAACGCGGCTGCCACACTGCTGAATGCGCCGCCCATGACTGCATCCGACACGCGTCCCCACCACGGCTTGCGCTCGGCTGTGGCTTGCTCCACGTCCGACACCTCGGTCGGATCGACATGGGTGGCAGCCAGATGCGACGGCTCTGTGGCGCCGGGTGGTTGAGCAGTGATCGAAGCAGGCAAGCGCATGGTGAGAACTCGAGGTCATGGATCGGCAGCGTCATCTTCTGCCGAACGTTATTCGGGAACCGCCGCATGTCACCTGTGTGACAGCCGGACGGAGGATGAGCAGCCTTGGCTAGCAAGTTTCCTGCCGGGCTTTGTGCGGCGCCGCAAATCGCCGTGAACCCTTGCCAATGCTCGCGCTGGCGCTCCGTACAGACGATTCGGCAGCGCGGCGGCATGCCCGTACGTACGCACAGCAGGTAGACTTTGCAAAGTTTGCCGGGTGTGACACCCGGCCTTACCCCGCCCTAATTGCCTCACAGGCCCCTCAAGGAGAACACCGTGCGTTGGGATGACATGCGCGAAAGCAACAATGTCGAGGATGAGCGCTCATCCTCGGGCGGCGGCGGCTTCGGCGGGGGCGGCATGCGGCTCGGCATCGGCGGCATCGCGATCGTGGCCGTGGTGGGCTTGCTGATGGGCAAGAACCCGCTGGAAATCCTCAGCATGGTGATGCAGGTGTCGCAGAATGCGCCGACGCAATCCGCGCCGCACAGCCCGGCCAGGCCGACCGGCGAGACCGACAACGACCGCAGCAAGCAATTGGTCTCGCACGTGCTGGGCGACACCGAAGACACGTGGAGCCAACTGTTCAAGCAAGCCGGCCGCGCGTATCAGCCGCCCAAGCTCGTGCTGTTCCGCCAGGGCATCCGCTCAGGTTGCGGCGACGCCACCTCGGCCGTCGGCCCGTTCTATTGTCCGGCCGACACCAAGGTCTACCTGGACCTCGGTTTCTTCGATGAACTGCGCCGCAAGTTTGGCGCCCCAGGGGACTTTGCCGCTGCGTACGTCGTCGCGCACGAAGTGGGCCACCATGTGCAGAACCTGCTGGGCGTGTCGGAGAAGGTCAGCCGCGCACAGGCCGGCAAATCGCAGGCTGGGACGAATGCGCTGTCGGTCAAGCTGGAGCTGCAGGCCGATTGCCTGGCTGGCGTGTGGGGCCACTTTGCGCAGCAACGCGGTCTGCTTGAGCGCGGCGACCTGGAGCAAGCTCTGACCGCCGCACACGCCATCGGCGACGACACCCTGCAGCGCAACGCCGGCCGCAGCGTCACGCCCGATGCCTTCACGCATGGCACGTCCGAGCAGCGCATGCACTGGTTCCGTCAGGGCTTCGATGGCGGCGACCTTCGCCAGTGCGATACCTTCCGCGCGGGGGCGGACGCCTGATCACCCGTCAGCGCCCACCCGCGCAATCCAGCAGCGCGCCAGTCACGTACGACGCCGCATCGGAGAGCAGCCAGACGATGGTCTCGGCCACTTCTTGCGGCGTGCCGGGGCGGCCGATCGGCGTGCCGCTGCCAAGGCGCTGAGCGCGGTCGGGCTGGCCGCCAGAGGCGTGAATATCGGTCTCGATCAAACCGGGGCGCACGGCATTGACACGTACGCCATCGCGCCCGAGTTCACGCGCCAAGCCCAGCGTCATGGTGTCGACGGCACCCTTTGAGGCGGCGTAGTCGACATATTCGTGCGGCGACCCCAGGCGCGACGCCGCCGACGACACGTTCACCACCGAACCGCCCACACCACCGCGCGACGTCGACAACCGCCGCGCCGCCTCGCGCGCGACCAGAAAGGCGCCCAGCACATTGGTCTCGAACATCGTCCGCAGCCGGTGCGTGGTCATATCGGCCACGTCCTGCGCCTCGGCCACGATGCCGGCGTTGTTGACCACCCCATGCAGCGCACCAAAGCGACCCGTCGCTGCCTCGAATAGCGCGATGACGTCTTCGTCGTTCGACACGTCGCCCTGCACCGCCAGCGCATGGCCGCCGGCCTGTTCGATCAGCCCCACCGTCTCTTCCGCCGCCTGGCGGTTGCCGCGGTATTGCAGCGCGACAGACCAGCCGCGTTGCGCGCACAGCACCGCCGTGGCGCGACCGATACCCCGGCTCCCGCCGGTAATGACGATGGTCTTGGACATGCCGGTCTCCTGATGTGTAGTTGTGTTCGCAATTGTGCCGAGATACCGAAGTTTTGACATCGAGGGATGTGTCCGAATCCGGCGAATTCATTCGGGCCGACAGGGCTAGACTAGCTGGCGAGTCCCCCGATCACCACCATGCATCTCGACCACAACGCCTGCTACCACGCCGTGCAATCGCGCGACCGACGTTTTGACGGCTGGTTCTTCGTCGGTGTGACATCCACCGGCGTATATTGCCGCCCGGTCTGCGCGGTGCGCACGCCGCTGGAGAAGAACTGCCGCTTCTTCACCACGGCGGCCGCTGCCGAGCGCGCGGGTTTTCGGCCCTGCCTGCGCTGCCGGCCAGAACTGGCACCGGGGCACAGCCTGGCTGAGATGTCGTCCAACCTTGCACGCGCCGCCGCTCGCATGATCGACGAAGGCTTTCTGCAAGAACACGACCTGACCGCGCTGGCTGCAGCCGTGGGCGTGACCGACCGCCACTTGCGCCGCATCTTCCGCGCGGAGTTCGACGTCTCGCCCATCGAGTACGCGCAAACGCAGCGCCTGCTGCTCGCCAAACAGCTGCTGACCGATACGGCCATGCCCGTCGGCGACGTCGCCTTTGCCGCCGGCTTCGGAAGCGTCCGGCGCCTGAACAGCGGCTTTATCGAGCGCTACGGCTTTACACCCACGCGCCTGCGCTCGCGCACGACGGCACCGCGCACCGAAGACGGCCCCACGCTCATGCTCGGCTGCCGTCCGCCGTTTGCGTGGCCGGCGTTGCTCGAATTTCTGCGCGCCCGTGCCGTCGACGGCGTCGAGGTGGTCACCGCCGACAGCTACGCCCGCACGATCACCGTCGACTACGGCGGCGTGCGGCACATCGGCTGGCTGCACGCGCGCAATGTGCCGCAACGCCACGCGGTGGCACTGACCCTGTCGCCCAGTCTGCTGCACGCCATGCCGCCCGTGCTGGCGCGTACGCGGCGGCTGTTCGATCTCGATTGCCGCCCGGACCTAGTCGATGCGCACCTCGGCACGCTTGCTGCCGAGACGCCCGGCCTGCGCGTGCCGGGCGCCGTGGACGGCTTCGAGATTGCCGTGCGCGCCATCGCCGGGCAGGTCATTTCGCTGGCGCAGGCCCGGCGCATTCTCGGACGCATGACTGCCGTGTACGGCGTGCCGCTGCCGCAACCGAGCGAAGGGCTGACCACAGCATTTCCGAGCGGGGCTGCACTGGCGAACAGCGATGCCCAGGCGCTGTCCGCGCAAACCGGTCTGCAAGCCAGCCGCGCTGCTACCGTCATCGAACTCGCCCGCGCCATCGACGGCGGAAGCCTGCGGCTTGAACCACTGGTGCCGCTCGCCCCCACGCTGGCCGCCTTGCAAGCGCTGCCCGGTGTCGGCGAATGGACAGCGCAATACATCGCCATGCGCGCACTGGGCTGGCCGAACGCATTCCCGCTGGGCGATTACGTCCTGCGCAAACGCCTTGCAGACGGAGACGGCGCGCTGCCTACTCGCCGTGCCATGGTCGAGCGCGCCAAACCGTGGGCCCCGTGGCGCGCTTACGCCGCCATGCATCTCTGGCATCGCGAGGATGCGCTGACCCAGCCTGCGTCGCATTGACGAATCGACCGCCATGTACCGCCACATCTTTGCCTGCCCCCTCGGTGATCTGCTGTTGACCGCCACCGACACCCACCTGACCGGCGCGTTCTTTCCCGGCCAGAAGACGATTCCCGTGAACACCGCGCGCATGTCGCCGGGCGCAGACGTCCCGGTCATCCGCGAGGCGCAGGCGCAGTTCACCGCGTACTTTGCCGGCAAGCTGCACGACTTCGATCTGCCGATGGCGCCCGACGGCACACCGTTCCAGCAAGACGTCTGGCGCCTGCTGTGCGACATCGCGTTCGGCAATCGCACCACCTACGGCCAGATCACGGCGCGCCTCGGGCTCACACGCGAACATGCGCGCGCGGTGGGCACCGCCGTGGGCCGCAACCCGATCTCGATCGCCATCCCGTGCCACCGCGTGGTCGGCGCCGACGGTGCGCTCACGGGCTATGCCGGCGGGTTGCCGCGCAAGGCCGCGCTGCTCCGGCTCGAAGGACATCCCGCGCAGGTTGGACAACGCCTGCCCATGCCCGACGACGATCGCCAGAGCACGCTGGCACTGCTGCCTGCATAAAACGCAAATCGCGCGGACAATGCGCGCACACCACCCCACAACGATAACGAGACCTCTTCATGCGCCGCTCCGATGTGCTCGAACTCCTCACGCTGGCTGCCCTATGGGGCGGCTCCTTCCTGTTCATGCGCGTGGCAGCGCCGCCCTTTGGGCCCGTTGCGCTCATCGCGCTGCGAGTGGCGATTGCCTCGTGCTTCCTCGTCCCAATGCTCACCTTGCGCGGCGGCATGGGCGCGCTGCGCACGCACTGGCCGCATCTGCTGGCCGTGGGCGTGCTGAACTCGGCCATCCCGTTCTGCCTGTTCGCCTATGCCGAACTCACGCTCACGGCGGGCTTCACCTCGGTGCTCAATGCGGCGGCCCCGTTGTTTGCGGCCATCGTTGCGTTCACGTGGCTCGGTGAGCGGATGTCGTCGCTGCGCGTGCTGGGATTGGCGATCGGCTTCATCGGCGTCATCGTGCTGGTGGGCGGGTCGTCTGTCATCGACGCAAAACAAGGCGGCGTGGCGGTGGCCGCGGCGCTGTCCGCCACCGTGCTGTACGGCGTGGCCAGCAGCTACACCAAGCGCTTCCTGACCGGCGTGCCGCCGCTGGCCGTGGCAACCGGCAGCCAATTGGGCGCCGCCATCGTGCTCGCACCGCTGGCCTACTGGCTGTGGCCCGCGCAAACGCCCACCGGCAGCGTGTGGCTGCACGTCATTGCACTGGGTATCGCATGCACGGGCGTGGCTTACATCCTCTTCTTCCGACTCGTCGCGCACGTGGGGCCGACGCGCGCGGTATCGGTCACCTTCCTGATCCCGGTGTTTGGCGTGCTGTGGGGCATCCTGTTCCTGGGCGAGCAACTGACGCTCAACATGGTGATCGGCTGCGCCGTCATCCTGCTCGGCACGTCGCTCTCGACCGGCGTGTTCGCTCCGGGAAAAAAGGCCCCTGCAAATGCAGCGACCACAGCAAACGAGAAGGATCCGCTGTTGCGTTCCGGCCGCTGAATGGGCCCAGTTCGTCGTGCCCCGGTTGGCCGGGGCGCGCTCCTGACCGATCAGAAACCGCTTGAAGCCGGCGCTTAAAATCCGCAGTTGAATCCATGCGCAATGCGGTTATGCCATCTTTGCCCTGACATAGCGAAGGACTTTTCGCCGATTGGCGCAGCGCGACAAAGTGTTGGCATCGCCGCGATAAAATGCCGATTTGTAATGAATACACTATCGTAGCGACGCCCCTGAAATTTATTCAATGGCGCCAACATTGACTCTCCAGCTAGATTTAAAAAATCTGCAAAACTGAAGTAGACACCTGAAACATCGACCAAAGCGCACTCGATCTTAACGATCCGATAATCCGATTTGAGAAAATTGCATCATCAAATTCGGGTATCTCCGCGCGTTGTGCAGATTTTCTTTGTTATGCTCGCCCTCGGTCGATGAGGGGCGTGCGAGGGAATGGCATATTTGCTGCAAAGCAGCCAAAATTCCCAATTGCCGGCGGATTCTCCGCTGCACAGCCGACTACGCACGCTCCATCAAATATGTTGGATACGCGCATGCTGGACGTCTACCTGAACAAGCATCTGATCGGTCAGCTATCGTGCGGCCGCAGCGGTTGGGCGTTCGAATACGATGCACGCTGGCAGGCTTCGTCGCAGGGCTTTGATCTGAGTCCGCACCTGCCGCGCACCGCCGGCAATATCGCCGACACGGCAAAAGCCCAGCCGGTACGCAACTTCTTTGAATACCTGCTGCCCGAACCGGCACGCAACACGCCCAAGGCTGCCGCCGCCGCGCTGGAACATTTCGCGCAAGCGGCGCCGCATCTGGATGGCCCGCTGGCGCTGGTGCCCATCGGCCTCAAACCCTGCAGCGGCCGCGCCGACGGGCTGTCCGAGCGCGATCTCGTGCTGCAGTTCCAGCAGACCGTCGGGCGCCCGCCCCGCAGCACGCCGCTGCGCGTGGCCGAACCTCGCGCGCGCTACGGCGCCGATGCAGCCACCGCGTCCGAAGAAATCAGCCTGCCCTTCCTGGCTTCGAATGGCCTGCCCGTGTCGATGTGGCTAGGGCGGTTTTCCGCGCCGGCCAATGCCGCGCAATCGAGCCACTTCGTCCGGTTGGATCTGGGCGAAGGCGCGCACCTTCCGTACGCCACCATCAACCACTGCTGGGCCACGCTGTTGGGCCGCAGTATCGGGCTGGACACACCGTTCATCGGCCTGCGGCAGTTTCCGGAAACCGCCGCCGTGGTGCAGCGCCTTGATCGCACCCTGCGCTGCAAGAGCGACGACACCGCGCTGGTGCAGGCGCGCTATGTCGTCTCGGCGGTGCAATTGCTGGGGCTCTCCCCCAAGCACCGCTTCCTGCCGATCACCGTCGAGCAGGTCGCGCAATGTGCAAGCCTGTGCGCGGACCCGGCTTGCGCGACGGCCGCGCTGTTCCGCTGGATGGTGTTCTGCCTGTTGATTGGCGGGCGCAACGCCTCGGCCGGCACACTGCATTTCCACATCGGTGCGGATGGCATCCGCCTCGCGGCGCACGATCACCTGTTCTGCGCAGCGGTCTACGCTAACGAATGGAATGCCGATGAACTGTCGCCGGACGCACAAGCCCGCTATGACGCCATCGATCAGGACGCGCTGCTCGCCGTTGCCGATCACCTTGGCTACGACGCCAGTCAGGCGCGCCGCGAGTTGCTGCGGCTGATCAGCATGCTCGCGCCGCAGTCGTCGTTCGTGGCGACGCATCTCTCGCAGGCGCTGGGACATTCGCCGACGCGCGCTGCCGAGATCGATTTCCTCGCGCGCATCCATCGCCATGTGTCCGAGACGGCACGGCGGCTGGGCGGAAAGACAGCAGAAGTCTGAAACGCAAACGCGCGGCCACCGCAGGCGCTTAGAGCGCAGCCAGGCTGACCGAACCGTAGCGGGTGTAGCCGTGCGCGGCCAATGTATCCATGGCCTCGGCTTCCGCTCGGGCGAACGTCAGCGCGAGCGTGTCGGGGCTCCCCGCCCCGCTGGCGAAGGCTTGGTAGGCCGCGAACGCTTCGCGCGGCGACACACCACTGCGTTCAAGCACCCGCTGCGCGGCTTCCAGCGCCGCACGAATCGCCGTCTCCCCGGGCGGGGCATCGCGAAACGCTAGCTGTAGACAGGACGTCGTCGGATTCATCCGCGTTTCGATGTTCGATTCACTGAAACAGCACACCTGACCCAGTCTAGGAAAGCGCCTATCGAGTGCCAAGCGTGACGCTCATCCCTGAGCGCGCGTTTCCGTTTGCCGTCTGACCCGCAAGGACCGACTTGGGGATGCCCCCGGGTGCACATGCTCTGAATCACGTTGCATAATCGAATCGATTGACCAAGCAACGACTTTGTTGGCGCCACCACAACGACAGGAGACATCATGATCACGCCACCCATCCGGTTGAAACGTACTGCGCTCGCCTGGCTGCTGGCCGGTGCAGCCTTGCCGGCATTCGCACAGATTCCGTTCAGCCCCGGTGGCGCGTCGGCCGCGCCCGCACAGGCTGCGGCGGCCACGGCCGGCGGGATCGACGTGGCGCAGATCAAACCGGCGGTGGATGCAGCGGTCAATGCGGAATACGGTCAGCTCGATCTGCTCTACAAAGACATCCATGCGCATCCGGAGCTGGCGTTCCAGGAAACGCGCACCGCGGCCACGTTGGCCGAGCAGATGCGCAAGATCGGCTTTGATGTAACAGAGCACGTCGGCAAGACCGGCGTGGTGGCGGTCTATCGCAACGGGGCCGGCCCGACGATCCTGGTGCGCACCGAACTCGACGCGCTGCCGATGGAGGAGAAAACCGGCCTGCCCTACGCGAGCAACGTCCACACCAAATGGCGCGGCGAAGACGTAGGCGTGGCGCATAGCTGCGGGCACGACCTGCACATGGCGTCGTGGGTGGGCACGGCGAAGACGCTGGTGTCGCTCAAGGACCGCTGGCACGGGACGCTGGTGTTCGTCGCACAGCCTGCCGAAGAAACCGTGTCGGGCGCGCAGAGCATGATCGACGACGGCTTCTTCAAGCGCTTCCCCAAGCCCGACTATGCGTTTGCGCTGCACACGGGCCCGGGGCCGTACGGTTCGATCGTCTTCAACAGCGGGCCGATCACGTCCAACTCCGACGGGCTGGAAATTACGTTCAAGGGCCGCGGCGGCCATGGCTCCGCGCCTGACAAGACCATCGACCCCGTGATGATGGCGGCGCGCTTCGTGGTCGACCTGCAAAGCGTGATCAGCCGCGAGAAGGATCCGCAGGAATTTGGCGTGGTGAGCATCGGGGCCATCCAGGGCGGCAGTGCTGAGAACATCATCCCGGACAGCGTGCTGCTGCGCGGCACGATCCGCTCGTACAAGCCAGCGGTGCGCCAGAAGATGCTTGACGGTATCCGCCGCACGGCCAAGGCCGTCACCGAGATGTCGGGCGCGCCGGACGCCGATATCAAGATCACCGAGGGCGGCAAGGCAGTCAACAACGACCCGACCGTGGTCGCGCGCACCGAGGCGATGTTCAAGACCGCCTTCGGCAACGAGCGCGTACTGCGCGTGCCGCCCATCACGGCCAGCGAAGATTTCTCGGCGTTTGTTGACGCGGGCATCCCCTCAATGTTCTTCTTCATCGGTGTGAACGACCCGCAGACGTTCCTTGCCTCGCTCAAGCCGGGCGCCAAGCCGCTGCCGACCAATCATTCGCCGCTGTTCGCGCCCGTGCCGGAACCGTCCATCAAGACGGGTGTGACGGCGATGTCGCTGGCGGTGCTGAACGCGCTGCAATGGAGCAAGGCGTCGGGCCAGTAAGCCGGCGTCGATGTGGGCGCGGTCGGCCCCGGTACCGGACGGCCGCGCCTTTTGATTTCTCAGGAGGGCATTCCATGTTCAACCGTTTCATCCGCACGAGCGCCCTGCTGCTGTGCGCCTGCGCCGCGGCACCCGCCCTGGCGCAAACCACGCAAGCCACCAACCGACTCGACGAAATCATCGCGCGCGGCACGCTGCGCGTCGGCACCACTGGCGACTACAAGCCCTTTACCTACAAGAACCCCGCCGATGGCCGCTTCATCGGCCTGGACGTCGAGATGGGCGAACGTCTGGCCAAAGCCCTCGGCGTAAAGCTGGAAATCGTGCCGACCACGTGGTCGACGCTGATGCAGGACTTTGCGGCTGACCGCTACGACATCGCCATGAGCGGGGTGTCGGTCACGCTGGAGCGGCAGAAGAAGGCGTTCTATTCGATTCCGTATCAACGCGACGGCAAGACGCCGATCACGCGTTGCGAGAACCAGTCGAAATATCAGACGCTGGCGCAGATCGACCAGCCGAACGTGCGGGCCGTGGTCAACCCAGGCGGCACCAACGAAAAATTTGCGCGCGAGCATCTGAAGCAAGCGCAGATTCGCGTGTATCCGGACAACGTGACGATCTTCAACGAGATCGTCGCCGGCCGCGCAGACCTGATGATGACTGACGCGGTGGAAACCAAGCTGCAGCAGAAGCTGCACCCCGAACTGTGCGCCGTGCATCCGGAAGCGCCGTTCGATTTCTCCGAGAAGGCCTACCTGCTCCCGCGCGACGTCGTGTTCAAGAACTTTGTCGACCAGTGGCTGCGGCAGACCGCCGAGAGCGGTGAGTTCGCCAAGCGCTTTGATGCGTGGCTGGCGTATCCGTGGAATGCGCCGGTCAAGTGAGCGGTGCTACGCCCGTGCGGCGCGCTTGGCTGCGTCGCCCACCAGCAACACGAGGCGCACGCCGTTAAGCAGCGCGCCCATCAACCAGACCGCGCCGGACCACACTGGCGCCGTTAGCGCATAAAAGGCTGTGGCCACCGGCGGCCCAATCATGGCGGCCACGCTGGCGAGGCTCGCCAGCGCGCCCTGCAATTCGCCCTGCCCATGCTCGCCCACCTGACGCGAGAGCCGCCTGCAAGCTTAGTGGAGGCTGGCCGGATCGCCGTGTTGCAGGGCCAGTGCGTCGCGCAGCAATGCGTCGGTCATGTCGCGGCCCAGGAGCGCCGGGTCAAAGCGCGCAGAAAAGCGCGTCGAGCACGACTCCACCTGCAGCACCACCTGGCCCGGCGGCAGCAGTTCGATGTCGACGTGGATGACCTCGTCGTCTTCGGTAAAGGAATGCAGCAGCGTGAGTGCACGGTAGCCGTCGGCGCGCTCCACGGCGGCCTCCGTCCAGGACGGTGCCAGCAGCGCGCAACTGACCAGCGTTTCGGGCTCGTCCGGGCGATACAGGTGCAGGCCCATCATGGTCGAGGCGGCATCGGCCACGCTGGACCATTCAGCCGCCGGAATCAGGTCACCCAGCAGGCGGATGTCGTCGACGGGGGCATCGGTCTGCACAAAGGCGGCGCCCAGGAAGAACGCGGTCTCGTCGCGGAAACCACCCGCCACGGTGTTGCGCCACAGGCGATGGCTGCTCTTGCTGCCAAGTGCGACCTGCGACAGCACCTTGGCCGCACGCGCGCCGTCGGCGCCCGACCACTGCTCCACCGCGCCGTGCGAGAACAGGCGATCGGCCATCACCAGGCACACGCCTTCGGGCAACACGCGCTCTTTCAGCCACCCGGCCAGCACGTGCACACCGCTGAACGGCATGTCCGGACGCCCGATCGCATGTGCGCGCACGCGGCCGTTTTCCGGCACGTGGAACGGCATGGCAAACAGCCTCGCCTGGTAAGCGACGCCGTCAATCTCGAAACGGGCGATGGACGCGGTGGTGATGGACATGATGACCTTCCTGCACAAGGGGCGGAAAACGCCGCCCGTACCTGCATCAACGACCATCCACGCCGAATGTTTAGCCGCCACATGGGGGGCTGTGGGAAGGGGAATCCCGCTGTCTGTAATGCAACGCAACAATCGGGAGCCTCAAGACAGGAATTTTTTGCCGCGCCAGTCGTCAGACCTTCGCATTAAGGGTTATCCCGCATCTCACATTTTCATTTCACTTCAATGACTTATGTGCAGGTTGCCGCGCTTGAAGGGCCAAAATTGTTCTTCTTTTTTGAACAAAGAGTTTAATAGAACTACTTTTTTACCCTCTGGGCAACGACTAAGCTTATGCCATCGCGTTACCGCGCTGCAGCGAAACTGCCCTGCGGCAATGCTCACCCCCCTGTTGTGGAGTCCATCATGAAGACCAAGAACCTGATTCTCGCCTCGCTGATCGCTGTTGCCGCTGTTCCTGCCTTCGCTGCCGGCGTGCAAAACAAAGACCCGTACACCAACGGCCAGGCCGTGACCAAGGCTGACCCCTACACCGATGGCGCCCGCAAGGCCGACGTCTACACCGACGGCGCCGTGCGCAAGGCCGACCCGTACACCGATGGCGCCCTGCGCAAGGCGGATCCGTACACCGACGGCGCGCTGGTCGGCAAGGCTGACCCGTTCAGCGACGGCCAATAAGTCGTCGATCTGCTGTCCGCATCACCCGTATCACTCTCCCTCCCCGACGCCGGGGGCCCCAGTTGGCACCGGCACCGGCTTACCTAGGCGGCCTTTTGGCCGCTTTTTTTCGCCTACACCCGCAGACTTCACATGGCGAGCCCGGACTTTTCCCCCTCAAGGCCGCGGCCGCACGTCCGATAGAAGAGAATCCATTCGTTGGCGGGTAGCCTTCCCCTGGACCCGTTGCGCCATCACGTGCCCCGCCACGGCCGATCTCTGAACATCAACATGCGCAAGCGCATCGCTATCGAACACCTGCGGGTGGGCATGTACCTCGACGAATTCGTCGGTTCCTGGCTGGAACACCCGTTCTGGCGGGCCCGTTTTCGCGTGGAAGATGCTGCCCAATTGCAACGCCTGCGTACCAGCGGAGTGCGTGAGGTGTGGATCGACATCATGCGCGGCACCGACGTGGCCGCCGCCAATGCAGCACCTCCGGCCCCCCCCGAGGTGCCGGCGCCGCCCGCCTGCGCCGCCGACGCCGGCATCGCCCTGCGCCCCGTCACGTATGCGGAAGAAATGCGCCGCGCCGCCCGGCTCATCAGCAAGGCCGAGGTGGCCGTGCAGGCCATGTTTGCCGATGCACGCATGGGCCGCACGATCGAAGCGCGCGACGCACTGCCGTTGGTGGAAGCCATTTCCGGCTCGGTCGACCGACACCCCAGCGCGCTGACCAGCCTCGTGCGGCTGAAAGCGAAAGACCGCTACACGTTCTTGCATTCAGTGGCTGTGTGCGCGCTCATGGTGTCGCTAGGCCGTCAGCTGGGGCTGTCAGACGACGAAGTGCGCGACGCCGGCCTGGCCGGGCTGCTGCACGACATCGGCAAGATCGCAATCCCGCCCGAGGTGTTGAACAAGCCCGGCGCCCTGACCGACGCTGAATTCCGCCACGTGATCGTCCACCCGCAGGCCGGGCACGACATCCTGGCCGGCGACAGCAGCATGCGCGACATCGCACTCGACGTCTGCCTGCACCACCACGAGCGCATGGACGGCACCGGCTATCCGCACAAGCTGGCCGGCGAAGGCATCTCGCTGTTTGCACGCATGGGCGCCATCTGCGATGTGTACGACGCGGTGACGTCCGACCGCCCGTACAAGAAGGCGTGGGAAGCCGCCTACGCCGTGCAGCGCATGGTCGAATGGCGCGGCAATCATTTCGACCCGATGGTGTTCAACGCCTTTGTCAAAAGCGTGGGCATCTATCCGGTGGGCTCGCTGGTCCGGTTGCGTTCGGGCCGGCTGGCTGTGGTCATGCAGCATGCGCCGGGCGCGTTGCTCACGCCCACGGTCAAGGTATTCTTCTCGATATCGTCGGGCACGCGGATTGCCCCCGAACTCATCGACCTGGCGCAGACCGGCGACCAGATCGCCTCGCGAGAAGAACCCCGCGACTGGGGCCTGACCGACCTCAACGAACTTTGGATACACGGCGACTGATCCGTAGCCCCTTTCTGTGGCGCTTGCTGGCATGGCTTGCGCTGGGCTGGCTGGCGAGCAGCGCATCGGCCTTCGCAGAACAACCACTGCGGATCGGCTCAAAACGCTTCACCGAGTCTTACGTGCTAGGCGAAATCCTCACGCAGACCGCAAACCCGCGCGGCCCCGCCGAACACGTACCGGGCCTGGGCAACACCGCCATCGTCTTTGCCGCGCTCAGGAACGGCAGCATCGACGTCTATCCGGATTACCTCGGCACTATCGCCGCTGAAATCCTCCACTTGCCCGCCGACCAGGCAGCCAATCCCGATCAAGCCGCGCTGCTGGCCGACGTCAACCGCGGCCTTGCGCCGATGGGCCTGGCGGCCGGCGTGCCGCTCGGCTTTGAAGACGCCTACGCGCTGGCCATGCGCGAAGCCGATGCCGAGCGCGAACACATCCGCACGCTGGCCGACCTCGCCACGCATCCGACGCTGCGGCTTGGCCTCTCGCACGAATTTCTCGGCCGCGCCGATGGCTGGCCGGCGATTGTGCAGCGCTACAAACTGCCGCAGCCCCCGACAGGCCTCGACCACGGCGTTGCCTACGACGCGCTGCGCGCCAGCCAAGTCGACGTGATCGACATCTACTCCACTGACGCCAAGATCCGCCGCGAACATCTGCGTGTGCTCGACGACCCGGCGCACGTCTTCCCGCGCTATGACGCCGTGTTGCTTTACCGCGCCGACGTTGCGCAGCGGCATCCGGCGCAATGGCAGGCGATCAACACACTCGCGGGGCACATCCAGCGCGACGACATGGTGGCAATGAATGCAGCGGTCGAACTCGAGGGCCAGTCGTTCTCGCAAGCGGCGCGGCGGTTTCTCGCTGGGCATGGCAACGCGCCGGCTGCCACACCGACCCGCGCGTTCTTCGCCCGGCTGACGGACGGCCTGGGGCGGCTCACGCAACGGCATCTCGTGCTGGTGGGCATTTCCACCGGCGTTGCCGTGCTGCTGGGCGTGCCGCTGGGCCTCGTGGCCGCGCGTCGCCCGATCAAGCAGCCGATCCTTGCGATCGTGGGCGTGCTGCAGACAATTCCGTCGCTGGCACTGCTGGCGATGCTCATCCCCGTCGTCGGGTCGATTGGCGTCGTACCGGCCCTGATTGCGCTGGCGGTCTATGCGCTGTTGCCCATCGTGCGCAACACCATCGTTGGGCTGGAACAGGTACCCGACGGCCTGCGCGATGCGGCATTGGCGCTGGGACTTACGCCGTCGCAACGCACCCGCGTGGTGGATCTGCCGCTGGCGCTGCCGGTCATCCTCGCCGGCGTCAAAACCGCCGCGGTCATCAGTGTGGGCACGGCGACCATCGCTGCGTTCATCGGCGCCGGCGGCTATGGCGAGCGCATCGCGACCGGGCTCGCGCTGAACGACAGCGCAACGCTGCTCGCAGGCGCCATCCCCGCAGCAGTGCTGGCGCTGCTCGTGCAGGCCGCGTTCGAGCTGGCCGAATGGCGGCTGCGCCGGCGCAGCGGCAGCACCCCACCGCGCTAACGAGCACGCGCGCGGGCGTTCCATTACCATCGCGGTCATTCCAGCCGCCCAGCACGCCCCGCTTATGACCACGCTTTCGTTTTCCACCGCCCTGCTCGTCGCCGCAGCCGGCGTCTATGCCGGCGCCCAAAATGCCCTCGCGGGCGGCGGGTCGTTCATCACGTTTCCGGCGTTGCTGCTGGCGGGGCTCAACCCGCTGGGCGCCAACATGACGTCGACGATCGCGCTATTCCCGAGCCAGATCACCTCGTCGATCGCCGGACGCAAACTGGCCGGCGGCGTCGATGCCGGCGAGCATCACCTCTCGCTCAAGCAGCTCATTGTCATCAGTCTGGTGGGCGGCGTGCTAGGCGCGCTGTTGCTGCTGGCGACACCGCCTTCGTTCTTCACCAAGCTGGTGCCATATCTCGTGCTGTTTGCAACGAGCGTGTTTGCGTGGGGCAGCTTCCGGCGTAAACCGCTGCACGCAGCATCGGGCATGTCGACCACCGCGCTGGCGACCGCGCAGTTTGCAATTGCCATTTACGGCGGCTACTTCGGCGGTGGGATCGGCTTCCTGATGCTGGCGGCGCTCACCGTGGCCGGCCAGCAGGTGCGCATGGCGGGTGCGACCAAGAACGTGCTCGCCATGACGATGAATGCATCCGCCGTGGCGGTGTTTGCGTTCTCGCCGCAGGTGAACTGGGCGGCCGTGGTGGCGCTAGGCATCGGCGGCATCGCGGGCGGGTTTGCTGGGGCCTGGCTGCTGCATCGGCTGCCGGAAAAGGTGCTGCGCGGCTTCGTCGTCATCGTCGGGATCATCCTGACGGTCTGGCTGTTCATGCGCGCTTGAACGCTGCATCCCGCGTTGTCTTGACAGCGTTTGTCCGACAGGCGGTTCAGTCAACGCCGACTGTCTGCCGGGTGGCCGCTTTCCTATTGTGACGTTAGGGATGCACGTCGTGGCACGCGGCATGCGTGCCATGAAGCCGCCCCCCGTTTCGCAACAAGGAGAACGAGCATGCAAGCACGCAAGATGTCGAGTCTGGCCGCCGCGATCGCCGTGGCCGCCTGTGCGTGGATCGGCGCGGCGCCCGCGCAGGCCCAGCAGAAGGACCACAGCGCAGTGACGGGCGTCGATAGCCCAATGGAGGGCCCGCGCACCCAGGTTCAGCGCAACGCCGATGCTGCCGCCAACCCCGGCTATCACAACAAGGCCACTGGTGCGCAACCGAAAGCGACGCCCGGCACGCTCAAGCAGAAAGTCCATCGTGCGCATGTGAAGACCGACAAGTGGGTCGACAAGCACGTCACGCACCGCCATGGCAGGGGCATGGCGACGGCGGAATCGTCGTCGGACCGCGCCTTCTGGTCGCGCCGCGCCAACCAGTGCGATTCGCTGGCGGGTGAAGCCCAGCGCGTCTGCCGCGAACGCCGCTCCGACGCCACGGGCAGCATGCAGTAACGGCATCCGCTGTCAAGTCCTGCCATAGGTTGACACTGTGCTCAGTCTCCGAGCGCCCGATGCACCGCATCGGGCGTTTTGTATTTCAAGGCCAGATGAGGCCGTTCGTGGTTGTAGATATGCACGGCCTGCGCCACCATGCGTGCGGCCTGCTCTAGGTCGGCGGGGCGCTTGAGCAGCAACTCCCCTTTGAGGATGCCGTTGACCCGTTCGGCCAGGGCATTCTGGTAGCAGTCGTAGCCATCGGTCATGGAGCACGTGATGCCGTGCCGCTGATGGATGCGCTGGTACTCGGCTGAACAGTATTGGATGCCCCGATCCGAGTGATGAACCAGAGGCTGTCGCGTATGGCGCGTCTTCAGCGCCATCTTCAACGCCTGGGCGACCGACTCGGCATGCAGGCTGTCATGCACGCGGTAGCCCACGATCTTGCGCGAGTAGGCGTCAGTCACCAGACTCAGGTACGCACAGCGCTGGGCGGTCGGCAGATAGGTAATGTCGGCCACCCAGACCTGCTCCGGCCCGGTGGGGATGACCTGGTTCGGGCCGTCCTTGAGCAGATTGGGATGGCGCCGGAAGCGATGATGACTGTGTGTGGTCTTGTGATACGCCCGCTGCGGCACGACCAGCAGCCGGGCTGCACGCAGGATATCGAACAGGCGATCCCGGCCAACCTGGATGCCTGCCTCGGCCAGCGGCGTGCGCAGCACGTGCTGGAGCTTGCGCGTACCCAAGCGCGGCTGGCGCAGCCGTAAGTGGTTGACCAACGCACAGACCTTGGCCTCACGCGCGATTTGCCGTGTCTCGCTTTGCTGGCGTTTGTAGTACGCTTGGCGGCTGATGCCAATGTCGCGGCAGGCCCTGCCCACACTCAGCCCTTGGACGAGCTTTTGCGTGAGGACCTGCCCGAAGGCTTTTTTACGACGCGCGCCCCATGCTCTTTCTGGATCACGTCGATCACCGCCTCGAACAGGCGTGCCTTCTCTTGGGCCTCCCGCAACTGCACTTCCAATTCCTTGATGCGCTGCTCAGGCGTGAGCGGCTTGCGCTGGCTGGTTTGATTTCCCATCGTGGTTTTGGCCGCCGCCGAGGCGCTCCAGTCCTGTCGTCCGTGCTTGCGCAACCATACCAGCACCGTCGAGCGACCCTGAATGCCATAGCGTCGCTGCGCCTCTTTGTAGGTCAGCTCGCCTTTTTCCACCTGCTCAACCACTGCCAACTTAAAAGCCAGCGTGTAGTCCCTCTGCGTTCGCTTCTTCTGCCCGTCCATCTTGACCCTCACTCCCTGGCGGGGAAAAAGTGTCAACCTTATTCAGGACGGGTCACGCCCATGAAAAAAAGCCGACGTTTGCGCGTCGGCTTTTTTGGTCAGCCGATCGGCTTAAAGATGCACGAGCCGCTCCGGCCGGAGCACACCGCCTTGCCAGGCAGCCACTCCGAGCAGCGACGCAGTGGCATCCGCCGCGATCGCGTCACGCACGCCGTAGACGCGCACCTGGTCTGCATTCGGCAACGCCAATTGCAACGGCAAGCGCTGGCCATGCAGGAAGCGACGGCTCTCTTGCGCATCCAGCTCAACGCGCGGCAGCGTCTGCAACAGCGCATCGACCGGCGCCAGCAATGCACCACGTGCATCTTCAGCAGCAGCGTCCAACGCTTCGAGTGTCACGGCGCCGTCCAGCGTGAGGTTGCCCACCTGGGTGCGACGCAGCGCAACCAGATGCCCTCCGCAGCCCAGCGCCTCCCCAATGTCTTCACCCAACGTGCGGATGTATGTTCCTTTACTGCATGACACGCGCAACGTGACCGTTGGTTCGGCCGATTGCAGGTCGGTTGCCAGCACATCAATCGCGTAGATCGTTACCCGACGCGCAGCACGTTCCACCGTTTGCCCCGCACGGGCGTACTCGTACAGCGGCTTGCCGTCCTTCTTCAGCGCCGAGTGCATCGGCGGCACCTGGTCGATCTCGCCGACGAAGCGCGCGATGGCTGCCTGCAGTTGCTCGGGCGTGACCGATACCGGGCGCTCGCTCAGCACCTCGCCTTCCGCGTCTGCGGTACTCGTCCTGATCCCAAGGCGCACGACGGTTTCGTACGTCTTGTCCGCATCGAGCAGATCCTGCGAAAACTTGGTCGCCTCGCCAAAACACAGGGGCAACAGTCCCGTAGCAAGCGGATCGAGCGTGCCGGTATGCCCCGCCTTCTTGGCCCACAGCAGGCGTTTGGCGCGGATCAGCGCATCGTTGCTCGACCAGCCGATCGGCTTGTCTAGGAGCAGCACGCCATGCACATCACGCCGCGGCGGCTTTTGGGGCCTGGGCACTTGGTGCTCAGCCATCTCAATCGTCTTTGGCACGCGTGGCGTTGGCCTCATCGATCAGGCGCGACATCTCGATACCGCGCTCGACCGAACCGTCGAAGTGGAAATGCAGTGTCGGCACCGTATGGATGTGCAGGCGCTTGAACAACAGCGAATGCAGGTAGCCCGCCTTCTCGTTCAGGATGGCGCCGGCGACTTCCGGCTCGGCACCCAGCACCGTGAAGTAGATCTTGGCGTGCGCGTAGTCTGGCGTGAGCGTCACGGATTGCAGCGTCACCAGGCCCATTGCCGGGTTCTTGATTTCGCGCTGGATCAACTCGGCCAGATCGCGCTGGATCTGATCGGCGATGCGCACGTTGCGGCCAGCGGCCGATCCCGATTTCTTCGGCATAGAGTATTCCTCACATGGGCGCCGACAGCACGCGCCGGCTGGCCCAAAAAGACAAAACGGTGGCGCGGGACGCGCCCGGGCCACCGTCGCAAAGTCGAGCCGGACACCGCAGCGCCCGGCCAACGTATTACAGCGTACGCGCCACCTCAGTGATCTCGTAGACCTCGAGCTGATCGCCTTCCTGAACGTCGTTGAAGTTCTTGATCGACAGGCCGCACTCGAAGCCTTGCTTCACTTCCTTCACGTCGTCCTTGAAGCGCTTGAGCGAATCGAGTTCGCCCGAGAAGATGACCACGTTCGCACGCAGCACCCGCACCAGCGAATTGCGCTTGACGAAACCGTCCAGCACCATACAGCCGGCGACTGCGCCAACCTTCGGCACGTGGAAGACCTGGCGCACCTCGACAAGACCTGTCGTCTCTTCGCGCTTTTCAGGCGACAGCATGCCCGACATCGCCGCCTTCACCTCGTCCACAGCGTCATAGATGATGTTGTAGTAGCGGATGTCGATGCCGTGGTTCTCTGCCAGCTTGCGCGCACCGGCATCGGCCCGCGTGTTGAAGCCGATGATGACGGCCTTCGACGCGGTTGCCAGGTTGACGTCCGACTCGGTGATACCGCCCACAGCAGCGTGCACAATCTGTACACGCACTTCGTCGGTCGACAGCTTCTTGAGCGAATGCACCAGCGCTTCCTGCGAGCCCTGCACGTCGGCCTTGATAATCAGCGGCAGCGACTTCACGTCGCCTTCGCTCATCTGTTCCAGCATGTTTTCCAGCTTGGCAGCCTGCTGGCGTGCCAGCTTCACATCGCGGAACTTGCCTTGGCGGAACAGCGCGATTTCGCGTGCCTTGCGCTCGTCCGGCAGCACCAGCACTTCTTCACCGGCACCCGGCACTTCCGACAGACCCTGGATTTCCACCGGGATCGACGGACCAGCATCCTTGGCCGGCTTGCCGTTTTCGTCCAGCATGGCGCGCACGCGGCCATAGGCCGTGCCCGCGAGCACCACGTCGCCGCGCTTGAGCGTACCGCTCTGCACCAGCACCGTAGCGATCGGACCCTTGCCCTTGTCCAACTGCGCTTCCACCACCAGACCCTTGGCCGGCGCGTTGACCGGCGCCTTCAGTTCCAGCACTTCGGCTTGCAGCAGCACGTTTTCCAGCAGGCTGTCGATACCTTCGCCAGTCTTGGCGGACACCGGCACGAACGGCACATCGCCGCCGTACTCTTCCGGAATCACGCTCTCAGCCACCAGCTCCTGCTTGACACGGTCGGGGTTGGCTTCGGGCTTGTCGACCTTGGTGATCGCCACCACGATGGGCACGCCGGCGGCCTTCGCGTGCGCGATGGCTTCCTTCGTCTGCGGCATGACGCCATCGTCGGCCGCCACTACCAGAATCACGATGTCGGTCGCCTTGGCGCCGCGTGCACGCATGGCCGTAAAGGCCTCGTGACCCGGGGTGTCCAGGAACGTAATAACGCCGCGATCGGTCTCGACGTGATACGCGCCGATATGCTGCGTAATGCCGCCGGCTTCGCCCGCCGCAACCTTGGCGCGACGGATGTAGTCCAGCAGCGAGGTCTTGCCGTGGTCGACGTGGCCCATCACGGTCACGACCGGCGGACGGGTTTCGGCTTCCGCGTTGGTTTGCTCCTGCACGTCCCCAACCAGCATCGCTTCCGGATCGTCCAGCTTGGCTGCGACCGCCTGGTGACCCATTTCTTCGACCACGATCATCGCGGTCTCTTGGTCCAGCACCTGGTTGATCGTAACCATCTGGCCGAGCTTCATCATCTGCTTGATGACTTCGGCGGCCTTGACCGACATCTTGTGTGCCAGATCGGCAACGGAGATGGTTTCCGGCACGTGCACTTCACGCACGACCGGCTCGGTCGGTGCCTGGAAGGCATTGCGGTTATCGTCGCCATGACGGTTGCGGCCGCCCTTGGAGCCGGAGCGCCAGCCGTCTGCGCCACCGCCGGTATCGCCGCGAGTCTTCAGACCACCACGCTTGCCACCACGGTTGTCGTCCTGCCAGCCTGACTTGCCACGGCCGCCCTTCTTGTCACCAGCCGGCGAGCCCGGTGCCGGTGCAGCAGCCGGTGCCGGAGCTGCCGGCTTCTTGGCTGCTGCCGGACGTGCTTCGCCAGCCGGCTTGACCGGCTTGTGCAGCGTGCCCGATTGCTCGGCCTTCTTGACCTCTTCAGCCTTGCGCTCGGCGGGCGTCTTCAGCACGCGAGCCGGGGCGCTCATCATCTCGCGGATCGCGCGGGCTTCTGCTTCGGCAGCTTCGCGGCGCTTACGCGCAGCGTCTTCCTCAGCCTTGATCTTGTCGGCAGCGACGCGCGCCTCGTCAGCAGCCTTCTGCGCCGCTTCGCGCTCGGTTGCCAGACGCGCGGCGTCTTCCTCGGCCTTGCGGCGCGGGGCTTCGTCCGACGCTTCAGCAGCAGCGCGGGCAGCAACGGCCTCCTCTTCCGCCTTCTTGGCAGCGAGTTCAGCCTGACGCTTCTGCTCGGCCTCGGCGGCCTCCTGACGGGCGCGCCTCTCAGCTTCCTCGCGCTCCATCGCCTCCTGGCGCGCCTTGAGCTCGGCTTCCTGACGGGCCAGCAATTCGGCCTGGCGACGATGTTCTTCCTCGCGACGCGCGACTTCCTCGGCATCGACCACCGGCGCAGCCTCAGACGCTTCCGATTCAGCCAGTGCCGCGTTCGGCTCATCACGCTTGACCAGCACGCGCTTCTTCTTGACTTCCACTTGCACGGTACGCGTCTTACCCGTGGCATCCGCCTGGCGGATTTCGCTGGTTTCGCGCTTGGTGATCGTGATCTTCTTGCGCGCGCCATCCTCGGCGCTGCCGTGTGCTCGCTTGAGATAGTCGAGCAAACGGGTCTTGTCCGATTCGGTGATGACGTCTTCCGGCGTCGCCTTTTGCACGCCCGCGGCCTGCAATTGTTCCAGCAGTGCTGATGCACTACGGTTCAATTCGCCAGCGAGCTGGGCAACTGTTGTGCTTGCCATTCAAACCCTTTCGATGCTTGGTTTCAGTGAGGATTGCGATAAACGATCAACGTTTATGCGACTCACGAAAACCAGTGTTCACGCGCCTTCATGATCAGCGCCTTGGCTTGTTCTTCGTCGACGCCGGTCATCTCGACCAATTCGTCCACGGCCAGCTCGGCCAAGTCGTCGCGCGTCTGGATGTTCCCCTCGGCCA
>Ga0316228_1000762_pt1 | contig 39131 bp, 38 predicted proteins | sample TBH18021metaG_FD_206005 | JGI IMG/M metagenome (GOLD analysis project Ga0316228, IMG submission 206005) | Freshwater microbial communities from Trout Bog Lake, Wisconsin, USA - TBH18021 | ecosystem: Environmental > Aquatic > Freshwater > Lake > Hypolimnion/Profundal zone | place: USA: Wisconsin... | reverse complement strand
CCGAGGGAGGATCATGACGGACCAATCCGCAGAGGTATCGGCAATGGGCCGCGGACGTCGTCGATGAGGGCGATGGAGGACGGCGATCGCGTCGGCGCGATCTGCCAAGCCCTGCGCCGGGCCATCGTCGAGCGGGCGCTCGCCCCCGGTGACCGCCTCCCGGAAGACGCCCTCGGCGAGCGGTTCGGGGTGAGCCGCACCATCGCGCGGCAGGCCCTCCTGCGGCTGGCCGGCGAAGGCCTGGTCGACCTCCGCCGCAACCGCATCGCCGTCGTGGCGACGCCGAGCTGGGAGGAGGCGCGCGACACCTTCGACGTGCGCCTCGGCCTGGAGCGGCTGGTGGTGCGCCGCCTCGCGGGGCAGCTCAGCCCGGAGCAGCGTCAGGTTCTGCTGGACCAGATCGCCCGCGAGGAGGCGGCTCGGGGCGGGCCGGAGGCGCTCTCCATCCGGCTCGCCACGGAGTTCCACCTGATGCTGGCCGAGATGACCGGCAGCGCCGTGCTGACGCGCTACGTCGCAGAACTCGGCTATCGCTGCGCCCTGATCCTGTCCCTGTACAGCCGTCCGCATTCCTCGGATTGCGCCGTGAGCGAGCACCGCGACATCGTCGCCGCCCTGGTGGCGGGCGATGCCGAGCGCGCCGCCGCGCTCATGGATCACCACCTCGACGCGGTCGCCGAGCGGGCGCGCATCGTGCCCCCGACCCCGCGCGAGCGCGATCTCGCACGCCTGCTGGCGCCCTACGTCGCGGGCGGCGGGGCCTGAGCCTTCGGCGTCAGGCCGTGAGGCCGTGCTTGGTCAGCAGGCGCTCGGCGCTGTCGTTCCAGACCTCCATGCCGACGATCAGCCCGTCGCGCACGGTGAAGCGGTCGACGTAGCGGTTGCCCTCGAACGGCGTGCCGTCCGGCCACGCGCCGTACAGGGTGCCGAGGCTGTAGACCGTGGTGACGCCGTCGCCCGGCACCACGTCCAGCCGCTCCATCCGCTTCTTCACCCAGGCGTAGCGCCCGGCATTGAAGGCCGTGACCTCCGACGGATGGCTGAAGACCCGCGCGCCGGTGAACACGATCCGGGTGCCCGGCGCCATGTAGCGCGCGGCCGTCTCGGGATCCGGGACCATCGAGGCCTCGAGATAGGCGGTGACGTTGGCGGCGTCGCGCGCGGTCGCCGCGCGGTGGGTCTCATCGGTCATGGCAGGCCTCCTGTCGGCCCTAACGTGCCGCAAAAGCCCGGTCCGTGCATGCAGGAAGTGTATGCACTTTGGCACGAGATTGAGCACAAAATGCTCGCTGAGGTGCACGCACGGTGGGCCCCTGGGCGGCGAAGCATCGGGCTTTCAGTGGCATGGAGGTTGCGGTCGGCTGGGGCGCCCCGCCCTCGGAGACACGCCATGGCCTCCTTCCTGCCCCCGACCCTGCGCCGCATCGCGGTGACGACGAGCGCCCTGCTCGGCCTCGCGGTCTCGACCGCGCAGGCGGCCGACACCATCAAGATCGGCCTCGTGACCGCCCTCAGCGGCCAGTCCGCGAAATCCGGCGAGGCGATCTCCCGCGGGATGAGTCTCGCCATCGACGAGATCAACGCCAAGGGCGGCGTCCTCGGCCGCCCCCTCGAGCTCGTGGCCCGCGACGACGAGGCCAACCCGTCCAAGGGCGTGCTGGCGACCCGCGAGCTGATCCAGCGGGTCGGCGTGGTCGCGGTGGTCGGCGGCCTCGACACGCCGGTCTCGATGGCGATCGTGCCGATCGCCAACCAGATGAAGGTGCCGTTCATCGGCCCCTGGGCGGCCGGCACCGGCATCACCCGCAACGGCGCCGCCGACAACTACGCCTTCCGGGTCTCGGCGGTCGACGCCCTCGTCGACGAGGCGCTGGTCGCCTACGCGGTGAAGACCTACGGGGCGAAGAAGCCCGGCATGATCCTCGTCAACAACGCCTGGGGCGAGTCGAACCAGAAGGGCCTCAAGGACGCCCTGCAGGCGGCCAACCTCCCGGCGGCCGGCATCGAGAAGTACGAGGCCAACGACGTCGACATGGTGCCCCAGCTGTCCCGGCTGAAGGAGGCCGGCGCCGACGCGCTGTTCCTCGTCGGCAATGTCGGGCCCTCGGCCCAGGTCGTGAAGTCCCTCGACCGGATGGGCTGGTCGGTGCCGGTCGTCTCGCACTGGGGCCCGGCGGGCGGCCGCTTCGACGAGCTCGCCGGCCCGAGCGCCGGCAAGGTCCACTTCATCCAGACCTTCACCTTCGCAGGCAACACGTCGCCGAAGGCAAGCGCCGTGCTCGACGCGCTCAAGGCCAAGTACCCGGCGATCAAGTCGATGGCCGACGTCACCCCCGCCGTCGGCATCGCCAACGCCTACGACGCGACCCACCTGCTGGCGCTCGCCATCCAGGCCGCCGGCTCCACCGAGGGCCCGAAGGTCCGCGACGGCTTCTACAAGATCGGCACCTATCCGGGCCTGATCAAAACCTACGAGAAGCCCTTCGCCCCCGGCCAGCACGACGCGCTCGGGCCGAACGATTACGTGTTCACCCGCTTCAAGGACGGTGAGATCGTCGCGGTGACCAACTGAGCCCGGCGATGCTGACCTCCATCCTCGTCAGCGGCCTCGGCCTCGGCAGCATGTACGGGCTCGTGGCGCTGGGCTTCCACGTGACCTACGCGGTGTCGGGGACCGTGAACTTCGCGCAAGGAAGCGTCGTCACCCTCGGCGCGGTCCTGGCCTACGCGCTCGGCGTCACCCTCGGCTGGCCGATGCCGGCCGCGATCGTCCTGGCGCTCGCCGGCTGCGCCCTGTTCGGCCTCGTGGTCGAGCGGGCGCTAGTCCGCCCGTTCGTGGCGCGCGGCTCGGACGCGTGGCTCCTGGCGACCGTGGCGGGCGGCATCGTCCTCGACAACACCGTGCTGTTCACCTTCGGCAAGGAGCCGCGCAGCCTGCCCTCGCCGCTGGCCACGCGGCCGGTGGAGATCCTCGGGACCGGCATCTACCCGCTGCAGCTCGTGATCCCGGTCGTCGGGATCGCGCTCGCCTTCGCGATCCGCACGGTGTTCCGCCGGACCGATCTCGGCCGCGTCCTGCTGGCCGTGGCGCAGAACGCCGACGCCGCCCGCCTGATGGGGATCGACGTGCGCCGCACGGTGGCCTGCGCCTTCGCGCTCTCGGCGGTGCTGGCCGGCATCGCCGGCCTCCTGATCGCGCCGCTCTTCTCGGTCTCGGCCGAGCTCGGCACGCTGTTCGGCCTCAAGGCCTTCGCGGTCGCGATCCTCGGCGGCATCGGCTCCGCCACCGGGGTGATCCTGGCGGGGCTGCTCTACGGCCTCGTCGAGGCCGGCGTCACCGCGACCCTCGGCTCGACTTACACGCAGCTCGTGGTGTTCTCGGTGATCATCCTGGCCCTCACCCTGCGCCCCGACGGCCTGCTCGGCCGCGCCGCGGTCAACAAGGTCTGACGCGATGCCGTACCTGCGCTCGGCCCCGGCGATGCGGCTCGGCATCGCCGGCCTCACCGCCGCCGCGCTCGGCCTCGTCGCGCTGACTGCCGGCTACAGCCACTTCGTGATCGCCCTCGTGGCGCTGACCACGGTGGCGGGCGTCGGCCTCAACGTGCTCCTCGGCCTGACCGGGCTGATCTCCTTCGGCCAGGCCGGCTTCTACGCGATCGGCGCCTACGCCAGCGCGATCCTGACGCTCCACGGCGTCAGCTTCTGGCTGGCGCTCCCGGCGGCGGCCCTGATCGCGGCGCTCGTCGGCGGCCTCGTGGCGGTGCCGGCGATGCGGGTGAAGGGCCCCTACCTCGCCATGCTGACGATCGCCTTCGGCTTCATCGTCGAGCACGGCCTGATCGAGGGCGGCGAGCTGACCGGCGGCCAGAACGGCCTCGTCGTCACCGACGCGCCGACGCTTTTCGGCGAGCCGCTCTCGTCGGCCGGCCTCGCGGTGCTGGCGGTGCTCGCGGCCGGGGCGAGCCTCGTCGGATTCGACCTCCTCGCCCGCAGCCGCCTCGGCCGGGCGATGCGCGCCGTGCGCGACGCCGACGTCGCCGCCGCGGCTTTGGGCTTCGACCCGGTCCGGGTGAAGACCCTGGCCTTCGCGATCTCCGCGGCCCTGACCGGCCTCGCGGGGGCAATCCTGCCGCCGCTGATGCTGTTCATCGCGCCGAGCTCGTTCCCGTTCTCGCAGTCGATCCTGTTCGTCCTGTCGGTGATCGTCGGCGGCGCCGGCACGGTGCTCGGCCCGCTCCTCGGGGCCCTCGTCACTGTGCTGCTGCCGGAGGCGCTGTCGGGACTCGCCGAGTACCGCCTGCTGTTCTTCGGCGTCGCGACGCTGGCGGTGCTCTGGCTGGTGCCCTCGGGGCTGGTCGGCAGCCTCGCCCGCCTGCTGCCCCGCGGTCGGGACGCACCGGCCGGCGCGGACGACGGGGACGCGTCGTTGCCCGGCACGGCGGCGCGCGAGGCCCTCGTCCTCGACGGGATCGGCATCCGCTTCGGCGGCATCACGGCGGCGGAGGGCGTCGACCTCACCGCCCGGCCAGCGGCCGTCACCAGCGTGATCGGCCCGAACGGCGCCGGCAAGACCACCCTGCTCAACATGGTTTCGGGCTTCTACCGCCCGAGCGCCGGGACGATCCGGCTCGGCAACCGCGACCTCGCCGGCCGGCCGGCCTACGTCGTCGCCCGCGCCGGCATCGCGCGCACCTACCAGACCACGCGCCTGTTCGGCTCGCTGCCGGTGGTCGACAACGTCGCCCTCGGCCTCGCGCCGGGCCGGCTCTGGCGCCGCGCGCGGACGCAGGACCGTCAGACGGCCGCGTCGCTCCTCGCCTTCGTCGGCTACCGCGGCGCCCTCGACCGCCCGGCCGCCGAGCTGCCCCATGTCGACCGGCGCCTCGTGGAGATCGCCCGGGCACTCGCCGGCAGCCCCGCGGTGCTGCTCCTCGACGAGCCCGCCGCCGGCCTGTCGCGGGCCGACACCGACCGGCTGGCCGGCCTGATCCGCCGGATCGCCGACCAGGGCGTCGCGGTGGTGCTGGTCGAGCACGACATGCCGCTGGTGATGGGCATCTCCGACCACATCCTCGTCATGGATGCCGGGCGCCCGATCGCGCGGGGCACCCCCGCCGAGATCCGGCGCGACCCGGCGGTGCTGCGCGCCTATCTCGGCGGCGCCGACACGCCGGCCCGGCCGCGGAGCGCGCCGTGGCAGGGCCCGGCGGACGCGATCCTCTCGGTCCTCGACCTGACCGCCGGCTACGGCGCCGCGCCGGTCCTCGATAGCGTCCATCTCGACGTGCGGCCGGGCGAGACCGTCGCCCTGCTGGGCGCGAACGGCGCCGGCAAGTCCACGGCCATGCGGGCGCTGTCGGGTCTGCTGCGCCCGGTCGCGGGATCGGTCGTGTTCGACGACCGGCGCATCGATGCGCTGCCCGCGCACCGGATCGCCCGCGGCGGCCTCGTCCTGGTGCCGGAGGGCCGGCAGGTCTTCCCGGAGCTCACCGTCGTCGAGAACATCCGCCTCGGCGCCTTCGGGCGCGGGACGCCGATCGATCCGGCCGAGGTCGAGCGCCTGCTCGACCGGTTCCCGCGGCTGCGCGACCGCTCGGCAAGCCGGGCGGGCCTGCTCTCCGGCGGCGAGCAGCAGATGCTGGCCATCGCCCGCGGGTTGATGGCGCACCCGCGCATCCTGCTCCTCGACGAGCCGTCGCTCGGCCTCGCCCCGGCGATGATCAACGCCCTCTACGCCACCGTGGCTGAGCTGCGCGACGAGGGCGTCACCATCCTGATCGTCGACCAGATGGCGGCGCTCGCCCTCACGGTCGCCGACCGCGGCTACGTGCTGGAGCAGGGCCGGGTCGTCGCGCGCGGAACCGCCGCGGAACTGTCGGCGGACAAGGGGCTGGAAGCGGCCTATCTCGGTGCGGCGTAACGGGGGGCCTGATGGACACGAATGCCGGACACGGCCGCTACGGCTACAGCGCCCTCCCCGACCGGCCGGTCTACGACTGGCCGGAGGGCAAGCGCCTCGCCGTCTATATCGGGCTGAACCTCGAGACCTTCGCGTTCGGCGAGGGCCTGGGCGCCGAGCTGGCGCCGGGCGGCCCGCAGCCGGACGTGCTCAACTACGCGTGGCGCGACTGGGGCAACCGGGTCGGCGCGTGGCGGATCGCCGAGATGCTGGACGCGCTCGCCATGCCGGCGAGCGTGCTGATCAACAGCAACCTCTACCGGGACTGCCCCGGGCTGATCGAGGCGTTCCGGGCGCGGGGCGACGAGATCGTCGGTCACGGGCGGACCAACGCCGAGCGGCAGGGCACGCTCGACGAGGCCGCCGAGCGGGCGCTGATCGCCGAGACGACGCAGGTGATCGCCGCGCAGGAGGGCCGCCCGCCGGCCGGCTGGCTCGGGCCGTGGATCTCGCAGTCGCGGGTGACGCCCGATCTCCTCGCCGAGGCCGGCTACCGCTACCTGCTCGACTGGGACCACGACGACCAGCCGACCTGGTTCGCGACGCGCGGCGGCGGCCGGATCCTGACGGTGCCCTACCCGCAGGAACTCAACGACATCCCGGCCATCGTCGCCCGCAAGGAGACGGGCCGTCAGTTCGCCGACGCCATCGTAGACGCCTTCGACGAGATGCTGGAGCAGGCGCAGGCCGCGCCCCTGGTCATGGGCCTCGCCCTCCACCCCTACATCGTCGGGCGCCCGCACCGGCTGCGGCCCCTGCGGCGGGCGCTCCAGCACATCGTCGACCGGCGCGACGACATCTGGCTCACCACGGCCGGGGCGATCGCCGACCACATCGTGGCGCGGGAGGCCGGGCCGCGCTGACGCGGTCCGGAGCCCAGGCCCGGACCGGAGGGCCTCAGAGCACCTGCGACAGGAACCGGCGCGTACGCTCGTCCCGGGCGGAGGCGAAGAAGGTCGCGGGCGGCCCGTGCTCGACGATCACGCCGCGGTCGGTGAAGTAGATGTGGTCGGCGACGTCGCGGGCGAAGTTCATCTCGTGCGTGACGAGCATGCAGGTCATGCCCTCCTCGGCGAGTTCCCGGATCGTCACCAGCACCTCCTTGACCGTCTCCGGATCGAGGGCGGCGGTGACCTCGTCGAACAGCATCACGTCCGGCCGCATCGCCAGCGAGCGGGCGATGGCCACGCGCTGCTGCTGGCCGCCGGACAACTCACCCGGATAGGCGTTCTCCTTGCCGGCGAGCCGGACCTTGGCGAGGAGCGCCCGCGCCCGGGCCTCGACCTCGCGCTTCTCCTGCCCGAGGACGTGGATGGGGGCCATCATCACGTTCTGCAGCGCGGTCTTGTGCGGGAACAGGTTGTACTGCTGGAACACCATGCCGACCTTGCGGCGCAGCGCCAGCTTGTCGAGCCGGGGATCGGTGACGTCGATCCCCTCGACCTCGATCGAGCCCGCGCTGACCGGCACCAGCGCGTTGACGCAGCGGATCAGCGTCGACTTGCCCGAGCCCGAGGGACCGATGATGCAGACCACCTCGCCCTTGCGGACGTCGAAGCTGATTCCCTTCAGCACCTCGAACGTCCCGAACGACTTGTGCACGTCGACGACGCGGACGATCGGCTGATCGGGAGTCCAGCTCGGGGACGGGGTGGCGGCCAGGGTCGCGCGCGTCATGGTCTCAGCGGGTCTCGAAGCGGCGTTCCAGGGCGGCGGTGAACCGGTCGATCGGGTAGCAGTAGAGGAAGAAGCAGAGCAGCGCGAAGCCGTAGAGCGGCGCGAACAGCTCGGGGCGGCCGCCCTCGGCGGCGTGCACCTGCGCGGTCAGCGTCAGCATCTCGGTGACGCCGACGATGGAGGCCTGCACGGTCGCCATCGCGATGAGCGAGTAGACGTTCATCCAGGGCGGGAGCATGCGCTTCGCGCACTGGGGCAGGATGATGCGCCACATGGTCTGACGCCGGGTGAAGGCCAGGGACTCGGCGGCCTCCCACTGGGTGTTGGGCACCGAGCGCACCGCGCCGCGGACGATCTCGGCGACGTTGGCCATGACCGGCAGGCTGAAGCCGAAGGTCGCCTTCACCCAGTCGGGCAGCGGCACGCGGATGCCGAACACGGTGATTTGGAACGGCACGAGGAACATCACGAAGAACAGCAGGACCAGCCAGGGCACGTTGCGGAAGACCTGCGTGGCGCACCACGCGAGGCGGGGCAGGACGCGCCCCTCCGCCAGCATGGCCAGACCGAGCCCGATGCCCGCCACCGTCCCGATCGCCATCGCCATCAGCGAGATCGCGACGTTGAAGGCGAAGCCCGTGAGCAGGAGGGGCGCCCACTTGATCACGACCTCCAGCGGCGACAGCGCGGCGGCCCCGCCCTGTGCCCAGGCCGGGACGGCGACGAGGGCGAGGCCGGCCAGCAGCCAGAGATGGGCCGGGCGCAGGCGCGCCGCCGCGCGGTTCTCCGGGAGCGCGAAGGGCAGGAGGACCGGCAGGGCGCCCGGTCGTCCGCCCCGCGGATCGGCAGCTTTCATCGGCCGTATCCCGGGATCCGCAGGGCGCGCTCCCAGCGGTGCATGATCCAGACGAGCACGCCGACGAGGACCGCGTAGGTCGCCAGCAGCACGAGCATCATCTCCAGGACGTTCTGCGACTCGGACCAGATCTGCTTGACCGCGTACAGGGTCTCCGGGACCGCGATGGCGTAGGCCAGCGTCGTGGTCTTCAGGAGGTTGATCAGGTTGTTGTTCAGGGCCGGCAGACAGACGCGCAGGGCCAGCGGCAGGACGACGTACCGGTAGGCCTTGAAGCGCGTGTAGCCCAGGGCCTCGGCGGCCTCGACCGTGGTCCGCGGCACCGCCTCGATGCCGGAGCGGAAGATCTCGACGTTGAACGCGCCCGCGAACAGCGACAGCGAGATGATCGCCCACTGGACGTTGTTGAGGATCGGGGCGCGCAGGCCGTCCGCCGTGCGGATGTCCGGCAGCAGCGTCCCGAGGCCGAAGTAGAAGAAGAAGATCTGCACGAGCGGCGGCGTGTTGCGGAACACCACCACGAACCCGTTGACCAGCGCCCGCAGGACGCGCGACGGCCCGCTCTGCAGGAGCGCCCCGACCGCGCCGATGACGAGGCTCGCCAGGATCGTGCTGATCCCGAGGAGCAGCGTCATCCGCAGGCCGGCCACGTAGCGGTCCCAGTCGTAGGGATCGTAGAAGACCGTGAAGTTGAAGCCCGTGGTCTCGTAGAGCTGCTGGAACCACGCCTGGATCGTGGCGATCATCGCGGGCGAACGCCCGGCTTCGTCGTGCAGGCGCGCATCAGTTGGTCGCGTTCTTGTACTTCTCGTGCATCGCCTTCGAGTAAGCGGTCGGCTCGATGCCCCACTTCTTCTCCTCGTTGACGATGAAGCCGGTCTTCATCCAGTCCTTGGTGGCGTCCTCGACCGCGGCCTGGAGCGTGGTGTTGCCCTGCGCCACCGCCATCATCCACGGGGCGTCGAGGATGCCCTTGAGCGGCAGCGCGTAATTGGCCTTCCAGTCGTCGTCGAGCAGCTTACCCTGCAGCATGCTCTGGTCGTAGACATAGCCGATGCAGTTGCCCTGCTTGAGCGCGAAGAGCGGCTTCTCGGACCCGTCGAAGGCCACGATCTCGGCCCCGTAGGTCCGCGCGACGTCCTTGTTGTACCAAGCCCCTGACGTGGCGCAGAGCGGCTTGCCCTTCAGCTGCGCCCAGTCGGTGATGCCCGAGTTCTTGGGCAGCAGGACGTTCACGAAGTCGGAATAGTAGTTCGGGTCGATCGCCTGCACGACGCGGCGGCGCTCCGGCTTGTCCGACAGGGTAGCGATCAGCAGGTCGACCTTGCCCTGCTGCAGGAACTCGATCCGGTTGGCCGAGACGACCGGCACGAGCTCGAGCTTCACGCCCAGCCGTTTGGCGAGGTCGGCGGCGAGGTCGGGCTCCAGGCCGATGATCGCCCCGCTCGGGTCGCGGAAGCCGAACGGCTTGTAATCCGCCTTCACGCCGACGATCAGCGTCCCGCGCTTCTTGATCGCGTCGACGCCGTCGGCGGCCGCGGCCCGGCCGGGCAGCGCGACGGCCGAGAGCGCCGCGAGCGCGGCCATCGCACCGGTGGTCAGAAGGGTGCGGATCGTGAGGCGCATCGGTAATTTCCTGCTCGGGTCGGCTGATCTTGGCATGGTTTCAAGCAATCCACGAGCCATTAGCCGGCGCATCAACTGAAACGTGCCAGTGCGAAGGGCCTGAGATCGACCGTGACGCCCGTCCCGGCCAGATCCGCCGCGACGGCCTCGCCGATGCCGGCCGAGTGCTTGAAGCCGTGCCCCGAACAGGCGGAGACCACCGTGACCCGGTCCATCGCGGGATGCCGGTCGATGATGAAGCCGCGGTCGGGGGTCACCGTGTAGACGCAGGCCGCGGCCTGGACGACCTCCGGGGTCGCGCCGGCCAGCCGGTTCGCGACGCGCAGCCGGTACATCTCGTCGGATTCGGACGGATCGACGCGGCGCTCCACTCCGTCGGCGCTGGTGGTGGTGTCGTACTGCTCCGTCGCGACCTTGATGGTCCCGTCCAGCGGCGGGAAGCCGTAGAGGTATTCCGTGTCGCTCGTCCCGTACATCCAGATGAAGACCGGCGAATGCGGCCCGTAGGCGGTGTCATCCGCCAGCGCATACCAGTGCAGGAGCTGACGGCGGACGGTCAGGAGCCGGTCGAACGGGCTCCCGAGCAGCGGCGCCGTCCAGGCGCCCGCGGCCACGACGGCGCGGTCGGCCAGGATGGTCCCCTCCGCCGTCTCGATGCGGACGCCACTCCCGTCCTGCTGCAGCCCGACCACCGCGCAGTTCGTGCGGATCTCGGCACCCGCGGCACCCGCGCGACCGAGCTGGGCCGCGAGGCAGCGCTCCGGAAAGACGTAGCCGCCGCCCGGCTCGTAATAGGCCTTCTCGTCGCCCGCGAGGTTCAGGAATTGCGGGAACCGGCGAGCCACGTCCGCGCCGGTGAGCACCTCGTGGACGATGCCGGCCCCCTCCGCGGCGCTGATGGAGCGTCCGACGAAGTCCGGCTTGCCGTGATGCGAGGAGACGCCGTGGCCCGGGGCCATGACGAGGGCGCCGCAGGCGTTCAGCAGGGTCTCGCCCGTCTCGGCCTCCAGCTCGCGCCAGATGCGGTGCGAGGCGGTGACGAAGGGCACGTAGTCGGCGCCCTCGCCGACCGCCTGCCGGGTGATCCGCGTCTCGCCGTGGCTGGACCCGAGCGCGTGGGGCGGGGCGAAGCGGTCGAGCCCGATCACCGCGACGCCCCGCTTCGCCAGCTGGTAGAGCGCGGCGCTGCCCATCGCGCCGAGTCCCAGGACGGCAACGTCGTAGCGGCGGCTCACGGCCGGCACTCCCGCTGGCTCACGGGACGGGACGCCGCCGCAGCGCGGCAGGGGAGCAGATCGGCAGGTCGAGGCATCCGGATGCGGTCTCGCGCGGCACGGGATAACGGCACACAGAATGATGGATGCCGGGCGGCAGGTTTGACTGTTACGGACGGTTTCCTGCACGTTTGAGCCATCGGGTGGCGGAGGGCGCGGGTGAGATGGATGCGGAGACCGGGGACCGGCCGCAGGAGATCGGTTTCATCCTCGTGCCCGGCTTCGCGCTGCTATCCTTCGCCTCGGGCTGCGAGCCGTTCCGCGCGGCCAACGAGCTCGCGGGGCGGCCGCTTTACCGCCTGCGCTATTTCGGCGAGGCGGAGGGCCGGGTGGCCGCCTCAGCGGGTGCGGAGGTCCCCACCGAGGCGCTGCCGCGCCTGCGCGGCCACCTCCACACCCTCTTCGTCTGCGCGGGCGGCGAGCCGACCGAGTGGGACAGGCCTGAGATCCACGCGACCCTGCGGCGGATGGCCCGGCTCGGCGTCCGCATCGGCGGCATCTCGGGCGGCCCCTACCTGATGGCCGCGGCGGGCCTGCTGGCCGATCGCGCGTTCACGCTCCACTGGGAGTATGCCGGCGCCACGCTCGAGACCTTCCCGGACGCGCGCCTGAGCCGCGCGCGCTACGTCGCCGACGGCGATCGCCTGACCTGCGGCGGCGGCGTCGCGCCGCTGGAGATGGCCCACGCTCTCATCGCCGAGCGCATGGGCGAGGCCTTCGCCCGCCGGGTCTCCGACTGGTTTCTCCACACCGCCATCGGCGCCGCCGACGACCCGCAGCGGGCCTCCGCGGTCGAGCGCTATGGGGTCCACCATCCGGCCCTGCTGGCGGTGCTGGAGACGATGGAGAAGACCGTGGAGGCTCCGCTCGGCCGCCTCGCCATGGCGCGCCTCGCGGCGATCAGCCCGCGCCACCTCGACCGGCTGTTCCTCGACAAGCTCGGGCTGAGCTTCTCGGCGCAGTACAGGGCCATCCGCCTCGCCCACGGACGGCGCCTGCTGCGCCAGAGCCCGCTCAGGATCGGGGAGATCGCGACGGCCTGCGGCTTCTCGAGCGCCGCCCATTTCGCGCGCTGCTACCGGTCCCGGTTCGGCTGCAGCCCGTCCGCGGAGCGAGCGTGACGTCCGCCCGGGCAGTCCGAGCGGTCAGTCCCGAGCGCCCGGGAGAGCCGTCGGATCGGCGGGATCCTCCCGGCGCAGCGCGACGCCGCTGGTGCCCTGGACCAGCATCGCCCGCAGCAGCGCCTCCATCTGCCCGGCGGCCGCCTCGACCGCCAGGCCGTCCTGCCGGATGTTCGAGATGCAGTTGCGCCGCGAGTCGGGCAGGCCCGGCTCCGGGCCGAACGTGACGTAGCAGCCCAGGCTGTCCGAGGCCGACAGGCCCGGACGCTCCCCGATCAGCACCACGACGCAGCGCGCCCCGAGCCGCGCCCCGATCGGATCGCCGATCGCCACACGCCCCTGGCTCGCGACCACCACGGGCGCCAGCCTCCAGCCGGCCCGCCGCACCCGTGCCGCCAGCGCCGCGGCCGCCGGGACCGCGTTCAGCGCGACCGCCGTCGCCGACAGCCCGTCCGCGATCACGATGGCGACGTCGAAGCCCTGCCCGTGCCCGTCGAGCCCGGCGAGCAGCGCCGCGGAGTCCGCATCGAGGCTGCGGCCCCGGTCCGGTCGACGCAGGTACTCCGCCCGGTCGGACACGGCCGAGCGGACCTCCACCGAGTCCAGGCCCTGCGCCCGCAGCCCTTCGCGGATCGCGGCCACGTCGAGGGGCGTCCACACCGCCTCGCGGGCGCGGGCATGGTCGAGGCCGAAGGCGAGCGCCGCGCCGGTCGGGAGGCCGGCGCCGTGCGCGCCCAGCGCGATGCGCGCCTGGGTCAGCCCGCGCAGGTCACGCAGCGTCGGGGGCCCTGGGCGGGCCGGCTCTTCGCTCACGCCGCTCTCCCCGGCAGGAGCCGGGACGCCTCGGCCAGCGCCGGGGGCAGCGCGCCCGTCGCGCTGGCCAGCCGGCCCTGCGCGTCCGTGATCCGCACATCCCGCAGCCACGCCTCGAATTCCGGGGCCGGACGGCGACCCAGGGTCTCGCGGGCGAAGACCGCGTCGTGGTGGGAGAGCGACTGGTAGTTCAGCATCACGTCGTCCGCCCCCGGCACGGTGATGACGAAGTTGACGCCGGCCGCGCACAGCAGGGTCAGGAGCGCGTCCATGTCCTCGCCGTCGGCATCGGCGTGGTTGGTGTAGCAGACGTCCACGCCCATCGGCAGGCCGAGAAGCTTGCCGCAGAAATGGTCCTCCAGCCCGGCGCGGATGATCTGCTTGCCGTTGTAGAGGTACTCGGGGCCGATGAAGCCGACGACCGTGTTGACGAGGAGCGGGTCGAACTCTCGCGCCACCGCGTAGGCGCGCGCCTCCATGGTCTGCTGGTCGACGCCCCAGTGGGCGTCCGCGGAGAGGGCCGAGCCCTGGCCGGTCTCGAAGTACATGAACTGACCGCCCGCCGGGCAGCGGCCGAGCGCGCGCGCCGCCTCGGCGGCCTCGCGCAAGACGGCGAGGTCGACGCCGAAGCCGGCATTGGCCTTCTGCGAGCCCGCCACCGACTGGAACACGAGGTCGACGGGCGCGCCCCGGGCCATGGCCTCGATCGCCACCGTGACGTGGCCGAGGCAGCAATGCTGGGTCGGCACGTCGAGGCGCAGCCGCAGGGTCTCCAGGAGCTCGACGATGCGGATGTAGTCCGGCAGGGAATCGGTGGCCGGGTTCACGCCGATGACCGCGTCGCCCGAGCCCATCAGCAGGCCGTCGAGGGCCGAGATCAGGATGCCCTCGGACGAATCGGTCGGATGGTTCGGTTGGTTGCGGGTCGCGAGCCGGCCGGGCAGGCCGATCGTCGAGCGGAAGCGCGTCACCACCGGCCGCTTGGCGGCGATCGCGACGAGGTCCTGCAGCCGGCAGATCTTCGAGACCGCCGCGACCATCTCGGGCGTGAGTCCGGGCGATAGGGCGGCGAGCGCCTGCGCGTCGGCAGCGGGCGAGAGCAGCCACTCGCGGAAGGCGCCGACCGTCAGCGACGAGACCGGCGCGAAGGCCGCGGCGTCGTGCCGGCGGGCGATCAGGTCCGAGACCTCGTCCTCGTCCGAGGGGATCAGCTCCTCGGCCAGAAAGGTCTTGAGCGGCAGGTCGGCGAGGGCAATCTGCGCGGCCAGACGCTCCACCGGGCCCTCCGCGCAGAGGCCGGCGAGCTGGTCGCCCGAACGCTCCGGTGTCGCCTTGGCGAGCAGGCTGCGCAGGTCGGGAAAGGTGAAGCGTGTGCCTTCGATCGTCGTCGCGTAGGCCATGGCGGTCGCTCCCGGCGCGCTGTCGGACGTCAGGTAACCCGATCCTGCCGGATTTCGAGGCCGCCAGGGAGCGGGACCGGCGCATTCGGGGCGCAATCGGCGAAACCGCCGCCCTCCGTCCGGGATCGTGCGCCGCCTCGCCTGCTTCGGGCGCGGCGCATGCCCGTCCTCAGGCCGGCAGCACCACCACCTTCGTCTTCACCGGGGTCCGAGCGTAGAGATGGATCATGTCCTGGCTGAGCAAGCCGACGCAGCCGCTGGTGATGCCCGTGCCGATCGATTCGGCGTCGCTGCTGGCGTAGATCGTATAGAGCGTGTAGGCGCCGTTCTGGTAGAGGTGGAGCGTGCGGGCGCCGAGCGGGTTGTCGAGGCCGCCGGGCATGCCGCGGGCGTATTTCGCGGCCTCGGGCTGGCGCCGGATCATCTCCTTGGGCGGCGTCCAGGTCGCCCATTCGGACTTGCGGCCGACATAGGCGTTCCCGTTCCACAGGAAGCCCTGGCGGCCGACATTGGCGCCGTAGCGCGTGGCGGTGCCGTCACCCTCGATGCGGTAGACGTAGTAGTTTGCGGGATCGACCACGATCGTGCCTGGGGCTTCCGACGAGGCGTACTGGACGGTCCGCCGATAGTATTTCGGGTTGACCTTGCTGACGTCGACCGCCGGGATCGGGAACTTCTCGTTCGGCATCGGCCCGTAGGTCTTGGCCGCCTCGGCCATGAGCAGGGTGTCGGTCGTCCCGCACCCGCCGAGCGAGAAGGCGCCGATCCCGAGGGCCGAGCCGGCCAGGAATGACCGGCGGCTGAGAAGCTCCGCCTCGCGCCCGGGGCGCCCGCGCTCGTTGAGCCCGCCGGCCTTGCGATCGTCCGTCATCATCGCCCTGGACTTCCCTGTCCTGCAGCCTGGCGCGACCGCGCGGCGTGCCTGCGTCGCACGAACGGCCAAGCTTGAGAGTGCCGCGCGCCAGCGTGCCTGGCAAGCTTGTCTCTACAAAGCCGAGAGCAGCCGAAATGCGTCGCAAATGTGGTCGATCCTCGCGGTCTCCAGACTTCGTCGCCGAACATTTGTGGCGAATGCGCTGGGCGTGCTGTGGCTGCCTGCGCGGGCGTCCCGGCGCAATCCGGGGCCGGCCGGCGGAGTCAGAACTGCACGCCGCGGGTCAGGCTGCCGTCCACCACGAGGTTGGTGCCGGTGATGAAGCTCGCGGCCGGACTGGCCAGGAAGACGGCCGCGCGGGCCACTTCCTCCGGTCGCGCCATCCGTCCGGTCGGGTTCAGCCGGAGCGCCTCGGCGAACAGCGCCGGGTTGCCGGTCTCGATCTGGTGCCAGACGCCGCCCGCGAAGTAGGTGTTGCCGGGCGAGACCGAGTTGGCGCGGATGTTCCGGGGCGCCAGCTGGAACGCCAGGCCCTGTGCGTAGTGGATCAGCGCTGCCTTGAAGGCACCGTAGGGACCGGCCGCGAAGTCGATCTCGCGCCCGGAGACGCTGGAGATGACGACGATCGCACCGGCCTCGGAGCGCTCGAGATACGGCATCGCCGCCTCGACCGCCGATACGGTGCCCATCATGTCGACCGCGAAGCCGCTGCGCCACGCCGCCTCGTCGCTGCCGACCGCCAGCGCGCTCACGTTCGGCACCACGATATCGAGGCCGCCCAGCTCCTCCGCGGCCTCGGCGACCCAGCCGCGCAGGGCGGCGGAATCGGCGACGTCGACGGCGCGCCCGGTCGCCGCCACGCCCCTGGCGCGCAGGGCCGCCACCTTGGCGGCGACCTCCGCTCCGTTGCGGGCGCAGAGGGCGACCGCCGCCCCCTCGTCGGCCAGCAGGTCGACGATCGCCGCGCCGATCCCCTTGGTGCCGCCGGTCACCAGCGCCCGGCGGCCTCTGAGCCCGAGATCCATGCCATCCTCCTCCGTCGCCGATCAGGCGTGGGCGATCGCCTTCGTGATCGAGGCGCCGAGCGTGTATTTCGGATCGACCATGTTACCGAGCCGCACGCGCCCGCACTGCGTGAGCAGCATGTAGGCGTCGATCTCGTCGAAGCCGAAATCGGCCGCGAGCCAGCGGACCAGCTCGCGGTAGGCGATGCGCGCGGCGTCCTCCATCGGTCGGGACGAGCCGATCGTCATGTAGAAGTCGGCGGTCTCGAGCCGCGGCCAGCGGAAGGTCCAGCCCTTGATCAGGTCGATCTGCACCGTCGTGTGGGTCGGGTGCTCCACCGCGACGCCGCAGAGCTCGCCGTCGCCCTGCGCGGCGTGGCAGTCGCCGAGATAGAGGAGCGCGCCCTTGGTATTCACCGGCAGGTAGATCACCGCGCCGACGCCGACGTCCGGCAGGTCCATGTTGCCGCCGTAATAGTCCGGCTGCAGCGACGAGATCGCCTCGATCTCCGGCGAGGTGCCGATCGTGCCGATGAACGGCTGGTAGGGCAGCGTGATCCGGTCGTTCCAGCGCACGCCGTTCTCGGCCGTGACCTCGAGCTTGCGCACCCGCTCGGGCAGGGACGGGTTGAGGAGCGCGGTGTCGCCGGTGGCGACGAGGCCGCCGAATTCCGGCATGATCAGCGTCGTGCCGCAGGGCTGCGGGCCGCGCGGCCGGATCGAGCGGATCGCCACCGCGAGGCAGTCGCCCTTCTCGGCGCCGTTGACGTAGATCGGCCCGTTCTGCGGGTTGAGGTAGGGGAAGTTCAGGATCTGCGTCGGGCTGTCGGTCTCGTGGCGGATCTTGCCCTCGAAGGCGTCATGGGTCTCGACGGTGACGACCGCGCCCGGATCGACGGTCAGCACCGGCTCCGCGAAGGGCCCGTAGACGTAGTGGTAGCGGCCCTGCTCGGCCTCGGTGATCGTGTGCTCCCGACCGGGCTTGCCGCCGGCGACGCCCTTGCGGGCCATGATGGACTGGTCGAGCCACTGCATGGTCGTCTCTCCCTTGGTTGTCGGACTCTGGTGTCAGACCGCGAGGTGGCGCCGCACGAGGTCGCGGTCGTCGAGGTCCCGGGCCGTCAGCTCCGCGACGATCCGGCCCTTGTCCATGACGTAGCTGCGCTGGGCCATGGCGCGGATCAGGTCGAGGTTCTGCTCCACGAACACGATCGTCACCCCGGTGCGATGGTTGAGATCGACCAGGGTACGGCCGATCTGCTGCACCACCGAGGGCTGGATGCCCTCGGAGGGCTCGTCGAGCAGGATCAGGGCAGGTCCGCCGACGAGGACGCGGCCGATGGCGAGCTGCTGCTGCTGGCCGCCCGAGAGCGTCCCGGCCCGCTGCCCGCGCCGCTCCCGCAGGATCGGGAACGGCCCGAAGGCGCGCTCGTAATCCGGCCGCTCGCCCTTCGGCAGCAGCGACGCGCCGACCGTCAGGTTGTCGGCGACGCTCATGCGCGGGAAGACGTCGCGGCCCTGGGGCACGTAGCCGATCCCCAGGCGGGCGCGCCGGTGGGCGGCGAGCCCCTCCACGGCCGCGCCCTGGAACGCGATGCCGCCCGCGGAGGCGGGCAAGAGCCCGACGAGGCTGCGCATCAGCGTCGACTTGCCGACGCCGTTGCGGCCGATCACCGCCACGATCTCGCCGGGTTGGACCGCGAGGTCGACGCCCTGCAGCACGGGCTTGCCGCCGTAGCCGGCGCGCAGGCCGGTCGTCGCGAGGAGCGGCTCAGGCATCGGCGACGCTCCGCAGCGGCGGCGCGTCCGCCTCCCCGAGATAGATCGCGGCGACCCGCTCGTCCGCGATGATCGCGTCGGTGGTGCCCTGGGCGAAGATGCGCCCGACATGGAGCACGGTCACCCGCTGGGCGATCTGCCGGACGAAGGCCATGTCGTGCTCGATGGCCAGCACCGCGACGCCGTCGCGGTTAAGCGCCTGCACCATTTCGCCGGTGGCGAAGGTCTCGTCCGGCGACATCCCGGCGGTGGGCTCGTCGAGGAGGAGCAGGCGCGGCTTGAGGCTGATCGCCATGCCGATCTCCAGCCACTGCTTCTGCCCGTGGCTGAGGTTGCCGGCGCGGTCGGAGGCCGCCGCGGTGAGGTTGAGGAAGGCGAGCAGCCGGCGGATCTCGGCGCCGAGCGAGGCGCCCTCCAGGTGGTGCTGCAGGGCGATCTCCAGGTTGTGGGCGACCGACAGGCTCGGGAAGATGCCCGGCACCTGGAACTTGACGCTCATGCCCCGCCGGATCCGCGCGAAGGGCTTGAGCGCGGTGATGTCCTCGCCGGCGTAGAGGATCTGCCCGCGCTCCGGCGTGTACTCGCCGAGCAGCAGGCGGAAAAAGGTGCTCTTGCCGGCGCCGTTCGGCCCGATCAGGCAGTGGATCTCCCCAGGCGCCAGGGCGAAGTTCACGTCGTTGGTGACGTGGAGACCGCCGAAATGCTTGCTGAGAGCGCGGGTTTCGAGGAGCGGAATCATCGGCCCGTCTCCCGGCGGCGCAGGCGGCCGAGCCCGCGCAGGCCCGCCACCACGAGGCCGTCGGGCGCCGCCAGCACCACCACGACGAGGAGCAGGCCCATCACCACCAGGGCGTACTGGCTGCCGTAGATCGTCAGCGCCTGGAAGCCGCCGAGGACCAAGAGCGTGCCGATGAGTGTGGCCGTCAGGTCGCCGCGGCCGCCGACCGCGACCCAGATCACCGGCAGCGCGGCGGCGGTGAGCCCCATGCTGGAGGGCGTGATGTACTGGCCCCAGGCGGTGTAGAGGGTGCCGCTCAGCCCCGCGAGGGCCGAGCCGATCACGAAGGCGGCGAGCTGGTAGCGCCGCACGTCGTAGCCGAGCATCTCGGCCCGTTCCGGGTTCTCGCGGATCGCCACCAGCACGTTGCCGAACCGGGCGTTCACCAGGATGCGCAGCGCGAGGTAGACGACGATCAGGAGAGCCAGCAGCCCGTAGTAGAGGGCGACGTCGGGAAACAGCACGACGTCGCCGTCGAACCACGGCACGGTCAGGGGCGGCATGCCGCTCATGCCGTTGTAGCCGTTGAGGCGCGCCGCCCCGATCTTCCATTCCGGGCCGGCGGTCTGCGCCATGAAGCGCTCCAGGGCGAGCGTCACCGACAGGGTGATGATGCCGAGGAAGACGCCGCCGATGCGGCCGAAGAACAGGAAGTAGCCGAGGAGCGCCGCCATCACGGCCGAGAGGGCCACGGCCAGCACCAGCGCCGCCAGGGTGAAGCCGTAGGCGGCGCCGACATTGAGGGTGAGCACGCCGTAGGCGTAGCCCGACAGGCCGAAGAAGGCGGTCTGGCCGAAGCTGAGAGCGCCGCCGTAGCCCCAGATCAGGCACAGGCCGAGCGCCATGAAGACCCAGCAGAAGAAGTACGCCGTGTTGCCGACCGTGTAGCCGTCCGCGAACCACGGGTAGGCGATTGCGGCGGCGACCACGAGGGCGAAGGCGGTCCAGAAGGCCGGGCCGCGCCCCAGGGTCTGCGGGCCTTCGAGGCGCCGGAGGAGGGTCATCGCCAGAGTCACCGCCATGGCCTCAGGCCCGCTCGCGCAGGATCAGGCCCGAGATGCCCCGCGGGAGCACCCGGATCACCAGGATCACCGCGACGAGGAGGCCGATCTGCCCGAAGAGCTGGCCCTGCCACGTGGTGAGCAGCGCCCGCACCGTGCCGAGCACGAGGGCCGCGGGCGCCGTGCCGAGGAAGATGTCGGCGCCCCCGACCACCACGGTGACGAAGGCCTCCATGATGAAGGTCGTCCCCATGGTCGGCACGATGGTCATGGTCGGCGCGTAGAGCCCGCCCGCGAGGCCCGCCAGCGCCGCGCCGAGGCCGAAGGTCAGGGCGTAGACGGTGCGCGTGTCGACCCCGAGGGCCTCGGCCATGTGCGGCACCTGGATCGTGGCGCGGGCGAGCGTCCCGAAGCGGGTGGCGTTGAAGGCGAGGTAGAGCCCGGCCAGCACCGCGACGGCGGCGACCATCAGCACCACGCGGTAGGTCGAGTAGGAGTAGCCGCCGACCGTGAAGCTGCCGAGCGGCGTACCGATCCCCGGCATGCTGGAGCCGAGCAGGATCAGCGTGCCCTGCGTCGCCGCGAGGCTGATGCCCCAGGTCGCCACGATCGTGTCGAGGGGCCGCCCGTAGAGGTGGCGGATGACGAGGCGCTCCATCACCATGCCGACGGCCCCGGCCGCGAGCGCGCCGGCGAGGATCCCCAGCGGCAGCGGCAGCCCCGCCCGCGTGCTCGCGGCCGTGACGTAGGCGCCGCACATGATCAGCTCGCCGTGCGCGAGGTTGATCACGCCCATCATGCCGAACACCACCGCGAGGCCGCAGGCGGAGAGGACCAGGAACGAGAACGCGTCGCCGATCTGGTAGAGGAACGTGAAGGCGTGAGTCAGCAGGTCCATCCGGAGGCCCGATCGTGATGGCTGTGGGCCGGGGCCTCGGCCCCGGCGATGTCGCGTCGTCTCCGGCCCGGGGCCGCGGCGCGCGGATTTCCGTCCCGGCGGCTCAGGGCTTCGGCGGGTTGCTCGGCGTATACTGCGCCATCGGATCTTTCTGGGTCAGATCGCAGCCGGCCTTCCCGAGCCAGTAGGGCTGGATGTTGTCCCAGGTCTTCGGGAAGGAGATCGCGTGCTTCTCATCGACCTTCGCGAGGTAGATCGTGTGGGACGCGTGCTGGCTCTTCGGGTCGATGCAGACCTTGCCCTCTGGCGCGTCCACGCAGACGTCGCCCGCCGCAATGACCTTGCGGAGATCGGCGCGCTTGGTCGAGCCGTTCGCCCGCTCGACCATCTGCTTGTAGAGGTAGACCGCGAGGTACGAGTTTTCGGCTTCCTGGTTGACGTAGGGCTCGTTCGGGAATTTCGCCTTCCACTTGGCGAGGAAGGCCTTGCTCGACGGACTATCGACCTCCTCGATGTAGTTCGTGGTCACGTACATGTTGGCGAGGCTCGGGGGCTGGAAGCGTTTGTGCTCGTAGCCCTGGCCGATATTGACAGAGGAGCCCATCGGCACCTTCAGGTTCGCGGCCGCCGCCTGCTCGTAATAGGAGGCCTGCGCGGTGCCGACGAGCAGGGTCATCAGGATGTCGGGCTTGGCCTTCTGGATGTTCTGGATTGTCTGCGAGAATTGCGACACGCCGAGGGGGATGAACTCCTCCCCGACCATTTCGCCGCCGTTCTCCTTGACGATGTTGCGCACCCACTCGGCTGAGATCTGACCGAAATTGTAATCGGCCGCGATCGTGTAGACCCGCTTGCCGAATTTCTCCATCATCCACGGGATCAGCGTCGAGAATTGCTGCTCGGGCACCGCGCCGGTGACGACCATGTGTCCGTCGCAGACGCCGCCCTCATACTGGTTGTTGTAGAAGGCGAAACCGTCGAGCTGGTCGACGATCGGCCGGTAGGCCTCGCGGGACGCGCTGGAGAAGCCCGCGAAGACGGCGTTGACCTTGTCGCGCTGGAGAACCCGGCGCATGAATTCCTGATAGCGCGTGTTGTCGGACTGCGTGTCGTAGATCACGAGTTCCAGCTTCCGCCCTGCGATGCCGCCGGCGGCGTTGATCTCGTCCGTGGCGAGCTGGATGCCGTGGACCTTGCCGATCGTGGCGAGCGCGAAATCACCGGACTGATCCTCGAGGACGCCGAGCTTGATCGGGTCGGCGGCGCGAGCCGCTGGGGCGGCCAGGGATGCGCTCGCGAGCATGGCGGCCGCGAGGGCGGACCGGCGGGATCCGCGGGGCATTCTCGGCATCGGGGCGTCCTCGTCTTCGTGGGGGGCAAAGAAACTTCAGGATCGGGCGAGGCGCGGCGTCACGGCGGCCGCCGCGATGGACGGACGGGCCTGCACGAGCGCCTCGCAATAGGCTTCGAGGGGCTGGCGGGCGCGCATGGCGTCGCGGCGCAGGGCCTCGTAGGCCGCGTCGTCGTCGAGGCCGTGCTCCTGCATCAGCCTCAGGATCGCCTTCACGACGTGGCGCCGGCCGCGCCGCCGCTCCTCGTGGCGGGCCAAGCGCTCCTCCAGCAGGCGACGCCGGTTGTGCTCGTTCACCGCGAGGAACAGGGCCGCGTAGACCGAGGCGCCGTGGATCGGCTTTCGCAGGAGGCCGGTGGCGCCGAGCTGGAGCAGCCCCTTGAGGCGGCTCGGTGCCTCGACGCCCACCAGGCCAACCACAGGAACCGGCGGCAGGTCGGGGACCGCACTCGCCGCGAGGCCCGGCAGCGGCAGGTCGCCGTCCACGATGACGATGTGGTGCTCGGGGTTGAGGATCCCGAAATCGAGCCAGGGCGCCTCGCCGGCCGGGATCACCGAGGCCACGGTGAGCCCGAGTTTCATCAGGGTGCCGGCGAGAATATCCGTTACGGTGCTCGGCGGCACGATCAGCAGGGCCTGCGCACCGCTGAAATTCTGGATCAGGCGCGGATTCGTCATGGCACCACCCGCAGGCGCGGTCGCCGGCTCACAGGCACGACGCGCGGGTCGCTGCGTACCAGATAGGGATCCGGCGCCACCGGCTCTTCCGCCTGAGCCACGATGGTGAACCGGGAAGCCGCCGTCGACAGGCCGATCCGGGGCGTCAGGCAGGCGTGGAGCGTTGTCTCGTCGAGACGCACCGGTCCCTGCGGCGCGTCGAATCCGTCCGCGCAGGCCGCCCTACGCACGGTCGCGGCGTCCTGCGTGCCGGCCCGCGCCAGTGCCCGCGCCAGGAGATGGACCGCGATATACGAGGATTCGGTATCCGCCGAAGCAGTCGGTCCTTCGGGAAAACGCGCCGCATAGGCTGCCGTGAAGGCGCGGTTCCGGGGCGTGTCGATCGAGGTGAAATAGACGCTCGACGACAGATGGCCGTCCACCGCCTCCGGCCCGATCGCCTCGAGTTCCGGTTCGGCGAGGCTGCAACTCGCCACCGGCATCGTGCGGGGCTGGTCGATGCCGCGCGCGCGGCAGGTGCTGCGGAAGTCGCGGAGGAAGTGGTACGCCGACGTCCCGATCAGGGTGTTGAAGATGAAATCCGGCCTTGTGGCCAGGATCGCCTCGATCACCTGCTCGAAGGAGGTCTCGCCAACTGCGAGATAACGCTCGCCTGCAACCTGGCCGCCCGCGATCGCCAACGTCTCCCGCAGGATCCGGTTGTTCTCCCACGCCCAGATGTAGTTGGACCCGACGCAGAAGGCCGTGCGCCCGCCTCGTTCAAGCAGGTGCCGCACCAACGGGACGATGTGCTGATTCGGTGCTGCGCCGGTGTAGACTACATTCGCCGAGGTCTCGAAACCCTCATAATGCGACGGATACCAGAGCAACGCATCCCGCTTCTCGAAGATCGGGATAATCTCCTTGCGGCTCGACGAGGTGTAGCAGCCGACGACGTGGCGGATGCCTGCGCCGAGGAGCTGTTCGGCGCCAGTGACGTAACCGCCGAGGACGCCGCGCGGGTCGCAGATCACAGGCTCGAGGATGAGTTCGCCCTCGGCATTCACCTCCTCGACCGCCAGAAGCGCGCCGTTCAGCATGGCGCGCCCTACGAGACCGTAGGGACCCTCCGCGGAGAACAGGATGCCGATGCGGTGATGGCTGAGGCCCATGCAATCCTTCAGAACGCAAAAAGCCCGCCAGTGCGTGAGCACTGCGGGCGGCATCGCCGGAAAAGATCGAGACGTATTGGCGCGAAACTGGGCAGCCTTGCCCCGCGCCTGAAAACTAGGCTCTTCGGTTATAGGGGCGGTGTCAAGTCCCAAACAGTTCTTTCAGACATCTGGCCTCGCGCATCACTTCGGCACGGTTCATCCGGCTCTCTCGGCCTGACCCCGATCATCTCCGTCCACGGAGCGCGTCAGCTGCCCCGATAGGTCGCGTAGCTCCACGGGGTGACGAGCAAGGGGACGTGATAGCGCCCGGTCGGGTCGGAGACCCCGAAGCGGACGGGGACGACATCGAGAAAGGGTGGCGATCCTTCCGGGCCTGATCGAGCGAAATAGGCGCCGATATGAAACAGCAACTCGTAGGTGCCGGCCGATAAAGTCGCGTCGTCCAGAAGCGGACCGTCTGTGCGCCCATCGGCATTGGTGACGGCCGAGGCGACACGCTCGGCCCTGCCGTCGGCAGCGAGGCGGCGCAGTTCGACGGTGACCCCTGCGGCCGGCTTGCCCGAGGTGGTGTCGAGCACATGCGTCGAGAGATGGCCCATGGTGATAAATCCTATCGGTGACCCCTCCGACGGCCCGCGCGCACGATGAGGGCGGGCGAGACGAGCACGCAGAACCTCGCAGACGCAAGCCGAAAGAAGGCCGTCATCGCGCGAAGCCGTCGGGGGACTCCGCACCCTGACCGTCGAACACCGCATCGGTCCGCCTGCGCGGATGCGATGGCTGGCCGAGCCCCTGCGTCCCGAGAAATCTCGACCACAGGCCGGCCGATTATTCCGCGTTTCGGAATCATGAACTGCGCAGAACGGGCATTCCGCCGACACGGCGCCGGCGGCATTCTTCTGGAACGGCGCGGGGCAGTCCCGGCCCCTGAAGAAGAACCGCCATCATGAAGCTCTATCATCACCCACTCTCGGGCCATGCACACCGGGCTCGCCTGTTCCTGTCCCTGGTCGGCGCACCGCATGAACTGATCGAAATCGATCTGAAGGCTGGCGAGCACAAGAAGCCGGGTTTCCTCGCGATGAACCCGTTCGGCCAGGTGCCGGTGCTCGACGACGACGGCGTGATCGTCACCGATTCGAACGCCATCCTCGTCTACGTCGCGAAGCGGCTCGGCCGGTCCGATTGGCTGCCTGAAGATCCGCAAGGCGCGGCGGCGGTGCAGCGCTGGCTGTCGGTCGCGGCGGGCGAACTCGCCTATGGCCCAGCCGCCGCGCGGCTGATCACGGTCTTCGGTGCCACGTTCAATCCGGAGGAGGTGATCGCCCGTGCGCACACGCTTCTGGCGCGGCTCGAGGCGCACCTCGCCGGCCGGGAATGGCTCGCGGGCGGGCAGCCGACCATCGCGGATGTGGCGATCTACAGCTACCTGGCCCGCGCGCCGGAGGGAAATGTGGATCTGTCGGGCTACCCCAATGTCGGGACGTTCCTGCGCCGGATCGAAGACCTGCCGGGCTTCGTCCCCTTCGCCAAGACCCCAGCGGGCCTCACCGCCGCGGCGTGACCGGCCGGCCCGGGCGCACCCGCGCCCGCGAGCGGATTCGAATGGAGGGCGCAAAGATGGATGAGGGACAGACCTTTGCGAAGCTGCCGACATGGCATGCCGGCGAGACGACCATTCAGGAGACGGTCGGCGCCGCCGACCGGATGGAGATGATCGGCCAGAGGGTGGTGCGGGATTACATGCCCGATCAGCACCGCGCCTTCTACGCACAGATTCCCTTCATCGTGCTCGGCAGTGTCGATCAGCGCGGCGACGCCTGGGCCACGCTCGTGGCCGGCAGCCCCGGCTTCATCACCTCGCCCGCGCCTACGGTCCTCGACATCGCCGCCCGGCCGGGCCCAGGCGATCCCGCGGGCCAGGGGACACAGGACGGCGACGCAATCGGCCTCCTCGGGATCGAGCTTCACAGCCGCCGACGCAATCGCGTCAATGGGGTCGTCAAGTCCGGAACCGGCGAGATCCTGCGCCTCGACGTCGATCAGAGCTTCGGCAATTGTCCGCAGTACATCCAGCTCCGGGACATGACCTTCGTCGGAGACCCGACCGTGCAGGTCACGGCTTCGGTCGAGGAGAGCGTGGATCTCGACGAAGCGGCGCGCGGCCTGATCACGGCGGCCGACACGTTCTTCGTGGCGTCCTACGCCGAGCGCGAGGGCCGGCGCCAGGTCGACGTCTCGCATCGCGGCGGCAAGGCGGGATTTGTCCGCATCGCCGCCGACGGCACGCTGACCATTCCCGACTTCGCCGGCAACCTGTTCTTCGCCACCCTCGGCAACATCCTTCTCAACGGCAAGGCCGGCCTCGTCTTCGCGGATTTCGAGACGGGCGAACTTCTGCACCTGACCGGCGATGCCACAGTCATCCTGAACTCGCCCGAGATCGCCGCCTTCCAGGGCGCTGAGCGGCTCTGGAGCTTCAGGCCGCGCCGGGTCATCCGCAGGCGCGGCGCCCTCCCCCTGCGCTGGTCGCTCCGGGCGGATGGCTGGTCGCCGAACGCTTTGATGACCGGCGACTGGGCAGAGGCCGCCGACCGAGCCCGGGCGGCCGCTCGCGCGGCCCAGTGGCGGCCATTTCGGGTGACGAAGATCGTCGACGAGAGCCGCTTCATCCGGTCCTTCCACCTGGTGCCGGATGACGGCGCCGGACGGCTTCCGCACCGGGCGGGCCAGCACCTCCCGATCCGCGTGACGCTGCCCGGAGCGGATGCGCCCGTCATCCGGACCTACACGCTCTCGGTCGCCCCCTCGGACACGAGCTACCGCATCAGCGTGAAGCGCGAGGGGATCGTGTCGGGCCATCTCCACGACCGCATCCGGGTGGGGGACATCATCGAGGCGCGCGCGCCCGACGGGGGCTTCACCCTCGATGCCCACGAGGGGCGCCCTGCGGTGCTGCTGGCCGGCGGCGTCGGGATCACGCCGCTCCTCGCGATGCTCCGGCACGTGGTCTACGAGGGACTGCGCACCCGCGACATTCGGCCGACCACGCTCATCTACGCCGCCCGCTCGCGGGCGGACCGCGCGTTCGACAGGGAGCTGTCCGAGCTGGCCGCGGCGGCGCAGGGCGCAGTCCGGATCGTGCGCGTCCTCAGCGACGTCTCGGATGCCCAGGCCGGCATCGACTACGAGGCCGCCGGCCGGATCGACATGGCCCTGCTCACGCGCATCCTGGCTTTCGCCGATTACGACTTCTACCTGTGCGGACCGTCGGCCTTCACCCAGGCGCTCTATGACGGGTTGCGCGGCTACAACGTGGCAGATGACCGGATCCACACAGAGGCTTTCGGTCCCTCTGGGCTGGTCCGCAAGGGAACGCCTGGGATCGCCGTGCCACCTCGGCCGCCGGCAGCCACCGAGACCGTGCCGGTGACCTTCCTCGACACCGGCAAGGAGGCGCGCTGGATGCCGGATTCCGGCAGCCTCCTCGACCTCGCCGAAGCCCGCGGCCTCGCACCCGCATTCAGCTGCCGCGCAGGAAGCTGCGGAACCTGCCGCACCAGGCTGCTCGCCGGCGCGGTGACCTATCGCAAGGAACCGAGCGCGGCCGTGGCCGAGGACGAGGTGTTGATCTGCTCGGCGGTGCCCGCTGAGGGAACGGACCGGGTGCAGCTCGCGCTGTGACGCCCCTGCGCGTCCGGTACGCTTCACCCCGCTCCGGTTTGCACCTTCCTGGATCGTCGGCGGCAGATCATTCTGCGCTGCCTCGACATCAAGCCGGGGCCATTCTCTTCACCCCGCAAAGCCAAGGAGTACCCCATGTCCCGTCCGCCGCTGCCGCCCTTCGACGAACAGAGCGCCATCGTAAAGGTCCGCCTCGCCGAAGATGGTTGGAACAGCCGCGACGCCGCCAAGGTCGCCCTCGCCTACACGACCGATACCCGCTGGCGGAACCGCGCCGAGTTCCTGAACGGGCGGCAGGAGGTGGAGGCGTTCCTGACCCGCAAGTGGAACCGCGAACTCGAATACCGCCTCATCAAGGAGCTCTGGGCCTTTACCGGCTATCGGATCGCCGTGCGCTACGCCTACGAGTATCACGATGACAGCGGCCATTGGTTCCGGGCCTACGGCAACGAGAACTGGGAGTTCGCCGACGACGGTCTGATGCGCTATCGGCACAGCAGCATCAACGAGTTGCCGATCACGGAAGCGGACCGCAAGTTTCACTGGCCGCTCGGGCGCCGGCCGGACGATCATCCGGGCCTGAGTCATTTCGGCTTCTGATCATCCGGCCACCAGGCCGGTGCGGGAGGCCAACCGGATGTCAGCGTCGCGTTGCGGCCTCAACAACCTGGAGCGAGGCCATGGATCGTTGGCAGGCCATGCGCATCTTCGCCAAGGTCGCCGAGACGGCGAGCTTCGCGCAGACTGCCCGCCTCCTGCACATGAGCCCGCCGGCCGTGACGCGCGCCGTGGCCGGGCTCGAAGAGGCCATCGGCGCCCGGCTCCTGATCCGGACGACCCGCTCCGTGAAGCTGACGGAGGCGGGTCGCCGCTATTACGAGGATTGCCGGCGGATCCTGGCCGACATCACCGAGGCGGAATCGGCGGCGGCCGGCTCGAACGCGACGCCGACGGGGACGCTCGCGGTCACTGCATCGGTGCTGTTCGGGAAGATGCACGTGCTCCCGATCGTGACCGATTACCTCGACACCTACCCGACGATGTCGGCGCGGGTCCTCTTCGTCGACCGGCCGGTCAACATCGTCGAAGAAGGGATCGACGTGGCAATCCGCATCGGTCACCTGACCGATTCCGGGTTCGCGGCCGCCCGGGTCGGTTCAGTCCGCCACGTCATCTGCGGTGCCCCGGCCTATTTCGCGCGGCACGGCGTGCCGACGAGCCCGGCGGATCTGAAGCGGCACCGAATCGCGGTCTCCACCGGCGCCTGGGCGTCGCCGGAATGGCGATTCGCGCGGAATGAGCGAGTGGTCATCCACCCGACCCTGCAGGGAAACACCAACGAGATCTCGATCGGCGCTGCCCGATCAGGCTGGGGGCTGACCCGGGTCCTGCATTATCAGATTGGGCCGGACCTGCTCGAAGGCCGCCTCGAAATCGTGCTCGCCGAGTACGAGGAGGCGCCGCTGCCCGTCCACGTCCTGTACCCCGAAGGCCGGCACGCGCCCGCGAAGGTGCGGACCTTCGTCGACCTCGCGGTGTCACGCCTGCGCGCCAACCGGACGCTGAACTGAACCCGTGCGGCGCCGGATTCCAGTCGGGCCGAACGACAAGAGGTTCAACGGCCATTGTCGTCGGCCAAAACGCGGGACCGGCGATGCGCCGGCCGCGGTCGCATTGGTCGCAGCCCGTCGGCGGAAAGGATGGTTCTGTCTTAAGTTAAAGTTTCCGTGGCTCACGCATCTTCTGCGAGCAGCTGGAGCCGGCACGTGAAGACACCCGAACGCGCGAGCGCACGCGGCGGCACTGCCTTGGCCGGTCGCCGGGATCTCGACGGCACGGGGCGTCCGGGCCGGCAGCATGGCATAGGCGCGAGGGCGCGCGTGGCGGCAGTCTGAGGGGAGACGGGCGCATGGACCAGTGGACCCGCCTGGACCCGATCTTCGATTCCGAGGCGGCGGCGCGGGACATCGCGGCCGCGGCCGCGCTGCGCGCGGATGCGCAGGATCACGACGCGGGCTTCCCTCAAGAGGACATTGCCGATCTCGCCCGGCTGGGCTTGCTCGCCGCCCCCGTCCCGGTGGAGCACGGCGGCGCCGGGCTCGGGACGGAGCCGGGTGCGGGAACCCTGGCGGAGGTCCTGCGGCTGGTCGGCTATGGGAGCCTCGCCCTTGGGCGGCTCTACGAGGGGCATGTCAACGCCCTCCAGCTCATCGCCCGATACGGCGCCCCCGACCAGCGGGATCGCCTGTTCGCCGACGCGCATGCCGGCCACCTCTTCGGGGTCTGGAACACGGAACCCCCTGAAGGCGGCCTGCGGGTCGAGGCCCAGGACTCCGATGCACGTCTTCATGGCGTGAAGACCTTCGCGTCGGGTGCGGGGTCTGTCACCCGCGCCCTCGTCACCGTCGGGCATCCGAGCCAAGCCGGCACGGCGATGATGGTGGTGCCGCTTCAGGCCGGCACCCGGGCAGATCTCTCGGCCTGGCGGGCGCAGGGCATGCGCGCGTCGGCGACCGGCACCGTCGACTTCACCGGCCTCGCCTACGAGGCCGACGCCATTCTGGGCCAGCCCGATGACTATTTCCGCCAGCCCGCCTTCTCGGGCGGCGCGTGGCGCTTCGCGGCGGTGCAGCTCGGTGGCATCGAAGCGGTGTTCGATGCTTGGCGCGGGCATCTGGACCGCCTTGACCGGGGCGGCGACCCGCACCAGCTGGCGCGCCTCGGCGAGGGCGTGATCGCGGTCGAAGGCGCGCGGCTCTGGGTCGAGCGCGGGGCAAAGGTTGCATCGGAGGCCGCGCTGCCGCCCGAACGCGTCGTCGCCTACATCAACCTGGTCCGCCTCGCGGTCGAACGTGCCGGCCTCGACGTTCTTCAGCTGGCCCAGCGCTCGGTCGGCCTTCAGGGCTTCCTGCGCGGCCATCCGCTGGAGCGGCGCGCGCGCGACCTCGCCACCTACCTGCGCCAGCCCGGACCGGATCGTGCGCTCACCGGCGCGGCGTCTGAAATCCTGCGCATTGGCGGCATGGCGGGAGATCTTTGGACCGAGAACGCCGCATGATCAGGCCCCCGAGCCGCGAAACCGCACCGCGGGCCGCCTGGCTGGACACGCCGGAGCGGTACGGCCGCGTCAGCCGCGGCTTCCACTGGCTGATGGCCGCCCTGTTCGCCTGGCAGTTCGCGGGCGCGCTGCTCTACGTCACGATCGGCGACACGGCACTTACGCGCCTCGTCGGCGGCAGCCACTTCACGCTCGGCTTCACGCTGTTCGTGCTCGTGCTCCTGCGCGGAGCCTGGGGGCTCGCCAATCGCCGCCGCCGGCACGGCGCCCCGGGACGCGCCGCGACGGCCGGCCACGCCCTGATCTATCTCCTGATGATCCTGATCCCGAGCCTCGCTCTTCTGCGCCAATACGGGTCGGGCAAGCCCTTCGCGCCCTACGGCATCCCGCTGATGCCGGCGCGTGAAACGAAGATCGCGTGGATGATGCTTCCTGCCGATCTGTTCCATTACTGGCTGGGCTTCACCCTCCTGGCCGCCGTCATTGGCCACGCCGCGATAGCGGTGCTGCACCGCAGGCTCTGGAACGAGCCCGTCTTGCAGCGCATGACATGAACGGCCGCGCGCCCACGGCGTGAGATCGTCAGGCCTTGATCACGCTGGCCGCCCGGTCGGGAAGTGGGGCGTCCAGCGTGAACACCACGCCGCGGGATCGGTACTCGATCTCCGCCGAGCCGCCCAACTCGGCGGACAGCGCGCGCTCGATGAGGCGGGTGCCGAAACCGCCGCGCGTCGGCGCCGTCACTGCCGGACCTCCGACCTCCTCCCACCGGAACCAGAGATGGGCCGGCTTCGCGCCATCCATCACATCCCAATTTAGGATGACCCGACCCTTGTCGTTCGAGAGGGCGCCGTACTTGACCGCGTTGGTCGCCAGCTCGTGGAGAGCCATCGTGAAGGCGAGGGTCAGGCGCGGGGTCAGCCAAACCTCCGGGCCATTGATCACGAACCGCTGCCCCGCGCCGCCGCGGAACGCCGTGAGGGTACCCTCCACGATCACGCTCAGCGTGGCGCCGATCCAGCTCTCGCGGGTCAGAACGTCGTGGGCGGCCGAGAGCGACTGCAGCCGCGCGTCGAGGGTCCTGTGGGCTTCCTCCAGGGAGGCGGCGTTGCGCAGGGTCTGGTGGGCGATCGACTGCATGGTCGCCATCGAGTTCTTCACCCGGTGGTTCAACTCGTCGGCCAGCAGGGTGCGGTGCTCCTCCGCGCGCTTGCGCTCGGTCACGTCGATGGAGACGCCGGCCATGCTGAGAGGCTGGCCGACCGCGTCGTAGAAGGTCTGGCCCCGGATCTGCAGCCACCGCATCTCGCCAGCGGGCGTGCGCGCCCGATACTCGATGTCATAGTCGCTATGCTCGCGGATCGACGTCTGCACCGCCGCCTGCATGCGGGGTCGGTCCTCGGGATCGATCGCGGCGATCAGATCCTCGTAGCTGAACGGATCGCCCGCGGAACGTCCGAAATTCTCCTTGCAGGTCTCGGAGGCCACCAGTCGCATCTCGGCGAGATCGAGGGTCCACGAACCGAAACGGCCGGCTTTCAGGATGAAGCGCAGCCGCTCCTCGCTGCGGGTGAGTTCGCTCGTGCGGAGCTCCACCTCCTGCTCGAGCACCGCACGATCACGCTGCATCCGCGTGAGCTTGTCGCGCTCCAGCGTCACGTCGGACTGAGAGGCGAAGAAATAGGTGAGCGCACCATCCCGATCGAAGACCGGCGAGATCAGGAGCCGATTCCAGAAGACCTCGCCGTCCTTCTTGTGGTTAAGCAGCTCGATCTCGACCGGAACTCGACCCTCGACGGCGGCTCTGATCTTCGCGATATCCGCCTTGCTGGTCTCCGGCCCTTGCAGGAAGCGGCAGTTCCGGCCGATGATCTCGTCGCGGTCGTAGCCGGTCAGACTCGAGAATGCGGCATTGACGAAGACGATGGGGTTATCGGGCTGACCGGGGTCCGTGATCAGCATCGGCATCCGCGTGGCCCGCACGGCGGAGACGAAGGGATCGGTACTCGCGTCGCTCCGGGCGAACTCCGCTTCGACGCGCGAGCGTTCCTGCTGATCCGTCAAAGTCCCGTCGCCCTTGCCACGACCTGCACAAGGCGACCTTCGGCCGCGACGGGCACACGTATCATAGCGAGGTTCGCTTGTGCACAATCCTCATGGTGGCCAAGACGCCGCAGGCATGCGACGGCCGGTCGTACCGCTAAGCCGCAGCCGGACCGGGACCAAATCCCGCGGGCGGGCGCGAGCCAAGATGATCGCGCAGAGTCCGGCCCTCGTACTCGGTCCGGAACAGGCCGCGCCGACGCAGTTCCGGCAGGACGAGCGCGATGAAGTCGTCGAGGCCGCCCGGTAGCGTCGGCGGCATGATGTTGAACCCGTCGGCCCCGCCGGACCGGAACCGCTCCTCCATCTCGTCCGCGATCTGGGCAGGCGTGCCGACGATCTGCGAGTGGCCCCGCGCGCCCGCGATGCGCAGGTAGAGCTGACGCAGGGTCAGACCTTCGCGACGGGCGAGGTCGACCATCAGCTGCTGGCGGGACTTGATGCCGTCCGTCTCGGGCAGTTCCGGGACCGGCCCGTCGGGATCGTATCCCGAGAGATCGTGGCCGCCGATCATGCGGCCGAGCAGAGCGAGGCCAACCACGGGATCGATCAGCTCCTGCAAGGCCTCGAACTTCGCCCGCGCCTCGGCCTCGCTGCGGCCGACGACGGGAAACAAGCCCGGCATGACCTTCAGGTCGCCGGGTGCGCGGCCAAAACGCGCCATGCGCTCCTTCAGGTCGCCATAGAAGGCCACCGCCTCCTCCAGCGTCTGATTGGCCGTGAACACGATCTCGGCGGTGCGCGCCGCCAGATCTTTGCCGGGCCCGGACGATCCCGCCTGCACCAGCACGGGCTGTCCCTGCGGCGTGCGCGAGATGTTGAGCGGTCCGCGGACCTCGAAATGCTTGCCGCGGTGGTTCAAGGGCCGAAATCCATCGGGCTTCGAGAACTGTCCGCTGGCGCGGTCGATGATCACCGCGCCGTCGTCCCACGTGTTCCACAGGCCGAGGACCACGTCCACGAACTCCTCGGCGCGCTCGTAGCGGTCGGCGTGCCGGGCGATCCGGTCGCCGCCGAAATTCGCCGCCTCCGCGTCGGTCGCGGACGTGACGAGATTCCAGCCGGCCCGTCCGCCGCTGAGATGATCGAGGGACGCGAACCGGCGCGCGACGTTGTAGGGCTCGTTGAAGGTGGTGGAGGTGGTGGCCACGAGACCGATCCGGCGCGTCACCGCCGCGAGCGCCGACAGCAGCGTCAGGGGCTCGAAATGGGTCGAGCGCGCGGTGCGCTCGCTCGACCTCAGATCCAGGTCCCGGATACCGGTTCCATCCTCCAGGAAGATGAGGTCGAACTTCGCGGCTTCCGCCCGCTGCGCCCAGCCGACATACCGCTCGAGGACGAGGCCACCGTCGGCTTCGCTCGAAGGATGACGCCAGCCGGCGATGTGGTGCCCGGTCGCGTAGAAGAACGCGCCGAGGCGCAGGGTGTCCTGTCTCATCGAACCGACCGTCATCGAGCCTGATCCGCTCCGTGCCGCTTGCGCAGGCCGGAGTCTAGCCGAGCCGCCTCCACAGGCGAACTCAGGATCGCACGAGTGATGCACAACTCGCTCACGCTGTGACCATTCAGCGAATTGCCCGGAGCTGCGGCTCGGAGCGCGTCAGTGGGAACCGCAGGGGTCGGGCGCATTCTCGGATGGACGGTCGCGCAGGTCGGACGCGGCATGGCGCCCGTGCCGTCAGGAAATCCCGCGCCTGCTGCATCGGCAGGAAGGCCGAAAAGGAGCCGGACCCTGTGCGGACGCGCTGCGAAAGCCACGATCGCGAGACCGGAACGTCGGCCGCCGACCATCGCGATCGTCGCGTCGAGGATCATGCCGCGCCCTCCCCCCTCCCGGGGCAGCCCGCCGCCACACAGCAGCCCTCGTGTCCCTCGCGAGCGGCCCCTTCGCGCCGAGCAGAACATGATCGGCCCTGGAGGACGGACGCCACCCCGTCCGCGGATCGACGCGCAAATTATTCTCGTCCTACGCTTGACGGACGAATATTCTTGCCCCGAGGCCAGCAAGTAGAGAACGGCCTTTTATTGACTCCGCGACCGGCCGACAGGATCTTGTATTCACCGTCACGCGAAGGGCCGCACACGGAAGATGAAGACGCTGGCGCGGTCCGGTCGCGATTCCGGAGCGAGGAGTATGTCGACTCGGATCGACCTCTTGGCGCTATGCCGTCCCCGCACATCTTCGGAAGCGCCCGGCGGACCGATCCGCTGACCGCGCCGCGCCTCTGAACTCAGCCGGACGAGACCGCCCCGGACCGCGCCGCGGCGTGGATCGCCTGTCCCGCGAACATCGAACCCCGCTTCTCGCCTCTTCTCACGACGTCAGGCCCGACCCATGATCTCCACTCGCCGATCGATCCTGGCCGCCGGCCTCGCTTTGGCCGGCCTTGGCGTACTCGCGACGCGCGAGGTCCGCGCCGAGGCCCCGAAAGAGATCCGCCTGGACTGGGCGACCTACAATCCGGTCGGCCTGCTCCTGAAGGAGAAGGGCTTCCTCGAGGAGGCGCTGGCGCCACAGGGTATTAAGGTCCGCTGGGTTCAATCGCTCGGCTCCAACAAGGCGCTCGAATTCCTGAACGCCGGCGCGATCGATTTCGGCTCGGCCGCCGGCGCCGCAGCCCTCGTCGCGCGGATCAACGGCAACCCCATCAAGGCGATCTACGCCTATTCGCGTCCCGAATGGACGGCGCTCGTGACCCGTAGAGACAGCGGCATCACCAAGCCGGCCGACCTGAAGGGTAAGCGCGTCGCGGTCACGCGAGGCACCGATCCGCACATCTTCCTGATCCGCGCGCTGCAGGGCGCCGGGCTCACCGAGCGCGACGCCAAGCTCGTATTGCTGCAGCACCCGGACGGACGGACCGCCCTCGACCGTGGCGACGTTGATGCCTGGGCCGGCCTCGACCCGATGATGGCGGCGGCCGAGATCGAGAATGGCGACGTGCTGTTCTACCGCGACGCCGCCGCGAACACTTGGGGTCTGCTCGATGTCCGGGAAGACTTCGCGACGGCGCATCCGGATCTCGTCCGAACGGTGATTGCCGCGTACGAGCGGGCTCGCGCCTACGCGCTCGCCAACCCGCAGGCACTCACCGCGTCCCTCGTCGCGGCCACCAAATTGCCGGAGCCGGTAATCGCCCGCCAGATCGAGCGGACCGACCTGTCCCAGCCAGCGATCGGCGCCGCCCAGGCTGAGTCCATCAAGGCGGCCGGCACGGCGCTGCAGCAAGCCGGAGTAATCCCGGCGGGCACCGACGTGGCCGCGGCCGTTGATGGCCTGCTCGACGCGCGCTTCAATCCCGTCGCCGGACAGTGAGCGACGGCGTGCCGCTGCTGCGGCGGGGCGGTCGCGCGGGCCTGGGGCTGCTTCTGCCGCTCGTTCTTGCGGCCGGTTGGGAGATCGCGGTCGCGACGGGCGCGGCATCGGGGCGGCTTCTGCCGCCGCCGAGCCGGATCGGCGCGACACTCTGGGCGCTCGCCGTGTCGGGGGATCTGTGGATGCATGTCGAGGCGACCCTCATCCGGGTCGGGCTCGGCTTCCTGTGCGGGGCGGCGGCCGGGATCGTCGTGGGCGCCCTCGTCGCGACCATCCCGGCGCTGCGCTGGCTCATCGATCCGAGCCTGCAGGCGCTGCGCGCCGTCCCGTCGCTCGCCTGGGTGCCGCTCTTCATCCTGTGGTTCGGCATCCTCGAGACACCGAAGGTGCTGCTGATCGCTGTGGGCGTGTTCTTCCCGGTCTATGTCGGCGTCTCGGGAGCGATTGCATCGGTGGACCGCAAGCTGGTCGAGGTCGGGCGGATCTTCCGGCTGTCCCGCTTCGCTCTCGCCCGCCGGATCCTCCTGCCGGCGGTGCTGCCGGCGACGCTGGTGGGCCTGCGCACCGGGCTCGGCCTCGGCTTCCTGTTCGTCGTGGCGGCGGAACTGATGGGTGCCTCCGAGGGCCTCGGCTACCTGCTGGTCGACGGTCAGCAATTCAGCAAGCCCGATCAGATCGTGGCGGCGATCATCGCCTTCGCGTTGGTCGGCAAGGCGGCCGACATGGCCCTGGTCACGCTGACATCGCCGCTGACACGGTGGCAGGATACCGTGCGGGACAGCCTGTAATGGCCGGATCGGGGCTGAAGTGGCGCGCCGAACCGGGCATTGTCCGACGCCGCGATGCCCACGCCATGCCCGCGCGAGAGACACCCGTGCTGACCGTTGACGACCTGTCGAAGATCTACGCAGACGGCACGCAGGCCCTGTCGGGCATCACCCTGGCCGTGCGGCAGGGTGAAATCGTCGCGCTGATCGGCGGTTCGGGCTGCGGGAAGACCACGCTCCTCCGGCTGATCGCGGGCCTTGACCAGGCAAGCCGCGGGGCCGTGCAGGTGGACGGCGAGACGATCCGGGCGCCCCATCCGAGCATCGGTGTCGTGTTCCAGGAACCGCGGCTGCTGCCTTGGCTCGACGTGGCCGGCAATGTCGGCTTCGGCCTCGCCGATCTGCCTCGATCCGAGCGCCGGACGCGCGTCTCGCGCGCGTTGGAGCGGGTCGGGCTCGCCGAGCATGGCGGCCGCTGGCCACGGGAACTGTCCGGCGGCCAGCAGCAGCGCGTCGCCATCGCTCGGGCTTTCGTGGCGCAGCCCCGGGTGCTGCTCCTCGACGAACCGTTCTCCGCGCTCGACGCGTTCACACGAAAGGGGCTGCACGATCAGCTCCTCGATCTCTGGGCCGAGTCGAAACCGACGATCCTGATCGTCACGCACGATGTCGGCGAGGCCGTCACTCTGGCCGACCGGGTCGTGGTGATGCGGCCGCGACCCGGACGCCTGGACGAAACGGTAGCGATTGGTCTCGCCCGCCCGCGCGAACCGGTGGCGGCGACCTACGAGGAGGCCGTGCGCCGCGTGCTGGCTGCCCTCGACCACTCCCTGCGCCCAGCCGCGACTAAGCCGCCGCCCACCCCCGAGACCCGCGCGAGCTGGTGGTAGGGCCGTCCGGGCTCGGCTGGCTCATTGATGGATGACACGATGCTCCTGCCTCGCCGAACCCTCCTCGCCGGCCTTTCGGCTTCCGCCCTGGCGGCGCTGCCCCGGGCGGCCGCTGCGGCCCGCGCGCTGCGCATCGGCTATCAGCGCTCCTCGACGCTGATCGCGTTGCTGCGTCAGGATGGCGGTCTGGAACGCGCGTTGGCGCCGCTCGACACGACCCTGTCCTGGCACGAATTCACCAGCGGCCTGCCGATCATGGAGGCGCTCAATGCCGGGCAGATCGACGTCTCGGCCGACGTCGCCGACACGGTTCCGATCTTCGCTCAGGCCGCCGGCGCCAGGATCAGTTACATCGCCCAGGAGGCGCCCTCCCCCGAGGCGCAGGCGATCCTCGTGCCCGCGGACTCGCCGGCCAAGTCCGTGGCGGACCTGCGCGGTCGTCGGGTGGCGGTGACCAAGGGCGCCGGCAGCCATTACCTGCTCGTCGCCGCCCTCGGCGAAGCGGGCCTGACCTTCAAAGACATCACTCCCGCCTACCTGACGCCGGCCGACGGGCGTGCTGCCCTGGCGAGCAGTGGGGTCGAAGCATGGGTCGCCTGGGACCCTTTCCTGTCCGCCGCCCGGCAGCAATCGGCGGCTCGCGTGCTCCGCGACGGTGTCGGCCTCTCGCTGTACAAGCGCTATTATCTCGCGGCCGATCCCTACGTCGCGGCCAACGGTCCGGTATTGGCGACCTTGTTCGCTCAGCTCGCCGAGACGGGCAATTGGGTGAAGGCCAATCCGGCCGAGGCGGCCGCCCGCCTCGCGCCCCTGTGGAAGATCGAACCCGAGGTGATCCTGCGCGCCAACGAGCGCCGCAGCTACCGGGTTGAGGCGGTCACCCGCGCCGGCCTGTCGGAGCAGCAGAAGATCGCCGACGCCTTTCGCGCGGAAGGGTTGCTGCCCCGGGCTGTCGACACCTCGACTCTCGGCATCTGGGCGCCGCAGGGCCGCTGAGCGGTTGCATCCGCTTCAGAATCGGATGGCGGTGAGCGCCTGATCCTCGGGCTCGTCCTGCTGGAACCGGG
>Ga0316228_1000754_pt1 | contig 39430 bp, 38 predicted proteins | sample TBH18021metaG_FD_206005 | JGI IMG/M metagenome (GOLD analysis project Ga0316228, IMG submission 206005) | Freshwater microbial communities from Trout Bog Lake, Wisconsin, USA - TBH18021 | ecosystem: Environmental > Aquatic > Freshwater > Lake > Hypolimnion/Profundal zone | place: USA: Wisconsin... | reverse complement strand
AGCGGCTGCGCAAGGCAATCGCGGACCTCACACTCGACAAGCTGATCCTGCAGGAGGCCGCCCGGGGAAACTTCTGAGCCCCGCGCGCCGGCGCGCCTGCATCGAGCATGTCCGGGACGTCCTGCACATCTCCGAGCGCCGCGCCTGCCGGGCGCTTGGCCAGCATCGCTCGACGCAGCGCAAGGTGGGATTGCCCCGTTGGTTCTTGCTCGTTTTGCGTGGATGGCGGTGGATTGACCCGGGCCGCTGATGGGCAGGCCTGCCCTCCCCATCGTGGAGGACATGGATATCCCCCTTGCCATCCCCGCGTGCCATGTCGCGCGGTTCGTAGAGCATCACGAGGATCACCTCGTCATCCCATTGCGGCTGGACGCAGCCAGCGGCCGCTGCCCTGATTGCGGGCATGCGAGCCGGTCCGTCCATAGCCGCTATCACCGTCATCCCGCCGACCTGCCGCTATCGGCATCGCGGACCACGCTACGCATCGAGGTGCGGCGGTTCTACTGCCTCAACCCGACCTGCCGACGCCGCACCTTCGCGGAGACGCCTACGGACCTCCTCGCGCCGCACGCCCGTCGCACGCGGCGGCTTGGCGAGGCGCAGGCCAGGGTCGGCCTCGCCTGCGGCGGTGCAGGCGGAGCGCGTCTCCTCACGCACCTCCACATGCCGGCCAGCCGCGCGACCGTGCTGCGGCTCGTCACCCGCATGCCGATGCCCGACACGCCGGCTCCCATCCGGGTCGGGATCGACGACTGGGCAATCCGGAAGGGCAGCCGCTACGGCACGATCGTCGTCGATCTCGATCGTCACCGCGTCATCGATCTCCTCCCGGATCGCACGGCACCCACGGTAGCCGGCTGGCTCGAACGGCATCCCGGCGTCGAACTCGTCGCCCGGGATCGCTCGACGGAGTATGCCCGAGGGGCAAGCCTCGGCGCTCCCCAGGCGAAGCAGGTCGCCGATCGCTGGCACCTGCTCACCAACATGCGGCAGGCCGTCGAACGCTGGCTTCATAGTGCCCATGCCCGGTTGCGGAGCCTTCCACTCCTCCCTGGCTCGGCCGTTCGCCCCGCCCGGCGCGACCGTGCCTTTGCCCGCAGTACGCCGGAACTGGAAGCGGGCGCACAGAGCCGGATGCGATGGCAGGCTGTCTACGACGAGGTCCGCCGCCGGCATGCCAGCGGGGCGCCCCTGATCGGGATCGCCCGTGCCATGGGGCTGGCTCGTGCGACGGTGCGCAAATATGCGAGCGCCGAAGCGTTCCCGGCGCGGCTGCCTCATGGTGCCGGACCGAGCCTGCTCGATCCGTACGTCGCGTACTTGGCGGAGCGGATCGACGAGGGCTGCGAGAACGCGATGGCCCTGTGGCGCGAGATCTGGGAGCAGGGCTACCCAGGGACGAGCCGGCAGGTGCACCGCTTCGTCGCCGAGCGCCGGATGAGGCCGGTCCGATCAGGCCGCAAGCCCCTCTGTGCGAGGGCCAGTGCATCGCAGCAGCCTGGCACGGAAGCCCCATTGCCGCCCGCACGGCAGCTGGCGTGGTTGCTCGTCCAGCCACCCCCGGGGCTGGATGCGAGCGACGCAGCTGTGGTGAGACGCGTCGAGCAGGATGACACCGCACGGACGGTCACGGGTCTGGCTGGCCGCTTCACGGCTCTGGTGCGCGCCGCAGGGAAGGGCAAGACCGTCACCGATGATCAGGATGCGGAAGCCGCAGCGGACATCGCCGCCTGGATCACGCAAGCACGGAGCTGCGACGCTCCTGCCATCGCGACGTTCGCCTCGGGATTGGAGGCGGATATCGCTGCCGTCCGAGCTGCTCTCACGGAGCCATGGAGTAGCGGCCAGGCGGAAGGCCAGGTCAACAGGCTCAAGCTCATCAAGCGCCAATGCTACGGACGGGCAGGCCTCGACCTCCTGAAACGCCGCATGGTTCTGGCCGCATAATCCACGCAAAACGAGCAAGAACCTTCTGTGGACGGCTACGGGGCTTGACTGGGCAGGATCTCGGTTGCGGGTTTTGGGCGGTGCTCCTGTTCGTAGACGAGGGGTGAGCGGTAGCCCAGGGCGGAGTGTCGCCGCACCGGGTTGTAGAAGCCTTCGAGGTAGCTGAAGAGGGCCATGCGGGCCTCGGGTCGGGAGTGGAAGCGCCGCGAGCTATGCGGGAGAATGGGTGACGCGGTTGGTGTGAAGGCGGCGTATCGAGGCGGGTGTCGAGCCTGCCAGAACCTCTCATTGAGAGCGATACGCCATGGACAGCCCTACCAACATCGTGCGGCTTCGTCAGCCTGAGGAGATCGACGATCCCCTGACCGAGGTGCTGCGGGCTGGCGCCCGCCGCCTGCTCGCCCAGGCTGTCGAACTCGAGGCCGAAGCCTTCCTGAGCGCCATGCAGGATCTGCGGCTGGCGGACGGCCGCGCCCGCCTGGTCCGCCATGGGCATGGCCCCGAGCGCGCGATCCAGACCGGCATCGGCCCGGTGCCGGTGGCGCGGGTCCGCATCCGCGATCGTGGCGCGACCAGCCCCGAGGAGCGGATCCGGTTCTCCTCGGCCCTGCTGCCGCGCTGGGCGCGGCGCAGCCGCAGCCTGGATGCCTTGCTTCCGGTCTTCTACCTGCGCGGGATCTCGACCGGCGACTTCCAGGAGGCGCTCGCGGCCCTCCTGGGCAAGGACGCGCCGAACCTGTCGCCGGCCGTCGTCACGCGGCTGACCGCGACGTGGGCCGACGAGTACGCCCGCTGGCAGGCGCGCGATCTCTCGGCGCGCCGCTACGTTTACGTCTGGGCCGACGGGGTCTACCTGCAGGCCCGTATGGAGGAGCAGGCCGAGTGCATGCTGGTCCTGATCGGCGCCACGCCGGAGGGGAGGAAGGAACTGGTCGGCTTCCAGGTCGGGGTGCGGGAGAGCGCGCAGAGTTGGCGGGAGCTGCTGGTCGACGTGAAGCGGCGCGGGTTGTCGGTGGCGCCGACGCTGGCTGTGGGTGATGGAGCTCTGGGCTTCTGGAAGGCGCTGGACGAGGTCTTCCCCGGCACGCGTCACCAGCGCTGCTGGCAGCACAAGACGGCCAACATCCTCAACAAGGTTCCGAAGTCCGTGCAATCGGCGATGAAGGCGGATCTGCGTGAGATCACCGGCGCGTCGACGCGGGCGCAAGCCGAGGTGGCGATGGACGTGTTCGTGGAGAAGTACGGAGTGAAGTATGCCCGTGCGAGCGAATGCCTGACAAAGGACAAAGAAGCGCTGCTGGCGTTCTACGACATGCCGGCGGAGCATTGGGACCATCTGCGAACGACGAATCCGATCGAGAGCGTGTTCGCGACGGTCCGGCACCGGACGGTACGCACGAAGGGAGCACTCTCTCCCACGACCGCCAAGCTGATGGTGTTCAAGCTCGTGATGGCCGCCGCCAAGACCTGGCGGCGGCTGACGGGCGAGAACCAGTTGCCGAAAGTGGTGGCCGGCGTCATCTTCCGGGACGGGACTGAGGTCACCGCGAGCCCTGATCACCGCGCCGCCTGACCGACCGCGTCACCCAAATCCCCGCATAGCTCACGGTTGAGGGTGTCGAGACCGCCGAGCAGTACGCCTTCGTGGCGGCCGAGCGCTGCGGGCAGGTGCAGGGCTACCATGTGAGCCGGCCCCTCCCCAGCGCGGCGTTCCTGAGCTTCCTGACCACCGTGGAGGCCGCGGCCTGATATCCGATTTTGTACAGCCCTTCGTCTCGTCTACAGCGTTAAGAAATGATGAAGGCTAACGCCCCGATCAATATTCAGCTTATTATGCGACAAGTGGACGCACTCCGTATTTATTCTTGTCTAATGAATGAATCTGTAATTAACACCGAATATTTCGAGTTGCCAAACACGACGATTATCACCCCTACATTCAGCCAAACGGGCGGCATCGCAGCCGCCATCGTGGCTGCCTATGTATCAAAGAACAGCGTACCGGCTGCTGAACTACTGGCGCTCATCAGCTCCGTCCACGCAGCGCTGGAGAAAATCGGGGCGCCAGCCGCTCCAACAATCGAGAATAAGCCAAACCCATCGGAGCGCCAAGCTGAATGGTTCCGAAATAGGCCGACAGCCGCGCATGACACTGCGGGCGGGGTCTACGCACGATCGTTGTGCCGACGGCGTTAAGTCGAACCTTACCTTCGTGGATCAACTTGCAGGTTCGATTGACATGGAGAATGCCCTCGATGATCCGCCGCCTGCTCTCGCTCGATCTGCGCGACGAGGTCGTCGTCGCGCAGATCGAGGCATTCCGGCGACGGGTGCCGATCCTCTACGCAGTGTTGTCGGTCAACACTATTGCGCTCGCAGCGACCCATTATGGCTTCGCCCCGCCCAGCCTGTCCATCTATGCCCCTTCGGCCGTCGTTGCTTTCATGCTGGTGCGAGGCATCCAGTGGTACCGTGTGCGCCACGGCGACATCGGCGCAGTGCAGGCACGGCGGATGATCCGTCAGACTACTATTATTGCGATGCTAGTGGCGCTCGCCACGCTGACGTGGGGGTGCCTGCTCTACGACATGGATTACGGTGTCGTCCCGAATGCCTCGGGTATCACCCGCCGCGGCCATGCGGTTCTCTATATCGGCCTGACGGTTACCTGTTGCATCTCGCTGCTGATGCATGTGCGCCTCCCAGCGCTGATCATCACGCTGATCGTGATCGTGCCGTTCTGCACGTTCCTCCTGATCTCCGGCACCTCGATCGAGCGGGCGGTGGCGGTCAATCTTAGTCTTGTCGCACTCGGCATGCTCTACGTGCTGTTCGTGTTCTCGGAGGACTTCGAGGCATTGGTGCTCTCAAAGAATGAGCTGCGGGCCATCGGTTTCTACCAGGAACGTCTGGCCAACACCGACTCGCTTACGGGCTTGAGCAACCGGCGTCGCTTCTTCGCTGTGTTCGACGAGATGATGAGCGCCCGCGATCGCTTCGCACTACTGTCAATAGATCTCGACGGCTTCAAACAAATTAACGACGTGCACGGCCACCCAGTCGGCGATGCGGTTCTGGTCGCAACCGCCAGACGAATCTCCGACTGTGTGCCGGAAGCTCATTGCGTGGCCCGCCTGGGGGGCGACGAGTTCTGCGTCATCTATCCGCTTCACAGCGTCGACGAGCTGGCCGAGGTGGCGGAACGGATCGTCAAGGCCTGTTGCACGCCGATCGCCGTGGCGTACAAGACCATGGCGGTCGGGGTTTCCATTGGCATCAGCGAGGTGGACGGACCTGCCGAATGCGCGACTCGTGGCAATCCGATCGAGCGAGCCGATTACGCGCTCTCCCACGTAAAACAGAGCGGCAGGGGCCGCTACGAGATCTTCGCCCCGCGGCATGAGCAGAGCATCCGGCGACGGTCCGCGGTGGAGCAGGCGCTCCGCGCTGCAGATCTTGATGCCGAGATCCAACTAGTGTTCCAGCCGATCGTCTGTTCCAAGACTTTCGAGATCATCGGCTATGAGTCGTTGGCCCGGTGGCACAGCCCTGTGCTTGGTGAGGTGTCGCCGGCCGAGTTCATTCCCGTCGCTGAGCAGGGGGATACTATCCTGTCTCTGACCCGCGTGGTCGTCGCTAAGGCGCTCGCCGAGGCGGCCCATTGGCCGGAGCGTATCCAGGTCAAGATCAACCTGTCGGCCCGCGACATCGCCGATCACGCCCAGATGCTAACAATCCTTGGGTTGCTGGAGCGCTCCGGCGTGGCTGCCAACCGGGTAACATTCGAGCTGACCGAGACGGCCTTCGGTAAGGATCTCGACGGGATCAGTGCCTTGGTCGGGCTCATCCGAACGAAGGGGGCGTGCCTGGCGATCGACGACTTCGGCATCGGCTACTCAAACCTGAGCTATGTGCACCGGCTCGATCCTGATCTGATCAAGATCGACCGTAGCTTCGTGCAGCGCTTGGGCCAGGATCGCAGTACCGTAAGCATCATTAAGACGGTGGTCGAGCTGTGTCGCAACGTTGGTGCCCGTTGTCTCGCAGAGGGTGTTGAGACCGAAGCGCAACGCGATACTCTGATCGCGCTCGGGGTCGAGGAACTACAGGGTTACCTGTTCGGACGACCGGGCGAAGTGGGTCCAACGATGATGGATTGGGTGGATTCAAGCGGTCGTCGCAACGGCTTGGCGAGGAGGGGTTGTGATGGCAGGTCGGCTGCGTTCGGCTCGGTGTCTTCGAGAGAAGCTGCGGTCACCGGGTCGCCCCGGTGTCGATCTGCGTGAGACGCGGCGGGAGTTCTAGGCGTTCATCGCCCAAGGTCTCTCGAGCGAGGACGCAGCGATGAAGGTTAGGATCTCGCCACCGATCGGCTCGCGGCGGTTCCGAACTGACCTTGCCCCCTGTTTGCCCCCGCTCATAACCAGAGCCCGTTCTGGTTCTGGTCCTGTTTGGACCGGGTTGCAAACGCGTTCGGGGTGAGCCCGCCGAGGCTCGTGTGAGGGCGGCAGGTGTTGTAGTCCACCCGCCACGCTTCGATGATGGTCCGGGCCGCCGGCAGGCCCCGGAACAGATGCTCGTTCAGGCACTCGTCGCGCAAGCGCCCGTTCAAGCTTTCAACGAAGCCGTTCTGCTGCGGCTTGCCGGGCGCGATGTAATGCCACTCGACCGCACGCTCCTCCTGCCAGCGCAGGATGGCGTGCGAGGTCAACTCGGTGCCGTTGTCCGAGACGATCATCAGCGGCTTGCCCCGGCCCGCGATGATCCGGTCGAGTTCGCGCGCGACGCGCTGGCCGGACAGCGACGTGTCGACCACCAGCGCGAGACACTCCCGCGTGCAGTCGTCGACCACGACGAGGATGCGGAAGCGCCGCCCGTCGTCGAGCGTGTCGGAGACGAAGTCGAGGCTCCAGCACTGGTTCGGCTCCTGCGGCACGGCAGCCGGTGCCCGCGTGCCGAGGGCTCGTTTGCGCCCACCCTGCCTGCGCACCGACAGCCGCTCCTCCCGATAGAGGCGGAACAGCTTCTTGTGGTTCAACGTGAGGCCCTCCCGCCGCAGCAGAATGAGCAGGCGCCGGTAGCCGAAGCGACGGCGCTCGCCGGCCAGGCCGCGCAGGCGGACCCGCACGGCCGCATCGTCACCTCGCGTCGAGGCGTAGCGGTACGTCTTCGGCTCAAGGCCGATCAGCCCGCAGGCACGACGCTGCGAATAACCCTTCTCCTCGATGGCCCAGCTCACGGCTGTTCTCCGTGCGCCGGGCGTCAGAAGTTTTTTCCCAACGCCTCGCGCAGCGTCGCCACATCGAGCATCGCCTCGGCCAGGAGCTTCTTGAGCTTGCGGTTCTCCTCGTCGAGCGCCTTCAGGCGGCGCGCGTCCGAGATCTCCATGCCGCCGTAGCGCGAGCGCCACGTGTAGAACGTCGCGTCGCTGATGCCGTGGCGGCGGCAGATCTCAGCCACCGGCAGCCCGGCCTGCTGCTCTTTCAGGATGCCGATGATCTGCTCTTCGCTGAACCGGCTCTTCTTCATCGTCCGTCTCCTCTTCGACGGACCCTAGCTTCAGATCGAGGGCAGGACAGGGGGCAAGGTCAACCAGCAGGCCCGAATGGAGGAGCAGGCCGAGTGCATGCTGGTCCTGATCGGGGCTATGCCGGAATGCAGGAAGGAACTGGTCGGCCTCCAGGTTGGGGTGCGCGGAGCTAACGGGAACTGTTAGTCGACGGTAAGCAGAGCCGGTTGTCGGTGGCGCTGACGCAGGCCGTAGGTGACGGGGCTCTGGGCTTCTGGAAGGCGCTGTAAAAGATCTTCCCGGGCACACGCTACCAGGGCTGCTGGCAGCACAGGACGGCAAACGTCCTCAACCTAGCCAAAATTAGGAAGATAATATGGTATTACTGGCATGTCTTCTTAGAATTTTTCTTACATTTATTCTTGCCGTTCTCTGCGGCTTATGCGACATCTTTCATTGATCAATATTTTGTTATCCACTGCATTTTCATCCCCCTATGCGTTATCAATCTTGGCTGCACAGCGGCAGGCTTTTGCAATAATTTAATTTACTTGAAATTTAAAGGAATGAATTTTATAATACGTCCGTCATAAAGGTTTTTGGTGTGGCCGATGGATTATAAGTAGTGATTTATTCAGCATTCGCCGCAGTATATATCAAACTAATACTGCCACTCTAGCAGATATGATATTTTTACTATTTTATCAATCAATCATTAGGGATTTTCGGAGATGAATTTGCCACGTAGGAAAGCCCTGTGTCCTGGGACAATAGTTCACGTGATGCATCTTTGGGGGGAAATTATGGCCTTCTTCGACGCCGACCTACGCGCACTAATGCATGCGATTGATCATTCGCGCGCGCGCATCGAGTTTGCGCCGGACGGCACGATCCTGGACGCCAACAGCAACTTCTTGATCGTGATGGGCTATAGCCTCGGCGAGCTGCGGGGGCAAAACCACACCATGCTCATGCACCCGACCGAGCGCGAAAGTACTGAGTACCGCAAATTCTGGGACGATCTGCGGGCAGGTAAGCCGCAGACCTGCGAGTTCAAGCGGTTGGCCAAGGATGGTCGCGAGGTCTGGATGTCCGCGACCTACAACCCGATCCTGCGCGCCAACGGCAAGCTTGCTAAGGTGGTCAAGTTCGCCTCCGACATCACGGCGCAGAAGGTGCACAACATCGACATGAACGGGCAGATTAAGGCACTGCACCGTTCGCAGGCTGTGATCGCCTTCGCCCCTGACGGTACGATCCTCGAAGCCAACCCAAATTTCCTCAGCGCGGTCGGCTACACGCTCGCTGAGATCATGGGCCAATCCCACCGTCTGTTCGTGGATCCGACGGAACAAGTGGGAACCACCTACAAGGATTTCTGGGTTTCGCTCGCCCGCGGCGAGTACCAGGCCGGCGAGTACCGCCGGCTTGCCAAGGGCAACCGTGAGATGTTTATTCAGGCGACCTACAATCCAATCTGCGACGACGAGGGTCGGGTAATCAAGGTAGTGAAGTTCGCCATCGACGTGACCAATCAGGTGCACGAGCGCCAGCGCCGGGTCCAGCACGCCCGCACGATCAGCACGGACCTCTGTGCAATTAGCGAGGCCGTGCACAGGGTGACCACCCAAACCGCAGTGGCGGCAACCACGGTGCAGCAGGTCGCGGGTGACATCCAGACCGTGGCCTTCGGCGCGGAGGAGCTGTCCACCTCAGTCTCCGAGATTAGCAGTCAGGTGCAGCATGCTTCGCAGATCGCCGGCGAGGCGGTAGCGCAGGCCGAGCGAACCGGCGGCATCGTCGCGGGCCTGAGCATGCAGGCGACGCAGATCGGCGAGGTGATTGCGCTAATTCAGGGGATTGCGAGCCAAACGAACCTGCTTGCGCTCAACGCCACCATCGAGGCAGCACGCGCTGGGGAAGCGGGTCGTGGCTTCGCGGTGGTGGCTCAGGAGGTCAAGGCGCTCGCCGAGCAGACTAGCAAGGCCACCGAGCAGATCCGGGGACAGATCGCGGCGACGCAAGGTGCGACGCAGGAGGCGGTGGAGGCGATCGGCGCGATCCAAGGCACCATCCGGACCCTCGATCAGGTAGCGGCTGCCATCGCTACGGCGGTGGAGGAGCAGTCCGCGGTGATGCATGAGATGTCCACTTCGATGCAGACGGCTTCGCGGGGGGCGACGAGCATCGCGACGAGCATGGAGGCGATCGCCGCCGCCGCCGAGCAAGTCGATGCGACTACGGCAAAAGTTCGTGAAGCTTCGGTCGCGGCCTAAGCCGATGATCCATGATCTCGGTGCGATCCACCCGCTCTCGCTCGAGACGCTGCAGTAGCTGCTGCTCCGGATCAGCCTATCGAGCGACGGGGTGGACGTGGCGTTCGTCCTCTAAGTACAATTCCTGTGTGCGGCGGTCGACGCCCTCGGGTGGCAGCTGACCGGGGCGGGCTCTGAGGATAGGGAGCCCTTCGTCATCCCAACCGAGAAACTGCGCAGATCACCAGCATGTCCGCAACGACTTATACCATCACCGCCAGCTGTCGTATGCAGTTGCGCGAAATCAATCACGTACTATACAGAATTAGTTATGATATTATAAATAATATCAACCGGATATATTAATTTATTAACTGAATATCAATTTATTAATGGTTAGCATTTTATTTGCAACAAACATCAACTAGTACCATGTACGATTCATCGACGTGCCTAGGAGGCTCAATCAGCCGATGTTCGCGATCGCACAGCGCGGGAGAGATGCCGCCAAGCTCGACGCCCTCGAGCGTTCTCAGGCTACAATCGCCTTCGCCCCCGATGGCACGGTGCTCGATGCAAACGCGAACTTCCTCGCTCTGATGGGCTACGACCTCGCCGAGGTGCGCGGGCGCCATCACAGCCTGTTCATCGACCCTGACGAGGCGAAGGCGCCCGCCTACCAGGCGTTCTGGGAGGGCTTGCGCCGGGGTGAGGCAACCAGTGCCGAGTACCTCCGGTTGGCCCGCGGTGGGCGTGAGGTCTGGATCCGTGCGACATACACCCCGGTGCTCGACAGGCGTGGCCGGGTGGCGCGGATCGTGAAGATAGCCTTTGATATGACCGCTGAGAAGCGCATGACCGCGATGGCCATGGGGCAGATCGCGGCGATTAATCGCTCGCAAGCGGTAATCCAGTTCAATCTGGATGGCACGATTGAGCACGCCAACGCGAACTTCCTCAACGCGCTCGGCTATACGCTGGCGGAGGTCGAGGGTCGGCACCATCGGATCTTCGTTGAGGCCGACTACGCTGCCTCTGCTGAGTACCAGGCGTTCTGGGCGGCACTCGCCCGTGGCGAATATCGGACGGGTGAGTTCTGCCGCAAGGCTAAGGACGGGCGTGAGATCTGGATCCAGGCGAGCTACAACCCAATTCTGAATGCTGCCGGCCGTCCCTTCAAAGTAGTCAAGTTCGCCTCGGACATCACGGCAACCAAGCACGCGGCAGTAGATATGCTCGGCCAGATCAAGGCCGTGCGCCGCTCGCAGGCCGTTATCGAGTTCGCGATAGACGGCACGGTGCTCGACGCCAACGCGAACTTTCTTGACGCGCTAGGCTACACGCTCGACGAGGTCCGAGGCCGGCATCACCGCATGTTCGTCACCCCGGCCTACGCCGAGAGCGCGAACTACAAGTCCTTCTGGGAGCAACTGCGCGCCGGCCGGTACTCTTCCGCCGTCTATGCAAGGCAGGGCAAGGGTGGGCGCGAGGTCTGGATCCAAGCGACCTACAATCCGGTGTTCGATCCGAGCGGCAAGCCCTTCAAGGTGGTCAAGTTCGCTATTGACGTGACGAAGAGCATGCACGTGCGGGCGCGCGCCATCGCGGCCGCCGAGGAGACGCTGACCCGGGTGCAGTCGGTTGCTGCCGCCTCCGAGGAGCTGCACGCGACATCGTCGGCCATCGCCGCGCAGATGGTGGAGTCGCGCTACGCTATGGGCGAGATCACCAGTAGCATGGAGACCGCGAGTGCGGCGACGACCAAGCTCGACGGGGCGGCGGTCGCGATGAACGGGGTCGTGGAGACGATCACCTCTATCGCCGAGCAGATCAACCTGCTCGCGCTCAACGCCACCATCGAGGCCGCGCGGGCGGGTGCGGCTGGCCGCGGCTTCGCCGTTGTCGCTACTGAGGTGAAGAACTTGGCGGGCCAAGCCCAGGCCGCGACGACCCGGATCTCGGGCGAGATCACGGCGATGCAGAACATCGCCCGCGAGGTTAGTGGCACGCTCGCGACCATCCGAGCCGGGATGGACGCGGTGCAAAGCTTCGTAGCTCAGACGGCGGAGGCGAGCGAGCAGCAGCGAGCGACAACAGGTGAGGTCAGCGCGAACGTGCAGACCACGGCTGCGGGCGTAGCGGACATCGCACGCAGCCTCGACGAGTGGATCGTTGGGATCGAGGAGCGACGCACCGAGGATCGTACGCGCACCTCCATCCCGGCCCGCATTGAGGTGCCGGGCGGGTTTGGGGTCGCGCCGCGCCTCGTCGCCTGCACCATGCTCAATCGCTCGGCCTCCGGGGCGAAGCTCGCCATCGATGACACGCTCCTGCCCGATGCGTTCGTGCTGTACATCAACGGGGAGCCCTCTCAGCCTTGCCAAGTGGTGCGGCGTGGACAGGGCGAGATTGGCGTTAGGTTCCAGAAGAGGTGAGGCTGCGTGGCTGGTTTGCAGCTCTTACTCTGCGGCCACCGCAGTCACTGGTGGGAAACACCGCAACATCCGGCGCTGCATCCGATTGGCACGCCTTACCGCTTGGTCTCTCTGGCGACGCGCCCACCAGCCGACTCGTCGCGTCGTCGATGAACACCAGGAGCGTGCAGGGCGGGCTTCGGTCCTCGAACCAGCGATGCTCGCTGCCGTCGATCTGCACCAGCTCGCCCAGGCCTTCTCGGCGCAGCTGCGGTTGGTGCACGCTGCGCCGCTGCCGGCGCGACAGCCATAGGCCAGTCGCGCTCATCCAGCATCGCAGCGTCGTAAGCGCTCGGTGACGGAGCAACTTGTCAGGCGGCCTGCTCGGCTCCACCGGTCGGCATCCAGTTCCAGGGCAGCAGATCAGCGAGGCGCTTGGCCGGATGCTCGGCGACGCGGGTGAGCACGTCGCGCAGGTAGCCCTCGGGATTGAGCCCGTTCATCTTCGCCGTCTCGATCAGGGTGTAGAACGCCGCCGCGCGCCCGGCGCCCAGCTCGGGGTCTGATGCACTTTCGGTGCATGTGAGTTGATGGATCTTAGCTTTAGCCGTTGGAGATCCTGCCATGGTTCGCAGCCTGCACCCCGATGTGATTGCCCCGCCCGGCCTCCTGGTCGATCGCGTGGAGCTTGCCGATCGCATCACCATCATCGCGCAGCCCGCGGCCGCGTCGGCCCGCTGTCCTGGCTGCGATCAGCCCTCCTCCCGCGTCCACAGCCGCTACACGCGAACCCTGGCGGACTTGCCCGTCGCCGGCAGACAGGCCGTCATCGAGGTCGGCGTCCGCCGCTTCCGCTGATCGAGCGGGCACTCGCAGCCGACATGGAAGGCACCGCCGAGATCGACTACTGGCCGTGTGGTGTGGTGTGGTGTGCACGGTCGAGGCGCCGTTGCCGGACACGTTCGGTTCGACACCCCTCTGACCACCGACGCGCAGCAACCAGGTACGCTACTGCCTCCCCTCGCGCGGTCTGGCTGTTCACGCAAGTCTGCTTCCCACCCCCGGCGGTCGTTCGCGACGTTGAAGGCAAGGCGCCATCCAGAGTGCAGGTCATGCCGTGTGGGCCATCGCACTCGAAGCGGCGCTGCGACCTCGCGCGCTGGGCGTTTTAGGATACTGCTACATTTTCGTGTGCGGTCGCACTAATTGTGTGCGATTTACTTCATGGTTCGAGGCATCATGGGCCCGGGTCACAGCACGGAGATCCGCTGCGGATGCCATCATCTCCCGAGAAGCCCCCGAACAAGGGACCGCGCACGCCCGTCGCGGGCAGCGGGACGTCTGGCGTCGAGGACGTCCACCACGATATCTTCTTTGCGGCCGTCGAAACGACGCGCATGCCGATGATCGTCACTGACCCACATCAGCCAGACAACCCGATCATCTTTGCCAACCGCGCGTTTGAGCGCATGACTGGCTATACGCGCCAGGAGCTTATCGGCACCAACTGCCGCTTCCTCCAGGGATCCGAGACCGACCTTGAGACTGTCGCCGAAGTACGCTCAGCCATCGCCGAACACCGCGAGTTCTCCGCTGAGATCCTGAACTACCGCAAGGATGGCTCCTCTTTCTGGAACGCTCTATTCGTTAGCCCCGTGTTCAACAGACAGGGCGACCTCGTCTACTTCTTCGGCTCGCAGCTCGACGTTTCGCGCCGTCGCGACGCTGAGGAGAGCCTGCACCAGGCACAGAAAATGGAGAGCCTAGGCCAGCTAACTGGCGGCATTGCACACGACTTCAACAACCTGCTACAGGTAATCTCGGGCCACAACGAGGTGATGCTGGCCCTTATCGATCATCCCACCATCGACGTCAGGCGGATGCGTCGGGCTGGCGAAGCGGTGCGGGATGCTTCGGAACGTGCCGCGAAGCTGACGCATCAACTCCTCGCCTTTTCGCGCAAGCAGCGCTTGGAAGGCCGGCTCCTCAATATCAATGGCCTCGTCCAGAATATGAGTGAGATGGCCGAGCGTACCCTTGGCGATCAGGTGATGCTTCGAGTGATGCCAGCGGAGGATCTCTGGACCACGCGCATCGATCCGACCCAAGCTGAGGTTGCGCTTCTCAATGTGCTAATCAACGCCCGCGACGCCATGCCGACGGGCGGCACGGTCACGGTTAAGACCGAGAACCTGCTGATCGAGAACGAAGACAGCGCTCTCTACAAGACAGTGGGACCAGGCGCCTACGTGGTGGTCTCGGTAACCGATACGGGCATCGGTATGCCTCCGGAAATTCTGGCTCGCGTGATGGAGCCATTCTTCACTACTAAGGCAGAGGGTAAAGGCACCGGCCTCGGACTCGCAATGGTATACGGCTTTGCTAAGCAGTCGGGCGGGTTGGTAAAGATCTATTCCGAGGTTGGGCATGGAACGACAGTGCGCCTACTCTTCCCAGCCTCCGACCAGAAAATCGACGAGGAGCGCAAGGTTTCGCAGCGCGCTGCCGATCGACATGGAACGGAAACCGTGCTTATCGTTGACGACAGGCCTGATGTTGCAGCAACCGCTGGTATGATCCTGGAAGATTTTGGCTACAAGGTCATTGTGGTCGACGGACCGAAGCCAGCTCTTGAAGTTCTCGACGGCGAGCGTCGGATTGACATTCTTTTCACCGACTTAATCATGCCGGGGGGCATGAACGGCGTCATGCTGGCGCGAGCGGCGCGTGAGCGGCAGCCGAAGATCAAGGTGCTGCTGACCACTGGCTACGCTGAAGCCTCACTGGAGCGCACCGACGCGGGCGGCACCGAGTTCGAGCTGATCAACAAGCCCTACAAGCGCATGGAGCTCGCACGGCGCGTGCGCCGCGTGCTCGATGGTCCGACCGGGGTTGGCTGAGGCTGACGAACGCTGCCCTCATCAACGGGTTCGACGGAAATCGTCCTAGCACTACCTGGGCACTTTGAGGCTGTTTCGTGCGTTGTCCTTCTGGCTGGAGCAGCAGGAGGCGGCCATGAGCGAGGATCGTGTCGACGCGGTGGATCTAGACGTGTGGCTGGCGCCGTACCTCACCGCGATGGGTCGCAAGACGCGGCGGCACTGGGCGCCGCTCTACCTGCGCGGCCTGCTCGGGCCAGGCGATCGCAAGAGCCTGCAGCCGATGGCCGAGCGCCTGGGGCTTTCGGGGCACGACCAGCTCCAGCACTTCATCGCCAGCCCGGCCTGGGACGATGCTCCGCTCTGGACCGAACTAGCCCGCCACGCCGACCAGATGCTGGGCGGACCCGACACGCTCCTGGTGATCGACGACACCGCGCTGCCCAAACAGGGCACTCACTCGGTCGGGGTCGCCCGGCAGTACTGCGGTGCGCTGGGCAAGAAGGCGAACTGCCAGTCCCTCGTCTCGCTCACCCTGGCGCGCGACGAGGTCCCCCTGCCGCTCGGCCTGCGCCTGTTCCTGCCCGAGGAGTGGGCCAGCGATCCAGGCCGCTGTGCCCGAGCAGGTGTGCCCGAAGCCGCTCGCGCATCACGCAGCAAAGGCGAGATCGCTCTGTCCGAACTCGACCGGCTGCGTGAGGTCGGGGTCCGGTTCGGCACTGTCCTGGCCGATGCCGGCTACGGCAGCAGCGCCGCCTTCCGCCACGCCCTGGACGCACGCGGCCTGCGCTTTGCGGTCGGCATCCTGTGCACGCAGAAGGTCTATGCCGCCGACGTCGCCCTCGTACCGGCGCCCGGTCGCGCACGCAAACTCGTCCCGGACCAAGACCCACGCACCGTCGAGGCGGTACTCGACGAACGTCCCTGGCGGCGCGTGACGTGGCGCCAGGGCACCAAGGGCCGTCTGTCGGCCCGCTTCTCGGCCCTGCGGGTGCAGGTCGCCGATGGGCCCGTCTTCGGCAACAACCGGCATCTGCCGGGCGCAGAGGTCTGGCTGGTGGGCGAGTGGCGCTCCTCGGGCGAGCGCAAGTACTACCTGTCCAACCTACCGGCGCGGATCACGCGACGGGCACTCGTCGGCGCGATCAAGGCGCGCTGGGCGTGCGAGCAGGCGCACCAGCAACTCAAGGAGGAACTCGGCCTCGACCACTTCGAGGGCCGCTCCTGGACCGGGCTGCACCGCCACGCGCTGATGACGTGCCTGGCGTTTGCTTACCTGCAGCATCGTCGCCTCGCCGGGACGACCCTGGCGGGGCGGGGAAAAAATGAGGGGTCGGCTTCCAGGACCGCCGCCCTCGCCGAGCTTGCCGGCCGTTCGCCAGGCGATCATCGCGCGGCTGTTCGAGGATCGTCTCCCACCCGCTCAGTGCCCCTGCTGCCAGCACCGCTTCCGCTTACCCTCGCACCTTAAAGTGCCCAGGTAGTGCTAGGCCCTCCCTGGCGGCGTTTCAGGCCTCAGACAGGGCTCCTTGAGCCGCGAAGTCTCGGAAAACTGTCCCTGAGCCTCTACTGCAGGTTTCTGGCGGATCAGATTGGGCTCCTGGGTTTCCACGGGGGCGTGGTACCGCGCCTCCTAGGGTTCTATGAAGGAAGGATGCCGCGCCCCACATGTCGCTCGCCCAATCAGTGCCATGCAAAAGGCCGTGGAGGGCCCTGCCGGCTATGTGATGCCGAAGCGATCGCCCAGCGAGCCGTCCTGCTACGGGAGCGGATCGCAGCCAACAGGGCCGAGGGGCGGCCTCTCTACGCGCAACGTGATCCGCTGCAGGTTGAGCGGCATCTCAGCCGCACGGAAGAATGACATAGACTCGATTTAATCGCGGCGTAGGCATAGGCTGGCAGGATGATCGCCACCAACTCTCTTGCCGACGCCTTGCCGCTCGTTGCTGCGCTGGCCGAAGAATTTGCCTTCGCGGTGACCTCTGACCTCATGGCCGAGCCGTATCGGAAGCCCAGTGCAGCGCTCGAGCAGCTCGCCGCCGCAAAGAACTTTCTCGACCAGCATCAGCACCCAATAGGGCCTAACGCCCAGGAGGTGATTGAGATCGCCACAGCGCAAGGCGGCCTTCCCGGCTAGGCGCCGCATCCGCTCTCAGCGCGAGAGCACAGCCTCTGCGATCCGCACGAGCGCCCTGCTGATCCCCGAAATTTGACGGCGAAGGTTAATTCGTGCCTGGATGTAGGTTACCGCGGCTCGCGTCCTAATGCCCGAGTCGCACCACCTGGAGACACCTGCCGCCGCAGTGAGACCCTGAAAAAGCGAGACCCCCGCTAAGGCGCCAACCTTAGCAGGGGTCTGGAGCCCCGCGGGGCCGATCCAAGCTCTACACAAGCTGATCGTCCCCGAAATCGCCACCTCTGTCAATCGGAAACCCGATTTCCGACGACGGCGGAGCTTTGTCGGGAACCGGGTGCGCGAGAGCGCGACCCAGCTCGATCTGCCGCGGCCTCACATTGAGGCCGACTGATGACCTATGCCGAGATGAAAGAGGCGATTGGCCGGGCGCTGCCGGCGATGCTGCCGACCCTGCGTGAGCAGCTCTACGCGCTGAACGCGGCCGGACGGATGGACGACCGCGAGGCGGGCGAGCTCGACGACGCGATCGAGGCACGGCGTACTGCCGGCCGGGCGACTCCTGCGGCCCCTGCCCTCGCTGGGCTGCCGCTCGCCGCTGCGATCGCCTCCACAGCCGCCCGCATCACCAAGTTCGCGCCCCGCCGCCAGTGCTCGCCCGACCGGGTCAGGAGCCGCGAGCGCCGCCGGGGTCTCGGCGGGTCGAGCCCGCTCCCCGAGCCCCTCGCGCGCCGCTACACCGAAGGCCAGAGGGCTGTCCTGTTCATCGTCGGGGAGGAGATCGCCGCGCGCGGCGTGTGCGGCCTCTCGGTTGCCGAGATCGCGGCGCGCGCCGGTGTCTGCCACAGGCATGCGCAGATGGCCATGCGACTGGCCGAGAGCGACGGTCTCATCACCATCACCGAGCGCCCCCGCAAGGGCCAGAAGCACCAAACCAACCTCGTGCGCGTCCTCTCGAAGGAATGGGCCGCCTGGCTCCAGCGTCGTCGACAGACAGGGTGCAAACCGACTCCCTCCACGGGGATCAAGGGATTCTCTTCTTCTCTAGAATCGAGCGGCGCGGCTAGCGGAAGCGGCGGGAAGAGTTTTCGGAGGGGGGATTCGGGATTCAGGGCGGCCAGACGACCGGCCGCGGGGCTCCGATTCTAACCTGAGACTGCCGCCACCCCTAAATCGAGAACGCCGGACCCTGGTAAGGATCTGGCGCTCGATGAGGGATTCGGGCTTTGGTCGGCGGGATCAGACGATGCCCTTTCGGACGGCATCCATCATCCGCTTGAACCCCTCACGGTAGGGCAACCGCTCGCGGTCACACCATTCGATGAAGTCGACCTGGTCGGAGACGTTGATCCGCGTCGTGAACGACGTCGTCGGCTCCTCAGACGCCCGGCGGCGCTTGATCGGCTTCGGCGCGTCGCGCTCGACGAAGCCGTGGGCGGCGGCGGCCGTGCGGCTCACGGCCGGCACCTCTTCGGGCGCGGCCGGCTTGAAGTCGCCGAGGTTCGCGAGGCCGGCGGGCGTGGGCTTAGACATGGGCGGTCTCCCGGGCAGTGCGCAGGATCTCGACGATCTCAGAGGCGAGCGCGTCGGCGTTTTCGCGGGCCTTGTCGAGGCCGTTGACGGCCTGCGGGTCGAGCTCGTCGAGGCTCTGGCGGTAGGTAAACATGGAACGGTAGGCGGCCCGCTCGGCGAGGTCAGTCGCCATGATCGGTATGCCGGCCGAGGCCATCGTCTCGCGGATGGCGCGCTCGTCGCGAGTGGCGAATCCGGGCTTGGTGCGGGTGAAGAGCACCCGGTAGGGCTTGGGGCCAGAGGCTGCCGCCTGGTCCTCAATAAGGGCGATCGCGCGGTGCGCCTGCGTCGCGTCCATCGCCGAGCCCTGCATGGGGATGATCGTCAGATCGGCGGCAAGCACCGCCGAGGCGACCATGAGCGAGGCCGTGCCCTCAAGGTCGGCGATCACGAACTGGCTGCGACCCCCCTCTCCTCTCAGGGTTCGGCCGATGTTAGTGGAGTCGCCGTGCCCCGTTACTGTGATCGGGCATTGGCTCGGCCCGTCCTTCCAAGCGACGATATTGCGGTTCGGGTCGCAGTCGAACAGCGTCACGGACGCGCCGTGCCGGGCGAGCGTTGTCGCGAGCACGAGTGCCGTCGTGCTCTTGCCGGTCCCGCCCTTAGGGTTGATGACAGCAATTACAGCCATGTCGGGTCACCTCGCTTCCGGTCACGTGGCGCAGTGTGACGGGGCGTCGCTCAACGCCGAGTTAATTGCCATGATGCGCCATGACGTGATGCAGTGTGAATCGATATCGCGTCAAGGCAATTTATGTCACATGGCGTTACATGAAGTGACATGATTTTATATGAATTCATTTGACGGCGTGGGCGATCGGTCCCGCATCCGCTCCCCCGAACGTCGCACCCCTTGTCCGCGGGGTACCGTGCAAGGCAACCCCGGTGAGACGCCCCCGCCCTGTCTCATAGGGTTGTCGGCCGACCCACGAGACAGCTACAAGGGGTCGTCTGGACCCTGCGAGACATTCCATGGCCCGGATCGGCTACGCGCGCGTCAGCACCCTCGACCAGGACCTCACCGCGCAGCTCGCTGCGCTCAAAGCCGCCTGCTGCGATATCATCCGGTCCGAGACGGTGTCCGGCTCCTCGATCATCGGCCGCGACGAGCTGCGCACGGTGCTCGCCTTCATCCGCGAGGGCGACACGCTGGTCGTCACCCGAGTCGACCGCCTGGCGCGCTCGATCGGCGACCTACAGGACATCGTGCGCGAGCTGAGAGGGAATGGAGCCGGCCTGCTCGCGACGGAGCAGCCGATCGACACCTCGACCGCCGCCGGCAAAGCGTTCCTCGACATGCTCGGGGTGTTCGCCGAGTTCGAAACGAACCTCAGGCGCGAGCGCCAGGCGGAAGGCATCGCCAAGGCGAAAGCGGCCGGAGTCTACAAGCGTGCGCGTACGGTCGATCCGGAGGCCGTGCGGGCGCTGATGGGGGAAGGGAAGGGCGCCTCCGCAATCGCGCGGCAGCTCGGGATCGGTCGGGCGAGCGTCTACCGGGTGATCAAGGCTGCCCCATAACCGTCTTGGCCCGACCAGGCGAGCGTGACATGCTGCCGGCATGAAAGATGTTGCCCCCGGAGTCTACCTAATCGTCGTCCGAGAGACGAACGACTTGGACAATCCAGCCTCGGCCCACCTAAGGGTGGCAGCTGTCCCACAAGCCGAGGCAATCGAAGCGGTCTGCGCCCTTGTGCCGGAGGGCTAGCACGTGGAGATGTCGCGGGACTATCCAACCCGCAAGTTGGTCGCAGATCTCAATCTCAGGCCGGGCGACGTCCGCGAGATCGTCGAAGTTGAATAGCCACGACAGAACGAGGTCGGTCTCGTTCGCGGAATCGCCTGGTATGAAACCTAGGTTCATGATGCTCGGGCAGGGATCGCGTTCTCCACGCAGCCTGGACCAAAGCAGCCCCTCCCACTGTCAAGCGGGATTGAATTTCCGCTAGTCCCGTTCGAAGACGGGGTGCCGCCAAGGCTCCTTTGCCGGCCGAGGCTTGCTGTCGAGCTCGGCCGAGGAGGGGCGCAGGACCAGGACGTCGTCGAAGCTGGCTCGGCCTCGGGGCACGGCCTTAAAGTTGTAGGTATTCACGTAGGCAACGTCATCAGCCACGATGGGCGTGGCCGTAATCGACGTGAGGGGGCCGCCCCTGGGGCAGTAGCGCGCGCCGCGCGCGCCCAGGTGCTCGTCGAGCGGTTCGCGGAGGCGGCCCCCGGGGGGCATGACAGCGACTCCCTGCAGGTGGAGCCCATCATTCGGCACCAGCTCACGCAGGCGGACCTTCGCCCGCTTCGCGACGGGGAAGTCGGGGACAAGGATCCAGCAAGGCATCCACGGCCGGCGGCTGGGCGCTTTCGCATTGCGCCACACTCGCTCACACAGCCACCCGTGCGCCCGCTCCGCTTCGCGCTTCATCTGGGCGAGGACGGCGTCCCGGCGCCCGCCGAGGTGGTGAAACTTGAGGACGAGGAGGTAGGGGGTCCAGCCTTCAGCAAGGAGGTCCACTGCGATCTGTCCGTACCCCTGGGTCAGCTGATTGATCTGGTCACTCCTGGAGAAGGGAGGGAGGGAGGAAGGTAGAGTCATGCCTGTGCTTCCCGGGTGAGAGGGGAGGTGGGATGGGCTCACTGTCGCTGTGCTCACTGAGACTATATGTGCTAAATCGACTCTATTTTGACACACCTAACCATTTGCACGTCCGTAGACGTGCATCTTAGCGCGAAGTACCGCGCGCCAGCTTGTGGCAGCTTCCAAGGCAAGCCGGCAGTGTTTGCACACGCAAGCACTTTACCGTGTCGGAAAATTAGCGATGCAGCGTAGATGCTATTGGCATTTGCGCATAGCTCACGCCGCCAACGTCAGGGCGATCTTGGTTTGAGAATAGTCGGCACTGTCGGAGCGGCGGGATAGGGCCCCTGAAACAGGTCACCCAACGCCTTGCGCCGGAACAGGGTCCGCCACCGACGGCGCTGATGCTCGTCGCGGTCATGCAGCATGTGGCAGCGTTGGCAGAAGGCTGCGAGGTTGGCGCTCTCGTTGTTGGCCGTGTCGTGATCGCGGTGCGCGGCCGCTAGCACCACCCGCGTGACCCGAACCCGGGCGAGCAGGTCCTCGTTGCGCAGTCGCTGCCGGAGCCGGCGGCCCTGGCCGTCACGCCAGCCCGATATCTCGGTATCCCACCACCGGCCGTCGCCGAGATGGAAGACCCGCTGCAGGTGCGGACGGGCGCACTCCTCGCACCGGCCCTGCGCCCGACGGAAGCGGATGGCGTCGGAGAGCTGGGGCCAGTCAATGGGGTAGAAGAAGCGGTGCTCCGGCCGGATCGGCATCCCTGCTCCCCGGCTCCCTGGGCCTCAGTGCGGCGGTAGCCTATCACCTCCTGTGGTTAAGCTCGACCTACCAGCACAGCTTGCTGCTACCCTGGATCGCGAGCACTTTCAGGGTAAGCGCGTGCAGCGGGTTGTAGGACATAATCGGATCCAAGATTTAGGCTCAGCAGCCGGTTACGCGCACTGCAAGGCTCGAGGATGGCATGGCAAAATCGCAAAATGGACTGTACCGCCTCTATGACGTCTCAGCTGCAGGCAACTACATACTCGATATCAGCAATTCACCATACTTGCGCGCTATCCGCTTATATGAACTGCAAATCGCGATCTTGTTTGGGCGAAAACTAAACGACCGACAGCGGCAGAAAAAAGAATTTCCAGATCGGTGGCTTGCGATATCCAGCGATTTGCTGGCTTCTGCCTGTGTTTGTAGTGCAATGAAGTTGCTATGGTACATGCATAAGACGCAACGTATTGGCGGAAATTCTCAATTATATCTCTTAGATGATCCAAATGCGAGAGACGTGCTCGGTCGCGTGTTGAGGACTCCGGCTGGACTCAAGAAAATTGCGACCGGCCACCGGCCCCGCGTCTTGGACATCAAACTGAGAAACCGCCGTCGCCAGCAGCGGAGATACGCACCCTTGTACGATGTTTCGTTTCGCTGGGAAATTTTGGACGGGTCAAAGTTGGAGGGCGGGTGGAGCACGGCGGAACGTATGTTCGACCAGAAGGCGGGAACGGACGCTCATGAGACCATTAGAAGGATCTACAAAGGATTGCGTAGTCGATCGACCGCCTACAAGTACAAAGACAAGGGCGATTTCATCGCTGGCTTTATCTGGCTTCGACACTTCTACGGCGGGGTCTTCCGACCGAGAGAAGTGGAAAAGGCCTCTTTTGCCCGTAAGTTGTTGGCGGAGGCCAACGACGTGGACAGCCTGCGTCGAGTTTTCGGTCAGTACGAATTCGTCAAGGCGCGGCTGGAGGAGCGCGGCTACGAACTCCTGGCGCTCGATCTCGCCCAGCCGGTACCCCTCATCGAAGTACCGATTTTGCCCCTCTCGGACGAGCTCCTCGACGCGATTGGATCAGCAGAAACAGCCACTTAGCAGGTGGTTTGCGCTCTAGGCGAACCACCTCGCCGAGAGCGGTGCGCTAGGACGGGCAGGCCCTCAATCCGGGGGCTGGAGGCCCTGAAATGTTGGACACGATCCCGAACCTGCCCTGCGATGCCGACAGCGACCAAGCGCCTGACCTTCTCGTTCCGAACGAAAACCTGATCGACCGCCCCCTGACCGTTCCCGCGGACGAGCACAGCACGATCGCGGCGATCAACGAGGCCTACGCGGCCTGCCGGGCGGTTGGGGGCGATGACGGCTTCTTCGGCGACAGCTGGAAGCGCCGGGTCAACGAGCTGCTGCTGCCGAGCTACGGGCTGCTGCTCCTGACGCACGACAAGCCCGCTCAGCTCGCCCGCGTCGCTCGGCTGGGCGGCATCAAGACGACGCGGGCCACGGAGAAAAACCCGGCGCTCATCGCGATCAAGCTCGGGGCTCGCCCGGGCGACACCCACGAGGAGAAGCTGTGCTCGGACTGGTCAGCGGTCCTGCAGTGCGCGCAGGTCCAGCAGATCGCGGTCGAGGCGTTTCTCGGCTGGATCGAGAACGTCACGGTGGCGGAGTGCAAGCGGGAGGTGGCCGCGCAGCGGCGGGCGGCGAAGCTCGCGGCGGGTGCGGTACCGCGGAAGCGAGCCGGGGCTCCCGCGCCTGAAGGCCTGAGCTCCTCGGACAGCGAGGCGCCCCGGCTCGAGCTGCGTCTGCTCGGGGCCGATGGCCCGGCCGAGGAGGCGGTCGAGTTGCCCGAGGTGGTGTACCCGACCCTGCTGGCCGCCCTGACGGAGCCGGGCGCGCGAAGCGTGCAGGTGGAGCGCCTGGGGAGGTCGCTCCTGCTCCTCGCCGACGAGCTCCGGATGGCCGAGGCCGACACCGCTCAGGCGGCGGAGGTCACCCATGGCTAACCGCACGACCAAGGGGGGAGGGCCAGTGGCCCTCCCCACCACCGAGCGCGCGGTCGCGGTCGCGATGGGGGCGGGGGCAGGCTTCAACACGGGGGCGGTGACCTGGACCGTGGGACGGGGGCAGCGCGGCAAACGCAGCCCGCGCCGGGCCGAGATCCGGATCCAGAAGAAGCGTCGCCGCCGCTGGCTGCGCAAGCATGGACGGGCGCACCCCGACCTGGCGGCCCTGGGCCAGATTATCGCGGGGTGCCGGCGCGGTCGGCTGCAGCGGCGCTGCCTCCACCCGGCCTGCCCGGACTGCGCCCATGCCCTGCAGCGTCTGCTGGTGCGGACCGTGGGTCACCTCACCGCCGGCGGGCCAAAGGGAGCCTGGGTGACGGTGTCGGTTATCCTGCCGGCCAGCCGCCCGGATGGGGAAGCTGACTTCGTCGGGGCCCGTGCGCAGGCGGAGACGCTATTACGGGCATCGGGCGTCACCGTCGGGGTGTTGGGCCTCGACGTGAGCTTCAACGAGGACCACCGCGACGCACTACCCAAGGACGAGCGGTTCGCCGACCATGCCTCGGTGCACCTCTACGGCTTGATCCGGGCGGAGGAAGCCCCGGCGGCGCAGGCGGCGCTGAAGCGGCTGATCCCGGCCTCCGAGGCTATCCGGCGACCGGTGCGTACCAAACCCTGGGACGGGAACCTCACGGCGGTCGCGTACGCGCACAAGCCGGAGTTTCAGCGGCGGCAGACCATCCTGCGGGCGGATGCGAAGCGGGGGCTGGTGCGCACCACGCGTGATCGCCTCCTCACCGTCGAGCAGCGGATCCAGGCGGTCCGGGCGCTCGATCGAGCGGGGCTGACGGGGCGGATCATCCTGCTCGGCCTGGACTTCAAACCGACCAACACGGGGCGCCTGAGACTCGTCCCGACGACCTAGAGGAGGGCCAGCCCTATGGTTTTTAGGCTTTGGCCCCGGTCCCGTGCACCCCCTCCGGTAGGAAATGCATCTCCAACCTCGAAGTACGCGCCGCTCTCACCCCGAAGTGCACGGCATCGAAGATTGAAATTGCGTCTAGCACAGTACCAGAAAAATTTCCGTTGCTGCCGCATCATGCTCTATGAGCAAATTGCTAGGGAACTACTGTTGTAGTTGCTGAGTTGTAAGTATCCAGCCCCACTCATCAGCTTACTTTGGCGCTCGCCTCTTCGAGGAGCGTGCCGGCTAGAATGAGTGGGAGCTGGGAAACGGTGTGAACTGCAGCACGCCGATTTCACCGTGAACCGCCCGGCCATAGCTCACTCGGACAGCGTGCCACCCGTGCCGGGCGTGCCACCCCCCAAGAACCTACGTGCAACGCCACCCGGCACGGGTGGCACGGGCGGCACGCTGACTAGGAGATCAACATGCCAAGCAAAGCCCTCGTCGTTTATAAGCCTGGGCGTGTTCCCAAGCGCAAGACGATCAACCCCAACTGGCGCAGGGTTCCGCGGCAACCGAGTGTCATCAAAACGGCTCGGGTCGTCGATGAGGCGACCAATACCGCCTATGATCGCTTCGAGGCTCAATCTGATCTCGGCGAGCCCGTGACCGCGGATGTGCCGTCCGAAGAGTCGGAGAAGTCCGCAAAGGTCATGGCCGAGTTGCGAAAGCACAACGCGGGGCTGACGAACAAGGCGTCGCTGGATGCGGTCGACGCCGCCATCGAGATGCGACCGCCGCGCTACCTGCGCCATGCTGCTCAGCCCGGATGGTACCGGGGTGAGCAGAACCTGTTCGTTCGCCCGACCCATGTTGTCGGAGCTATTCCGGGCATCGTGGAGGTCCTGCCGCCGCGGCCTCAGCCCGGTAAGAAGCGTCAGATCGTGTTCACGAGCGCCGGCACCGTCGAGGGGTGGCAGAAGGATGTTGCTCGCCGGGCGCGGTGGTCGACGCGAGCCACGCTGATGCTCGGGGCAGCCTTCGCCGGCCCACTCCTGCGCGTGCTCGGAATGCAGTCATTCGGCATCAACTTGTATGGCAAGACGAAAGTCGGCAAGTCTACCGCGCAGATCGTCGGTGGCTCGATCATCGGCTTGGGCAATGAGCGAGCGTTACCGAGCTTCAAGGCGACCATCGTCGGGCTCGACCAGATCGCTATCACCTGCAACGACATCGTATTGTTCATCAACGAGGCCGGCCTGCTCGGACGAGACGCTTACAACAAAATCAGCCCGATGATTTACGGCTTCAGCGAGGGCAAGGACAAGACACGGGCGGATGTGTCGATTTACGCGAGCGACGTAGCCGCCTCGGGTTGGTCGCTGGTCTACGTGCTGTCCTCCGAGCACGCGGTCGAGGCGCTGGCCATGCAGGCCGGGAAAACGCGTCAGGGCGGTGAGGAGCCGCGCTGTCTCGACGTGCCGGCCGTGCATAGCGGCAACGCGACGATCTTCGACCAGCGGCCGCCGGGCCTGACGGATGAAGGTTTCACCCGTTGGGCTCACCGGCAAATGGCCAAGATGCGAGAGGCATGTGAGGCGAACCACGGCGTTGTGTTCGACGCCTACTTGCGCGGACTGATTGACCTCGGTGACAAGCTCAAGGCTCGCGCCCAATATTACGTCGACGAGTTTGTGGCTAGCCTGTTTCTGAAGGATGTCGAAGGAGCCGTGAACCATGCTGCCCGCAACTTCGGAGCTATCTATGCGGGCATCTGCCTAGCCATCGACATGGGTTTGCTGCCGTCGCCCTGGCGTAAGCGTGCCGCTCGGAAGGCGGTCAAAGGCTGCTTCCGCGACGGCCTCAAGGTCAGCCGGTTGCGGGACACGACCCTGGAGGAGGCCAAGGCGATCCTACACCAACGCCTGAGCGATACCCCCCTCCCGCGGAAGCAGGACGCCCAGTCCAAGACGGATGCCGGCTTCCGGATGGCCGACGGTCCGCATGAGGTGGTGGCGATCCGCTCCACCGAGTTTGTCCGTTGGTTTGGCACCAAACGGGCCCATCTCCACGCTGTCCTTGCGTGGCTCGACGAGCAAGGCGCGCTGGTGAAGACGGACGCGGGGAAGTACCCCGTGGGCCGGGGCTACGAGTGGGCGGTGACGACGCCGCGCTGGTCCAATGCCAAGGTGAAGTGCATCGTGTTCACGGTGCCCACCTCGAAGTGAGGCCCTGCCGGTCCCCAACTACAGGGGCCGGCAGGGCCTCAATGAAATCTGCCTTATTAAGATCAATCGACGTTTGCACAAACGGTAAATTGCCTATGATGAGGTGGTTTCATCGCAGCTATTTTGCATGATCTATTGCTATATAAATCGATCGACACCTATCCACGCTACGGATAGAAAATATATTGATACAGTGGCCTCATTATCTTGTATGTACAACCTAAAGATATTTACTAAGCGGTCGCTATGAACCGATCAACATACAGACAGGAGTCAAGTATGGCCCGATTAACCCAAAAATCTTCACAAAAGAACCCGCGAACCGCGCGTCCAACTACCAGCAAGGACAGCAAAGGCAAACCTCACGCTCGCGGCGTCCGTCGCACCAAGGCGCCTCGACGCCAGGATCCCATCGCTCCTCCCACCCCGGCCATCATCGCAGCACGCTCTGAGCTGCAGGAGTGGGTTGCCGGCAGCTGGTTACGACGCGCAGACCCGTTGATGGTAACAAGCAAACTGCTCGCCGTCGCCATTCGAGAGGCCCGCACTTTTTTGGAACCAGAAGCTTTGACGATGGCGTTGGCTGGGATTGGCATGACCCCGGAGACGATGGATGAGGACGATCTCATCACCTGCATCGAGAGCCTGCTGATCGACGTGCCGATCTTTCCTGAGTGAATTACCGGTAACGCCGTTAGAGATCGATCCCTTTTAGATGTGATGATCGTAGATGAAGGGCCGGAACACGTATTATGCGGGCTCCGGCCCTACTTCAGTTACGTTTTATTAGCTGTCGTAGTGGGTTGATGGTTTGCAACCCAGCAGCGTCATACTGGCCTCGCCGGTTTAAGCATGTACTGAACCAGATCCAGTTAGTACGACCGCCAAGGCGGTAATGCCAACAACGATGCCGATTACCGAGGGCATGCGGGCCCGTCGCGCACTAGCCGAAGCGATGAGGCGCGCTGTGCCAAGGTCAGCGGTCTGACGCTCGCCAACATGGTACCGGCCAGCCGCGTCCTGCAGCACCGCGACTCCGTCCCTGGTCTCGATGTGCGTCAGTCCCGCGGCCGTGTAGCCCGACCATCGTGCTTCGATGGCCGAGACCATGGCTGGTAACGCCCCTTTGTCGGGTACCGCCGCCCAAGCCTGCCGCAGTTCATCGAGGGCAGGCGCCCCGTAGGGAGCGAGCTGCACCACGGTCGCCTTGAAGTCGGGATCGTAGGCAAGGAGGGCCTGCCAGGTCTCGTCCGGGACGCCACGCGACCGCTCTGGCTTCTGCCGCGAGCGCACGAACGGCAGGATCGCTGCGGGGACGATCAACAACAGCGAAGCCCACGCCCAGCCGACGGCGTTGAGGCCCTTCCGGTGAGCCACGATGTAGCTCACCACGGCGGCGATCAAGGCGACGAGGAAATAGGCCCCGGAGGCGGACAGCAGCATGGTGGAGGTTCCGTGGAGTGGGCCGACGACCTGCAGCCGAGCCCTTGGATGAGAGGAATGTGGGACTGTCGGTCCGTCGATTGTCAAGCCGCGGTTCAGGCTCTCTCGCGCGATGGAGGCGCGAGCACTCATCGGCTGGAATTTGCGGCGCCTGCGCGTCGCCCAAGGCCTGTCGCAGGAGCGGTTGGCGCTCGCGGCCGGCATCGACCGCGCCTATGTCGGGAGGGTCGAGCGTGGCTCGGAGAACGTGACGATCTCGACGCTGGAGGCGATGGCGATCGCCCTCGCCGTGCCGGTGGCGGCCCTGTTCATCGAACCCGAAGCCGGGGCCGAGCCACCGACGCCGTTGCGGGCCGGACGGCGCGCGAAGTCCGGGTGAATCTCGACACCGGATTAGGAAGGCCGGTTGTGATGGGCGTGTGGGCTGTCTCACGCGCCGATCTCCAGTTGCGGGGCGACTCGGATGAGAAGCGCCCAAGCTGCGTCGATCGCCGCGCGGGTCCGGGCGTCCAGGTCGCGCGATCCGAGGGCGGGCGCGATGAGTAGGGTGAGCAGCCGTTCAGCCAGATCCGGTGCGGCAGCGATGAGCTGAGCGTCCGCGAGCCGCTGGATGCCGGTGGCGATGTGCATCGGGCAGCCGCCGGGCTCGACGGGCGCATCCCGCCGGATGAAGTAGGGCCAGCCACCCGAGCGGTCCTCGGCCGCTGGCTCGACCCCAAGCATGGCCTGCGCGGGCGGGGCGCCCGGTTCGGCCGTGCCGCGCACTAGCCACGGCCCGGGCGTGGGAATGGCCGAGGCAGCCAGTTTGTGTCCGGCCACGTCAGTACTCCCCAGCGAGCATGACGGTCAGCATTCGCGTCGTGATGCTGCTGTCGGCTGGATCCGGGGAGTGCCCCGTCATCGCGCGGTCGTAGTAGTCGATCTTGAAGAACACTCGCTCGCCCGCGACCTCGAGCGCACCGAAATCGTGCTCCCCCCGCGGGTCGTTGTCGGGAGTGAAGGCGTCATAGGCGGCGATGGCGTCGAGAATGGTCTGCTGGCGTTCGCGGCCGAGGGCGATGACGCCGGCGGTGAGCATCAGCAGGCCGCCCGAGAGGGAGCGGCGGAGGATGTCGTTGAGCGCGCGGGTGCGATCCACGTCGAGGACGGTGGTCAGCATGAGAGCCTCGATTGTCGGAAGGAGGGTGAGTGGCGGCGCGGAGGCGCCTGCCGCTGGGCACCCGAGCCAGCCTGTGGCTCAGGTGCGGGGTACGAGCTGGCTACGCCTTGCCGGGCGGCAGTAGGGCGAGTTCGTCGGCCCGGCGCAGGATGGTGGCTTGGGTGGGATAGTCGCGCCAACGGAGCGAGTGGACGGTGCCGTTGATCCCGATCACCTCCGCTTCCCACCAACCCTCGTCGGGTCCCTCGTGGGCGAGCACGACGCTGCCCAGCCCGATCTCATCGCGGTCGCGAGGCAGCTTGTGCCCGACGAAGGGTCCGGGCGAGGCGGGGGGCTGAGGGGCGGCCGGTGGACGAGGCGCCGTCCCACTTGTCTGTGTGTTCGCAGCCGCTGGTAGCCCCACCTTAGCCGCTGTGACCGGGTTCGGGGCGTCGGGGTCTGCTCGAACGCCGGCGAGCTCGAGGAGGCGGGGGAAGAGCTCGCGCCGAACGTAGGGCACGAAGGCGCGGCCGCTGCTGAACACCCGGCCATGGGCGAACTGATCGGCGAACACGCGCTGCTCGTCGTCGGCGAGCGGCAACATGCGGAGGTTCATCACCTCGGCCGCCTGCGCTGCAAGCTTGGTCTCGCTGGCATCGAACCAGGCGGCCCGAGGTCGGCCGGCATCATCGCGGCCGAACAGGACGAGGGCGGGCGTCATCGGTCGCAGCGGCACTTCGGCGACGAGCTTGGGAGCAGGTTTGGCGCTCATCAGCAGGCCCCTGAAACGAAGAAGGCCCCCGGAGCGGGGGCCTTAGTGGAGAGTCTGAAGTGGAAAGCGCGCTGGCGGAGCAGCGGCGGCGATCGACGCCGGGCGAGGGAGGGTGGTCGCTGGTGCATCAAAAGACTCCGTTGCTCACATTGATCAGCGCCAGCGCGGCGCGCCGGTCAACCAATCAACAAAAGCACTATCGCACAAAAATAAAGATAAATCAATGTCTTAGTAAATTTTCAGCGGCCGACGGCGCTGCCGCTCGTGTGTGTCGTGCTGTCAGCAGGGCGAGTGTTCCTCATTTCTGATAGTAAAGCCGGCGCAAAAACGTTCTTGCCGTTACCAAAACGAGGTGAAGTCGGAACGTACAATGATCTTCATCCGACAGACCAGGGTGTGAACCTTCGGTGTGCAGCATCTTAAACAGGCCGTTAATGTAGTTCTTGCCGTCCGGCGTCCACTCGTTGCGGTTGCTCGCAAGAAATCCGATATCGGCTAGCAGGGCGCGCCGGTTCTCCGAGGTCAATCGCTGCGCCGCTTCTGTGGGACGGATCGCGCGGGCGATATCGTCGAATAGGCTTTCCAGGAAAGTGCGAAGCTGTCCATTGGTGGCGGCCCAGTCGCCACGCGTGTGGGCCTCGATTGCCTGCCCAAGGTGACCGAGGGGCGTCGCGAACTGGAAGTGGGTCAGGAGCTGACGGACCTCGTCGTCGCTTTCCGGAAGCAGGATCTCGCCCGGGAGGGTGGCCCGGAGCGTGGCCTGCCGTTGGCGATCGTCCCAGGTGACGGTGTAGCCGTCACGCGCCAGGCCGCGGAGGAGCGTGACGTCGCTCGTCTGGGTCGCATCAGGCCTCAGCATGCGGACCGCCTCGCGCACGATCGCCTCCGCCAGGGTCGCACTTCCGTCCACCGTCTGGATGACGTGGGTCGGGCGCTGGAGCGCCGCCCGCCCGAGAAGGCCGCATTTCTTCGCGACGCTCAACGCGGTGCCGACCGGGATCGCGTCTTCGAGTTCAAGCCTAAGGACAAGCTGATCGAAGCTCGCTTGGCTGTGTCGTTCCAGCAGCTCGACAGCGGCGATGACGGTCGGCCGTGTGAAGGGTGTCAGGCGCACAGGTGGCCCACTTCAGACGGCCAGCATAGCGTGGTGGAGTAAGATCGGCGCTCGGGGCGACGTCCTGACGTGCTCGCTCGCCCAACCAACTATGTCGAGGTCGCCAGGTGCGGCGAGCAGTTCGGCGGTCCGGCTGCGTCCGATCAGATATCGGTTGATCCCCTCGACCACGGCGTCAGGCGGCCCCTTGAGAACATAACCGACCATGAAGCCGCGCGCATGGTTCTCCGAATACTTGCCGTTCCGGAAGCGATCGATGCCCTCAACCACATACTCGCGGGCGAGGCCGGCATCTCCTTCGGCGACGCGCTTGCACTCGATGACCGCGTGAGGATCGTGCTCGCCCGAGCGCGCAAACACGCGGGTCAAGTAGACCGGGATATCGGTGCGGCCGTCTGGGGCTACCATACCTGGACGTGACCGCGACTCCGATCCTGGCGCGATAATCATCGTCTTGCGCCAGGGAAAGTGTTGCCGGGTAAGCGCTTCGCGCATGGCGTCGCGCAGGGTCTCGGTCATCGCGACCTCGTCCGCCCCTACGTGCACGGCCGCGTTCGCGGCGGCGATGACCCAGCCGGCTTCAACGGTGCGGAGGATCGCGATGGTGATGGCGGGGCTGAGCTTGATGAAGGTGCGGCCGACCGCCGCCGACTGACCGAGTGGGATCCTCACGCAACGTCCCCAGCAAAACTCTCCGCGATGACTGCGTCGGCGTCTTCGAGCGCCGTAGCCGGCATCCAGAAGCGCCGAGAGGCCGGCTTGATGATCACTACCTCGTCGGCCCCGTGCACCCGCAACTCGCGTTCGCCGATCAGGGCCGAGCCGAGGCGGACGTGGAGGCGCTGACCGATGCGGTCGAGCAAGGCCGAGAGCTCACCTTCGACCGGCAAAACCTCCACGGTCGAAGGACCACTGCCCTCCTCGAGAACAAACCGGATGACGCGGAGCGGCGCGCCATTCGCCAGGTTCATGATTTCGGCCCGCATGCGTTGATCAGGCATTGCCTGCAGCCAAGCTCCAATCCCGCTTAGGAAGGCGTCGGCGTAAGGCGTCAGGTCGCGTTCGACTTCCGCAGGCCCGGCCGCAAGTTCGCGACCTCCCGCCCATTGCCAGCCCGCGCGCGTTAGGCCGTCGCGGACGACGATGCGGTCGGTCGGGTCGAGGCCGTAAAGGTCAAAGACGGCTTCATCGAGCGCGTCCCAGCGCTGTGGATCGACACCATTGGCGCGGAAGTTTCCTTCCAGCGACAGAAGCCGTTGTCCGGCTTCCGTCTGGCTTGCTCCGCCCGGGTCGGGCAGCGGCAGGAGACCGACATCGTTGGTCAGCAGGCGGCGCTTCCAAATGCCGAACTCAGCGGCGGTCATGAAGAAGAACCACGACGCCAGGGCCGAGCTGAGCACCGCGGCGATGAGATGCGCGCTTTCGCGGTGTGCCTTGTCTACGGAAGCCCCGAAATAGGCGTCCATATAGACGAGGTCGCGATCAACGACGGCCGCCACCGGACGCGGTCCCGCTCTTAGAAACTCCTTGATGAGCAGGATCGGGCCTCGATACGTTTCCCGCGCGCGTGGCCATTGCGCTGTCGGGTGCTCGAAAGTGGGAAGGCCGGTAGGTACGAGGAACGGCGCGAGGTCTTTCGTGCCAAGAACCTCCAGGCCTTGCAGGTATGTGGCGTCTCGCGTGCGCTGGTGCGGCTTTCCGAGGATAAGCCCATCGCGCCAGACGGAGCCGACCGAGGCGAGCCAAGCATTCAGATCCGAAAAGCGCGTCCTGAGCTCGTCGAGCAATAGCATGTCGCGGCCGCGTCCGAAGGCGGCTGTTTTTAGCCGTTCTGGGTCTCGTTCCCAGCTCGCGAGCGGTACAACAGTCACGTCCCCAGGCGCGATCTCGAAGGTATAGGACCGCTCGGCCGAGGGTGACCAAGGAACGTTCACCACGGTGAACTGGTCTGGATCTTGCGGACGGTGACGTGCAAGGAGGACAACGGCGGGCATTTTAGCCGTCGGGAAGAGCCACTTTGTGTGCGCGGCCAGGTTGACGAGCGTGGCGGGCGCGAGCCGCTGGACCACGTGCCGCGCCGCGGCGGCGCCTGTCTTGCTGCCGGCGAAGAACGGCATCGCGCTTAGCACGATGCCATAGCGGGATTGCTCATGCCCGAACTCGGCGGCGCGAAGCACGAAGTCGAGGCCTTCGCCGCGCGGCTGGCGGGGCGCGCCTGGGCGCGAACGGGTTCGACGATCCTCCGTCCCCTTCTTACCCCGGAAGGTCCAGGGTGGATTGCCGACGATGATGTCGAAGCGTCGCCGCTCTCCCGTCTCATCGAGCAGCGACGAGCCCTCCGGCTTGCTCTCGATGTCTCGTGCGTCGCCGACCAACAGGGTACGGCCGATGAGGTGCTTGAACCTCAGCGCTTCCGGCGGCTGCGGGTCAGGATCGAGCTCCAATGCTGCGAGGTAGAGGCTGAACGCCGCTACCCGGATCGCGGCGTCGCTGATGTCGACCCCATAGACCTGATTGTAGAGGGTTGATCGGATCAGCTCGCGTGTGGGTATCTCGCCGCCCTTGCGTGCCACGAGCCGCCGAAGTGCCTCGACGAGGAAAACGCCTGAGCCGCACGTCAGGTCAAGGATGGTTTCCTTGCCCGTGATGTCGTTCATTACCTCATCGAGGATGAGTGACACGACTGGCAAGCGCGTGTAGTGGACGCCCCGTCGCCTGGCTTGGGCGGCCGTGACAGCGTCACTGGCGGCATCCGCTTGCTCGTCAGGCGCATCCTCTACTTCGAGTGGCGGCGCGATCTCATCAGCCGCAAGCGCGCCGTCCGCCGCCGCACCCGCCTTCGAGTGCGCGAACTGCTCGTAGATAGAGCTGATCAGCTCAACCGGGATAACATCGAACTGGTAGGGAAAGAAGGTGAGCTGGCCGGTCTCTGGATCGACCGCTTCTAGGAAATCGGCGACACGCGACAGGTGCCGTTCGGACAGGTTCTCGGTCGCCGCGCTCTGCGGGAACATGTCGCCGTTAAAGGTCCCGGCCAGGAAGGCAAAGAGGCGCTCCGTCGCGACCGGATCGCGCAGGGCTGCTGACAGGGTCCCGGCGCCGCATTCAGCGGCGAGGCGCGCGGGCCCTACGATCTTCCGATCAATGAGGTACTGCGAGAAGATCGACCGGCCGATCAGGCCTTGAGCGGTAGCTCGATTGAGGCCGGCACGGATCAGATCGCGCTCAAGTGCCGCCAAGTCGGAGAGCAGCTGCTCATCGACGCTCGTCTTGCGATTGACCGTACCGGGCCGGAGCCAGAACTGCCCGGTCTCCATCGCGAGCCGACCCGCCAGTTCATCGAGCTCTTGAAGCTCACGCTCGATCGTCGTGAAGGTCCGTAGCCGGTGCCGGCTCGCCTCGTCACGTGAGACCGGACGTCCGAAGCCGTTGTAGAGCTCGACCCGCTGCGGCGAGACGACCCATAGCAGGGGCGCAAAGCCTTCGTTCCAGATTTGCCGGCGCCAATCTTCGATCTCGGCCTCGTCAACCTGCGCGTCGCCATACTTGAAGTAGACGGTTAGCGACGAAGTGCCCTGCCACAGCGCGTCGGGGACGAATGACCGGCCCCGCCGATCTCGGCGCGCGTCGGAGCCCAACCGGACGCCGTGAGCTGGCACGCCGTTCTGGAGGTAGCCGGTCGCTTCAAGAACGCGGTTGAGCGGGCTCGGGCTCATCGGGCGTTCACCCGCACGGCTTGGGGCGGGAACGGATGCGCCGACTGCGGCTCAGGCGGGATCGGCAGCAGCAGGCCGCTTAACCGCTCGATCAACGGCCAGCACGGCACCGCAAGGACTGCGTCGCCCGGCTGTGACCATGGAACCTCTCCCGCCGCGCACAGTCGAGCCTCGTCGGAGGTCACAACCGCGACAGTCTGGCCGAGTCGCGAGAGCTCGGCCCGACCTAGCAATTCGAAGAGCTCGCTGACGCCTGCTCCAACCGCCCCCACTCCCACGCCAAGCCGGCCAACGATCTCGAGGGTGACGGCGAGGCCGAGCAGATCGGAGAAGGTAAACCGCGCCGATTTGCCGGTCTTGTGTCGGAGATATGGAACCGACTTCCGCCAGTGACGCAGCTTCTCGGCCGAGACACCGACAGCTTCTCGAGCCTGCTCCTGCGTGTAATGGATCGTCCTGATGCCCACAAATGCCTGTTGCTAGCAACGAGAAGCCTGGCCAATCTGTACGATGGGAGCCGTGCTAGCGCAACAAGCAGGTATGGCTTCTGTGAAACACGGTCGGGCTAATCCACAACCATTGGCGACGTCGCACCTAATGGTTCAAGTGAGCGCCGCAGTGTGGGAGCGTGGTTGTCGGATCGCGAGGCTCGATCCTGAACGCGCCGATACCGTGACAGCTTAGGGCGATCCGCGAACCTGAGATAGGCCAGCGGTAATCATGCGTCTGCCGATCCGGATAGCATCGATCCGCCGTGCAACTCTCCAGCCGTTTTGCACCTGACCCGTGCTGGTCCTCGCCTCATCCAATAAGCCGGACGGCCTTTCCCTGATCGATTTCGGCCTCGTTGTAGTAGCGTGCAGCCTGCTGAACCGAGCGGTGCTGCGAGAGTTGCATCGCCTCAGGCAGCGGCACGCCCTGCTTCCCGGCCTCGGTCATGAACCCCGATCGCAAGCCGTGGGCCGAAAACAGGGCGGGGTCGAGCCCGGCTCGAGCGCAGCGCGCCTTCAAGATCGCGTTCACGCTTTGCGGATCGAGCGCCGTCGCGCCCAGCCGGCCCCAGCGGTCGATGCGCCGGAACACCGCCCCGCTCTCGATCCGCGACAGCGCCAGCCAGTCGATCAGAGCCGTGGCGGCCCGCCCGATCACCACCACCCGGGCGTCGTCCTCTGCCGTCGTGGTCTTGGTGCGCCCGAGCCGGATCGTGAGCTTTGCGACCATCGGACCGTCCGGGTCGGCCGGATCGCGCGGCACGGCCGCCTCGCGCACCAGGTCTTCGACCCGCAAGGACGCGACCTCGGCCCGGCGTCGCCCTCCCGAGGCGAAGGCGACTAGCAGCAGCGCCCGGTCGCGCACGTCGACCAGGCGATGCTCGTACAGGCAAGTGGCGAGCAGCTTCTCGATCACCACGGCGGTGACCGCTCGGGCGCTCTTTCGAGCGCGAGGCCGCCGGTTCGCCCGCACGGCCAACGACAGGGCGGTCCGTAGGCGTGGTGCCTTGAACGGTCCGTCCGCGCCGCGGAAGCGGTGCAGGGTCGACCAGTGGGCGAGGCGCCGGCGCACGGTCGAGACCGCGTGCGGACCGGCGACCCGGAGCAGGCTGCGGGTGCGCAGTTCATCCTCAACGGCGCTGGGCATGCCGTGGCGGGGATCGCTCTCGCGCTCGGCTGGATCCCAGAGGTGATGGGCGACGAACTTCAGCGCCAGGGCCTCGGTCGCAGGCCAAGGCAGGGGATGACCGGTCGCGGCGAGGCACCAGGCCTCGAGGTAGCCAAGGTCGGAGGCGAGCGCCCGCAGGGTATTGGCGCCCATGCCGGAGCGGGCGAGGTGTTTGAGGGTGGCGGCGTCCTCGTCGGTGAGGAGGACGGCCAGGCGCTCGCGGGCATCGAACGGCAGGAGACCGGCGAGGGCATCGAGGTCGCGCTCTCGGGCGAGGGTCGGATCCGGGAGCAGGGCAGGGGCGGTATCGGGCATCGCGGCCGGAAGTGAGAGGAGCGGCGAGGGCGCATTCAAGCCGATTTCTGGCTCCGCGTCCATCCTCATCGATAAGGGGACATTATCAATGGTCAGACAGCTGATCGTGCCCTCATACAGGTGCGCGAAGCGAACGGCCGATTCGCTTCCTTGACGATGGATCGGTACAAGCCGAGCAATGGTTTACCGCCTGCCCGAGCCGCTCCCCTGGGCTACCCTCGCCACCCCGCTCGCCGCCGCCGAGGACGCGCTCGCCCGCCTCGACCAACAGCTCGCCACCAGCCCCATCCGCCAGGGCTGGGGCGCCCGCACTGCCTTTGCCGACGCCTGCGCCAGCCTCGCCCTTCAAGGCGACCTCGTGCTCCTCGAAGACCTCGTCCTCCATGACGCCGGGCGCGACCGGCACGCCCCGACGCAAGAGCTCACCCGCGCCCACGCCGTCCTGCGTACCCGCCGCCGTATCGCCGCTGCCGACCCCGGATGGGCGGCCAGCCCGGCCGGCCTCGCCGCCTTGTGCGAGGACCTGGAGGGGGTGGGGGACCAGGACACGGTCCCGGTGCCAGTCGCGCCGTCCGTCGACGCCGCCGACGGGGAGGGCGATCTCGCGGACGTTGATGACGCTTTTTCCGCCGAGCTCGCCGACATCGACGCCCTGATCGCCCGCTCCAGCCGCCTCCTCGCCGACACCGGCCCGGTGCGGGCGAAGTCGCCGCTCGTCTACGATCCGGCCTGGGGCGAGACCGACCGCCTCGCCGCCTGGCGCCACGCCGTCGCCGACACCCGCGTCCTGCCGCCGGTCCTCGCCGCCACCATCGCGGTCGATGCCTGGACCGCCCTCGAGCCGCTCCAGCACCGCGCCTGGCTCGGGCCGCTCCTCGCCGCCGATCTCCTGCGCGCCCGCGACAAGGCCCGACACCACCTGCCCGCCCTCGCTAGCGCTCTGCGCGGCGTGCCGCGGGACCGCTGGCTCGTGCGCGATCCGCTGACCCGCTGGCTCGCTGTCCTCGGCGCCGTCGCCGCAGGTGCCGAGCAGGGCATGAGAGATCACGATCGCTGGATGCTCGCGCGCGAGGTCCTGCAAGCGAAGGTGAAGGGGAAACGGGGGAGTTCCAGCCTGCCTCGCCTCATCGACCTCGTGCTCGCCCGGCCCCTGGTCTCGACGACCACCATCGCGGATGCGCTCGGCGTCTCCCCGCGTGCCGCCCAGACCCTCGTGGCCGAGCTCGGTCTGCGTGAGCTCACCGGGCGTGAACGCTATCGGGCGTGGGGCATCTTGTAAGCCCACGCCATCGGTCGCTGGGACATCACCAGAGGGCCGCGGCCGAAAAAGTATTCCACCACGGTGGTCACTGAGTGCGCCAGACTGCTGATAACCCAGCTTATCCCTATGATATTTGGGGATCCGCTGCAGACAGGCACTTGCTCAATGATCGTAAACCTTCATAGACTGGTCTGTGTTCGGATCTGGATGGATCCTCGTAGCAGAAAGAATTGACGTGTCGGACGAGCCCCAAGCCCAACAGCCTGAGTTCATCGACCTCGCGGCCGATATCGTGTCCGCCTATGTGAGCAAGAACAACGTTCCAGTCGCCGAACTGCCGGGCTTGATCGCCGCGGTGCATGCCTCGTTGAGCGGCCTTGGCCAACCTGCCGCCACCTCGGTCGAGGATCACAAGGTCACAGCGGCCCAAATCCGCAAGTCCGTCACCCCTGACGCCATCATCAGCTTCATCGATGGCAAGCCGTACAAGTCGCTCAAGCGGCACCTGACCTCGAACGGCACGAGCCCCGACGAGTACCGCCAGAAGTACGGTTTGCCCCGCGACTACCCGATGGTGGCAGCCACCTACGCGGCCCAGCGCTCCGAGCTCGCCAAGAGCCTCGGCCTCGGCCAGCTCCGGCGCGATCGGGCGGCCGCCAAGAAAGCGGCTGAGAAGCGGGCCGAGCCTGATCCGGTCGTCACCGCACCCGTGGACGCGAAGCCTGCACGCCGCGGCCGGCCGAAGAAGTCCGCGGCCAGCGCAGCTGAGTGACGTGGACCCGACGAACCCATGGCGGCGACAGCGTGCGTCGGGCACGCT
>Ga0316228_1000749_pt1 | contig 39581 bp, 34 predicted proteins | sample TBH18021metaG_FD_206005 | JGI IMG/M metagenome (GOLD analysis project Ga0316228, IMG submission 206005) | Freshwater microbial communities from Trout Bog Lake, Wisconsin, USA - TBH18021 | ecosystem: Environmental > Aquatic > Freshwater > Lake > Hypolimnion/Profundal zone | place: USA: Wisconsin... | reverse complement strand
CGCCGGGGATCGCTTGGGGTTGGTCATGTCCAAGTCAACGACCCAACCGCTGTCAATGTCCACCGGTTTGAGGATGCCGCTGCCGGTCGGCAGGCGGGCTGGAACGACTTTGCGGATATACATCGCGATCATCTCCGCTTCGGTGTCGGTCATGACGAAATGGCTGCTGCCGCATTCGAGCAAATAACTCATGGGCCGATGGGTTGCGGCCCGGTCTTTGCCGATGGCGGATGGCCCCCAGAAGTTGGGGCCATTCATGGTCCAGTCTTTCTTCTGCTGGTTCCATTCCGTGAAGTTGCCGGCCAGTTCAAAGAGAGGGATCTGGCGGTTGTTCGGGAGCGCCAGATCCACGTGGGATTTGAAGACGATCTGCGCGATGCAACGGTCGGGTTTCCAGCCGGCCAAATTCTGCACGAACCCCCCCGTGGTGGAGTGGCCGAACGGCAGCCATGGCACGGTGGCGATCTCTTCATAACCGGAGATCCTGGCCAGTTCGTCCAATGCTTTCTGCATGACCGCACCGTCCTGATCGGCATTGCTGAAGGTCGGAGCAAAGCCCGGATAGAACCAGACGATGGCCATGTCCGTTTCCCGGCACGCCTGGCGAATGGCTGCGTTTTCCGAAAAGCCTTGTTCCGCCACATTCTGCTGAGCGAGGACCATGCCGCGGATGTTCCGGCATTTCTCCGGAATCCACAGGTATGCGGTGGTGGTCTTCGGCTTGCCCTGAGCGTCTGTAAACGGCACCGTCGCCAGGAACTGAAACTCTGGACTGCGCGTATTGCGGACAACGGTTTCTGAGCTTGCGGCTGGGGCGGCGGCGACCAGCAGAATTGCCAACACGACAACGCCGGCGATCTGCACGAGCCGCATTGAGCCTGCCTTGATAATTGCACTATTCATGATTCGCCTTTCGGTAATTTAGTATTTTGAATCGTTTGAGTTTTTCTCTTTTTCCCGCCACAGCCACTCTTTGGGCAGTGGCTGGCGCGGAAGCCCGGGGCCGCTGATGTCAACCGGTTCCGCCGCCAGCTTTTCGCCCCAGTAGTAAGTATACTCGACCCGCAGGCAGTGCTTGCCGGCCTGAAGCGCGATCTCGCCGCTCTTTTCTGATTCTCCAGTGGCCGAGGCGACGAGGGAAACGGGCGCCGCCGTCTCGCGCTCCGGATTGTGGATGTAGAGACTCAGCCCCGGCCCTTTGACCGTGAAGCGGTAAATGCCGTCGTGCGGCACACTCAGATATCCGGAAAACACGAGCGCCGTTTTGCCCTGACGTTCCCAGGGGGTGGTGGAAAAATAGTCGAGAACGCCTCGCTTCTTGGGAATCCCGCCGGTGCGGACGGTCTCGTTCAGTTTCTTCCAGCCGTCGTTGTCGTTGGGCTCCGCTTCATAGTATGCATAGCGGAGTCCGTTCTCAAGTGGTTCGGAAAGCCCCTCCGGAGCGCGCATCTTCGACAGCAGCGAATACGTCTCCGTGGCGATATCCGGGTAAAGAATACTACCCTTGGCCAGGCGCGCTTTGATGGTGCAGGGCGCGGTGATCGCGACCGGCTTGGTGTAGAGCGGCGATCTCTCGTCGGGATCACTCCCATCGGTGGTGAAGCGGATTTGAAGGTCGGACTGCGGACTGCACAATGTCGCCGGTTCGGCCAGCGCAAAATCGGCGTAAGAGGTTCCGGGCGGGCTAATGTTTGGGGCCAGTCGCTTGAAAATGGGAGTTGCGCGGAGTTGTCCATCATTGAGGTGCTCTAATCTGGCATCAGGCAATGGAAGTTGGATCCGGGCTTTTCCAACCGACACGTTTTGACAGTCCAGCACCATGCCGTTCAGCATCGTTCCGTTGGCATCGCTCACTACGAACAATGCCGAAGCCACGGCCGCAATCTGCGGGGTCTGCAAATTCGTCGGCTGAGTTGCCGCCAGATAGTGGAGAGTCCTCCCGTCGGCCAGCATCATCCGGAATCCACAGACTCCGCCGGCGGAAAGATCCTGGCATTCCTTCACAGGATTCTCGCCCGGGCGCATCGGCACCAGAACAGTCACCACGGTCTGATTCCCTTCCCCCTCCCATTTGACGTGCAAATCCACGGCCGCTTGCCGCGGGTCGCCCAGGCCGTGCGCATACCAGCCCAGAGCCGGTTCATCCTCCTTTCCCCAGTAGGTCGAATAATGGAGAGGCTGGGGCGCGAAGTGGCGGAGCAGCAGGTTGGGACCAGTCGGATCGGTGGTGCGCACACAGCGGGCCGCTTCATCCACATTTACCTGCTCCTGGGAGAAACCTGCGGCGGCAGGCGGGGGAAAGTGCCACATCTGGGTGTATTGGCGGGATGCCTGGCCGGCGGTCGGCTCCACCAGCATCCGGTCGGTGACCACCCAAATGGGGGTGTCGCCCCTGAGAAAGAGTAGCTGCCGCTGATGGATCACTCCCGTATCAATGGCCTGCTTGCCCTTCTTGTTGACATTGAAATTCTCACCGTACCCGGAATCGTGGAGGCCCTCGACCAGATCAAACGCCGCTGAAGTCTGCCAGCGTAGCGGGATCGGCTGCCGGTAGGCGCAAAGCGCCACCCCATTTGCCTGGGTCTGCCGCTGGCCATTGACGATCATGGTGTTGCATTTATAGGCGGAATCCTCGTCAAAGTAGCGGCGGACGGAATCGGGCATGGTGCCGAAACCATAGGTGCCCGGTCCGGCGGTGACGATGAGGCGTCGGCCGAACGCGGCAAGCTGCAAACTGTTGCGGTCACGCATGGAATGCCCTCGCCCGGGACGAGCACCCATGAAGAAGGCATAGGGCGAATCCCAGCACCAGCCGCCGCGCAGGATGTAGTAACCGCTATACGGAAACGCGACCGACGTGAACGGCAGGGGTGGCGGTTCGTTGCCGTCGCCGAAAAGACCATTGACGATCCGCCGACCCGCCTCGTCGCGGGCGGCGTCGGCACCGCCGGAAGACGTGCCTTTGAGCATCTGAGCCTGCCACTGGCCGCGCACTGTCGCGTCCTTCCAGAGCGCTGTAACATTGGACCCGCCATAGTTGCCGACCCGTGGCAACCCGCCCCAGGGGGTGGTCAGGCCGGCCATCAGGGCGTAGAAGCGGTCGACGGTCGCTTCGACCTCGCCGCACCAGGCGGGGCGCGGATCGGCGAACATCGCAACGAGCTCGGTCAGCGATTTGGCATCGCCGAAGTTGTAGTTGAACGACTGCTCGAGGTCGCCGCCGTCGGCATAAAACGCGTCCCGAGCCACATCCTGAATCGCTTTGCCGGTAGCCAGCTGCAGGTCGGGCGCACGTTTGAGCGAATCGAATGCAACCGCAACCAGCATCAGGCTTTTCAGGCCTCCCAGCCGCTGGTTCGGCACCCGCCCGGCCTTGGCGAACATGACCAGCCCCGTCGGACTGTCCGGCCACTCCAGAGCGACGGCCGTAGCGAGGTGTGCCAGGGTTTCCGGCGGGAACATCGCCAGTCCTTCGGGGGTGACCGTACCGGCGCGCGGCGCCAGCACCGGGCCCCATCGTTTCCAGATATCCGCCTCGCGCGGTTGATCGTCGGGCAGGAGTTTCGCGAAGGCACCCAGGCACTTGACCGTGTAAGTGCCGACATCCCATGAGGACGATTTCTGAATCAGCCCCTTGGCAGCGGCCTGATCCATGAATTCGAACCAGCGCTGGACAACCCGGCCTTCGCCGGTTTTCGCGTATCGGAAGGCCATCGGCGCACCGAAGCTGAAGTCGCCGATCTCGTCCGGTGTTAGTTCCATCTTATCCAGTTGCTTCTCTACCGCCTCCTGTTTGGTAGGGTGCCCCTGGTTGCCATGCCAGCCGAACTCACCGAGCGGCATGGCGCGCAGGCGGTACACGATGTGATCACGCCAGGCGGCCAGAGCGGCGTCATAGTCTCCTTTGGCGGCCAAGGCCTTGGCCTCCCCCAGTCCAGGCGCATCCAAGTTGACGTGGGCCAGAAACTGCCGGGAGAAACTCGAAGACTCGGCGGCCCGCAGGGGAGAAGCGAGAGCAATTAAACAAAGCACAGGCAGGACGGCTGCCCGAAGCCGGCGGTGGTGTTTCATGGTGTCTTCTTTTTCGTGCGCGGATGGTAGTCCGGAACGATTCCCGCCGGGGTTTCCTTCCATGCGAAGCCTTCGGGCACCCGAATCGGTTGAACATCGGCCAGGCGTTGGCCATTCACGGCGAATTCGAAATCCGGGCCGCTGACCTTTTGCACCTTACCTGCGAGTGTCATCTCGCGGCAGCCGATGGTCAAACCGCGCACGCCGCCCGTGGCATCGGTCACGGTCAGCAATACTTCGGCGGTCGCTTTGATCAAGCCCGCTCTCAACTCAGTCGGCGATTGGGCGACCATATACTGCACAACGGTGCCACCAACGAGCGTGAGCGTGACCCGCGTCTGACCGTTGCTGCATTCTTTCGCAAACGCCGCGACGCGCCGCTCGTAGGTCTGCCCTTGAGGGATCGGCACCAAAAGTGTGACGATCGGCGCGTCAGCGGAAAAGGTGGCGTGGAGATCGACGGCCGGGATGTAGCCGCTGACCATGCTGGGAGCGGCATTAGCCCAGCCGCGCCAGGGATACTTGTCGCCGAACCACGTCGTGTAGGTCACCGTGCCGGGGACCGCGTGCAGAATCGCCAGATTGACGTTGTCGGCGTTGGCGGTCAGCACGCGTTGTGCGGCCGCGTCACACTGCACCTGCTCCCTGGAGAAGCCCGGAGCAAGCGGGCTGCGCTTGCCGTCCTTGTCGGCATACTCGCGATTCGTGCCCAGTCCCGGCGCCGGAAAGTGCCAGAGCTGCGTGAGGGTTTGCGCCGGTTTTCCGGCAATACGCCGGGCCACGTCAGTCACGATCCAAACGTTGACCTGCCGCAGGTAGATGACCTGGCGGGTGTGGGTGGCATCAAAGGTCTGGCGCGGCTGGGCGTTGTGCGTTTCGACAGCGGCAAGCTGGGCGGCGATTTCAGCCTCAGTGGCACCGTATTTCATGGCGTGCTCGCGGACCTCCTTGGCGTCCATCGGCAGGGCGCTCTTGAAGGTGCGCGTCCAAGTCCCTTGGACAAAATCAAAGCTCTCGGACGTGTGCCACAGTTGATCGGCTATGGGATGGCGATAACCGGCGTTGGCAACGCCGGCGATTTGACCGCAGCCATCGATCAGCAGGTTGTTGGCGGTCCAGGGCGCGTCTTCCCCCTTGTATTCCCAGACCCACAGGGCGTCCTTGCGCTGATTCTCGGGCAGATGGTCGACATTGTAAGGCGGTGATTCGCGATCAACCAGCAGATGCCGGCCGTATGCACAGAGTTCGATGCCATTGTTGTCGGAATGATTGTGCCCCGCGCCGGGCCGACTGCTCTTGAGAAAGAGCGAGGAGCTTTCCGCATCCCAGCCGTTGCGCATTAGGTAGTAGCCGCTATACGGAAAAGCGACGGACGTGAAGGCGGGCGCCGGGAGTCCTTTCTTACCTCGGTAAAGCAGGCAGTCCAGGATCTGCGCGGTCAGTGGATCATAAAGCGGATCCGATTGCTCGCAGGTTTCCCGCATGTCTCGGCCGTAACTGTTGTTGCCCACCGAGGGCATGGTGCCGGAGGCCAGGCGCAAGCTGTTGAACAGACGCTTGCGGTTGATGGCGGCCCCATGCAGTTGTGCGACCCACTCCGGCAGGGCTTGGCCGGCGAAGAGATCGGCGATGCTCGTGCTGGTGTCAAAGAGGCCGGCGTTGTAGTTGAACGATTGCTCCAGGTCGCCGCCATCGGGGAGAATGAAGCGGGCAATGGCGCCGTTTTGCAACCGGTCGATCCCAAGCGCCTCCCAAGCCGCGGCGTCGCGCATCTCCGGCAGGTATCGGGCCAGATGGACCAGGGATTGAGCCACATGAATCTGCTGGTTGCCGACGCAATTGCGCGGGTCTTTCAGCGGCTTGGCTATGTCATCCGTGGCGGCAAAGATCACGATATTGGCCACCGCCCGGGCGGGAATGGCGGTGGACAGATCGGCACCTTCCGGCAACTTGACGACCATCTGGCGTATCACGTCGAACCATCCCTCGCTGTAAATGCCGAAGCCCATGCCGAAGTCCCAGGTTCTTGGTGCGTGCCAACTGTTGGGTTGGGCGCGTCCGGCATTGTCCAAATTGTCAAACTCAGTCTTGGCCGCAGTGGCAAAGCGTTCCGTCTCGATGAACCATTTGGCGATGTTTTCAGCCCCTTGTGGAGCCTTGGGCGGGCGGTTCTTTTTATGCCCGGGGCTTGGCGCAGGCGCGCCACCAATAGGTCGCGGTAGGCCTCCAGCGCCTCTTGCGCCTTGCCCGTCTGCTGCATGACGACAATCGGCTTGATTTCGGGGTTGGCAGGATCAAGCAGACTGACCAATTTTTCCGCCACAGCGGCAGGATCGCTGCCATCGTAAGCCGGGGATAGTTGACCCGAGCCCTCGGGCCCCGTGAGGTCCTGAGCCGCGATAAGGTCACGGAGCGACGGGCAATCCGGCGCGGAACTAGCCAGGCGCAGGCCAGCGTCGTAGATCCGGTAGCTGGGCGGCACCGGACTGCGAAAGCCGCTGGTGACATCATTGTCGAGTGCCACTGAGCCTCCTCGCTGCACCCGCCAGTTGGCCTTGTCCCAGAAGCGGTCCCAGCACCATTCGGCCACATTGCCGCTCATATCAAAGAGGCCGAAGGCATTGGGCTTTTTCAGCCCTGCCGGGTGCGGGCTGACCTCTTCGCCATGAGCATTGCTTATGGTGTGCCAGGCATAGGGATTCTCCGGGCTGGCCACGGATTCATCGCCCCAGTAATACTTGGTCGTGGTGCCGGCCCGACAGGCGTATTCCCACTCGGCTTCGGTCGGCAGCCGGTAGCCGTTGGCGGCCCAGTCCGCGGTCACATTGTCGCTCATGCCGGTTCGGTAGACTTCATGGCCGACGCGATAGACTGGCGCGCGGCCTGCCCGTTCGCTGGCGGCATTGCAGAACTTGACAGCGTCATACCAGGAAATGCAGGAGACCGGATGCTTGGATGTCTCCCCGATGCCAGGGCCGAAGTCATATCCTTTCGTGAGCGCCCAGACGCGCACCGCCGACCATTCACCATACGTCAATTCTAACGCGGAAAGGCTGAAGCCGGCAATTTTGACACTCTGCCCGTTGCTGCGGGTCTGCACGCCGGCTGGAATAGTAAGCATGCTTTTCCCGGCATCTTCAGCAACCAGCACATTGCTTGCGGTGAGTATGCTGATTGCCACCATGTCAAAGATGCCCGCGCTCATGACATTGCAGTAGTGCTCATATTCACGGAATCCCCCGGAACGAACTTCGGCTGGATGAGCAGCGACGAGGGCGAGGCATCGCGGTTCTCCATCCGCCAGATCAGAGCGTCCACGGCCCGGGAGCCGATTTCGGCCGAGCGGATGTCGATGGTTGCCGGGCGCGGATTTAATGGGCTGAGAAACATCTCTTCCGCGTTGCAGGACACAATCTCAATGTCCGTTCCCGGACGAATGCCCTGTTCCGCGAGCAGCCCGTAAAGGCTGGCAGTTGCTTGATCGCTATAGACGAAAAGACCGTCTGGACTCGATCCGGCGATCTTGGCCCAACCGGCTTCGAGAGCCGCCCGGTTGACGACTTGGGATCTGGCATCGGAGAAAAACAAGTCGTCCACGGTGTCGTCAATTGTTTGAAGCCCGAGATCATTTGCCGCAGACAGGAAGGCGTTTCGGCGCAGGCTCGGGCCCCCCAAATAACCGACTTTCCTGCAACCTTTCTCCTGAAGGTGCCGGGCGGCCATGCGCGCCACTTCGATCCGGTCGTAATCCACGGTGTCGCAGTCGGGCCGGTCATTCGGAGCGCCCAATACCCGGACAACCGGGACACCGGGGATTACCTTTTGCAGTTCGCGATAGGGGACGCGATTGCTGAAGAGGATGACGCCTCCACCGCGGAAATTGCGCAAAGCCTCAGCCATCGATTCGTTTGCGTTCCTGTGACGCAAGCCGAACTGCCATCCATGCCGGTGCGCGCGATTCTCGGCCGCGCGGACGACTTGTGAGTAAACGGGCAAATTCAAGCTTCCAGCGGGAACGTCGCTTTCCAGGAGCAAAATCGATTTGACCTGCCGCGGGCGAGTCGAGCGCCGCCGCACTTTCATGGCCTTGGGGTCGTCCACTCCGAATTCCCGCAGTGCCTTGTGCACCGCGTCCAGGTTCTTCCTCCGAACGCTTTCCGGCGTTCGGAGCACATTGCAAACCGTCCTTGGCGAAACGCCCGCCTTCAGGGCGATCTCTTCGTAAGTGGGAAGATTTTCAAAAGAAGACATGAGCAGGAAAGATTGCGGTCACGGCCGATAGTTGTGCAAATTCTGTGAATAACGCAAGTGCAATCTGAAAATGCCTCATGGCAGCCAAAATCTTTAGCGAATGAAGCGACAAAAATCAGCAGGCGAGCCGCCCAAACTCCCCTGAACTGGCGACTTCGACGCACTCTATCTCAATCTGGGCACACTTCGCCAAAATCTCCAGCAAGCGCACGCAAAACCGACTCGTATGCGCTCCTCGCGACGCCCCTCAATTGCAGAAGAACTATGCAATTGCAATTAAGCCAGTTAAGAATATTGGAGCATCGGTCCACCAGCGGCTCAAGAATGTGTCAAAGAGGCAATGGTCTCCGCCAGAGTTCCGGAATATCCAATGACCTCATTCGTTTTCCCATCCACCATTTGCTGGAATGGCTCCTTGTCCGGATTGAGCGAGAGCCATTGCGAGTCGAATCGCGCACATTGCTCACGCTGAAATCCGCGAGCGGGGTCACGCGCGGTCTGGTCCTGGATCGCGCGGGGGCGTCGCCCGACAGTTTTGAATTCACCCGAGAAGGAAATGACATGGCCCATCAGATCCCGATGCAGATTCCCCCGGGGGGGGTCATTGGCGGGGCACCCCTTCTGGCCAGGCACCTGTTTATACCCGGGATTGCCCCCCCTCAGGATCTTCTTTGAACCGCGCGTAAGCGCAAATAATGGAGGGATGTCGCCCTCGGCATCCGCTCTGCCACAGCAAGGGCACCGAGGGCGATGCTCCTCCTTTTCTATCGTTTAATCACACACGGGAACTTCCCCACCCGGGAGAGCGCGCTTGAAACCGGATCCGCATGAGGCCATCTTGTGCCGCAAACAGCAATGACAGACCCCCAACCGAAAATATCGTGGGCACAGATGATCATTGCGGCAGCTATTCTCATCGCCGTGATCGGGGCTGTGTTTGCCTGCATTCTCCTGAGCAGCCGGCTGCCGTCCGAATCCATCAAGGAACGCCAGCCGGGCATGGACCGCCCCAGTGCTGTAGGAACAGCCGGGGAAGCATCGCCTTTTCTCTCCGGAAAACTCACCGCCGGCACCGGCTCGCCAGCAGCGCTTCCCGGCAACTGGCCGCAGTTCCGCGGCCCGAACGGCGATGGCATCGCCGCCGGCAGCACCGCCATCGGCGAAAAATGGACCCCGCTCTGGAGCGTTGATCTCGGGGAAGGCTACGCCGGCGCGGCCGTGCGCGACGGGCGGGTTTACGTGCTCGATTACGACCAGAAGGATTTCGCCGACTCGCTGCGCTGCTTGTCGCTCGCCGACGGCAAGGAAATCTGGCGGTTCACCTACCCGGTCAAAGTGAAACGCAACCACGGCATGAGCCGGACGACGCCGACACTGGCGGGCAATTACGTCGTCTCGATCGGCCCGAAGTGCCACGTCGTCTGCCTCGACGCCACGACCGGCCGGTTTGTGTGGGGAATCGACCTCGTCAAGGAATACAACGCCGAGGTCCCGGAATGGTATGCCGGCCAGTGCCCGCTTGTGGACGGCGACCGCGTGATCCTTGCGCCAGGCGGAGACGCGCTGATGATCGCGGTCGAGCTCGCCACCGGCAAAGTCGTCTGGAAAACACCGAACCAGCACGACTGGAAAATGACGCACTCGTCGATTCTGCCGGTCGAGTTCGCCGGAAAGCGCCAATACGTCTATTGCGGCAGCCGCGGCGTGGCGGGCGTGGACGCCCGCGACGGCGCGATCCTCTGGGAAACCGACAGATGGGCCATCTCGATCGCGACCGTCCCGACGCCGGTTGACATCGGCGGGGGCAAGCTCTTTTTTTCCGGCGGCTACAACGCGGGAGCCAAGATGTTCCAGCTCACCGAGGCCGATGGCAAAATTTCACCGGTCGAACTGTTCAGCCTTCCCGCAACCGCATTCGGCGCGACCCAGCAAACGCCGATCCTGTATCAGGGCCACATTTACGGCGTCCGCCCGGACGGCCAGCTCGCCTGCCTCGACTTGTCGGGCAAAGTCGTCTGGACAAGCGGCAGCAAGGACAAGTTCGGTCTCGGCCCGTTCCTGATCGCGGACGGAAAGATTTTCGTGATGAACGACGACGGCCTGCTGACACTTGCGGAGGCCGGTCCTGCGGGGTATCGTCCGCTCGTGAAAAACCGCGTTCTCAACGGCCACGATTCGTGGGCGCCGATGGCGCTCGCAGGCGGCCGCCTGCTCGTGCGCGACCTCACGCAGATGGTTTGCCTCGACGTCACCGGAGCGAAGCCATGAAGGACGCCGCGAGTTTCAACCGCCGCAGCTTCCTCGGCACTGCCGGTGCCGGCCTGCTGGGCCTGACCGGATGGCTCGCCGGTTGCTCGAAACGCCTGGGAAAATCCGTGGGAAAACCGCTCGACCCACGGTTTACCTACGACGTCAGCCAGTTCGAGCACACCGACCCCGCGCTGTTGCTCTACCAGGAAGCCTCGCCGATCCCCGCCGGGCTCGACGACCCGAAATGCCTCGCTGTCGGCCCCGACGACACGATCTTTATCGGCGGCGACCGCTCGGTGAGACGGCTCGATCGCTCCGGGCAACTCCAGTCAACGATCGCGCTCGCCGCCAAACCGCTTGCCCTCGCCGCCACCGGCGCGCGGCTCTGCGTCGCCTTCAAAGATCATCTCGAAATTTTTGACGCCAACGGCAGGCGGCTGGTCGTGGGCGAACCGCTCGGCGACAAAGCCTGGCTGACCGGTGTCGCCGATGCCGGCGATGCCATCTTCCTGGCCGATGCAGGGGAGCGCGAAATCATCCGCTGCGGCGCGGACGGCAAAGTGCTCGGGCGGTTCGGCCGCCCCGGTGACGGCAATCCCGGCTTCGTCATTCCGAGCCCGTATTTTCACGTGGCGCTCGGCGGCGACGGCCTGCTTTGGGCCAACAATCCTGGCCGCCACCAGATCGAAGCCTACACCACCGACGGCAAATTCGAACTCGGCTGGGGCACGCCTTCGATGGCTGTCGAGGGATTCTGCGGCTGCTGCAACCCGGTCTATTTCGCGCGGCGTCCCGACGGTAAATTCGTCACCAGCGAGAAAGGCCTCAATCGGATCAAAATCTACGACACGAAAGGCAAATTCGAAGGCGTCGTCGCCGGGCCGGATCTTCTCGTCAAGGATCTGGACCTCGCAAAAAAAGCCTGCGCCGATTGCCGGGTAGGCTTCGGGTTCGACGTCGCCTGCGATTCCGCCGGCCGCGTCCTCGCTCTCGACCCCGCGACAAAAACCGTCCGCGTCTTCACGCCGAAGACAACATGAGCGCCGGGAATCTCAACGGGTGTGATCAAAAGTGGGTGAACAAGGGAGCACAGGCGTCCCGCCTGTGTGGAGATAGCACATCGCAGCGAAGCCAGAGCCATACACAGGCGGGACGCCTGTGCTCCCTGGGCAGCTTCGCGACTCAACCGCCCCCACTTTTGATCGCCCCCAATCAAAACCGCCGGGAATTCTTGAGGGCGGCCGTCCGGGTTGCAATGCTCGGCACGGTCGGCCTGGTCGGCGCCGTGCTCGTGCGCCGCCAGCAGGACTGCGCATCGCGTGGCGGATGCGGTGGCTGCAACATTTCCGACGGATGCTCGCTGCCATGGAAGGTGGTGAAGCGATGAGACGCCGCGATTTTGTTCGCGCCGCCTCGGCGGTCGGGCTGGGAGGAGTGGTCGCGGCCTTGATCCGCAGGGCGAACGCGGGCGACACGGTCTGGCAGATCGACCCGTGGAAATGCACCCAGTGCGGGCTGTGTGCGACCGCGTGTGTGCTCGAACAATCGGCGGCAAAATGCGTCCACAGTTTCGACATGTGCGGCTACTGCCGGTTGTGCACCGGATACTTCGAGCCGCAGCCGAACAAGCTCGACACCGCCGCCGAAAACCAGCTCTGCCCGACCGGCGCGATCTTCCGCACGTTCGTCGAGGACCCGTATTACGAATACACGATCGACGAGCCGCTCTGCGTCGGCTGCGCCAAATGCGTCCGCGGCTGCACGATGTTCGGCAACGGCTCGCTCCATCTCCAGATCCGCCACGACATCTGCGTCCGCTGCAACGAATGCTCGATCGCCCGGGCCTGTCCCGCCGACGCCATCCACCGCGTCCCGTCCGCCGAGCCATACAAGTTCAAGAACCGGGAACAGAAATGATCTGGTTGCTCGCCGCCCAGCGCTTTCCTCCGCCCGAATTTACCGAGACCGGCCACAGCCTGCCCGGATTCCTTGCCCCGCTGCCGCGCGGGCCGTGGCTCGAACACCTCGATGTCGCGGTGCTGGTCGGGGCGCTGGCGCTGGCTTCGTGGCTCGCGCTGCGGCACCGGTCGCGGCGCGGGATCGTCGCGCTGGGGATTTTTTCTGTGCTGTATTTCGGGTTCTGGCGGAAAGGTTGCATCTGCTCGATCGGCAGCATCCAAAACATCGCGCAGGGGCTTGCGGACTCGTCTTTCGGCGTTCCGGCGACGGTTCTGGTGTTCGGGCTGGCACCGCTCGTTTTCGCGCTGGTGTTTGGGCGCGTGTTTTGTTCGGCGGTTTGCCCGCATGGCGCGCTCCAGGATTTGATGCTGCTCAAACCGGTCTCGGTGCCGGTGTGGCTGGAGCACGGGCTGCGGTTGATCCCATATACCTACCTCGGGCTCGCGATGATTTTCGCGGCGACCGGCGGCGGCTATATCATCTGCCAGTATGACCCGTTCGTGACGATTTTTCGGCTGAGTGGCAGCGCGCTGATGGTCTCGTGCGGGATCGGGCTCCTCGTGCTCGGCATCTTTGTCGGTCGCCCTTACTGCCGGTTTCTCTGCCCATACGGCGTGTTGCTCGGCATGGCGTCGAACTTCTCGAAGTGGCGGGTCCGGATCACGCCCGACACCTGCACCCAGTGCCGGCTGTGCGAGCAGTCGTGCCCGTTCAACGCGATCAACGCCTCCACCGTCGAAACCCCGTCGCGCACCGTGAAGACTGACAAACGGCGGCTGGCCGCGATGATCCTGCTGCTGCCCGTGCTCCTCGGCCTCGGCGGCTGGCTCGGCGGCGTGACGGGAAAACATCTGGCGGGCAGACACAGGACCGTGCATCTGGCCGAGCGGGTTTACCTCGAGGAATCAGGCGCGGCCAAAGGCACGACCGACGCGTCGGCGGCGTTCCGGATCACCGGCGCACCTGTGGAGAGCTTGTATGCCGACGCGCGGATGGTGCAGGACCGTTATGTGCTGGCCGGACGCTTGTGCGGCCTGTGGATCGGGCTGGTGGTCGGAGGCAAACTGATCGTGCTGGCGATCCGGCGGAAACGCCATGACTACGAGGCGGACCAGACCCGCTGCGTCGCCTGCGCCCGATGCTTCAGATCTTGTCCCCAGGAACTTCAACGCCTCGGCCTGCCCGTGCCCGAGGGTGCGCCGCTGGCCCCTCCCTCATGAACGGCACGCTACGCTTTTACCATCTTGCCCTGGCGATCGCCATCGCGTCGGGGTTGTTCGTGCTCTTGACCGGCGGGTTGCTGGCATTCAACGAGGTGCGCGGGAAAGTCTCGATGCTTGTCAACTCGAAGCAGGTCGTCCGCCTGCACGACGAACTGCGCAGCCGGCCGAAGGACGAGGAGTTGAAACTCCGGATCCGCCAGCTCGATCTCGAACTGCGCCGGGAAACGTTTTACCGGCTCCAACTTTCCCGCAATGCCAGCCGCGCGTTGCTGGGCGGGCTGGCGGTGTTCCTGGCCAGCGCCCATTTCGTGCGGTCGTCGCGCCGGCGGCTGCCCGACCCGCTGGCGTGGGGCGCGCGCAAGGCCGGTGAGCAAAGACGCACGGCAGCGCTCGCCCGGTATGCGGTGGCCGGCGCATTTGCGCTTGTCGCGGCCACAGCTGTCGCCGTCTCGACGCGGCCGCTCAATTTGCCTGGGCCCGCCGCGTCAGCGCCGGACGCAACTGACCCGAACGGCGCTCCTCATCCGGACTCCCAAGCCGGGCATCCTTCGCCTGTGAGCCCCCTCCCGTCAGCGGAGGAGATGCAGCAGCAGTGGCCGTCGTTCCGCGGCCCGAACGGATCGGGAGTCGCCTCGAATGCCACCGTGCCGGTCATGTGGGACGCAAAGACCGGGACGAACATCCTTTGGAAAAGCGAAGTGCCGTTGCCTGGGCTGAGTTCGCCGGTGGTCTGGGGCAATGCCGTGTTCGTGACCGGCGCGGACGAATCTCAAAGCAGCGTGTTCCGTTTCGATGCCGACACTGGCGCGCTCGCGTGGTCGGCCACGATCAAGCTCCCCGGCGGTGCGCGTCCCCCAAAACCGGAGGTCGGCGAGGAAACCAGCCTGGCCGCCCCAACGCCGGTCACGGATGGCCGGCGGGTGTATGCGTTGTTCCCGACCGGCGAGATCGCGGCGTTTGATTTTTCCGGCAAACAGGTCTGGGCGCGCAACATCGGCCCGCTGGAAAACCAGTATGGCTACGCCTCGTCGCTCGCGATCTACCAGGACCGGCTGCTGGTCCAGATCGACCGCGGCCAGGCGGAAGACGGCCAGTCGCGGATGCTCGCGCTCAACACGCAGACCGGTCAGCCGCTCTGGGAGGTGAAGCGCGATGTCGCCGGCTCGTGGTCGTCGCCGGTGGTGCTCGACGTCAACGGCCAGCCGCAGTTGATCGCCTGCGCCAGCCCGTTTGTCATCGCCTACAACCCGGTTGACGGCAAAGAGCTCTGGCGGAACAAATGCCTCGAAAGCGACGTGGCCCCGTCGCCGGTCCTCGCTGGCAATATGCTCGTCGCCGTCGCGCCGAACACCGCCATCGTCGGCCTGCATCCGGGTGCCACCGAGACCGCCTGGAAAATCGCGGAAGGCGCGCCGGACGCGACCAGCCCGGTCAGCGACGGCCAGCGGTTGTATGTCGTCGAAAGCAGCGGCATGCTGACCTGCTACGACATCCAGACCGGAAAAGTTGTCTGGACACACGACCTCGACAACATGTTCTACGCGTCGCCGGCGATCGCGGGCAACGCGTTGATCCTCGTCAGCCGCAAAGGCAATTCGTGGGTGCTCGAAACCGGCGATGCTTACAAAGAACTCGGCAAAGGCGAGATCGGCGAGGAGTGCTGCGCTAGCCCGGTGCCCCTCGGCAAACGCCTGTTCGTGCGCGGCAAAACAAACCTGTTCTGCATCGAGGCCAAATGACCGATCACGACACGGACATTTTTGTGGACCAGCTTCTCGAGCGGACAGGCCGCCGCCCGGAGGCGACGATTCCGATCCTGCAGGGCATCCAGCGCGAATACCGGCACCTGCCGGAGCCGGCGTTGCGGCGCGTCAGCGAGGCGACCGGCATCCGGCTTGCGGACTTGGTCGGCGTGGCGACGTTCTACCACCAGTTCCGGATGAGCGAAGTTGGCCGGCACACGATGCGCGTCTGCCACGGCACCGCCTGCCACGTCAAAGGCTCGGAAAATATCCACGACCACATCAACCGGCAGCTCGGGGTCTCCGACGGCCACGACACTTGTCCGAACAACGAGTTCACCGTCGAGCGCGTCGCCTGCCTCGGCTGCTGCACGCTGGCGCCGGTCGTCCAGCTCGACCACACGACCTACGGCCACCTCGCCGCAGACACGATCGCAGAAATGGTGGATGATTTTCGCGCGACCCGTCACGAAACGATCTCCGATGTGGACAGCGTCGCTGCGCACCCCAACGGCCAGGGTGCAGAGATCCGCGTCGGCCTCGGCTCCTGCTGCATGGCGAAGGGCAGCGACGAACTGTTCCACCGCTTGCGCGGGACCGTGAAGGATTTCGGCATCTCCGCATCGGTCAAGCGCGTCGGCTGTGTCGGCATGTGCCACCAGACGCCGATCGTCGAGGTCCGTCTCCCGAACGGGCCGACGGCATTTTATTCCAAGGTCGGCCCGGACGAAGCCGAGGGGATCGTGCGGCGGCATTTCCGGCCGGCCAGCCTGCGACGGCGGTTCCTGCGATGGGTGGACCGGACGCTGGAACAACTCGTGACCACGGATGGCACCCTGGAAAAAGCGGACAGCCATTTGCTCGATGTCGGCGGGAAGCCGGTCCAGGCGTTCATGGATCGCCAGGTCCGCATTGCGACCGAATCGTTTGGCGAGTTGGACCCGCTCGACCTGGACGAATACCTCGCCCAGCACGGGTTCACGTCGCTGGGTCGGGCGATCAGCCGCCCGCCCGAAGAAACCATCGCCACGATCACCCAAAGCGGGCTCCGCGGCCGCGGCGGCGCCGGGTTTCCGACCGGCGTGAAATGGGACCGCGTCCGCAACGCGCCCGCCCCGGACGGCCTCAAATACGTCATCGTCAACGGCGACGAGGGCGATCCCGGCGCGTTCATGGACCGGATGCTGATGGAATCGTTCCCGTATCGCGTCATCGAGGGCATGCTGATCGCCGCTCACTGCGTCGGCGCCAAGGAAGGCTACATCTACGTCCGCGCCGAATACCCTCGCGCGGTGAGCCGGTTGCGCGAGGCGATCCGCGTGTTGACGGAACGCGGGTTCCTGAACGATTTCGCCCTCCGAATTTTCGAGGGAGCCGGGGCGTTCGTGTGCGGCGAGGAAACCGCTCTGATCGAATCGATCGAGGGCAAGCGTGGCATCCCGCGCATGAAGCCGCCCTACCCGGCCGATTGCGGGCTGTGGCAGCGGCCGACGCTGATCAACAACGTCGAGACGTTCACGATGATCCCGTGGATCGTCCGCCATGGCGCGGAGGCATTCGCCACGCTCGGCACGGAGAAGAGCAAGGGCACGAAAGTGTTCGCGCTGGCCGGCAAGATTGACCGGGCCGGGCTCATCGAGGTGCCGATGGGGATCACGATCCGAGAGATTGTCGAGGACATCGGCGGCGGCGTGCCGAACGGCAAAAAATTCAAGGCCGTGCAGATCGGTGGTCCGTCGGGCGGCTGCATCCCGGCGGCGCTCGCCGGCACGACGGTCGATTTCGAGGCGCTGGCGGCGGCGGGCGCGATCATGGGTTCGGGCGGGCTGATCGTGCTCGACGAGGATGACTGCATGGTGGACATGGCCCGGTATTTTCTGTCGTTCCTGCGCGACGAGTCATGCGGCCAATGCACGTTCTGCCGGATCGGCACGACCCGGATGTATGAAATCCTCGACAAGCTCTGCCTGGGCAAAGGAAGACCGGCCGACCTCGACGAGCTCCGAGTGCTCGCCGGCTTGACCACGCAGGGCAGCATCTGCGGGCTCGGCCGCACCGCGCCGAACCCGGTCCTCACCACGCTGCGGTATTTTCTCGACGAATATGAGGCGCACATCGCGGGCCGATGCCCGGCGGGAAAATGCAAGCCGCTCGTGCAATACGTCGTCCAGGACAACTGCACCGGCTGCACGCTCTGTGCCCAGCATTGCCCGGTCGGCGCGATCCCGATGACCCCGTATCGCCGCCACCGGATCGATGCCGACATCTGCACCCGGTGCGATGTCTGCCGGGTCGATTGCCCCGAGGATGCCATCACGATCATGAGCGGCGGAGCAAAATGCCCCGGCCACTCGCACCACGAACCGCTGCCCGAACCGCTGTCCAAACATGAATAGCCCCATCACGCTCACCATCGACGGCCAGCCCGTCACCGTGCCGGCAGGCAGCACGGTCCTCGACGCCGCGCGACAGCTCGGACTGAACATCCCGACGCTCTGCCATCTCGCGGGCGTGAAGGAAAACCGTCCCTCGTGCATGGCCTGCGTCGTGCGGATCGGCGGTGCCCCTCGCCTGGCACCGTCGTGCTCGACGAACGTCTCTGAGGGCATGGACGTCGCCAGCGAGACACCCGAAGTCAAGGCGGCGCGCAAGGCGGCGATGGAACTCCTGTTCAGCGACCATCTCGGCGACTGCATTTCCCTCTGCCAGCGCGTCTGCCCGGCGCGCCTCCAGATTCCGGCCACCATCCGGCTCGTCGCCGAAGGCAAAATGCGCGAGGCGATCGCTCTCGTGAAAAAAAATGTCGTGTTCCCCGGCGTGATGGGCCGGATCTGCCGCGCTCCGTGCCAGGCCGGCTGCCGCCGCGCGAAATACGACGGGGCCGTGGCGATCCAGTTGATCGAGCGCGAAGTCGCGAACCAGGATGCCGACGACCCGTTCGTGCCCGCCTGTGATCCGCCGACCGGCAAACGCGTCGCCATTGTCGGGGCCGGGGCGACCGGGTTGAGCGCCGCGTTTTTTCTGATGCAGCCCGGCCACCGATGCGTCTGCTTCGACGATCACGCCGAACCCGGCGGCCACATGCGCTACGGCGTGCCGGAATCCGAGTTGCCGCGTGACGTGCTGGACGGCGAAATCGAAGTCGTCAAGCGACTCGGCCTCGAGTTGCGCCCGAACACGCGCCTCGGCCGCGACATCCGCCTCGCGGAACTTCAACAACAGTTTGACGCGGTGGTCCTCGCCGTCGGCAACATGCAGAAGACCGACCCCGCCGGTCTCGGCGTCGAGGCCACGGATCGCACGATCCGCATCGATGCCGTCACTTTCCAGACCAGTGTCCCCGGCGTCTTCGCGGCCGGCAGCGCGATCCGCGCGGGCTACGATCCGGCGCGCTCGGTCGGCGACGGACGGAACCTGGCGGAATGCGTGGACGGTTTTCTGAACGGCCGGACGCATCGCGTCGGCCACAAGGATTTCACCTCGACGATTCCCAAGATGCCGGTCGAGGAATACCGGGAACTGGCGAAGGGCTCGGTCGCGACGCTGAGCGTGCGGGAACTCATCACCGAAGCCGAGACCGCAGCCGGCCGATGCTGCCACTGCGATTGCCGCTCGGCGAACAACTGCCGTCTCCGGATTTTCGCGGAGGATTACGACGTGGACCCGAAAGCCTACGCCGGCGAGCACCGCCGCAAATTCGAGTTCATCCGCCAGCCGGCCGGCGTGATTTTCGAGCCGGGCAAATGCATCTCGTGCGGGATCTGCATCGAACTCGCCGCGCAGTCGAGCGCCCCACTCGGCCTGACGTTCATCGGTCGCGGGTTCGACCTGAAAATCGGCGTCCCGCTGGACGGCCCGCTCGCTGACGGCCTCCAGCAGGCCGCAGAGGACTGCGTGAAGCACTGTCCGACCGGCGCGCTGACGTTCGAGGACGAATCGAAGAACTTCGTCAAAAACGAACGGATTCCCTGAGACCGGCCGCCCGATACTCCGTGGTTGTCCATGGAGGGCGGGCGCGCTAGAAGATTCTGCATGGCCGCCAGCATGGAATCCCCCCACCGACGGCGCCCGAGGTATTCCGGCAAAAACCCGCGGCGGTTCGAGGAGAAATACAAGGAACTCTCGCCGGAAAAATACCCGGAGACGGTGGGAAAAGTTCTGGCCTCGGGGAAGACGCCCGCCGGATCGCATGTGCCGGTGATGGTGGAGGAGGTCCTCGAAGCCCTGCGTCCGCAGCCGGGGGGTAGCGCCGTAGATTGCACGCTCGGGCACGGCGGGCACGCGTCGGCGATCCTCGCGCGGCTCGGCCCGGACGGAACTCTTCTCGGCCTCGATGCCGATCCACTGGAACTGCCGAAAACAGAAGGTCGCCTGCGCGACCTCGGCTTTGGCCCGGAAGTTTTCAAGGTCCGACGATCGAATTTTGCCGGGCTCCAGCGGGCGATGGCTGCGGAGGGATTGGAGCGGGTGGCTTGCATCCTCGCCGATCTCGGGGTTTCGTCGATGCAGCTCGACACGCCGGGCCGGGGATTCTCGACGAAGATCTCCGGGCCGCTCGACATGAGGATGAATCCCGGGCGCGGGATCCCCGCATCGCAGCTTCTAAAAAATGTTCTGTCTTCCCCGCTGGCAGACATCCTCCGCGAAAATGCCGACGAGCCGCATGCGGAAATGGTCGCGGCCGCCATCGCGGGAAAAGACTTTTCCGTCACCACGGATCTTGCCGGGGCCATTCGTGTTGCTTTGCGAACAGTGCCTGGCGACGAAGCAGAAAAATCCGTGCGCCGGGTTTTTCAAGCTCTGCGGATCGAGGTCAACGAGGAATTCGGCGCGCTCGACGCCTTGCTTCGCGCGTTGCCTCTTTGCCTCAAACCCGGAGGCCGTGCGGCCATCTTGACATTCCATTCCGGCGAGGACCGCCGCGTGAAAAAGGCCTTTCAAACCGGCCGTCGCGAAGGTGTCTATTCCGCGGTCGCCCGCGATGTCGTGCGCCCTGCGCCCGCGGAATGCCGGGCCAACCCGCGCGCCGCCTCCGCGAAGCTCCGCTGGGCGGTCCTGTAAATTCAGCAGGACGGGAAGGAGGACGATGAACGCGCTCATCGCGAGTCCCCCGGAAGGTTGATTTCGAAGACCGTGGCCCCGCCCCTGCCGCTTCCTTCGTGGGGTTCGATCCCGAGCTCCTGGTAGGCCTTTTCAAGAGCCTTGGGATCGAGGCGAAGCTCGGGATAGATCCGCTTCAGCCGCTCTTTCACCCAGCGCTTCGCGATCCGGCGATCCATCGGATGCAGGGGCGGCTCGCCCTGGAGCCTGCTGCGGAGGAATTCGAAGATCGTCATTGCAGAAACATGGCAAAATTTGCGGCGAGGAAAATGGCGTTGATCGCCAGCCATGCCGTCACTTCGACCGACCACCTCGTCCGCCGGATCCGCGAATCCGCCGGATAAACAAATGACAGGCCAAACGCGATCAATGCAAGCAGAGCCGTCACGGCCCCCGCTCCCATCCATCCGTCGCCGCCGGGATTCCCCACCCACCAACCCCGTGTCTTTGCGAGAAAGGCTGCTCCATTGACCACGGAAACCGCAAATCCCAAGGCCGTCCAAGCAGCATGACCGGCTCGTCCGGAATAAGGGAAAACCACAGCGGCGGTCCGCTCGGAGACGCTCAGGATCGCGAAGAGCAGAAGCAGGGGCAGGAGCGGAACCCCCGCGCTCATTCCCGGACCAGCCTGCGGAGTGAAGTGCGGCGCGAACCGCCCGGCCAGCACTGCGGCGGCAAGGGCTGCTGCAAACGAAACAAAGACCACACCGGCGCAAACTCGTGCGGAGGAGAGCCCGGCACGGGCTGCAATTCCCGCATAGGCCGCCACGGCAAAAAGCACAACCCACACCTTGTCCCACCAGCCGAATGCTCCCCGGTCGAAAAACGGCAACGCCAATCCGCCGAGCGTCCACCCAATCAAGAGAAACCAAAGCGGATGCTTCATGCCGGACCGGGTTTATTGCGCCGGCCGGGAGGCCTGCGCCGCAGCCTCCCGCTTGAGCCTGTGCGCCTCGCGCCGTTTGAGCAACGGCAGCATCACCGCGTAGGTGAGAAGTGCGGCCGGGGCGGAAACAAAAAGCGAGCCAACCATCAAGGGCTGCCCGACCTCAAGAAATTTTGTCCAATTCAGCAGATCGGACCTGTGCAGGTCTTTTAAAACCATTTTGGCGGGCAGAACGTGGGGGTGGCTTAACAAAAAATATCCGATCTTGTATTCCAGAGTCAGCAAAAACGGCAAAAACGGCCACACCACATCGTGCAGCGAAACGGCGATGACCGCCGCAATTTTGCTGCACCGCAGCAGATAGGCAACCACCAGGCTGAGGAGCGTCTTCACTCCGAACAAGGGAGTGAACCCGATGAACATCCCGATCGCCGCGCCGCCGGCCACAGCGTGTGGCGTATCCCGAAGCTCCAGAAGCTTTCGGCCGAGAGCGGCGAAATAAGCGGGCAGTCGTTTCATGCTTCAAGGACAATCCCTGGCGGACAGGTGGGCCTGATGCGCCTCCGCGAACGGGGTGGGGGAAAAGCTCATCATTTCCCCGGAGTCCGGTTATCTTTGCAACTGGGTGTCGAGAAGGCAGACCGCGCTGCGGGTTTTCTCGTCTTCCTCGATGCGCCTTTTCACGAGCTTGCAGGCATGGATGACGGTGCCGTGGTCTTTGCCTCCGAAGGCATCACCGATGTCGCTGAGCGAGGATTTTGTCAGTTCGCGGGACAGATACATGGCGATCTGGCGGGGGAACGCGATGTTGGCCGGACGCCGCTTGCTCGTCATGTCGGCGAGGCGGACGTCGTAATGCTCGGCCACCCGGCGTTGGATCTGGTCGATGGTCACCGACTTGCGGGCCTGTTCCTGGAAGATATCGCGGAGGAGGTTTTCGATGACCTCGCGCGTGACCGGGCGGTCGCTCAGCGATTTGTAGGAAGCGACGCGCATCAGCGCCCCCTCGAGGCGGCGGACGTTGTTGCGGATCTTGTCCGCGAGAAAATCAATCACCCACGGGTCGAGCTGGATGTTCAGACCGGCGGCCTTGCTGCGGAGAATCGCGATGCGCGTCTCGGAATCCGGGGGCTGGATCTCGGCGGTCATGCCCCACTCGAATCTGGAGACCAGGCGCTGCTCGAGCTTGTCGATTTCGCTCGCGGGACGGTCGCTGGAGAGCACGACCTGCTTGTGCCCGTCGTGCAGGGCGTTAAACGTGTGGAAAAATTCCTCCTGCGAGCGTTCCTTGCCGGCGAGGAACTGGATGTCGTCGATCATGAGGACGTCGGCGTTGCGGTATTTCTTCCGGAACTTCACGAGCGTCCCGTGTTGGATGGCGTCGATGAATTCGTTGGTGAACTGCTCGCTGGAGAGGTAAACGACTTTCGAGGATTTGGCCGTGGCGATCACGTGGTGGCCGATCGCCTGGAGGAGGTGGGTTTTCCCGAGCCCGCTGCCGCCGTAAATGAAAAGCGGGTTGTATGTCCTCGACGGGGCCTTGGCCACGGCCATCGCGGCGGAGTGCGCGAACTGGTTGTTCGAGCCGACCACAAACGCGTCGAACGTGTTGCGCGTGTTCATCCCGGCCGCGTTCGCGGTGGCGGGTTTTTCTTTCGTGTTGCGCTGGGCGGGAGCCGGGCGCGCGGGCAATTCGGCTTCCGGGGAGACGGTCGAGAAATGGACGGCATTCACCGAGGGAACCACCTCGCGGACCGCTTCCTCCAGAATGGGGAGGTAGTTGCTCTCGATGAAAAACTGGTGGATCGGGTTCGGCACGCAAAGCGTGATCGAATCCCCGTCGAGCGCCGAGGCGGTGACTCCCGAGAACCACCGATCATATCCGTCCGCGCTCACGCGCCGGCGGATCCGCGCGGAAACTTCCGACCAAATATCCTTCGTCTCTGTGATCATGACTTCAACTTTGTTTTGTTCTTCCCTCGACAAACAGCGTTCCTCAAAGCACTCCCAAGAGGGGGTTGAGATTTGCAAAATCTTCGCGGCAGGGGAAGGCCGGATTTTTTCCGCCGGAACCGCGTGCCGTTTAAGTCGCTCCTTTTTAATCGATTGAAGGCGGGAAAAAAAATCCGGGCACTTCGCCCGTCACCGGCCCCCCTCGCGACATGCAATCCGCGGCACGAGATCGGCGCAGGCATTTTCAAGTTCCGGGAGGAGGTGTTCACAAAAAGTTCACGGCCAGCAATCCTTTGTTATCGCTTGGGGGGATGACGATAAAAACACCGGGAGCAGCGGCTCAAGAAAAAACTCCGGATTTCGAGAGATAAATGTTTCGGGGAAAGAGATTTTATCTTGACCGTGGAACCCGCCGCCATCCGATCAAGCGCCTGCGCGGTTTTGCCGGGCGGCACTGATGCTGGCACCCGCTCCGGTGGGGAAAAGAATTCCCAGCAAAAACGTCACCGAACTGCCGATGAAGACAAAATAGGGCCACGCGATGGCCGGCCACCATGCGGGCAGGAGGATGCCGAACTGGAATTCCTGTTTCACCGCAGCGCCGGCGCTGTCGGTGGTTTCCCAGAGGGGGACGGAAATTTTGCAGAGCACGAGCACCGCGAGGATCCCGATGATCATGGCGAAGACGTTCGAGCGGTCGTTTCCGCGCGTGCTTGTCAGGACTCCGAGGAGAAAGACCCCGAGCAGCGAGCCGTAGGTGTAGCCGAGAATCCCCAGCGCCAGCGGGATGATCGTGATGTTCGTGTGCATCACCGTGTAGGCCGCCACCGTCGCGACAACGATCATCAGGATCCCGAAAACCGATGTCGCCCATCTCGCGGCGCTGACGCATTGCCGGTCGGTGGCCGAGCGCCGGATGTAGGGCTGGTAAAAATCTTTGATGAACGAAGTGGCGAGCGCGTTGAGCGCTGCGGAAGTCGAACCCATCATCGTGGCAAAAACCCCCGCGATGATCAGCCCCCGGATGCCGACCGGCATCTCGTTGACGATGTAGTGAGCGAAAATCTCGTTGTCCTCGGGCGGCAGCGAGGGGTCGGGATGGACCTGGTAGCGCACCCAGAGGAGCAGTCCCACGGTCAGGAAGGACAGGACGATCGGGATGTCCGCGAACCCGCTCAGCACCAGCGAAAGCCGGGATTTGGCGGTGTTCTCGGCGGTGAGCATCCGCTGCACCATGTCTTGGTCGGTCCCGTGGGTGGCCATGGTGAGAAACGTGATGCCGATGATCGCGGCGAAGATCGTGTATTCGGTGTGCAGCATCCCGGCGAGCGCTTCCCCGAATGGTTTCGCGGTATCCCAGCCGGTCTGGAACATCGAAAGATTCTGCCCGGCGAGGCGCTCGTGGACGGTCCGCATTCCGCCCGGGATGTCGTGAAAAACCGCGGCGATCGAAAAAAGGATCGCCCCGAGCATCAGGCAGGCCTGGATGAGGTCGGTCCAGACGACCGCCTTGATCCCGCCAGCCGCGGTGTAGAGCGTGGTGATGAGCGTGACAAACACGATGCCCCAGAAATACGTCCAGAGCGTGATTTCCGAGCCGGGGAAAAGGTAGCGGTAAACGACGACCAGGATCACGCCGCCGAGGTAAAGCCGCACGCCGATGCCCAGGACGCGCGTCACGAGAAAAATCCCGCTGGCCATGTTTTTCGTGCGTTCGCCGAACCGGAGGGTCAGGAATTCGTAGATGCTCTCGACCTTGTAGCGGTAGTAGGGGGCGATGAATATCCAGGCGATGATGATGCGCGCGATGATCGTGCCGAGGGCGAGCTGCGCGTAAGCGTAGCTCCGGGTCTTGAACCCCTCGGCCGGCGCCCCGAGAAACGTGACCGCGCTTGTCTCGGCCGCGATGATCGAGGCCAGCACCGCCCACCAGGGGATCGAGTGGCCGCCGAGCGCGAAATCCTGCAGCGTCGAGTTTTTTCTCGCCGCGTAGAGCCCGATGCCGACGATGCCGACGAAATAGACGAGGATGACCGCCCCGTCCACGCCCAGGTTCCACCAGGTCTGCGCGGGATGCATCTCAGGAGCGGAGAACTTTCAGGAGAACCTTCGAGTTCCGCCCGCTGACCTCGTATTTCGCCCGGCGTTCCGCAGGCAGCAATGCCGGCTCCGCGGGCTCGTAGCCGCCTTTCTGCTGGAGATAGGTATAGGCCTGGGTGGAGAGGGCGAAGAGGTTTTTCACGCCTTTTTCCCGCGCGAGGTTTTCGACGAACGCCATGAGCTTCCGTCCGTGCCCCTGGTTCTCCAGCGCGTTGCTCACATGGAGGCAGGCGAGCTCGCCCGCGGATTCCGCCGGGTAGAGGTGCAGGGCCACGCAGGCGATCGGCGCGCGGTCGATCTCGAGAAGCCAGTAGTCCTCGAGGTGTTCGAGAATCTCGGCCCGGGTCCGCCGCACGAGCTCCTCGTTGTGGACCGATTGCCGGATCAGCGACATGACCGCACGCACATCTTTTTTGAAGATCCGCCGGATCTGCTGGTATTCGTTCGAGTAGATCATTGTCCCGATGCCGTCGTGGCTGAAGACCTCGTTGAGCAACGCCTCGTTGACCCCGCCATCGAGGACGTGCACCCGCGGAACGCCCTGCACGCAGGCCCTGGCCGCGTTTTCGAGTTTCGAGACCAAGCCGGGGTCGAGTTCGGAGCGCCGCTTTTTCAGAAGATCCTGGGTATCGGCGACCGACAGTTGGCGCGGGAGTTCCCCCGCGGCGGGGAAGGTGCCGCTCGGCGTCAGGTAAAGGATCTTGGCGGCGGAGAGTTCCTCCGCAATTTCGATGGCGATGCTGTCGGAGTTGACCCGGTAGGTCCTGCCCTCGCCGTCGAATCCCAGCGGTGGGACGACGGGGATGATCCCTTCGTCGAGCAGGAGCTTGAGCGCTTTCACATCGACCCGTTCGACTTTGCCGGTGTATTGCTGGTCGATCCCGCCCAGGATTCCCGCCGGGTGGGCGATGAGCGCGTTGATATACGCGGCCCGCAGATCGACCGAGGAAAGACCCTCCATGATTTCGTTCGTGAGCCGGATGGCCGCATCGATGCTGAGTTGGAGGGTGGGCGGGTCGGTGAGACCGATGCCGTCGGAATTCGAAATCGCCACTTTCCGCTCCGCCGCGAGCCTCTCGATCTGGTAGCTCGCCCCGTGCACAAGAACCACCCGGATGCTCAGCGACCTCAGCACCGCCAGATCCAGCAGCACATTGGAAAAATTTTCCGAGGCGACGACCTCGCCGTCCACGGCAACCACGAACGTGCGCTCCCGGAACCGGGGCACGTATTGCAGGATCTCGCGCAGGTCAGAAACGTTCACTTGGTTGGAATTCGCGCGATAACTAGCACAAGCCGGCCGCGAAACACAGGGGAAAATCCATGGCGGTCGGATTAAAAATCCGCCCGCATCGGGGCCGCGTTTTTTTCTCGTGACCGCCGGGTCGAACTCGTGCGCTGGAATTAGCCGGAGGCCGGTATTCCCGCGTCAAGAAAGGCTGCCATGTCCCTTGGCAAGCCGGAGGACCAGATCATGGGCAGCCCGTTCCATTCCAGGACCAATTTCGCGGAATGCAGGGCGTGGCGCGGGAGGAGGAGGCGTTCTGCGAGGGCGGGGGTCCAGCCGGTGCGGATGAATTCCAGGTAGCAGTCCGGCGAGGGCCCGTAGATTTTGTCGCCGACGACCGGGTGGCCGGCGTGGGCGAGGTGGACCCGGATCTGGTGGGTGCGGCCGGTGAGCGGTTCGGCGGCGACCAGGGCGAACCGGCCTTCCGCGCGCTCGATCCGCGACAGGACGCGGAAGCGGGTGTGGGCGGCGGCTCCTGACGGATGGACGGCGCGCTGGAGGTGGATTGTTGTTTCGCCGACTTCACCGAGACGGATGATCGGGGCCTCGACCTCAAATTCCTGATCCGGCCAGCCGCAGACGACCGCCAGGTAGGACTTCTGGATTTTTCCCTCCTGCATGGCCATGGCGGCGGTGCGCGCGGCGCGGGAGGATTTGGCCACGAGGACGACCCCGCTGGTTTCGCGGTCGAGGCGGTTGATGAGCGAGACCTGGCCGCCGTTCGCGATCTCGTAGCGCAGGAGATCGCGGAGCCCGTCCCAGAGCGTCCGCGGGCCGTCCGGCTTGGTGGGATGCACGAGCAGCCCGGCCGGCTTGTTCACGGCAAGAAGGTCCGGGGTTTCCCCGAGGATCTCGAACTCTTCTTGATCAGGATTCACAACGCGGCAATGGTGGGGGCCAATATGATCCATTTGCGGAAGGTCACGCGAACGTATTCTTCGGGCAGCGGGGTCGTCCGCGCGCTGGATTCGGTTTCGCTCGATATCGCGGCCGGGGAGTTCGTGACGATATCCGGCCCGAGCGGCTGCGGGAAAAGCACGCTGCTGAACCTGCTCGGCGGCCTCGACCGCCCGACATCGGGAGAGGTCGTTGTGGATGGGCTTCCGCTGCACCAGGCCGATGAAAAAGCCCTCACCGCGTATCGCCGGCACACGTTGGGGATCGTCTTCCAGTTTTTCAACCTCCTGCCAGCCATGACGGTGCGCGAGAACGTGGAGCTGCCGCTTCTCCTCCGGGGCGACCCGCACAAAAAGGCCGCCCTCCGCGTCGCCGAGATGCTCGACATGGTCGGGCTGGGCAGGCGAGCGCACCATTTTCCCCACCAGCTCAGCGGCGGGGAAATGCAGCGGACAGCCATCGCCCGGGCGCTTGCCGGAGGCCCGAGGTTGCTCCTCGCGGACGAGCCGACCGGCAATCTGGACTCGGCGAATGCCGCGAATGTTTGCGAAACCCTCACAAAGATTGCTTCCCAAAAAATTGCCGTGCTGGTTATTGTGACGCACAGCGAACCGGTGGCCGCGATGGCACCGGTCCGGATCCAGATGCTCGATGGAAAAATTCTCACACATATCAATGACCGCGATCCAGCCCGATGACCCCCGGTTGCAGAAGTTCTGCATCTTCGCGGGGCTCGGCGGGGAGGAGCTTTCCGCCCTGCTGAAATTGACCGATGCCGTCACCTGTCCCGCGGGAAGCCGGATTGTCGAAGCCGGCGAGATTGGGCATTGTCTGTTCGTCGTTCTGGAAGGGCGCGCCAAGGTGACCATCGATGCGGAGGGGCGCGAGATCGAGCTTTCCCCGCTCGAAACGGGGGATTTCTTCGGCGAGGTGTCCCTGGTCGATGACGGGCCCCGTTCCGCCAATGTCATCGCGGTTGAGAACTGCGTGCTCCTGAGGATCACGCGAATGACCATCGGTGTTCTGGGCGGGTTGCAGCCCGCCGCCGCGATCCAGATTCTCGGGGCGATCGGGCGCGCGCTGGTCCGAAGACTCCGGGCCAGCAACCAGAAGTATATCGACATCCTCCTCCGCACCGGCGCGCAGGAATAGATTTTTTAAACCAAGACAAGTGGACAAACAACGCACCCTCGCATCGCCCGCAACCCTGACCGGAAGCGCCCTTCACACCGGCGAAGACGTCACCCTCACGATCCTTCCCGCCCCCCCGGGGCACGGCTTCAAATTCCAGCGCGTGGACCTGGCCGACGAGCCGGTTGTCGAGGCGGTGGCCGCGCATGTGAAGACCGTCGAGCGGGCGACGACGCTGGTCCAGGGCATGGTGAAAATCCACACGGTCGAGCACGTGCTTTCCTCGTTGACCGGCCTGGGCGTGGACAACGCGCTCATCCAGATGAACGCCAACGAGCCTCCGATCGGCGACGGCAGCGCCTCCGCCTATGTGGAGATGATCCTCAAGGCCGGCACAGTCGAGCAGGACGCCCCGCGCGCCTATCTCGAGATCCGCGAGCCGCTCACCATCGAGTCCGGCGAGTCGGTGCTGGTGATTCTTCCCGATTCCAAGTTTCGGATCTCATGCACGCAGGTCGGTCCGCAGGGCCGTTTCACCCAGTTTCTTTCCGCCGAGATCACCCCGGATTTCTACGAGAAGGAAATCGCGCCGGCCCGGACATTTGTTTTCTACGAGGATGTCAAGCCGCTCATGGACAAAGGCCTGATCAAAGGCGGCAGCCTGGAAAACGCGATCGTGGCGCGCGGCGACAGCGTGCTGAGCAAGGAACCGCTCCGTTTTCCCGATGAATTTGTCCGCCACAAAATGCTGGACATTATCGGCGACCTCGCTTTGGCCGGGCGCCGGATCCGCGGCCATGTCGTGGCGGTGAAGCCCGGGCACGGAATCAACACCGAGGCGGCCAAGCGGCTCGCCGCGCGCCATGCGGAAATCGCCGCCGCCGCCCCGCGCCCTGTCGCCGCCACGTCCGGAGCGCTCGACGTGAACGAGGTCATGCGCACGCTCCCGCACCGTTTCCCTTTCCTGATGGTGGACCGAGTCATCGAATTCCAGGGGGACACGAAAGCCATCGGGGTCAAAGCCGTCTCGATCAACGAGCCGTATTTCCAGGGTCATTTTCCGGGCCACCCGGTGATGCCGGGCGTGCTCCAGCTCGAGGCCATGGCGCAGGTGGCGAGCATCGTCATGATGCGCAAGACCGAGAACTCGGGAAAGATCGGATATTTCATGAGCGCCGACGACGTGAAGTTCCGCAAGCCGGTGATGCCGGGGGACACGCTTTTCATCGAGTGCGAGTTAACCAGCATGAAAAAGCGTCTCGGCAAAGCCTCCTGCCGCTGTCTGGTGAACGGTGAGGTCGTTTCCGAGGGCGAGCTTCTTTTCGGTTTGGTTGACAAATGACGGTGATCCACGCCAGCTCGGTTGTGGACTCCGGTGCCTCGATCGGCGATGGCGCGGAGATCGGCCCGTTCTGCCACGTGGGTGCCGGGGTCGAACTCGGCCCGGATTGCAGGCTGCTCGGGCACGTGACGATCGCTGGCCCCGCGAAAATCGGAGCGGGCAACACGTTTTTCCCGTATGTCTCGATCGGCCAGCGCTCGCAGGACCTCAAGTATGCCGGCGAGCCGACGTATCTGGAGATCGGCTCCGGGAATTCCTTCCGCGAGTTCTGCACCGTGAACCGCGGGACGCTTCCGGACACGAAGACGGTGATCGGCAGCCACGGCAACTTCTTGGCCTATTCGCATGTCGCGCACGACTGCACGGTCGGCGACCACGTGATCTTTTCGAACAACGGCACGCTCGCCGGGCATGTGGTAGTCGAGGATTATGCCGTGATCGGCGGGCTCTCAGGCGTCCACCAGTTCTGCCGCATCGGGCGACACTCGATCATCGGCGGCTGCACCAAGATCGTGCAGGATGTCCCGCCCTACATGATCGCCGACGGAAATCCCGCGGAGATCCGGGGGGTGAACCAGGTGGGCCTGGAGCGGAGAGGATTCGCGGCCGAGGACGTCCGCTCGCTGCGGGAATGCTACCGGTTCCTCTACCGCGCGAACCTCAATGTCAAACAGGCCTGCGAGCGGATCGCGGCGGAGGTTGCCTCCTCCGACGTGCGGAACCACCTCCTCGCTTTCATCGAGAACTCCCAGCGTGGCATCGTCCGCTGAACCGGACTGTCCGACGCGATGCTGACGATCCGGGATTTGCGGAAAAGCCATGGAGGGCGACTGCTCTTTGAGGAGGCTTCCCTCCAGGTCAACTACGGCGAACGGGTCGCGCTGGTCGGCCCCAACGGAGCCGGGAAGTCCACCCTGTTTTCCCTGGTCCTGAAACGGGACGAGCCCGATGCGGGGACGGTGCAGCGGGATGAATGGACGATGCTGGGCTACCTCCCGCAGGAGGGTGAGGCCGTCGGCGAGGAAACGGCGTTGGATATCGCGACCGGCAAGGCCGGCGAAATTCCCTCTCTGGAGGCCGTCCTGGCGCGGCTCGAAAAAGCCGGGGATGTCGAGGGAGCGGAATATTTGGAAGCCCACGCCAAGCACGAGGCGCTCTGCAATCCCCACGTCGAGGCCCGCGCGCGGAAGATGCTCAAGGGGCTCGGCTATCGCGAGGAGGAGTTCGAGCGTCCGGCCAAGGAACTGAGCGGGGGCTGGGTCATGCGCGCCCATCTCGCGCGGCTTCTCGTGATGGAGCCGGATCTGTTGCTGCTGGACGAGCCGACAAACCACCTCGACCTGCTGTCGCTGCTCTGGCTCCAGAGGTATCTGCAAACCTACTCCGGCGCTGTTGTCCTCATCTCGCACGACCTCGAGTTCATGGACGCCCTCGTCGAAAAAGTCTTTGAGATTTCCAACAGGAAGATCGTGTCCTACACCGGCAATTTCTCCGAGTCGCTCCGCCAGCGCGAGGCCAACTACGAGCAGCAGGCCGCCGCGTGGAAAAACCAGCAGAAGGAAATCGCGGCGCTCCAGGAATTCGCGGACCGCTTCCGGTCGGTCTCGTCGAAGGCCGCGCAGGCCCAGAGCAAGCTCAAGCAGATCGAGCGGATGGAAAAGATCGAGCGCCCGGAGCCGCCGAGAAAGCCGTTCCGGTTCCGGATCCCGCAGCCGCCGCGCGGCGGACAGCAGTCGATGATGCTCAAGGGGGTCCACATGTCCTACGGGGAGCATCCGGTTTACAAAGGCCTGGACCTGCTGATCGAGCGGGGAGAGCGCACCGCGCTCGTCGGCCCGAACGGCGCCGGCAAATCCACGCTGCTGAAAATCATGGCCGGGGTTGTCCCGATCCAGCAGGGGGTCCGCCAGCCCGGCCACAATTCCAAGATCGGCTATTTCAGCCAGCACCGCTCGGCCACCCTGAACCCGGAATATTCCGTCATGGAGGAAGTCCTCGCCAGCAACGGCACGCTCCGCGAGGAGGACGCGCGCAGCATGCTCGGCTCGTTCCTGTTCCGGAAGGATGACATCCACAAGAAGACCTGCGTGCTCAGCGGCGGAGAAAAAACCCGCCTCAACCTCATCAAGTTCCTTGTCGATCCGCCCAACCTGCTGCTCATGGACGAGCCGACGACCCACCTCGACATCCTCACCGTCGAGTCGCTCGTTCTCGCTCTCGGTGCCTACGAAGGCACGCTGGTTTTCATCTCGCACGACGTCCATTTCATCCGGAAACTCGCCAACCGGATCCTCCACATCAACGCGGGCAACGTGACCACCTACGCGGGCGGCTACGATTATTTCCTGGAAAAATCCGGCCTCCTCGGGTCCGAACGGTTCGCGCTGACGGCGTAGTTTGAACCGTTATTTTGCTTGGCCGGCGTCAAGATCTGCAATTTTTTCTTGCGATTTTGAAAACATTGACATAGATCAAGCTTTGTGAATTCAACGAACGCCACAAATCTCTGGCATGGCAACCCGTCTTTCTCATCTGGATCAGGTTCGGGTGAGAGTTTGGCCCGAACGTTGCTTTTGAAGAAGCAAGACATGAAAAATTCAAAAATATGAAGAACTCAAAATCCATTTTCCTGACGGCGATTGCTGCCAGCACTCTGGTTTTTTCCGGCAGCGCGCATGCGAGTGACAATCCTGCAATCCTCACCACAAACACGCCGGTATATACATTTTCTCCAGCCATCACTTCTGGTGGTAATGGAGGAACAGTCGGATGGGCTTTCACGGTAAATTCGGGAGTCATTCTGACGCTTGATTTTCTCGGGCTCTATGATGGTGGAGATGTCGCTCTACAAAATGCTCACCCCGTGGCGTTGTGGGATTCCAGCCAGAATCTTTTGACAGAAGTCACTATTCCATCCGGAGTCGGTGCGCATTATCTTTCGGGTTACACTTATCAAGCCGTCACCAATTCTGTGACTCTGACTGCCGGAAGCACCTATTATGTCGGCGCGTATTTTCCAGCAGGGAGTGGAGATAAGATTCTTGTGACGGGAACGAATCAGCAATTTGATGCGAACATTACCTATTCGAATCCACGGCAGACATCGTTTAGTCCTTCACAAACCAGCATTGCCTTCCCTAATATTTCCAACAGCATCACAGGCACTTATAAAGAAGGATGGTTTGGCCCAACTTTTCGATTTACTGCCACGACTGTCCCCGAACCCACAACAAACGTCCTCTTTTGCCTCGGCACGGTGTTTCTTGTGATCGGCTTCGCATTGGTCAGGGCGGCATCATCCAAGCCAAAGTATCCGCCCGCGCCGTGACAAGGCCAAGCCGTCACTTCTCCCGGCTGGCGATGAGCCGCTCGATGGTGTTGGTCGTGGAGCGTCCCTCGACCATCGGGGCGAGGACGACGCGCCCGCCGTGGGCTTCGACGATATCGCGTCCGCTCACGTAGTGCGCCCAGTCTTCGCCTTTGACGAGAACCTGGGGCAGGATCTGCGCGATGAGATCCTTCGGTTCGTCCTCGTCGAAGATCACGACGAAATCCACGGCGCGCAGGGACCCGAGAACGAAAGCCCGGTCGTTTTCGGAATTGACCGGACGCGCCGGCCCTTTGTTCCGGCGGACGGAAGAATCGCTGTTCAGGCCGACGCAGAGGGCGTCGCCCTGGGCGCGGGCGAAGGAGAGGTATTCCGCGTGGCCCCGGTGGAGGATGTCGAAGCAGCCGTTCGTGAAGACCAGATTCTTTCCGTCCTTCACGAGGCGGTCGCGCTCCGCGCGGGCTTGCGCGGGTGTCAAAATCCTGGGAGCCATCAGTTGCCGGAGCTGATTTTTTCGAGGTTCGCCTCGATCGAGGCCAGTTCCGGCGCGTCCGGTTTTTTGAAGGCGAGGTAGGTTTTCAACGCGGCTTCGTAGTAGCTGCGGGCTTTGGAAAAATTGGAGCTGGAATGGTAAACGACAGCCAGGTTGGCCAGCGACTGCGCCACCTCCGGGTGCATGGCGCCGAAAACCTGTTCCCGGATCCCCAGCGCCCGCATGTGAAGGTTTTCCGCGCGCACCCAGTCGCCCGCCTCGGTGTAGGCGACGGCGAGGTTGTTGCAGACGAGCGCCACCTCCGGATGAATTTCCCCGTGTAGCCGCACGGCGGTTTCCAGCGCCTGCAGGTAGTGCCGCTCGCACGCGGGGAAATTTCCCGAGTGTTTTTCCAGGCCCGCCAGGTTGCTGGCCAGCATGCAGTGTTGGGAATAATCGTGGGCGGCTTCGTAAAGTTCTATGGCCTGGCTGTAGTAGCGCCCCGCTGCGGCTTCCTCGCCCTGGTGCTCCGAAAGAAGCGCCAGTTTGGCCGCCACGCGCGCCGCCGCGGTGATGTTCCCATTCTCGAGATTGTGGGCGAGAGAGTCTTTGAAATCCTGCACGGCATCGGAAAGAAACCCGGAGGCCTGGCAGACATCGCCCGCGATTTCCAGTGCGTCGCTGAGCCGGGGGCTGCTTTTTCGAAAGACCTGCTGGGCCGCTTCCTTGAATTTCTGGGCGGCGATCCGGTGCTGCTCGCCCGAGGCTTTGCTGCGCTGCGCCTCCAAATCCTTGCAGAGAACCTCCCATAAATTTGCGGTTGTCTGCATGGGGATTCTATTTACCTGATCCGGAGATTTCAGACGAGAGGATTTTTCACGTTTTCAGCAGCCGGAGGAGCGCGGAGCGTGACCGGGGAATTCTTCCGCAGTGGCCCTCCAGAGCGGCGAGAGGACGGGTGCCGGCATCGCCGATCCCCAGCGTGCGTGAGAGTTCCTTCTCGAAAAAATCGAGCGCGCGAAGCGACGCGGCGTTGTTCCTGAGGTGGGCCAGCGCCCTCGTGAGGAGGTCGAAGATCCCGGAGACCGGGGTGCCCGGCTCGGTCGCCAGATCCGCGAGTTCGGCAAAATAGCAGCACAAAAAAAGGTTCGAACTCGGGAGGCCGGACGGGTCGAACGGCTCGAGGATTTGAATTTCCCGCAGGGTGTGCAAAGTGGATTTTCTTGAGGGCGCGAACGAGATTTCGCCGATATAGAAAAGGTCGAGTTTGCCGGCGAACGGGCTGGTCGGCCGCCGTGCTCCCCGGGCCATGGTGGAAACTTTCCCATGCCCGAGGGTCAGCCACGTGACGATCCAACTGGTATCGCCCCAGGCCCGCCTGCGGATCAAAATGGCCGGAGAGTGCTCCACGGGGTCTTTGTCTCATGATTCCGCGAAAAAAAATAGCATTGGTTGCGTTTTTCAGCCGCGCATGACTGGAAAGTGACCAATGGAGAGGGGGCGCTCTCGTCCCCTGTAGGCGGCGGCGGAATCGCGAACGGTTTCCTGATCGGGCCGGGGGCGACCCGACTCCTTTGGAAGAAGCGAACGGAATGGGATGTGTCACTTTCGCGTCATGCACCCGTTTTTCAGGCGCGATAGAGGTGCCGTGCGGAGGACGCGCAAACCCTTCGGGACATTCTTGCTCTTTCGGGGAGATGATCCCAATATCCCCGCGTGCTTCATTTCGTTGCCAGGCGTCTTTTGATCAGCATCGTCCTGCTTTTCGGGATCAGCCTCATTTCCTTTTTCATGGTCACGCTGGCACCGGGAAGCCCGTATCCTTGGGGGGAACTGAACCCGAAGATCACGCCCCAGGTGAAGGAGATGTTCCGGAAAAAATTCCATCTCGACGAGCCGCTTTACAAGCAATACTGGCTGAACATGCGGGACCTGTTCAGCGGCCGCCTGAAAAGCATCAAGGACGACCGGCCCGTGCTCCAAAAAATCTTGGAGCGTTTGCCGGCCACTCTCTCGCTGAACATCGCGGCGATCCTCCTCTCGCTGACGTTCGGGCTGATGCTGGGGATCTCTTGTGCGCGGCATGCCGGGAAGCCGCCGGACTTCTGGGCTTCCCTGCTGGCCTTTGTCTTCATCGCGGTCCCGACATTCTGGATCGCCAACATGGCGATTATCGGCCTTGTGAAATTCACCTCGGTGCCGGTGCTGGGAACCCAGTCATACGGGATCGATTTCCCGAATTTTCTGGCCGCGGGGCTCGACCGGATCTGGCACATCGCGCTGCCTGCCGCCGTGCTTTCGCTCGGCGGCATCGCCGTCCAGTCCCGCTATATCCGGGCCAGCATGCTCGAGACGCTCCGCGAAGATTATATCCGCACCGCCCGCGCCAAAGGGCTCGAGGAGGATGTGGTTTTCTACAAGCACGCGCTGAGGAATTCCATCCGGCCCCTGATCACCGGAATCGGCTCGCTCCTGCCCGCGTTGATCGGAGGAGCGGTGATCGTGGAAATGATCTTCGCTTATCCCGGCATGGGGCGGCTGGGCTACGAGGCGGCGCTCGAACGAGACTACCCGACTTTGGTGGCCCTGAACTTCATCGTGGCAGCCCTCGTCCTTCTGGGGAACTTGCTCTCGGACATCCTCTACGCCGTGGTCGATCCGAGGGTGCGGCTGGAGTAACTCCCTCCCTGCCGGAGCACCCTCAAACCAGCCGTTTTTTGCGGGAACGGACGATGATCGCCAACCCGGTCCCGGCGGCTGCGAGCAGGGCGATGATGGACGGTTCGGGGGCGGCCGCGACAGAGGTGACCGTCCCGGTGTCCATCGTGAGCAGACCCAGGCCCGCTGTGGAAATATTGACGAACTGCGAGAAGTCGGAACTCGTGATGCTCGTTGCCTGGTAAGGAGCGGTGAGTCCGCTCCATACCGGGGTGCCCTGAATGGTCAGGATGTTGCTAACCGGGGTTCCCGACGACATCAAGACCGAGGCCAGATACAGGCCGGTGCTGCTGTCCAGATAGACTCCTTGCTCCTGATTCACAATAAATGGAGCCGGGTGGGTATCGTGCAGGGAGATTGTGGAGATCGGGTTGAGGAAAAGCGATTGGCCCGGAGGCAAACCGGGATAGGTGTTGGTTGTGTCGTAGGTGAGCACCCATTCAAACGCCTGGGTGGCGAACGGCGTACCGCCCAGCGAGCCGCTTCCCTTGCCGGAAATAATGACGGTCACTGTATCGGCTTGTGCGGAAACACACAGACTCGCCGCAAAGGGGAACACGCAGGCCAGACCACTGCATATCAGCAGGATAGTTTTGATGGTCTTCAAGGGAGAATCGGTGTTGTTAACCATGAAATTCACTAGCATGATTCAGAGTGTTATGCAACAAGAAAATATCAGTTGCATAAAAAAAGAATGACAAGGATCAAGTATTTTTGCTTGCAGGTTTTACCCGGTGATTTGCCCGTCCGGCTCTCGATGGGCTGCTACCTTGTGGACGGACGCACGACAGTGACGGTGTTTGATTGGTAGACGACAGTGCCATCTGCATAGGTCGCGGAATGGAAGACGATGCCGATATTGACCGACTCGACGACACCGGACCCGAGGCCGGTGATGTTGGCATTGGTGGTAAAAGTCAGGTTGACGGTATCTGCCCCGGGAGGATTGGCTGCCATGCACCTCTCGGGGAGGATATTTGTGATGGTGCTGGAGGAAAGGCCCAGTTGCCACAGTGTCGCCGCCTGCTCCTGGAGGTTCAGCCCGCGCGTGACCCGGCCGTTGGCTTCCTCCTGCAGAAACAGGGTGTGCGACATCATCGCCACGGCGGCAATTCCGGTGAGCAGGATCCCCGAGGCGATCAGAACCTCGATCAGGGAATAGGCGGGCCTGGAATCGTGGCGCGGGAGCTTCATGGGTTCCTTTGCTCTTCAAGCCACATGATCCGGTCGGCGATGGTTTCGATGTCCGATACGTTCGTCCCATTGATCGCGGGCAGAGTGCTGGAAATGACGCTGAGGTTTCCCTGGTTCACGTTGATCGTGCCATCGCTCCGGATCCCTCCCTGCAGAGTCAGCTTGTTGGCATTTGTGGGGGCATAGACCGAGGTGGTGCAGTTGGAGAGAGTCATACCCATCCACCAGGCGTAGCTGCTGGTGTAGGTGGCGGTTTGATTCGTCAGAGATCCTCCGTTTTTGTTGAGGTAAATCCTGCGGGTGTTGTTGGTCCCGCTCAAAGTCAGGGTGTTGAGGTTGGTGGTGCTGGAGTTCACGATCAGGTGAAGGGCGTTTGTGTTCGTCGAACCCACCAGCATCAGGTTGGTGACCGCCGCATTGGAATAGTTGCGGATGTTGGTTTTCGAAAGGACGGTGTTTGTGAACGAGAAGATGTTCGTCACGGTATTCGGGACGGCGTATCGGGTAATGGAATTGGTCTGAGTGGAATTGAGGACAAGAGTCACGCTTCCCCCGGTATAGTTTGTGATATACATGTTTGTGTTCGTGCTCGGGTTGGTGCTGCTGACATACGTGGCACCGTTCGTGTTGCCGTTGGTGATGGAAAGGCCCGAAACATCTGTATAGGCGTAGTTGGTGTTCATCGGAGAAGCGAAATAGCCGATGTAGCCGTTTGTCGAGCCTGCGCCCGAGGCGGTGGTTCCGGAAGTGAATGGGATGTCGGGCGCGTTCGAGAAGCCCAGCGCGTTGCTCCAGTAGATCTTGTAGGCGTTTGATGCCCACGCCAGGTTGGTGGTGCCCGGGTTTTGAATCGTGAGCGGATACCCGGCGAGCAGGGGGCTCCGGCTCCGGATGAGAAAAGTCCAGCCGTAGGTTTCGAGGTTGTTGGACACATGCCCGCCGTTTGTGACCACAAATGTCGTGTCGCAGAACTGGTTGAACGGGTTGCCGACGGAAAAATTCGCGTTCGTCCACAGAGCGGACGCGGAGTTGATTTGGAACCCGCCCCATCCGTTGGCCAAATTCGTGCTGAAGTTGGAGATGCTCCCCGAGGGCATCTGGTTCAGGACATACTGCCGGGCGAGGGCGCGGCCGTTGGCGAGGGCGATGCGGCGCTTCTGGCCTTCCTCGGTCATGACCGAATAGGTTGCCCGCGTCGCCAGCATCTGAGCCCATGCCGCGAGCACGAGGGTGCCCCCGAGGATGATGACCAAGGAGAAAATCATGATCGTCCCCTCGAAACTCTTGAAAAATGGAAGCGGTTTTTTCATAGGGGCGGGAACGCCGGGATGACAAAAAAGAAGGATGTTGCCCCGTCCATTCCCGAGTAGTCCCAGCGGGGGTTGGAGTTGGTGAGCGACTCCGGCCCATAGCTGGACGCCAGGTTTTTCCTGGCGGGATCCGGCCACCAGACAAAGTAGAATGGCCTCCCGGCGGCCTGCCGGTAGCGGTCGATGGAAGCTGTTCCGCTGCTGCCAAGAGATGCCTGGTCAAAGTAGGCGGCCAAAGGGCTGAAGTTGTTTGCCTGGCCGGGGTAAAACACGTGGTAGTAGTCGGTCATCACGGGGCCGACATAACGCCTGACCGACGCGTAAACACCGGGCGGGTTATTTGTCAGGCTGACAAGGTCGGTCTCG
>Ga0316228_1000747_pt1 | contig 39680 bp, 32 predicted proteins | sample TBH18021metaG_FD_206005 | JGI IMG/M metagenome (GOLD analysis project Ga0316228, IMG submission 206005) | Freshwater microbial communities from Trout Bog Lake, Wisconsin, USA - TBH18021 | ecosystem: Environmental > Aquatic > Freshwater > Lake > Hypolimnion/Profundal zone | place: USA: Wisconsin... | reverse complement strand
CGGTCGCGCCCGATCAGTGGATCGGCGCGTCGTGCTTGTGGAACGCCTTGAGGCGCCGGTAGACCGCGGTGTCGTAGTTCTCCGGCACCGCGCTCTCGCCGGTGAGCCAGCGGAACAGGTCGCGGTCCGGTACCTCGATCAGCGCCTCGAACGCGGTCAGCTCGTCGTCCGAGAGCGTGCCGATCTCCGCGTCGGCGAAGCGGCCCATGATCAGGTCCATCTCGCGGATGCCCCGGTGCCAGGCGCGGTAGAGGGTGCGGCGGCGGCGCGGGTCGAGATCCGCGCTGGAGCGGGTGGTGCCGGACATCGGAGGATCCTGGGCAATGGTGGTCGCCCGCCCATGTAGAGTCTCCGGCCGCCAGATGCGAGCGCGACGCGTCGGCACCGGGACGGGGCAGCGATGCGCGCCGTGCCGCCTCGCCGCGCTGTCCGAGAAAGCGCGGGTCCCCTCTCCCATAGGGAGAGGGACAGGGTGAGGGGTATGAGGTTTCAGAGTAAGACGCTGAGCTGAACGCGCGTCGACCACGTGCGCAGTCTGGGACGGCATACCCCTCACCCCAACCCTCTCCCTATGGGAGAGGGGGCGCGTCGCGTTTGTGCCGCTATGGCGTGCTGTGTCGGATCGCGAGACCGGCCCGTAAGACCGGATCGTAACACCCCCGCCCTACCCTTCCCGCCCGATGACCGACGACACGCCCGATCTGCGCCCGAGCCTGCTCGACCCGCTCTTCGCCCCGGCCCGCGGCCTGCCCGGTGTGGGCCCCAAGATGGCGCCGATGATCGAGCGGCTGCTCGGCACGCCGGAGCAGCCCGCCCGCATCGTCGATCTCCTGTTCCACCTGCCCTACGGGGGCGTGTCGCGGCAGATGAAGGGCTCGATCGCCGAGGCGCCGCCGGGCGAGCCGGTGACGCTCGGCGTCACGGTGGTGGAGCACCGCCCGCCCCAGCCCGGCGCCGGGCGGCGCCCGCACCGGGTGCTGGCCGAGGACCAGAGCGGCGACATCACCCTGGTGTTCTTCGGCATACCCGCGCCCCGCATCGCCAAGATGCTGCCGCTGGGGAGCCACCGCTACGTCTCGGGCAAGATCGAGCTCTGGGACGGGCACCGCCAGATGGTCCACCCCGCCCGCATCATGGACGCGGAGGGCCTGGCCGCCCTCCCCCCGGTCGAGCCGATCTACGGCGCGACCGAAGGCCTGACCTCGCGGGCCATCGGCAAGCTGGCGGTGGCCGCCCTGGAGCGCCTGCCGGTCCTGCCCGAGTGGCAGGACCCCGCCTGGCTCGCCCGCAACACCTGGCCGCCCTTCGCCGAGGCGCTGACGGCCGAGCACCGGCCGAGAGAAGCGCCCCCGAAGGCCACCGATCCGCTCCAGCCGCCCCCCTCCACGCCGACCCGGCGGCGCCTCGCCTACGACGAGCTCCTGGCCTCGCAGCTGGCGCTGGCGCTGCTGCGCGCCCGCCAGCGCCGCAAGGCCGGCCGCGTCAACGCGGGCGACGGGCGCCTGAGCGCGGATATCGAGGCCGGCCTGCCCTTCGGGCTCACCGGGGCGCAGGCCCGCGCGGTCGCCGAGATCCGCGCGGATCTGGCCGCCGACCGGCGCATGCTGCGCCTGCTCCAGGGCGATGTCGGCTCGGGCAAGACCGCGGTGGCGCTGCTCGCCATGGCGTCGGCCGTCGAGGCCGGGCGGCAGGCCGCCCTGATGGCGCCCACCGAGATCCTGGCCCGCCAGCACTACGAGCGCCTGGCGCCGCTCGCCGGCCCCTTGCGGCTGCGCCTGATCACCGGCCGCGACCGGGCGGCCGAGCGCCGCGCCACGCTCAAGGACCTCGCGGCGGGCGAGATCGACGTGCTGGTCGGCACCCACGCCCTGTTCCAGGAGGCGGTGGTGTTCCGCGATCTCGGCCTCGCGGTGGTGGACGAGCAGCACCGCTTCGGCGTGCACCAGCGCCTCGCGCTCGGCGCCAAGGGCGAGGCGGTCGACTTCCTGGTGATGACCGCGACGCCGATCCCGCGGACCCTCGCGCTCACCTTCTTCGGCGACATGGACGTCTCGGTCCTCGACGAGAAGCCCGCGGGCCGCCAGCCGATCAAGACCGTGACGCTCTCCGTCGACCGGATCGAGGAGGTGGTGGCCGGGCTCGGGCGCGCCTTCGAGCGGGGCGAGCGCGCCTACTGGATCTGCCCGCTGGTGGCCGAATCCGAGTTCGTGGACCTCGCCGCGGCGGAAGCCCGGTTCGAGGACCTGCAGAAGTATTTCGGCGCCGCGGTCGGGCTGATCCACGGCAAGATGCCGGGCCCCGACAAGGACGCCGCCATGGCCCGCTTCCAGGCGGGCGAGACCAAGCTCCTCGTCTCCACCACGGTGGTCGAGGTGGGCGTGGACGTGCCGGAGGCCAGCATCATGGTGATCGAGCACGCCGAGCGCTTCGGGCTGGCCCAGCTCCACCAGCTCCGCGGCCGGGTCGGGCGGGGCTCGGCGGCCTCCTCCTGCCTGCTGCTCTTCCGCGGGCCGCTGGGCCAGGTCTCGCGCGCGCGCCTGGAGATGATGCGCGAGAGCGAGGACGGCTTCCGCATCGCCGAGGCGGACCTGCGCTTGCGCGGTGAGGGCGAGGTGCTGGGCACGCGCCAGTCCGGTGTGGCGGCCTTCCGGCTCGCCCGGCTGGAAAGCGACGCGAATCTGCTGGAGGCCGCCCGCGACGACGCCCGCATGATCGTGGAGCGCGATCCGGGCCTGCGGAGCGCGCGGGGCCGGGCGCTGCGGGTGCTGCTCTACCTGTTCGAGCGCGAGGCGGCGATCCGGCTGCTCGAGGCGGGCTGAGGCGAGCCGGCGTTCGCTCGCCGAACCTGAACGCCCGCGCCCCGGAAAAGCCACGCCGCGACCCTCTCGCGGCCTCGTGAACGCGGGATGAATATGCAGGGCGGAACGCTCCCTGCGACCCAGCGGTTCAGGTGGCGTTCAGATTCCGGCTTGTGCCGGAGGCGCGGCGGGGGCATTATCCCTTGCAGCGTTCAGGCTCCAACCTTAACTCGAGATGAACGGTTTCCTGAACCCATAGGGGACCGACAGCGAAAAGACGGAGGGCAAGCCGATGCTCAACGGACCGTTCCAAGGCCTCCCGGGCTCGTCCGAGGGCTGGACCGCGCACGAGGCGTGGCTCCTGCCGATCACGGACGGCGTCGCCGCCAAGGCCGCGGCCGCCGAGGCGACCGCCGACACGGTGCGCGCCGCCGCGCGCCCGCTCTTCCTCGCGGCCAACGGCCTCGCCCTGGCGCTGGCCTTGCTGCTGGCGGCCGAGACCTCGACGGGCTGGATGGGCGGTCTGCGCAACGCGCCCGTCGCCAAGGCTCCGGTCATCACCGCGAGCGCCTCTTAAGCCTCCCTTCCGCCCGGCCCCGTGTGGCCGGGCCGGACATCCGGAGCCGCGCTCCGCCGGCCGCCCGGATTCAGGCGTCCTGCCGCTCCGCCTTTGGACGCGCCTCGCCCTCCCCCTGCTGCGCCGTCCGCAAGGTCGCCGCCATCGCGTGCAGCCGCCCCTGCGGGTCCTCCGGCTGGATCACGCCGGCCGACATCACCAGCTTGGCCGCGTCCTCCACGCTGATGCCGACCTCGATGATGTCCGAGCGCGGCAGGTAGAAGAAGAACCCCGTGGTCGGGTTCGGCGCGCAGGGCAGGAACACCCCGACATAGTCGTGTCCCGCGCCCTCGCCGCGCGGCAGGGCCTCCTGCACCTCGGCCGCCGCGGGCGCCGAGAGGAAGACCACCGACCACGTGCCCTTCACGGGGAACTCGACCAGCCCGACCGTGCGGAACGAGGTGCCGTTGGCCGAGAACAGGGTCTCGAAGATCTGGCGCAGGCCCCGGTAGAGTCCCGAGATCACCGGCGTGCGGGCGAGCAGCACCTCGCCGAACTCGATCACCGAGCGCCCGACGAGGTTGGCCGTGAGGAAGCCGAGCAGCGTTACCGCCAGGAAGGCGATGACGAGGCCGAGGCCGGGGATCGAGAAGGGCAGGTAGTGGTCCGGCAGGTAGCTCGCCGGCACCAGCGGCTTCACCCAGCCGTCGATCAGCGCGATGAACCACCAGGTCAGGTAGGCGGTGATGGCCAAGGGCCCCGCCACGATGATGCCGGTGAGGAAGTAGGTCCGCAGCCGCCCGCGGGCGCTCACCCGCCTGCGCGGGGCGCCGGGATCGATCTCCGGAAGCGGCGGGATGGGTGGGGCCACGGCTGCCCTTGTCCGATCGACGGCCGCCGGGGCCGACCCCCGAGAGGTAGCGGTTGCGCTTGTCCGCCTCAAGGGCGCGCGGCGGCGCCCGTGTCGGGGCGCCGCGCGGCCCGGCTCACGGCCGCCCGGCGCCGGGGGACCCGGCGCCGCGGTCGGAGGCGTGGACCTGCTGGCGGTCCACCTCGTCGCGGATGCCGCGGCCGGCCATCAGGATCTCGACCAGGAAGGCGGTCAGCGCCGCGACCGTGCAGACCAACGCCGCCCCGAAGCAGCCGAACAGCACCGAGGCGGTCGCGGCGTCCCGCAGGGCGCCCACGAACAGCGTCAGCACCGCGGCACCGGTCATCACCCCGGCGGCGCAGGCGAGCACCACCGCGAGATCGAGCACGAAGGAGCGGCGGCGCAGGAAGGCGAGCTGGCGCGAGAGGCCGCCGGCCTCGGCCGGGCCGGCGGTGCGGAGCGTAGCCGCGGCGGCATCGACCTTGTCGGCCACGCGCCCGAGCCGGGTCGAGAACACGTTGAGCAGGGTCGCCAGCGCGCTCAGCAGGAAGGCCGGGGCCAGCGCCACCTGGATGACGTGGGCGATGTCGTCGGGGGCGAGCAGGGAGGCGGTGCCGGGCAGGGACGAGCTGAACATGGGCGGGCTGATAGCCGGAACGGCCCGTGCCGGATACGCCCCCGGCCCCTGTCCTGCCGGATCCGGATGGCCCGTGACCTGCTCCCCTGATTTTCTGCCATCCGTAAGTTGGGTCATTGGAATGGAGATGGACCATGCGCAAGAGTCGGTTTGGCGAGGAGCCAATCCTTGCGGTGCTCCGCGAGCCCGACGCGGGCGTGAAGATCGTCGCCGAGCGCCGTCTGCCTGCGATGGTGGTGAGCGACAACGGCACCGAACTGACCTCGACCGCTGTCCTGCGCTGGGCTCAGGAACGAGGCGTCGCGTGGCACTCCATCGCGTCGGGCAAGCCGATGCGGAACGCCTTCGTGGAGTCGTTCAATGGGCGGTTGCGCGACGAATGCCTGAAAGGGCATGTCTTCGGTACGTCGATTGAGGCACGCCGTATCATCGAGAGTTGGAAAACCGACTCCCATACCGGTCGACCTCACACGAGCCTCGCCGGACTGATACCGGTGGAGTTCGCCGCCAAGGCTGATGCCCTCTCGACGCAACAGGCTCGGGGCACTGCGCCGCGTGAGAACTCCAGGCCTCGAGCCTGTTGCCTCCCCACCCCGCAGAGGGCGGAACAGGAACAGACCTAACCTGCGCGTGGTGGGAAAGCGGGGAACAGGTCAAGCTCCCCGAAGATACGACCTGGGCCGAGCCGCCAATCAGTGTCGCTGGGAGGGATCCGTAGAGGTCGGGGCGTGCGCCCAATGTCCATCACAATATATCCGCGATCCGGGTGTGCGCGTGAATAATTTTCATCTGCCAAGCCCATCGACCATATGTTGTTCCCTCGCTCTCTACAGAAATCAGAGTTGGCTTTGAGTTCAGCGGAAATTTCGTGAGGCCACACGGATGGTGGGCGCATCGGGAGCCGCACGCAGCCCGTCGAGATGCAGGTCCGGAATGAGAATGTCCCGCGCGCGCGCCAACGGCGGATCCGATGGGACCGTCGAGCGGGACGGAGCAACGCGCTGATCGGGGGAGCCACCGTGCCGGGCCTCGTCGCCGCGGCCCGTCGCCAGCGCGAACCCCTCGTCGCCCCCGATTCGACCCAGCCAAGAGGACAGGTCGACGAGATGCTCCACGATCAGGTGCAGGACCTTGCCCTGCCTCTGGATCCGACCGCGGCAGCCGAGCAATCCGGCGCGCAGCACCAGCGCCCGCTGCCGCTCGAACAAACCGGGCCAGACGATCAGGTTGGCGATGCCGGTCTCGTCCTCCAGCGTGATGAACATGACGCCCTTGGCCGAGCCCGGCTTCTGCCGGATCAGCACCAGGCCCGCGACCGCGACGCGCCCGCCGTCCCGCGTCCGCTCGAGGTCGGAGCAGCGGACGTAGCGCTCCGCGGCGAGGTCGCCGCGCAGGAAGGCCAGCGGATGGCCGCGCAGGGACAGGCTGGTGGCGCGGTAATCCTCGGCGACCTCGCGGCCCGGCGTCATCGGCCGGAGCTGCACCGGCTCCTCCGCCAGCTCCCCTTGCGTCGCACCCGCACGCGCCTCGCCCGCACGCGCCTCGGCGGCCGCGAACAGCGGCAGCGGTGCCTCGCGCAGGGCCCGGATCGCCCAGAGCGCCTCGCGCCGCGCCAGGCCGAAGGCCGGTCCGAACGCGTCGGCGGCCGCCAGACGGCGGAGTGCCGCGACCGGCACGCCGGCCCTGCGCCACGCGTCCTCGACCGAGGCGTAGGCTCCGAGGTCTCGCACCAGCACGAGGCGTGCGCCGTCGTCGTCGCGAAGGCCCCGCACCGTGCGCAGGCCGAGCCGGACCGCCATCCGGTCCGGCCGGCCGGTCGGCTCCAGGGTGCAGTCCCAGGCCGAGGCGTTCAGGCAGACCGGGCGCACCTCGACGCCGTGGTCGCGCGCGTCCCGCACCAGCTGGGCCGGGGCGTAGAAGCCCATCGGCTGCGCGTTCAGGATCGCGCAGCAGAACACGTCCGGATGGTGGCACTTCAGCCAGGAGGAGGCGTAGGCGATCAGGGCGAAGGAGGCGGCGTGGCTCTCCGGGAAGCCGTAGCTGCCGAAGCCCTCGAGCTGCTTGAAGGTGCGCTCGGCGAAATCCGCGGCGTAGCCGTTGCCCACCATGCCGGCGATCAGCTTGTCGCGGAACTTCGACACGCCGGCCGTGAACTTGAAGGTTGCCATGGCGCGTCGCAATTGGTCGGCCTCCGAGGGCGTGAAGCCCGCGGCCACGATCGCCACCTGCATCGCCTGCTCCTGGAACAGGGGCACGCCCAGCGTCTTGCCGAGCACCCGCCGCAGCGCCTCGGTCGGGTAGGTGACGGCCTCCCGCCCCTCGCGGCGGCGCAGGTACGGGTGGACCATGTCGCCCTGGATCGGGCCGGGGCGCACCACCGCCACCTCGATGACGAGGTCGTAGAAGGTCCGCGGCGCCATGCGCGGCAGCATCGCCATCTGCGCCCGGCTCTCGATCTGGAACACGCCGAGCGTGTCGGCGCGCCGGATCATCGCGTAGGTGGCCGGGTCCTCGGCCGGGATCGTCGCGAGGTCGAGCCGCAGGCCCTTGTGCGCGGCCAGGAGGTCGAAGGCGCGGCGCATGCAGCCGAGCATGCCGAGGCCGAGCACGTCGACCTTCATGAACTTCAGCGCCTCGATGTCGTCCTTGTCCCACTCGATCACCTGCCGGTCGGCCATGCTGGCGGGCTCGACCGGGACGAGTTCGTCGAGGCGGTCGTTCGTCAGCACGAAGCCGCCGGGATGCTGCGAGAGGTGGCGCGGCGTGCCGATCAGCTGCCGGGCGAGATCGAGGGTGAGGCGCAGCCGCCGGTCGGCGAGGTTGAGGTTGAGCTCGGCCGCGTGCTTCTCCTCGACCCCGTCGGCCGACCAGCCCCAGACCAGGCCGGCGAGCGCGCCGGTGACGTCCTCGGGCACGCCGAGCGCCTTGCCGACCTCGCGCACCGCGCCGCGCGCCCGGTAGCGGATCACGGTGGCGCAGAGGGCGGCGCGGTCGCGGCCGTAGGTCTCGTAGACCCACTGGATCACCTCCTCGCGCCGCTCGTGCTCGAAGTCGACGTCGATGTCGGGCGGCTCGCGCCGCTCCTCGGAGATGAAGCGCTCGAAGAGCAGGCCCTGCCGCACCGGATCGATGCTGGTGATGCCGAGCACGTAGCAGACCGCCGAGTTCGCGGCCGAGCCGCGGCCCTGGCAGAGGATGCCCCGCGAGCGGGCGAACCGCACGATGCTGTTCACGGTGAGGAAGTACGGCGCGTAGCTGAAGCGCCCGATCAGGGTGAGCTCGTGGCGCAGCTGCAGCGCGACCGCGTCGGGCAGGCCGTCCGGGTAGCGCGCCCTCGCGCCGGCCCAGGTCAGCGCCTCCAGCGTGTCCTGCGGGGTGCTGGTCGGATCCTCGCGCTCGTCGGGGTACTGGTAGGTCAGTTCATCGAGGGAGAAGCGGCAGCGCTCGGCGATCTCGAGGCTGCGCGCCACGGCGCCCGGATGGGCGGCGAACAGGCGCGCGACCTCGGCCGGGTCCTTCAGGTGCCGGTCGGCATGGGCGTCGAGGCGGAAGCCCGCGGCCTCGACGGTGCAGCCCGCACGGATGCAGGTGACGACGTCCTGCAGGATGCGCCGCGCCTCGGCGTGGTAGAGCACGTCGCCGGTGACGACCGTCGGCACCCTGGCCGCGCCTGCCACGGCGGCCAGGGCGTCCAGCCGGGCGTGGTCGTCCTGGACGAAGCGGCGGGTGAGGCCGCAGTAGAGCCGGTCGGCGAACACGGCGCGCAGCCGGCGCAGGTCGGCCGCGACCGTCGCGCCGTCCCGGCCCTCCGTGAGGGCGACCGCGACGAGGCCGCCGCTCCGGGCGAACACGTCCTCCAGCGCGAGCGTGCAGCCGCCCTTGCCGGCCGCGCGCTTGCCGATGGTGAGCAGGCGGCAGAGCCGGGCGTAGGCCGCGCGATCGGTCGGGTAGACCAGCAGCGGCGGCCCGTCGGTCGGGTCGAGCCGGCAGCCGACGATCAGGGGCAGGCCGGTGGTGCGGGAGGCCGCGTGGGCGCGCACGATGCCGGCGAGCGAGCCGCGGTCGGTCACGGCCATCGCCCGCAGGCCGAGCAGGCGGCCGGCCGCGAACAGCTCCTCGGGCGAGGACGCGCCGCGCAGGAACGAGAAGTGGCTGGTGACCTGGAGTTCGGCGTAGGACATGGCCGGCCCCGCCGCTCAGGCCGCGCGTCCGGTGCGCGGACGCAGCCGGCTCACCCGAACACCCCCTGCAGCCACCAGCGCGGCCCCTCCGCCATCGGCGCGTCGCGGTAGATCCAGTAGCGCGCCCCGTCCTCGGTCTCGACGCGGTAGTAGTCGCGCAGGCTGGCGAGTTCGCCCTCGGCGGCCCACCACTCGCCGCGGACGCGCTCGGGGCCGTCCGCGCGCACGACGCGGTGGCGCACGCCGCGCCAGACGAACAGGGCGGGCGGCGCGTCGGGCAGGAGCGCGGTCGCCTGCACCGGCTCGGGCGGCTCGAACAGGCGGGCCGGGCGCGCGAGGTCGGCGGGCCAGGAGCGGCCGTCCGCAGGCGCGAGCGGCGGGGCCCGGCGCTGGCTGCGCTCCGGCACCCGGCTCTCGACGGGCACCACCCGGAACACCCGGCGCGCCCCGGCCCGCGCCGCGAGGCGATCGACGAGCGCGGCGAGGTCGACCTGCGCCGTCTCGCCGGTATCGAGGCCCTCCCCCTGCACGGCCGCCAGCGGCTCGGTCCGGCCGGCGGCCAGGCATGCCTCGTCGAGGCCGAAGCCCGGATCGACCTCCGCGAGGCGGGCGCAGAGCAGCCGGGCGAGATGCGCGGCATCGCGCGTGGCCGACGCCGTGCCGACGCAGAGCGCGTGGACGCCGCCATCGACCCGGCGGAAGCTCAGGTCGAGGCGGCGCGCACCGAGGCCGCGGCGGGCGAGCAAAGCGACGAGATCGCCCGTCAGGTCGGTGGCCACCCGCTCCAGCGTGGCGGGTGCCGAGATCGGCTCCGGGAACGCGCGGCGCACCACGGCGGCCTCGGCGGGCATCGCCCAGGCGATCGGCTCCGGGGCGTGGCCGAGGACTTGGTCGAGCCGCTGCAGCACGGCGCGACCGACGCGCAGGCTCAGCGGTCCGCGCGGCAGCGCCGCGAGCTGGGCCACCCGCTCGATGCCGAGTTCCGCCAGCCCGGCGACGGTCTCGGGGGCGAGCCGGAGCGCGCGCACGGGCAGGCTCGCGACCGCGGCCGCCATCTGGCCCGGTCCGACCAGGGGCGAGGTCTCGCGCGGCGCGAAGCGGGCCACGGCCCAGGCCGCCCCCGGCGTGTCGGCGACGGCGAGGCGCACCGTGCAGCCGCCAGCGCGCAGGCGCGTGAGCAGGGTGCGCAGCATCGCGGCCTCGCCGCCGAACAGGTGCGCCGAGCCCGCGATCTCGACCCAGACGCCGTCCGGCGGATCGGGGGCGGTGAGCGGGGCGCACCACAGGCACCACGCGGCCAGCCGCGCGAGCGCGTCCGCATCGGCCTCCGGGGTCGCCTCGCGCACGGTGATGCCGGGCACCATCGCCTGGGCCTGCGCGACGGCCATGCCGGCGCGCAGGCCCAGCGCCTGCGCGGCCCGGCAGGCACTGGCGACGACCCGCGCTCCGCCGGCCGTGACGACGGTGACGAGCGGCTTATCCCGCGGCGGCGCGGCCTTGTCGCGCCTGCGGATGCGATCGCTCGGCCAGGTCGGCAGGTAGAGCGAGACGACCCGCCTCATCGCAGGCCTCGACGAGCCAGGAGGCCGGCTCCGACCCGAGCGCCGCGCCGCGGCAGCGCTGCAGCCCGACCCGCCAGCGCCCACGCCCGAAGCCCGCCGCGCGGCGCGATGCCGGCACCGCCTCGACCGACCAGCGGCTCGTCGCCGCGCTCGCCGTCGTACCCCCGCCCTCCGCGGCGGCGGGCGCGCGACGAACGAGCAGGACGGTGACGCCGCTCTCTTCGGCGCAGAGCTGGAGCCGGCGCGAGGCGGTGAGGCCCGTTCGCGCGACCTCCCCGACGACGCCGGCCAAGCCTCGGAAGCGCGCGCCTTCCTCGACCAGCGGCAGGAGCTCGGCCTCCCGGTAGGTCTCGACGTAGATGACGCGGTCGGGATGCAGGCCGACCCGGGCGAGCGCGGGCGCGAACAGGTCGCGGGCGGCCAGGCACCAGAGGATGGGCCCCTGCGTCCGCGCCAGGATGCCGGCGGCGAACAGGGTGCAGGCCGCCGCGTGGCTGATGGCCGCCTGGGCGGGTGCGACCTCGTGCAGGGCTCCGAGCTGCAACCCGCGGCCGGGCAGCAGCCTGTCGATCGCGGAGAGGCCGAAGGGCAGGTACGCGACCGGCGCGGGCGCGGTGCCCGATCCCCGTTCCAGGGTGGCGATGCGCGCGCGGAGCGTGCCGAGGACCGATCGAGGATCGCTGGACGTCATGCACGGGACACCCTCCCAATCGGTCGTTTGTTCATCTTTTGTTCTATCTGCGCCGAAGCGCGGGCCCGGCAACCCGGCCGCCGGAATCGTCCTCGTTATCCACATGTGACGAGACGCGCAGCCGCCGCACCGCAGGTTGCGCTTGACTGCGGCGGAGGGGTTCCGTGCCGAGCCTTGAACCGACGGGCCTCGGTCGCCCGCCGACATCTTCACCACCGCACTCGACACCGCACTCGACACCGCTCTCGGACCGCCCCGGACCTCACTCCACGGTGACGGACTTCGCGAGGTTGCGGGGCTGGTCCACGTCCTTCCCCATGAAGACGGCCGTGTGGTAGGCGAGCTGCTGGATCGGCACCGCGTAGACGATCGGCGCCACCGTCGCGTCGAGCGCCGGCATGGTCACGGTGGCGAGCGTGTCGAGCCCGTGCTCGGCCGCGCCCTTGGCGTCGCCGATCAGCACGATGCGCCCGCCCCGGGCGGCCACCTCCTGCATGTTCGACACCGTCTTCTCGAAGACCGCGTCGTGGGGCGCGATCACGATCACCGGCACGCTCTCGTCGATGAGCGCGATCGGCCCGTGCTTGAGTTCGCCCGCCGCGTAACCTTCCGCGTGGATGTAGCTGATTTCCTTGAGCTTCAGGGCGCCCTCCAGCGCCATCGGGTAGCTGGTGCCGCGCCCCAGATAGAGCACGTCGCGGGCCTTCGACACCTCGCGGGCCAGGACCTCGATCTCGGCCTCGCGGGTCAGCGCCTCGGCCATCAGGCCCGGCACGGTGATCAGCGCGTCGATGAGCGCCCGCTCCCGCTCCGCCGAGAGCACGCCCCGGGCGCGGCCGGCGTGGATCGCGAGGCACAGGAGCACGGTGAGCTGGCACGAGAAGGCCTTGGTGGAGGCCACCCCGATCTCGGGTCCGGCGAGCGTCGGCAGCACGGCGGAGGATTCGCGCGCGATGGTCGAGGTCGGCACGTTGACGACGCAGAGCGTGTGCTGCCCCTGCGCCTTGGCGTAGCGCAGGGAGGCCAGCGTGTCGGCGGTCTCGCCCGATTGCGAGATGACCAGGGTCAGCCCGTCGCGCTCCAGCGGCGCCTCGCGGTAGCGCGCCTCCGAGGCGACGTCGATCTCGACGGGGAGCCGGGCCAGGGACTCGAACCAGTACCGGGCCACCAGCCCCGCGTAGTAGGCGGTGCCGCAGGCGGTGATCGAGAGCCGCGAGAGCGTGGCGAAGTCGAAGGGCAGGGGCTCGGGGAGCGCCACCCGGCCGTTGGCCAGATCGACGTAGTGGCTCAGCGTGCGGCCGACGACCTCCGGCTGCTCGTGGATCTCCTTGGCCATGAAGTGGCGGTGGTTGCCCTTGTCGATGCGGTAGGCCTGGGTGGCGATCCGCTGGCGCTGGCGCTCGACCACCGTCCCGGCGGCGTCGCGGATCTCGGCGCCCTCGCGCGTCAGGATCGCCCAGTCGCCCTCCTCCAGATAGGTGAGCGCGTCCGTGAAGGGGGCGAGCGCCAGCGCGTCGGAGCCGAGATAGGTCTCGCCCTCGCCGTAGCCGATGGCCAGCGGCGCCCCGTGGCGGGCGCCGATCAGCAGGCCGTCCTCCCCTGAGAAGATGAAGCCCAGCGCGAAGGCGCCGCGCAGGCGGGGGAGCGCCGCGGCCACCGCCGCGACGGGTCCCTGCCCCCGGTCCATGTTGCGGCTCACCAGCTGCGCCACGACCTCGGTGTCGGTCTCGGTCTCGAAGCGGACGCCGTCGGCCTCCAGCTCCTGCTTCAGCTCGCGAAAGTTCTCGATGATGCCGTTGTGGACGACGGCGAGCCGCGCGGTGGCGTGCGGGTGGGCGTTGGTCTCGTTCGGGCGCCCGTGCGTGGCCCAGCGGGTGTGGCCGATGCCGGTGGCGCCGGGCAGCGGGCGCTCGACCAGCCGGGCCTGCAGGTTGACGAGCTTGCCCTCCGCGCGCCGCCGGTCGAGCCGCCCGTCCGCGACGGTGGCGAGGCCGGCCGAGTCGTAGCCGCGGTACTCGAGCCGCCGCAGCGCCTCGACCATCTGGTCGGCGACCGCGTCGCGCCCGACGATACCCACGATGCCGCACATGCTGCGCGCCCTCAAAACACGTTGCCGCCGCGCGCGGGGCGCGGCCTGATCCGGATCGGGACCGCCGGACCTGAAGGCCCGGTATCCGCTGCACGGCCGTGCTTGTACCGGATGGGGACGGCCCGGGGCCAGCCCCGTGCAGTCGCGGGTTCGCGGCAGTGCGCGCCGCGTCTTTTCCCTCCCCCCTCTGCGGGGGAGGGTGGCCCCTGCGTCAGCAGGGGTCGGGTGAGGGGTGCGACGCTTCCGAAAGAGGCGCGGCCTTCATGCAGGGCGCCGCCCAACCCTGAAGCGCTCTCCCCTCTACCGACCCCCTTCGGGGGACACCCTCCCCCGCAGAGGGGGGAGTGAGGGTGCCCTGCCCTATCGTTACCGAGATCCTAACCTAATCAGGCTCTTGAGCTTGCCGATCCAGACTACGGAAAAAACTACGCTTTCTTCCCCTCGCCCTTCTTCGCCAGCAGCGCCGCGCGCTTCGCCTCCGCCCAGCCCGGCTTCGTCGCCTGCCGGCCGCGCGCGACCGCCAGCGCCCCCTCCGGCACGGCGTCGGTGATCACCGAGCCGGAGGCCACGTAGGCGCCCGCCCCCACCGTCACGGGCGCGACCAGCGCCGAGTTCGAGCCGATGAAGGCGCCCGCGCCGATCGTGGTGCGGTGCTTGGAGACGCCGTCGTAGTTGCAGGTGATGGTGCCGGCGCCGATGTTGGCCCGCGCGCCGATCTCGGCGTCGCCCAGATAGGTGAGGTGGGCGGCCTTGGCGCCGGGGCCGAGGCGGGCGTTCTTCAGCTCCACGAAGTTGCCGATCGCGGAGCCCGCCCCTAGCACCGCCCCGCCGCGCAGGCGGACGAAGGGCCCGACGCTGACGGAGGCTTCCAGCCGCACGTCCTTCAGATGCGCGAAGGCGTGGACCACGCAGCCGTCCGCGACCACGACCCCGGTGTCGAACACGACATGAGGCTCCACCACAACGTCGCGACCCAACACCGTGTCGTAGCTCAGGAAAACGGTGTCCGGCGCGATGAGCGTCGCGCCCCCCAGCATCGCCGCGCGGCGCAGGCGCGCCTGGATCACGGCCTCGGCCTCGGCGAGCTGCACGCGGTCGTTGACGCCCTGCGCCTCGGCCTCGGCCACCGGCACCATCGCGACGTCGAGCCCGTCGGCCACCGCCAGCGCCACCGCGTCCGGCAGGTAGTACTCGCCCGCCGCGTTGTCGTTGCGGATGCGCGTGAGGAGCCCGAGCGCGTGCTCGCCCGAGAGCGCCATCAGCCCGGCATTGCACAGCCGCACGGCCAACTCGGCCGCGCTCGCGTCCTTCTGCTCGCGGATCGCCAAGACGCGGCCGTCCGGGCGCCCGCCCTCGGTGAGCACCCGGCCGTAGCCCGTCGGGTCGTCGCTCTCGAAGGCGAGCACCGCGACCGCGGCGCCCGCGGCCAGCGGCGCGCGCAGCCGCGCCAGGGTGGCGCCGGTGATCAGCGGCGTGTCGCCGAAGGCCACCACCACGTCGTCGCCCTCCTCCAGCGCCGCGCGGGCGGCGAGCACCGCATGGGCGGTGCCCAGGCGCTCGGCCTGGCCGAAGACCCGGGCGCCCGGCGCCTGCCGCCCGATCTCGGCGGTGACATCCTGCCGGCCGGGCTCGGCCACCACGGCGATCCGGTCGGCGCCGGCCTCTTGCGCGGCGGCGAGCACGTGGCCGAGCATGCTCCGGCCGGCGATCCGGTGCAGCACCTTCGGCAGGTCGGAGCGCATCCGCGTGCCCTTGCCGGCCGCCAGCACGATCGCCGTCAGGCTGCGCCGGGTCTGCTCGCTCATCCGCTCGTCCTCAGGGCTTTGTCAGAATCGGGACACGGATGGCGGCTTCGCGGTCTGCGCGCAAGGGCAGGGCGGCGCGGGCCGGGCGGCGGGAGTGACCACCCGAGATGTCCGAACGCGCCCGTTCCGCGAGAGGGCGCGGCTCCGGAGCGATGGGTCCGCGCCGCATCCTTAAGGGCCGGTTCAGCGCGGGGCGTGCTAGTGAGGTGCCCAAACCTCCCGTCCCCTACCGACAAGGCGCCCGATCCTGCCGACCGAAACAGCCTCCCTCGCCGCCCCGACCCGCCGCGCGGTGCTGGCCGCGGGCCTCGCCGCGGGAGCCGCGCTCGGGTCTCGCCCGGCCCGGGCCGCCGAGCCGCCGCCGCTGCCCGGCCCCGGCGCGCCCTTCGACCGCGAGGCCCTGGTCGCCCATGCCCGCGAGCGGGCGCGCGGTCCCTACGTCGCGCCGCGCACCGACGACCTGCCGGCCGCCGCGCGCGAGCTCGGCCGCGACGCCTACGCGGCGATCCGCACCGCGCCCGGCCGCGCGGTCTGGGAGGGCGAGGATCCCGGCTGGACCCTCGAACCCCTGCCCCGCGGCTCGATCTTCACCCACCCGGTCCAGCTCTTCCTGGTGGAAGGCGGGCAGGTCCGCCCCCTGCCCTACGACCGCTCGCGCTTCCAGGCGGAGGGGCTCGCCCTGCCGGACCTCGCCCCGGAGGCGGGCCATTCGGGCCTGCGCCTGCGGGCGCGGATCGCGGGCGGCGACCCGGCCGAGATCGGGGTGTTCCAGGGCGCCTCGTTCTTCCGGCTCTGCGCCCCCGGCCAGGCGCTCGGCGTCACCGCGCGCTCGCTGACGCTGCGCCCGGCCGACGCGCGCGGCGAGGAGTTCCCGCTGTTCCGCGCGCTCTACGCCGAGCGGCCGGAGGCGGGCGGGCCGCTGGTGCTGCACGCGCTGGTCGAGTCCGAGTCGGCGGTCGCGGCGCTCAGCTTCCGCATCGCCCCGGAAGCGCGCGCCACGGTCTGCGACGTCGAGGCGGCGATCTTCGCCCGCCAGCCGCTCGACCATGTCGGCCTCGGCGGCTGCCAAGCGAGCTACCTGTTCGGCCCCCTCGACCGGCGCAGCGTGGACGACGCCCGCTCGGCCGTGCACGCCACCGACGGGCTCGCCATCGCCAACGGTTCCGGCGAGCAGATCTGGCGCCCGGTGCACAATCCGGACGCCCTGCAGATCTCCGCCTTCGTGGACGCGAACCCCCGCGGCTTCGGCCTGATGCAGCGGGCCCGCGCCTTCCGCGACTACGAGGACGACGTGCAGCACTGGGAGAGCCGCCCCTCCCTCTGGCTGGAGCCGCAGGGCGACTGGGGGCAGGGCAGCGTCGTGCTCCTCGAGATCCCGAGCGATTCGGAGGCCAACGAGAACGTGCTGGCCTACTGGCGGCCGAAGGAGACCCTCCCCAAGGACGGCGCGTTGCGCGTCGCCTACCGCCAGCACTGGGGCTGGGACCGGCCCGCGCCGCCGCCGCTCGCCCGCGTCGCGGCGAGCCGGGGCGGGCGCGGCAGCGCGGGCCCGCGCCGCCTGTTCCTGGTCGATTTCGCCGGGGAGGCGCTCGCCGGGGCGGGCGGGCTCGACCTCGCGCTCTCGGCCGCCCCCGGCACGATCACCCGGCAGCAGCTCCTGCCCGATCCGGGGGCCGAGACGCCGGGGACCAGGGCCCGCGTCGCCTTCGAGCTCGATCCCGGCAGCGAGCGGGCGAGCGAGCTGCGCCTGCAGCTCCGGCGGGGCGACCGGCCGGTGAGCGAGACCTGGCTCTACCGCTGGACGCCGTAGGGCGCGCTCTGCCTCCCCTCAGGCCGAGATGCGGCGGCGCCCCTCGCCCACCGCGAACAGGGGCGGGTTGCCGCCGTCCTCCACCGGCGCGACGGTGAGGTTCTCGGGCAGGATCGGGCCGGTCAGGCGCAGGAACTCGCCCGACGCCGCTATGTCGAGGTTGGCCGCCTTGGTGCGCGCCTCGAGCCGTGCCAGCGTGTTCATGGCCGGCCCCAGCACCGTGTACTCGGCCCGCACGCCGTCGTCGAAGATGCCGACGAGGAGTTCGCCCGCGTGCAGCGCCACGGCGACCCGCAGCGGGAAGCGGCCCGCCTGCGCCCGCGCCCGGTTGAGCGCCGCGACCCGCGTCCGGACGGCGCGCGCGCAGGCGAGCGCCCCGCGGGCCTGATCCTCGGGCTCGCCCATCACGAACTGGGCCAGCACCGCGTCGCCCACGTACTTGTCGACGAGGCCGCCGTGCTCGGCGACCGTCCCCTGCGCGAGCGCCCGGAAGGCCAGCAGCGCCTCCACCATGGTCTCGGGCGGGTGCTCGGCGCTGAGCCGCGAGAAGCCCCTTATGTCGAGGACCATCAGGCAGGCGTGGCGGCGGCGCACGCTGCCGAGGCCGCCCTCGCGGGCGAGGTCTTCGGCGACGTCCTCGGGCACGAAACGGGCGAGCAGCGTGCGCTCGTGCTCCAGGCGCAGGGCCTCGGCCACCGCCCCGCGCAGGCGCGAGATCCCGTCGATCACCACGAGGCTCGCCGCCGTGAAGGTGAGGAGCGCCGGCACCTGCTCGGAGAGATCGACATGGGGGCCGAGCATCCCGGTCGGGTGCGCGGCCGCCATCAGCAGCGCGATCCCCCAGGCGCTCGCCACGATGCCGGCGTAGAGCGCCGTGTGCCAGACCCGCACGCTGAGCGCCGTCTGCAGCAGCAGCAGGAAGGCGGGCAGGCGGCTCACCGCGTCGGCCGCGCCCGCGGAATCGGCGCCCGCCAGCAGGTGCTCGACGATGACGTAGACGGCGAGCCCCGCGTTGAGCAGCGTGCCGGCCCAGGCGTAGCTGTCGGCCCGACGCCCGCCGCCCCGCTCGGCCAGCGCGAACCAGACGGAACTCCCCGCGTAGAGCACGAGGATGACCCAGTGGCTGAGCTGGTGCAGCGAGCCGTCATAGGCCTGCGCCGCCATCAGCAGCACGAGCACGATGACGACCCGCAGGGCGAGGAGGCGCCCGCCGTTGGCGGCCTGCATCAGCCGCCGGGCGGCGCGGGCGTGCTGCGCGCCGCGCATCGGCCGCCTACTCGGCCCGGGTGAGGCGGCGGGCCGCGCCGAAGCGGTTGAGGAAGCGCGGCTCCTTCTCGGGCGCGACCCGCACGGCCAGATGCAGCGTGCCGCCCTCCTCCATGCGCCGGTCGAGCACCTCGGCGTTCTCGTAGAGCCAGTTGAGCGCGGCTCCGTCCTCGGGCGGCAGCACCACCGCGAAGGTCGAGCGGGAGCGCGCGATCCGGGCCTCGATCCGGCTGGTCAGCGCGGAGAGCCCCTCCCCGGTGACCGCCGAGACCAGCACGGGCGCCGCGCTGTCGCGGTCGTTGCGCTGGGTCGTGTTGCCCTTGCGGCTGAGGTTGAGCAGGCGGGTGCGCTCGTCCGCGTCGAGGAGGTCGGCCTTGTTCCAGACCTCGATGACCCGGTCCGCCGCGTCCTCGATGCCGAGCTCGCGCAGCACCTGACCCACATCCTCGGCCTGGGCCTCCGTGTCGCCGTGCGAGACGTCGCGCACGTGCAGCAGGATGTCGGCCTCGATCACGTCCTCCAGCGTCGCCCGGAAGGCGGCGATCAGCGAGGTCGGCAGGTCGGAGATGAAGCCCACCGTGTCGGAGAGGATCACGGTCTCGCCGTGCGGCAGCTTGGTGGCGCGCGCGGTCGGGTCGAGGGTGGCGAAGAGCATGTCCTGCGCCACCACCTGCGCCTTGGTGAGCGCGTTGAACAGCGTCGACTTGCCGGCGTTCGTGTAGCCGACCAGCGCCACGATCGGGTAGGGCACGCGCGCCCGGCTCTGCCGGTGCAGGCCGCGGGTGCGGGTGACCGCGTCGAGGTCGCGCTCGATCCGGGTCATGCGCTCCTGGATCATGCGCCGGTCGGCCTCGATCTGGGTCTCGCCGGGGCCGCCCAGGAAGCCGAAGCCGCCGCGCTGGCGCTCGAGGTGGGTCCAGGACCGCACGAGGCGCGAGCGCTGGTAGGCGAGGTGCGCGTGCTCGACCTGAAGCGTGCCCTCACGGGTGGAGGCGCGGCGCCCGAAGATCTCCAGGATCAGGCCGGTGCGGTCGATGACCTTGGCGCCCCACGCCTTCTCGAGGTTGCGCTGCTGCACCGGCGAGAGGGCGCAGTCCATCACCACGAGGCCGATCTCGCGGGCGCGCACGAGGCCGGCGATCTCCTCGACCCGGCCCTTGCCCAGATAGGTCGAGGGCCGGATGCGCGGCAGCGTCACGGGCATCGCCTCGACCACGTCGAGTTCGATCGCGGCGGCGAGGCCGGTAGCCTCCTCGATCCGGGCCTGGACCGAGCGGGCCGGGGCCGGGGCGCCGCCCGCGGGCCGCGTCAGGTAGGGGCCGACCACGAGGGTGTGGGTCGCGGCGGCGATCTCGCCCTCGGGCGCGGCCATCGCCTGCAGCCTCGCCTCGCCGCTCGATATCAGGTCCGTCATTCCGTCTCCGTCGCCCCCTCGCCTATCTGGGGAGGACGCTCCCGCTTTGCAGCGGGGCGGGGGACGGAAATCGTCGGGGCGGGGCGGGTTCGGAGGCCGGATCCGCCGGGGAGGGGCTCAGAGGCGATGCCCCTCGCGGATGAGGCGGAGCCCTTTCCCGGACGCCTGGAACGGAGTGGAAGGTGATCCGGGATCCAGCGAGGAAAGTGCCGCGAAGCGGCTCGAACTTCATACGTCGCTGGAGGATTCGGACGCTTCGCGATGTCCTGATGCTGGGTCCCGGATCACCCTCCGCTGGCGCTCCGGGTGTCCGGGAAAGCGGTGCGGATCATCTGGAGCCGGACCGCTTGCCGCACGCTCCCTCCCCCGCTGAGGCGAACCGCATTCACACAATAGCTTGTGCCACGCACCCCGTCATTCCGGGGCGCCGAAGGCGAACCCGGAATGACAGCGTGGATATCGGAAATCGGTCCGCCGAGGAGATGTGCGAGCACGATAGCCCGCAGAGGGGGGAGGGAGGACGCGGCGGCTTCCGCCCCCTGATCTGAACGCCCTCACGCCTTCTCGGGCGCGGTCTCGTCGGGCTCGAAGAGCTGCACGGGATGGCCCGGCATGATCGTGGAGATCGCGTGCTTGTAGACGAGCTGCGAGTGCCCGTCGCGCCGCAGCAGGACGCAGAAGTTGTCGAACCACGTCACCACGCCCTGCAGCTTGACGCCGTTGACGAGGAAGATGGTCAACGGAATCTTGTTCTTGCGGACGTGGTTGAGGAAGGTGTCCTGAAGGTTCTGTGCGCGTTCGGCCGCCATTTTTTTATCCTTTGTTGTCCTGGCTGTTATTCTGGATTCTTGATCCGGTTTTCGAGGCGCCTGCCGGGGCCGGCCACCGAGGAGCCCCCCAAGGCCCGGCGCGATGTCGGGAAACATTACACCGGCAAAGCCCGGGCCGATGCAAGGGCAGGGCCGCGCTGCCGGGTGACGAAAGCGCCGCCCTCATCAGGACTTCCACGGCGCGCGCCACCTCTCAGGGCCCGATGCCGAGGGACTTCAACTTGCGGTGGAGAGCCGAGCGCTCCATGCCGATGAATTCGGCGGTGCGGGAGATGTTGCCGGAGAAACGGGCGATCTGGGCTACGAGGTACTCGCGCTCGAAGATCTCGCGGGCCTCGCGCAGCGCCAGGCTCATCAGCTTCTCGCCGCCCGAGCCCGCGGGCGTGGTCGGCACGAGCGCGCCGATCTCCGAGGGCAGCATCTCGGAGGTGACCTCCTGCTCCGGGTCGGCCTGGGTCAGGATCATCAGCCGCTCGACGTTGTTCTTGAGCTGGCGGATGTTGCCGGGCCAGTTGTGCGACTGCAGCACCGCCATCGCGTCCTCGGCGATGCGGCGCTTCGGCAGGCCGGTCTGGGCCGAGATGTTGTCCATGAAGAACCCGATCAGCTCGGGCACGTCCTCGCGCCGCTCGGAGAGCGCCGGCACCCGGATCGGCACCACCGAGAGGCGGTGGAAGAGGTCCTCGCGGAAGCGGCCCGCCGCGATCTCCTCGGAGAGGTCCTTCGAGGAGGACGAGATGATGCGCACATCGACGTGCACGCGCGTCGTCCCGCCGACGCGCTGGAAGTTCTGGTCGACGAGGACGCGCAGGATGCGGTTCTGCGTCTCGCGCGGCATGTCGGCCACCTCGTCGAGGTAGAGCGTGCCGCCGTGCGCCTCCTCCAGCGCGCCGACCCGGCGCCCCGCCTCGCCCTCGACGCCGAACAGCTCGGCCTCCATCGTCTCGGGCAGGATCGCGGCGGCGTTGAGCAGCACGAAGGGCCCGTTGGCCCGGGCCGAGGCCCGGTGCAGCGAGCGCGCGGCGAGTTCCTTGCCCGAGCCCAGCGCGCCCGTGATCATCACCCGGGCGTTGGTGGGGGCGACGCGCTCGATGGTCTGGCGCAACTGGTTCGCCGTCACCGAGGCGCCGACGATGCGGCTGGCGTGCCCCGAGCGGGCCTTGAGGTCGCGCACCTCGCGCTTGAGGCGCGAGGCCTCCAGCGCGCGTTCCGCCACGAGGATGAGCCGGTCGGCCTTGAAGGGCTTCTCGATGAAGTCGTAGGCGCCCGCCTTGATGGCCGAGACCGCGGTCTCGATGTTGCCGTGGCCCGAGATCATCACCACCGGCAGGTCCGGGTGGCCGGCCTTGATCAGGTCGAGCACTTGCAGGCCGTCGAGGCGCGAGCCCTGCAGCCAGATGTCGAGGAAGACGAGGTGGGGGCGCCTCGCCTCGATGGCGGCCAGCGCCTCGTCGGAGCCGCCGGCCGTGCGGCAGCGGTGGCCCTCGTCGTCGAGGATGCCCGCCACGAGGTCGCGGATGTCGGCCTCGTCGTCCACGATCAGGATATCGGCGCTCATCTGGTGATCTCCGCGATCTGGGGGGCCGTCCGCGCGGCGCCCTTCTCCACTGTCGTGGCCGCTGTGTCAGGATGTGCCGACGCGTCGGGTCCTTGCGCGCGCGGCACCCGCATGCGCACCTGCCCGCCGCGACCGGCCGGGTTGTCGTTGAGTTCGATTCCCCCGCCGTGCTCCTCCAGCACCTTGCTGACGATGGCGAGCCCGAGGCCCGTCCCGCCTTCGCGGGTCGTCATGTAGGGCTCGAGCAGGCGCTGGCGCCCCTCGGCGGGAAATCCCTTGCCGTTGTCGGTGATGCTGATCACCGCGAAGCCCTCGTCCACCGCGAGGTCGAGGCCGATCTTGCCCTTGCCGAGGATCTCCTCCGGCACCTCGATCACCGCCTCGACGGCGTTCTTCAGGATGTTGGTGATGGCCTGGGAGAGGAGCCGGATGTCGAAGGCCGCGGTGATGCGCTCGGGCCCGCCGCTCGTCGAGAAGGCGAAGTCGATCTCGGGGTGGGCCACCCGCATCATGAACAGGTTCTGCTTGGCGATCTCGGTGAGGTCGTTCTCGGCGATGGCGGGCTTGGGCATGCGGGCGAAGGCGGAGAACTCGTCGACCATGCGCTTGATCTCGTCGACCTGGCGCACGATCGTGGCCGTGCACTGATCGAAGACCTCGCGGTCGGCGGTGATGACCCGGCCGTATTTGCGCCGGATGCGCTCGGCCGAGAGCTGGATCGGCGTCAACGGGTTCTTGATCTCGTGGGCGATGCGCCGGGCGACGTCCGCCCAGGCGGAGGTGCGCTGGGCCGAGACGAGGTCGGTGATGTCGTCGAGGGTCACCACGTAGCCGCGGGTCGTGCCGTGGGCCTGCTCGCTCGTCACCCGCACCGTCACGGTGCGCTCGCGGCCCGCGCGCGTCAGCTGGATCTGCTGCTGCACGGCGCGCTGGCGGCTCTCGCCCTCGGCGAGCACCGGGGCGAGTTCGGGCACCGCCTGCCCCAGCGCCTGCCCGATCAGCGCCTCGCCCGCGAGGTCCAGCATCCGCTCGGCGGCCGGGTTGGCGATGGTGACGTAGCCGCCCGCGTCGATGCCGATGACGCCCGGCGAGACCCCCGAAAGCACGGCCTCGGTGAAGCGGCGGCGGCGGTCGATCAGGTCGTTGGCCGCCGTCAGCCCGTCGTGCTGGCGGCGCAGCTCCTGCGTCATCTTGTTGAAGCTGGCGCCCAGATGCGCGAGGTCGCCGTCGGATTTCCGTGCCGGGACCTGGGCGTAGAAGTTGCCCGAGGCCACTTGGTCGGCGGCGTTGATGAGGCGGCGGATCGGGGCGACGAAGCGGTTGGCGAAGTTCATGCCGAACCAGACCGCCGAGAGCAGCGCGATCAGCGCGATCAGCACGAAGATCGACGCGAAGGTGACCTGGATCTGGCGCCTGAGCGAATCGTAGGTGAGGTACTCGGCCGCCGCCGCCCGCGAGACGCCCGGGAACTCGATGGCGAGCTGGCTCACCTCCCGCTGCACCATCAGCACCGCGTCGTCGTAGGCGGGCATGCGCAGGAGCGCGGCGAAGACCCGGCCCTCGGTCGGCAGCAGGCAGATCGGGTCGTTCGACTTGGCCGCCTCCGCGAAGGCCGCGGCCGCGGGCAGGCGCGTCGCCTTCAGCACGTCGATCTTGGCGCGGGCCACCACCTCGGTCGGCCCCCGCATGATCTGGGCGACCGGCAGGCCGAGATTCGTCGCGCGGGTGGTGAGGAAGTTCTCGAACCAGTCGCGGTTCACGTCGAAGTTCGGCCGGGCGCGCGTCAGGTCGTCGTTGAGGATGCGGATCTCGCGGGCGAGCGACTGGCACTGGTTCTCCTGGTAGGCGTCGGCCACCTCCACGGATTTCAGCACCACGTCGCGCACCCGGTCGGTGAAGCCGAGCGAGAGGCCGCGATCGATCGTCACCGAGGCCACTACCGCGAGCAGGATGGTGGGCAGGATCGCGATCAGGCTGAACAGCCCGACGATGCGGGTGTGCAGGCGGGCCACCGCGGCGTTGGCCCGGCGTGCCTTGAGGAAGACGCGCGCCTCCCAGGCGATGATCACCCCGAGGCCGAGCACCAGCGCGACGTTGATGGCGAGCAGCGTCACGCCGATCGTGCGCGTCGGGGTGACCTGGATCACGCCCGCCAGGATCAGGAAGGTGAGCGTGGCCGAGACCAGCGCCGTGACCACCACGGCGGCCCCGATCCAGCCCGGCCCGCGCGGGTCCGCCCGCGTCGCCTCGGCGGCCTCGCCGGGGGGCGCGGGGGACGTCTCCTCAGTTCTGTCTCGCGTGCGCGGCATCCCCGATGCGGGGCCACAACAGTGTGGCAGAATTAATACGACCGGGGTGGTCGGGCGCCCCGCTCGCGGACGCGCCAGCGGTTGTGAAAGCTTTGGACGATGCAACCGCACGCTGGGGGATCGCGCGCGACGGGACGGTTTTCCCGGGATTGCCGCCGCCCTGTACGCCAGCGCACGTGCGGCGCCCTTGCCGGCCGCTCCGCGCGCCCGAGCTTGCAGCGGCACGGCGCCGCCGGTCCGGCGCCGCAACGGCGGAGGATGGACGTGCTCGGCAGCGTGACGACGGTTCTCGGCGGGCTCGGCGCGAGGCTGGAGCAGGCCCTCGACGCGAAGGGGGCGGACGGCCTGGCGCTCGCCGCGGCGAAGTTCTTCCCCGGCGGCCTGCCGGCCCTGCTGGACGCGCTGCGCGCGGACGGCCACGGTGGGGCGGTGTCGTCCTGGCTCGGGCGGGGCGCGAACGAGCCGGTCCCGGCCGAGGCCTTCGCCCGCCTCCTCCCGCCCGCAATCGCCCAGGCCTTCGCCCGCGATCTCGGGCTGCGGCCGGAGCGGGTGCCGGTGGCGCTCGCCCAGTTCCTGCCCGCCGCGGTCGCGCGCGAGAGCGCGGACGGGGCGCTGCGCCCGCAGCCGCAGTTCAGCACGCAGGCGATGCCGGGCGCGCCCGACACGACCGGGGCGACCCGGGCCGCAACGATGGCGGCGGAGTAATCGTCGGAGGCGTGCGGAGCGCGGGCACGTACCCGGCTCTCCGCACCGCCACGGACGCTCTTCGAGGAGATCTGCTTCGACGAGACTTCGCGGAAACGCGAATGAGGCGCGGGTGCTCCAACCTCCTGTATCAACGCGCGCTCTTGCGCCGAACCGGCGTCCACTTCGGCGCAAGAGCGCTCTAGCGGGAGCGGGCTGCTTTCGCAGAAAGCCGGGTGTGGGACCCGGAGCCTTTGGGACAGGGCTCCGCGGTTCCGCGGCGGCGGCTCGCCTTATCCGAAACGTTCTCGTCCCTCATCCCAACCCTCTCGCGCACGGGAGGGCGGCGCGGTTCTCACCCGGCCGAGCCGAGACCCGCCATCCGGTTACTGCGCGGCCGGCGCCGGCACCCCCTGCGGCCCGCTCGTGGTGGCGGGCGCCACGGCGAGTTCCGGGTAGGCCTCGACCACGTGCGCGCCGCCGAGGGGCTTGCTCTGGCCGTTGTGGCAGGTGGCGCAGTTGAGCTTCGGCGCGTCGCCCTTGGGGCCGAGGCGGCTGGCCGGGAACACGCTCGTCAGCGGCGTCAGGTAGTTCGCGTTGAGGTCGCGCACCATCCGGATGGCGTGCCAGGCGAGCGTGCGCTGCGGCGCGCTCTGCGACCACTCCGCCACCGCGCGGGTGTTGTGGCAGTAGGTGCAGTTCACCCCGAGCGATTCCGACATGTGGATCATCAGCGCGAAGGTGCGCTCGGCCGCCTGGATCGGCTTGCCGGGGCTCTCGGGCAGGGCCGTCGTGGCGTTCACCCGGATCGCGCCCTGGTCGGGGTCGGGCCTTGCGAGGTAGTCCTGCAGGTAGGTGTAGGGCAGCGAGGCCAGCCCCGTGGAGGGCGTGGCGAGGTTCTGGCCGTTGTTGCGGGCGATGAAGCCCCGCGTCGGGCTCGGCGCGTCGAACCAGATCTGGGCCGGCACCGGGTTGCCGCGGTGGCAGGTGTAGCAGGTCACGCCGGCCTCCCCGACGTGCTTCTCCTTCCAGTCCGTGTTGATGTGCTGGGTCATCTGCAGCATCCGCCGGGCGACCCGCTTCTGGTAGAGGCTGTCGTCCGCCATGTTCTCGGTGTTGTGGCAGTAGGTGCAGCCCTGTTGCGGCGAGACCCACTCGGTCATCGAGACCATCAGGCGGTTGAATTCCTCGACCGGGAGGTCCTGGAGCACCTTCACGTTCTCGTAGACCGCGCCGGCCTTGTCGGTGCCGGCCTCGACCGGGTCGGCCGGCACGGGTGCGACGTTCGCGGCCTTGATCTCCGCGGCGCCGGCCTTCGTCTGGATCACGTCCATGCCGGTGCCGCGGAAGCCATGCTGCTGGTTGAGCATCGGGGGCCTGGTCCAGCCCGCCGTGCCGAACTGCGCGATCGTGAGGAACAGGGCCACCACGCCCGCGACGATGGCGCCGACCGTCTTCATGGCGTGGCTCCCGTGGCTTTGAGAGGATCGTGGATCGGCCCGAACACCTCCGGATAGGCCGGCGCGACGCCGTGCTTGACCGCCCAGAGGTACCAGTTGTCGACCACGGTCCCGGTGAGCAGGATGCCGATGCCGCCGGTGAGCGTGGTGAGCACCGCGAACCACCAGGCCCAGCGGTGGACGGATTCCATCGTGGCGTTGAAGCCCATGGTCCAGCGCCAGAACAGGGCGGCGCGCTCGGTGGCGGTGCCGCGATCGACGATCTGGTCGATCTCGCGCTCGGCCCCGTAGCGCGAGCAGGCCAGGATGGTGCCCCCGTGCATCGCGAAAAGCAGCGTCGATCCGTACAGGAAGACGATCGAGAGCATGTGGAAGGGGTTGTAGAAGAGGTTGCCGTAACGCAGCGAGAAGGCCGCGGTCCAGTCGAGGTGGGGCAGGATGCCGAAGGGCACCGCCTCGCTCCATGAGCCCATCATCAGCGGCCGGATGAAGCCCAGCACGAGGTAGAGCCAGATCGCCGAGGCGAAGGCCCAGGGTACGTGGGTGCCGAGGCCCAAGGCGCGGGCCCGCCGGTAGAGCCGGAGCCACCAGAGCAGGATCGAGGCGGTGAGGAAGAAGCCGGCGATCAGCCACCAGCCGCCCTCGTTCAAGGGCGGCAGCACCTTGAGCCCGTACTTCGGGAGCGGCGGCTCCAGCGCCAGCCAGGGGAGCTGGCGCACGAACTGGACCGGGTCCCAGTTCACGGACGCCCACATGTTGAGCCCGATGATCTCGAAGGCGATCAGCCCGCAGGCGAGCGAGAGCGCGCCCAGATAGCCGCCGTAGATCGGCCCGACCTGGCCGTTGCCGATCAGCCCGAACAGGTAGCTGTTGAAGGGGCGGCCCACGCGGGCGTCGACCGCGACCGGGATGCCGTGCTCCGGCACGCGCGGGCGCACCTGAACCTGGGTGAAGATGTTCTGGTAGTAGGCCACGGCCCCCTCCCCTTCAGCGCCAGACCGGCAGGTTCAGCCACCAGCCCCACCATTCGGGCCAGCCGCGGGTCCAGAACGGCCCGCTGATCACGATGCAGACCGCGCTCCAGAACCCAGCCGAGAGCGCCAGGAACAGGCCGAGCCGGTGGATGCCGAGCGTGCCGATCGAGTAGCCGATCGTGTCGCGGAAGAAGGTGTCCTCGTGCTCGGGCGTCTTGACGACGTTGTCGTCCTTCGGCGGATTGGTGGACGACAGGATCAGCGAGCCGTGCAGCGCCAGCGCGAAGGTCGTGGTGAAGAAGAACGTCACCGCGAGCATGTGCGCGGGATTGTAGTGGAAGTGGAGATACTGGTATCCGGTGTTGGAGACCCAGTCCAAGTGACTCAGGATCCCGTACGGGAAGCCGTAGCCCCAGGCACCCATGAGAAGCGGGCGCACCACCACCAGGACCACGTAGGCGAAGATCGCCACCGAGAAGGCGAAGGGCACGTGGTAGCCGATGCCGAGCTTGCGGCAGATCTCGACCTCGCGCAGGGCCCAGGACGCGAAGGCCCCGATCGCGCAGATCGTGATGATCTGCCAGAGGCCGCCCTCCTTGAGCGGCGCCAGCGCCAGCCCGTACTTGAGGTCGGGCGGCGCGATGTTGATCTGCCAGATGTTCCAGGTCGGCCCGATCGCCGCCCCGTAGAGGATCAGCGCGGTGCCGAGCACCGAGAAGAACAGCGTCGTGACCCCGAAGAAGCCGACGTAGAAGGGCCCGACCCAGAAGTCGAACAGGTCGCCGCCGAGGAGCGTGCCGCCCCGGACCCTGTATTTGCGCTCGAAGCTCAGCATCGCCATGGCGCGTCTCCTCCCGGGACGGGCTTTTCAGACCGTGCGCGTGGGTTGGTCGTGTGGGCCGCGGCGCCGGGGCGCCGCGGCCGGTCGGTCAGGCCGGCATCTGCGGCAGGACGAGGCTCTGCGCCTGGGCGGCGCGCTTGGGCCCCTCCAGCCAGTTGAACCGGTCCGTCGAGAGCAGGATGAAGTGGATCAGCAGCGCCAGCACGAACAGGAAGGTGAACAGGGCCACCAGGGTGCGGCGCGGGTCGAACAGGAGCCAGACCTTGTGCACGGGATCCTCCCTCAGCCGATGAGCGTGGTGAGGGCGCGGACGGTCTCGCCCGCCCCCTCAAGGGACGCGTAGCCCTGCGGGCCGGGCAGCCAGGGCCGCCACAGCCAGACCAGGATGTGGGCCACCACGGCGATCGCCGTGAAGACGATGAAGCTCGTCAGGAAGATCGCGTGGAACTCCTTGGCCTCCGCTTCCGTCAGCCCGGACAGGCTGCTCGGTCTTTCCAGATGTGTTCCGCTCTGCGTTGCGGACTGCATTCCGCTTGCCATCGGTCGAACCTCCGTTGTTGGCCGCCCCATTCGAGGGCAGCGGACCCCGCCGGAACCCGAGGCGATCCCGGCGGGCCTTCCCCGGATCCACCGGACGGAAGCGTCGCGGGGCCGCTGGGCGGCCCGGAACTCTCGGGGTGAGCGTCACCCCATGAAGGCGAAGGGCACGGCCTGGGCGGCCATCGCCCGCGCCTCGCCGAACACCGTGCGGCGCGGCGCGAGCGCCGGCCGCGCCGGGCTGCGCAGCCGCTGGGCCACCGCCGCCGCCAGGAAGAGCGGGTAGGTCAGCCCGAGCAGGATGCGGAACTGCACGGCCTCCCGGTGCAGGCGGGCCGTGTCGGGCATCGGTCTCAGCATGGCGCGGGTCTCCGGCGGGGGGATGCGACCGGCCCGGAAGGCCTGTCGCGCGGGAAGGGGGAGCGCGGCGCTCATGCGGGCGCCTCCGCACGGGCGCCCTCGACATGGGCGGCCGCGACCCGCGCCGCGCCGCGACGGCGGGCGATGCGCTCGGCGGCGTCGCGCAGGCGCTTGGCCGCCGAGATCCGCACCAGCACCGGCTCGGCCGCGACGAGCGCGTCGAGGCGGGCGCGGGCGGGCTCCTCCCAGGCGAGCTCGGCCGCCTCGCGGGCGGGCGTCGCCGCGACCGCGTCGAGGTCGCGGCCCAAGGGCAGGATGTGGAAGAGCGCGTCGAAGAGCGCGTTGCAGACCTCCTGCACGAGGTAGGTCGCGCCCGCGTAGCCCATGAAGGGCGTGCCGGTGTGCCGCCGGACGATCGCGCCGGGGAACGAGGCCGGGATGTAGGCCGCCCGGCCCCCGGCTTCCGCGAGGTACTGGCGCTCGTTGTAGGAGCCCAGCAGCACGAGCGGGGGGCGCTCGTGGATCGCGGCGCGCACGGCCGCGTTGTCGGTCTTCGCGCCGGGCCTGCGGCCGATCGCGAAGGCGCAGGGCAGGCCCATCTCGTCGGCGAGGAAGCGGCGCACGCCGCGCGCGTAGGTCTCGGTCGCCACGATGCCGAAGCTCGCCGTGCCGAAGAAGTCTTGCGTCACCGAGCGCCAGAGGTCCCAGACCGGCTTGATCGTGGTGTGGCGCTCGGCCTCGATGAAGGGCTCGGGGTCGAGGCCCAGGATCTCGCCCAGGGCCCGCAGGAACTTGGTGGTGGCGAGCACCCCGATCGGGGCGCGCAGCCAGGGCCGCTCCAGGCTCTCGCAGAGGGCGGGGCCGAACTCGCCGTAGAGGCAGACCGAGGCGTCGGCCTCGACGAGGCGGGGAACCTCCGAGAGGTGGCAGCCGAGCGGAAAGGTGAGGTTGACCTCGGCGCCGATCCCCTCGACGAGCCGCCGGATCTCGGCCAGATCGCTCGGCATGTTGAAGCTGCCGTAGGCCGGGCCGACGATGTTGACCCGGGGGCGCTGGCCCTCCTTGCGCGCGGGCCGCTTCGGGATGCCCTTCTTCGCGTAGCGCTTGGCCCCGTATTCCTGCCAGAGCCAGGACATCGCCCGGTCGGCGGCCTGCCACTGGTCCTCGTCGATGGTGCGCGGCAGGAAGCGCTGCAGCCCGGTGCCTTCGGGGGTGACGCCGCCGCCGATCATCTCGGCGATCGAGCCGGTGACGACGACGCTGGGCTGCGCGGGGTCGAGCGCCGCGTGCGCCCGCTTCATCGCCCCTTCCGTGCCGTGGCGGCCGAGTTCCTCCTCGGCCAGCCCCGTGACCACGATCGGCAATTCATGGGGCGGCAGGCCGTCGGTGTAGTGCAGCACCGCGGTGACCGGCAGGTTCTCGCAGCCCACGGGACCGTCGATGACGACCTGCAGGCCCTTCACCGCCGCGAAGACGTAGACGGCGCCCCAGTACCCTCCGGCCCGGTCGTGATCGAGGACGAGCATCAGGCCATCTCCCCGATCGGGCGCTCGGGGGCGCGTGCCATCGTCACGGCGGCCTTCGCTCGGGGCCGCTCCTGCCAGATCCCGGCGGCGTGGCCGGTGCCGACGCCCTCGAAGAAGCCGCGCATCGCCGCGAAGCGGTCGCGGTTGCCCATCGCGGCGTTGACGACCTCTGCGAGCGAGCCCGCGCCCGCCACGCCCATCAGGGGCCGGGCCGAGATCAGGTTGGTGAAGTAGAGGGCCGGCGTGCCGCCCTCCTTGGCCTTCTGGACGACCGGTGTGGTGCCAATCGCGAGGTCGGGCCGGAACGCCGCGAGCGCGGCGAGATCGTCCTCCAGCGAGGCGCGGAAGCGCACCGCGACGCCGCGCTCTTCGAGCCAGGCCCGGTCGGGCTCGGACCAGGGCGTGCGCGGGCAGGCGGTGCCGACGTAAGGGACCTCCGCGCCGCTCTCGACGAGGAGGCGGGCGACCAAGAGCTCCGAGCCCTCGTAGCCCGAGAGCGTGATCCGGCCGCGGATCGGGTTCGCGGCGATCGCGGCGCGGATCGGCGGCAGCAGGCGGGCCTTGGCCGCCGCGATCACGGCGGGGGCCACGTCGCAGGCGTTGCCGATGGCCTCGAGCCAGTCCGCGGTGCCGTCGTGGCCGACCGGCGCGGAGCCGACCACCGGCCGCCCGGCCGCCGCGAACTCGCGCACGCTCGCCGCGTAGAACGGGTGGATCGCCGCCACCGCCGCGCCGTCGAGGGCGGCGTAGAGCTCGCGCCACTCGCGCGTCGGCACCACGGGGCCGGCCGCGAGGCCGAGCGGTTCGAGCAGGCCCCCGATCACGACGGGATCGGCCGGGAACATCTCGCCGAGCAGCGTCACGCTCGGGCGCTCGGAACGCCCGCCGCGCGGCGCCGCCACGGGCCCCCGCTCAGCCTCCTGGCGGGCATAGGCCAGCATCGCGCCGGCCAGCACGTCCTTGGCCTCGGCGTGGGTCGGCACGCCGAAGCCCGGCACGTCGATGCCGATGATCCGCACCCCGTCGATCGCCTTGGGCAGGAGCCGGAGCGGCACGCCGGAGGCGGTGGGCACGCAGAGGTTGATCACCACCACCGCGTCGTGCTCGCCCGTGCGGGCCACCTCGTGGACCGCCTCGCGGATGTCCTCGAACAGCTTGCCGGTGACGAGCGTCTCGGAGTTGAACGGCACGTAGCCGACGCTGCGCCGCGCCCCGTAGAAATGCGCCGTGAAGGTCAGCCCGTAGACGCAGCAGGCCGAGCCGGAGAGCAGCGTCGCGGTGCGGCGCATGCGCAGGCCCACCCGCAGCGCCCCGAAGGCCGGGCACATGCTCTGCGGCTGGTCGTGGGGGCCGGCCGGGTAGTCCCGGCGGTAGGTCGCGAGCGTCTCGGAGAGGCCGGCCGCCTCGGCGGCGGCCCGCAGCGTGGCCTTGCCGCCGTGGCAGCCGAGGCCGTCGGCGGAACCGGGTTCCGGCGCGGAGCCGGGCTCCGGCGCGGCGCCCTGCTCCGGTGCGGGAACGGGCGCCGGTGCCGCGGGGATCTCGGCGGGCCGCCGCCGCGCCCGCAGGTCCGCGATGTCGAGGGAGACGGCCATGCGCGTCAGCCCTCGTCGTAGACGACTTCGAGGGAAGGCTTCTGCGCGATCTCGACGCCGCACATGTCGGCCAGCGAGGCCGGCTCCAGCACCACGTCGCGCCCGACCGTCTCGCCCGAGAACAGGCCGAGCAGCGCGTCCTGGCTGAGCGGGCGCGGCCAGTGGGGCAGGGCCGCCCCGACATTCTGCGCGAGTTCGGCGAAGAGCGGCCCCCAGCGCCCGTCGGGCTCGGCCACGATCTGGTAGTTCGCGCTCTTGCGCCGGATGTCCTCGTCGGCCGGGATCGCGGCCAGCACCGGGATGCCGGCGGCCTCCGCGAAGGCCTGCGCCTCGCCGGTGCCGTCGTCCTTGTTGATGACGAGGCCGCCGACGCCGACATTGCCGCCGAGCTTGCGGAAATACTCGACCGCCGAGCAGACGTTGTTGGCGACGTAGAGCGATTGCAGGTCGTTCGAGCCGACCACGATGACCTTCTGGCACATGTCCCGGGCGATCGGCAGGCCGAAGCCGCCGCAGACCACGTCGCCCAGGAAATCGAGCAGCACGTAGTCGAAGCCCCACTCGTGGAAGCCGAGCTTTTCGAGGAGCTCGAAGCCGTGGATGATGCCGCGTCCGCCGCAGCCGCGCCCGACCTCGGGACCGCCCAGCTCCATCGCGAAGACGCCGTCGCGCTTGAAGCAGACGTCGCCGATCGCGACCTGCTCGCCCGCGAGCTTCTTCTTCGTCGAGGTCTCGATGATGGTCGGGCAGGCGCGCCCGCCGAAGAGCAGCGAGGTGGTGTCGCTCTTCGGGTCGCAGCCGATCAGCAGCACCCGCTTGCCCTGGCGCGCCAGCATGTAGGAGAGGTTGGCCAGCGTGAACGACTTGCCGATGCCGCCCTTGCCGTAGATCGCGATGATCTGGGTCTCGCGCTTGGCTTCGTTCTTGGCCTCGCCGGTCGCGGGCGCCTCGGGCTCGATGGCCGCCTCCGCGCGGAGCGCCGCCGTGTTGAGGTGCAGGTTCATGCGGTAGCCCTCCAGTCGAGCACCATCTTCAGGCAGGCCGGGTCGGTGAAGGCGGTGCGGTAGGCCGCCTGCGCCTCCCGCGCCGGGGCCCGGTGCGTGATCAGCCCGTCGAGCGACAGGCGTCCGGCGCCCGCGAGCGCCGTGACGGCCGCGAGGTCGTCGGGCCGCCACTCCGCGGCGACGCGGATGCGCGCCTCGCGCATGAAGGCCGGCGGGAAGGCGAAGGCGAGCGGCGCCTCGTAGAAGCCCGCCAGCACGATCTCGCCGCCCGGCGCGAGACGCGCGATCAGCCGGTCGAGGCCCGCCGCGTCGCCGCTGACGTCGGTGATCCGGGCGTAGTCGCTGCGCGGGTCGTCCTCGGGCGCGAGGACCGCGTAGCCGTGCGCGCCGGCCGCGCGGGCGGGGTCGGTCTCCCAGACGGTGGGCTCGGCACCCGCGAGAACGCTCAGCCGGGCGAGCAGCCGCCCCAGCACGCCGTGACCGACGATGAGCGGGCGCTCGCCCGGCAGGATCGGCGAGAGCGCGTGCTGCGCGGTTGCCGCGAGCGCCAGCAGGCAGCCCCGCGCGCCGAGGCCGGGATCGACCGGCACGAGGCGGGCCGCCGGCACAACGAGGTGCGAGGCCGCGCCGCCGAACAGCCCGCGCACCGGCCCGAAGCAGCGCGCGCCCGGCACGAACACGCTGTCGCCCGGCGCCAATCCCGATCCGGGCGGGGCCGAGACGACGGTGCCGACCGATTCGTAGCCCGGCACCAGCGGGTAGCCGAGGCCCGGGAAGGGCGGCATCCGGCCCGACCAGAGCAGGCGCTCGGTGCCCGTGCTGATCCCGCTCCAGGCGATCTCCACCACCGCGTCGAGCGGCCCCGCGGGCGTCAGCGCCAAGCGGCTGAGCGCGAGGCGCTCGGGCTGTTCGAGAACGACGGCGAGGGTGTCCATGGTCTGGATCTTTCGCGTCCGTGGCCGGCCGAAGTCGGTTGTGTCATCTTATATAGACACTTTTTTGCGTCAACATGAATTAACGGAGCGGCCGTTCGGCCGGTGTTGCCCGAACCGCGACGCTCCCCCTTCCGCGGGGGAGGGTTGCTCACGCGCGCCTGGCCTGGATCACCCGGACGAGCAGCGGGCGGCGGGTGCGGCGCTCGGCGATGCGGCCGAACCCCGCTTCCGTGAGCAGCGCCCGGATCTCGTCGGCCCGGCGCGGCCGGCCGCTGCCCATGGCCAGGAGGTAGAGGCCGAAATAGGCGTCCCCGACCGGCTCGGCCCCGGGCGTGCCGGCCATCGGCTCGGCCACCAGCAGGGTGCCGCCCGGCGGCAGGGCGTCGTGGATCCTGCGCAACAGGGCGAGCGCCGGCCCGTCGTCGTGGTCGTGCAGCACGCGCACGAGCGTCGCGAGGTCGGCGCCCCGGGGCAGGGGATCGCGGTGGAAGCTGCCCCCGTGGCAGGCGGCGCGGTGGCCGAGCCCGGCCTCCTCCAGGCGCTCCGCCGCCCGTCCGGCCACCGCCGGCAGGTCGAACAGGCCGAGCCGCAGGCCGGGCGCGCGCGGGGCCACCGCCGCCAGGAAGGCCCCCTCCCCGCCCCCGACATCGAGCAGCTGCCGGTGCCGCCGGAACGGGTAGGCTTCCAGCACGTCCTCGGCGATCAGCGCCTGCGAGGCCGCCATCAGCCCGCCGTAGGGCGCGACGGCCTCGGGTGCGAGCGCGCCCTCCCCCGCCCGCCCGGCCGCGCATCCGGCCGCGGCTCCGGCCGACTCGGCCGCGTAGGGCCAGTAGCCGGCGAGCTGGGTCGTCCCGCCCTGCCCCCGCAGCAGCGCCACCGGGTCGGCGAGGTCGGCGTAGAGCAGGGCGTGGTGCTCGATCATCCGGGCGACGCCCGGGTTGCCGATGAGCGCCGCGCCGAGGTCGGCCAGCGCGAAGCGCCCGTCCGGCAGCGCCCGCAGCAGCCTCAGGGAGGCGGCGGCCCGCAGCAGCACCAGCGCCCGCTCGGGCGGCAGCCCGATGCGCCGGGCCAGCGCGTCGGCTCCCTGCGGTCCGGCCGCCAGGATGCGGAACAGGTCGAGCTGCACGCAGGCGAACAGCACCTGCGCGTAGACGAAGCCGGCGCAGAGGTCGAACAGGGCCCGGGTCTCGGACCGCGCGACCCGGCGCGTCAGGGGGAAGCCCGCCGCCCAGCGCTGGAAGGCCGGGCTGGCGATGCGGGCGTTGCGCCAGGAGAGCCAGCGCGCGAGCCAGCGCTCGCGCCAGGGGCCCAGCCAGCGCGCGGGCCGGGCCGGGGGCAGCGGCGAGGCCGGGGCGGCCCCGGCGCCCATCAGGCCGCCGCGTCGGCGCGGGCCTCTGCGCCGAGAGGCGCGGCGGCGCGCAAGCGTTCGGGCAGGAACAGCCGCGTCTGCGCCTCGATCTCGACGCGCAGCGCATCGCCCCCGGGGCAGTCCGGGATCACCGCGACCGCCTCCGCCGAGAGCCGCTCCAGCCGGGCGAGCGCGCCGGAGAGGCCCAGCAGCGCGGCGGCGTTGGGCCGCCCGAGCGTCACGTCGCGCCCGGCCGGCTTGCCGATCTCCTCCTGGCGGCAGGCGACGTCGCGCAGGTCGTCGGCGACCTGATAGGCCTCGCCCAGGCACTCGCCGAGCAGCCGCCAGGGCAGCGGCCGGGCGCCCGCGGCGGCCGCGCCCGCCACCGTGGCGGCGGCGAAGAGCGCGCCGGTCTTGGCCTGCTGGTAGTCGGAGAGCGCCACGTGCGCCTCCGATTCCCAGGCCTGCCCCGCCACGATGCCGTGGGGCGCGCCGGCCGCGCGGGCGATCAGCCCGACGAGGCCCGCGAGCCGGGCCGGGCGGCGCGCCGCGCCGCGGGCGAGCGCCTCGAAGGCCGCCACGATCAGCGCGTCCCCGGTGAGCACCGCGAGCGCCGGGCCGTAGGCCACGTGGACGGCCGGCTTGCCGCGGCGCAGCGGGGCGTCGTCGAAGCAGGGCAGGTCGTCGTGGACCAGGGAGGCGCAGTGCAGCAGCTCGATCGCCACGGCGGCCGCGTCCGCGGCCTCCGGGTCGTCGTCGCCGCAGGCCCGTGCCACCGCGAGGCAGAGGCGCGGCCGGATGCGGTGTCCACCGGGGAAGACAGCGTAGCGGATCGCCTCGGCCAGCAGCGGCGGCGCGCCGGGCGCCTCCGCCGAGGACACCGCCACCTCGAGAGCCGTCTCGATCCGTCGACCGGGATCCATGGTGCCACTCCCTGTCCATTTGTTGTGACGAAGCAAGTGTCAAGATATGTTGACATTGCCGGGGGCCGGGATCAAGCCTGTTCTCCTGTGGCGCGTGCTGGACGCGCCGAGCGGAGCCGGCCGATGCAGACAGCCCGCCCGGTGCGGTCCCGACGCTGCGCCCGGCCTCGCCGGTGGGGAGCGGCGTCCGGCCTTTTCCCCTGCGGTGTTCCGACATCCCGGGCGGACAGCCCGCGCGCGATCCTCCCTCCCCCCTCTGCGGGGGGAGGGAGATTACGGGCTGGGCCCCGATGCGCGTCGCGGTGATCGGCGCCGGGATCGGCGGGCTCGCCGCCGCCGCCCGCCTGGCGCAAGCCGGCCTGGACGTGACCGTGCTGGAGCGCGCGCGCACGCCCGGCGGCAAGATGCGCAGCCTCGACGTCGGCGGGCTCGCCGTGGAGGCCGGCCCCACCGTCCTCACCATGCGCTGGGTGTTCGAGGAGCTGTTCCGCGATTGCGGCGCGGATCTTGGCGCCCGCGTGCGGCTCAGCCCGGCGCGGCTGCTGGCCCGCCACGCCTGGGAGGACGGCGCGCGGCTCGACCTCTTCGCCGACATCGACGCCTCCGTGGACGCGATCCGGGCCTTCGCGGGCCCCCGCGAGGCGGAGGGCTATCGCCGCTTCTGCGCCCGCTCGCGCGAGGTCTACGAGACGCTGGAGGGCCCCTTCATCCGCGACGACCGGCCGAGCGCCGTGGACCTCGCGCTGCGGATCGGGCCCTGGGGCCTGCCGCGGCTCTGGCGGATCCAGCCCTTCGCCACCCTGTGGTCGGCGCTGGCCGAGGATTTTCGCGATCCGCGCCTGCGCCAGCTGTTTGCCCGCTACGCGACCTATTGCGGCTCCTCGCCCTTCGAGGCGCCCGCCACGCTCATGCTGGTGGCCCATGTCGAGCAGGCGGGCGTCTGGACCGTGGACGGGGGCCTGAGCGCGCTCGCCCGCGCGGTGGCGGACCTCGCCGCGGAGCGGGGCGCGCGCCTGCGCTACGGTGCCGAGGTCGCCCGCCTCGCGGTCTCGGGCGGGCGCGTGGCGGGCGTGGACCTCGCCGACGGCGAGCGCGTCCCCGCCGACGCGGTGGTCTGCAACGCCGACGCGGCGGCGCTCGGGGCGGGCCTCCTCGGACCCGAGGCGCGGCCCGCGGGCGAGCGCCTGGAGCCCTACGAGCGCTCGCTCTCGGCGGTGACGCTCTGCGCGCGGGCCACCGTCTCGGGCTTCCCGCTCGCCCACCACACGGTGTTCTTCGCGCCCGATTACCGGGCCGAGTTCGACCAGATCCTGCGGGAGCGCCGGCTGCCGGAGGCGCCCACGATCTACGTCTGCGCGCAGGACCGGGACGATGCCTGCGCCGGCCCGGATGGCCCCGAGCCTCGCCCCGAGCGCCTGCTCCTCCTCGTCAACGCCCCGGCCGACGGGCCGGAGCGCCCCACCCCGCCGGAGATCGAACGATGCGCGACGAATCTGCGGACGCGGCTCGCCGCCTTCGGGCTGAGCCTGACGGAGGCGGAGCTGCCGGCGACGACCGGGCCGGCGGAGTTCGCCGCCCTGTTCCCGGGGACGATGGGGGCGCTCTACGGCCGGGCCTCGCGGGGTTCCACCGCGACCTTCCGGCGGCCGGGGGCGCGCAGCACCCTGCCGGGCCTCTACCTCGCGGGGGGCAGCGTGCATCCGGGGCCGGGGGTGCCGATGGCGGCGCTCTCGGGGGGGCTCGCGGCGCGAGCGATCCTCAACGATCACCGCTCCGCTCTGGCGGATCACCGCTCCGCTTCGACGGCGCGGTCGCGCGGGGCGGCTATGTCTGGTGGTACGTCGATGCCCTGAGCGCGGACGGGCGGCACGGGCTGACGCTCATCGCCTTCGTCGGCTCGGTCTTCTCGACCTACTACGCCCTCGATCCCGCCCGGAACCCGCTCGACCACTGCGCCCTCAACGTGGTGCTGTACGGTAGGCCCGGCCGCTTCGCGCTCACCGAGCGGCGCGCCCCCGCCCTCGAGCGCGGGGCGGCCCACCTCGCCATCGGCCCGAGCGCGCTCGCCTGGGACGGCACCGCGCTCACCGTGCGCATCGACGAGCGGGGCGCGCCGCTGCCGCGCCCGATCCGCGGCACGGTGCGGCTCTTCCCCGAGGGGATTACCGCCGGCCCCTTCACGCTCGATGCGGCCGGGCGCCACCGCTGGTGGCCGATCGCGCCGTCGTCGCGCGTCGAGGTGGACCTCGCCGAGCCGGGTCTCTCCTGGCGCGGCACCGGCTACTTCGACACCAACGCGGGCGACGAGCCCCTGGAGGACGCCTTCACCGACTGGAACTGGTGCCGGGCCGACCTCGCCGACGGGGCCGCGATCCTCTACGACGTGCGCCGCCGCGACGGGAGCGTCCAGGACCTCGCCCTGCGCTTCGCCCGCGACGGCGGCCGCCGGCCGGTCGAGCCGCCGCGGGCCGCCGCCCTGCCGCCGACGCGGTTCTGGCGCATGCCGCGCCCGACGCGCAGCGACGACGGGCAGGCGCGGGTGCTGCAGACCTTCGAGGACACCCCGTTCTACGCCCGCTCGCTGCTCTCGGCCCGGCTCGCGGGCGAGGCCGTGCGCCCGGTCCACGAGAGCCTGTCGCTGACGCGGCTGACCAACCCGCTCGTGCGCTTCATGCTGCCGTTCCGGATGCCGCGGGTGCTGGGCTGAGGCCCGGATCCGGGGGCGGCCGTTCGCACATCCGAGGTGCGCTCGTCGGGCGCCCGGCTCGGCGATCGGGCCGCGACGCGCCCCGGGCCGGCCATGCCGCCGGCGCGACGCCCGGGCGGCTTCGGTTCCGCGATGGGACGTGCGTCCTGGCACGTCGCGCCGGCAAGGCGCTTCCTATCTTCAGATCACGCAAGACGATGCGGACCGGATCGGCCGGCCGCCAAAGTGCTCTGGAGATGAAGACCACCATGAAGACTCGTGTCGCCGCCGCTTTTGCCGCTCTGATGCTTGGCATTGCTGCCCCGGCCTCGTCCGCGCTGGCCTTCCCCTACGACGCACCGCGCGGCCACTACACCGGCTTCGCCTCCGAGGGGGTGGAGACGACGGGCGCGATCGGCTTCTTCGGCAGCCG